>Ga0182024_10004170_pt1 | contig 33580 bp, 28 predicted proteins | sample P32metaG_FD_120480 | JGI IMG/M metagenome (GOLD analysis project Ga0182024, IMG submission 120480) | Permafrost microbial communities from Stordalen Mire, Sweden - P3-2 metaG (Illumina Assembly) | ecosystem: Environmental > Terrestrial > Soil > Wetlands > Permafrost | place: Sweden: Stordalen... | reverse complement strand
GACGCGCAGGCAGTGCACATCGCGGCGCCGGAAGGCGCGATGAGTGTAACGCGTTTCCGCCTCAGGGCTTTGGACGCCTCCGTGTGGATGAAACGCGTTTCACCTGACATGAAACGCGTTACTGCGTGGTGATGTCGTCGGGCAAGCTGCCCGACCCATAGGGGTCATAGACCGGGGTCGGGATCGTGGTCGTCGTACTCGCGGGCCTTCCGGGCGATGCGAATGCGGCCGTCCATGTTCCGTAATTCGAGCGCGTGGCCCTAGACAATTACCCGCGCGCCTTCCCAAGCCGCTGTTCGGACATTGATTTTGCCTTGGGGCAGTGCTTCGACCGAAGCGTCGCCTCGTCCCGTTTTTAAGGGGGGGCTACGTTCTCATAATTCGTTCTGCGAGGAGGAAACGAGGAAATGCGAAATTTGGGCCTGCCGAGGTGTGCTCGCCATAGGTGACCCAGGTCGACGACAAGCGGTCCCGGACAGGAGGGTCACCTATGGTTTGTGGATCCCGGACTTGGTGTTCGAGTTCCGGCGGAGCGGTCTATGGTCGTCGCGCCACGGGCCCCATAGGTGGCCCATTGCGATAGCTTGCTAGGGCGAAGGGACACCTATGGAGCGCGTATTCCGTCGTAGTTCGTCGTACTGAGTCCGACCCAAGGCAACGTGACGTTCGCTGCCGGCATGCCACGGCGGTGATGCACGTGCTGTGATCGATTTCCCGGGCGTTCGATCAGTGCCCAATCCCGATGAAGCTGGACGAGCGCGCCGCCGTTGATGGCCCATACGAGACCTGCACTAGCCATGTATTCGAGGGGGCGCGTTTGGCGACAGCCGAATAAAGACAGTGCATCCCAACCCAGTTTCGCCGCAAGCTCGGCCCAGTTTTCGTCCGCGGTCAAGAATCTAAGGGAATCAGTGATGAACTTACGCCATCTGGTCAGCGGGACGTCGGTGGGTGGTTGGTTATCGTCGAGGCAAGCAATCCCTTTGACCCACTGCTGGGGAATGCGACGACCTTCCAGTTTCGCGGATAGGCAGTCCTGAGGCGCGGCACTGGGACCGGGCCGACTTTGCCGATCGGCGATCGGTTCCAGTTCGTGGGCTGAGACTATTGCGGGCGGAATAGACCGTGGCGGCAATTGCCAAGACCACTTGCCGATACTTCCAAATCCGTCCCGAGTGGATTGTATGCCGAGAGACTTCTTTGCTTTTTTGAACGTCTTCGCATGCTGGATCTGCTGACCTTCGCCGAGCAATCCTACTGCTCGAGCTCTCGCCTCAAGTTCGTTGACACCCATGGCGCCGCTGGCGAGTACATCACGCAAGAAGTCGGCCACGACAGCCGCAGAATGAAGGCGCACAGTCATCCGCTGCCCTCCCGTCTCGACAGCTCTTGTATCCCTAATGTCTTGACGGCTGATTGCACTCTCGCGCGCTGAAAAATGTGGAGAGGGCTGACCATGGCGCCGCCGAAAATCGGTGGGACAATCTTAAAAAAACGTGTTGGAATTCAATGGAACGGCGGAGCGAAGTGGGACACGATATGTTATTGACGAGGCTTGATTAGGTTGCCCCCTCCACGGGCACCAGCCTTCGCCGCTTCGCGGCTACGGCTGGCAAGCCTCTTTACAGAAATACAGTGACCCCATGAAATTCGCGCACTTCTCCCACATCTGGGCAAAGCCCGGAATGACGCCGCATCAGCGCTACGAGCAGCTATGGCGCGAGCTTGAGGCCTGCGACGAACTCGGCTTCGATTATTCGTTCTGCGTCGAGCATCACTTCCGGCCCGACGAGAGCTGGATGTCGTCGCCGTCGCTTTACGCGGTGGGCGCCGGCGCGCGAACGAAGCGTCTGCGCATCGGGCCGATGGGCTATATCGTGCCGCTTTATCATCCGCTTCGGTTGGCTGAAGAGATCGCCATCGTCGATCAGATGCTCGGCGGCCGCATGGAGCTTGGGCTCGTTCCCGGCATCAACGCCGATTACTTCCGGCCGTTCGGACTCGATTACAGCCAGCGCAAATCGCCGACGCTGGAATTCGTCGATTATCTGCGCGCGGCGTTCGGCGAGGCGCAGCCGTTCTCGTTTCACGGCCAGGATTTTCATACCGACAATGCGCAAATTTCGGTGCAGCCGGCGCAGCGGCCGCATCCGCCGCTATGGATGATGAGTCGCGATCCGCAGACGCTGGAATTCTGCGCCAAGAACACCATCAATCCCGGCTATTTCCTCGTCTACCCGCGCGCCGACGCGGCGCCGCGCTACCGCAAATTTCTGGCCGACTGGAACGCGACCGGCCGCGCGCGGAAGCCGAACATCGCTTATTGCACCGTGGTCTATGTCGACGAGACCGACGACAAGGCGATCGAGACCGCGCTGTTCCGGGCGAGCCGCGCCTATGAAGGATTTCTCAAGCCGCCAAAGCCGGGCGAAACCTTCGAGGAGCGCGCCAAGGAGCACGCCAAAATGTTCGTCGGCCGCGGCGAGCCCGGCGCCTCGGAGATCATGCAGCACCTTTTCGACGGCGATTATCTCTTGAAGAACGATCTGGTGTTCATCGGCTCTCCGCAAACCGTTGCCGCCAAGATCCGTGCCGCCGCGGAGACCGGTGTGTTCAACGTCTTCATGGGTGAGTTCAATTTCGCCGATCTGCCCGAGGATGCGCTGCTACGCTCGATCCGGCTGTTCGGCGAGCAAGTGATCCCGGCGCTGCGGGGATTTGAGCCGTTTTAGAGCAACCTCTCCCCGCGCGCGGGGAGAGGTAAATTACTGCGCCTTGGCCAATTCCGGATGTGCGCGCAGCCGCGCTCTGTTCAGCACGTAGATCAAGAACGTCACCACCGCGCCGGCGGCGAACGGCAGCGCCGACCAGACATAGAGCTGCTCGACCGGAAGGCCGACGAACAGCGCGCCCATCAGCGGGCCGACGATGGCACCGAGCCGGCCGATGCCGAGCTGCCAGCCGGAGCCATTGGCGCGCAGCATGGTCGGATAGATCAGCGCGCCGACGACGTTGATGCCCGACTGGATGCCGAGCACGAGGAAACCGGCGAAGAAGGTCGCGATGATCAGTGCGGTCGTCGAGGTCAAGCCGGCATAGCCGATCGAGGCGACGACCGGCACCGCGATCACGAACAGGATGGCGATGGCGAGGAAGCGCGCGCGTTGCAGCCACCAGCACAGAACCAGGGCGCCGACGGTGCCGCCGACTTGCAGCGCAGCGCCCGCCAGCGCCGCCATCTGCGGCGGCACATGGGCGGCGCCCATCAGCGTCGGCGTCCAGCTGAGCAGAAAGAAATAACCCATCAGGTTGCAGGCGAACATCAGCCAGGTCAGCGGCGTTATCGCCGCCAATCCATTGGCGAACAAATAGATCGGGTTCGAGCTCGGCGACTGCTGCTCGTCCTCGATCACGAACCGCGCTTCGGGCGGCACTTGGTAATCGGGACGGATCGCCGCCAGCAAAGCGACGATTTTGTCGCGATGACTTTCATGCAGCGTCATGAATTTGATCGACTCCGGCAGGCTGAAGATGCCGGCGAGCGCGAGCACGATCGGCACGATGCCGCCGATTTCGAACAAGATTTGCCAGCCGTATTGCGGCACCAGCGCCGCGCCGACAAATCCGGCCAGCGCGCCGCCGAGCGGGACGAGGCCGGCCGCGATGATCGCCAGCGTCGCGCGCAGGTTACGCGGCGCCGATTCGGCATTGATGGCGACGAGGTTCGGAATAACGCCGCCGATGCCCAGCCCGGCGAAGAGGCGCAGCCAGGAGAGCTGCGTCAGATCGGTGGAATAGGCGGCCGCGTAAGTGAGCACGCCGAACAGGAGGTTCGACAGGATGAGCGCGGTCTTGCGGCCGTAACGGTCGCCGACCCAGCCGAAAATCTGCGAGCCGAACAGCACGCCGATATTGCTGGCGCTCAAGACGAGGCCGAGCGCCTTGGGCTGGATATGCCATTCGGCGATCAAATGCGGCGCGGCAAACGCGATGGCACCGATATCGTAGCCGTCGATCATCGCCAGGAGCACGGACCAGATGATCAGCTTGATCTGAAACGAGCCGAGCCCGTATTCGTCCAGAAACTGCGAAACCTGAACCTTTGCCTCGCCGGCCATCGTTTTCCCCCGAAGATTCTTGTTGCGGCGCGTAGTCGCCTCGGCCGGAAGCTAAGGCAGGCGGCCGCTAAAGAAAAGCGACATTCCTGCGCAGTGCGTCGGTTGGGCAGTCGCCCTCGTTGCGGCTTTCCCGCGCCCGCGAGAACCAATAAGGTCACAGCAACAGGGTGGAAAGTCGCCAAAGGTAGATCGCTATGGAAATGAGCGTGCCAGTCGCGCCGCAGCAGCAGGCGCTTTCGAACGAGGTCAACGCCAGCCAGACGCGGCCCAATTCCAGCGGCCTCGACGAATGGCTGGCCAAGATCGAGGCGATGGGCGAGCTCAAGCGCATCAGCGCCGAAGTCGATCCCGACCTCGAAGCCGCCACCATCACTTATCTCGCCGCCAACGAAAAAGGCCCGGCATTATTGTTCGAGAACATCAAGGGCCATCCCGGGCACCGCGCGCTCTACAACATGATCGGCTGCAATCTGTCGCGCTTCTGCCTGATGATCGGCGAGGAGCCGGTCGATCATCCGCTCAAAGCGGTACAGGCGCTGCAGCGCAAGATGGGCCGCACGATGAAGGCCAAGGAGGTGCCGGCCGAGACCGCGATCTGCAATCAGAATATCGAGACCGGCGACAAGATCGACATCCGCAAATTCCCGGCGCAGCGCATGTGGCCGCTCGACGGCGGGCTTTATCTCGGCACCGGCGATGCGGTGGTGACGCAATGCCCGGAGACCGGGCGCGTCAATGTCGGCACCTATCGCATGATGATCAAGGGCCCGCGCGAGATCGGCATCTACACGTCCCCCGGCAAGGACGCCACGCTCGACCGCGAGAAATGGTGGAAGATGGGCAAGCCGATGCCGATCGCGGCGGCCTACGGCATCGATCCGCTGTTGTTTCTGGTGGCGGCGACGAGCTTTCCCAAAACCGAATGCGAATATGATTATTACGGCGGGATCAACGGCGCGCCGATCGAAGTGTTCAAGAGCGATATCACCGGTCTGCCGCTCCCGGCGCGCGCCGAAATCATCATCGAAGGCTTTGTCTATCCGGACGAGACTTTCGCCGAGGGCCCGTTCGGCGAATTCACCGGCTATTACGGCCGGCCGACCGGCGCCACGCCCTATATGCGCGTCGAGAAAGTGCGCTTCCGCAACAATCCGACGTTGACTTGCGCGCTGATGGCGGACGGCCCGGCCAATGAGTGCGGCCTGTTCTGGGCGGCGCTGCGCTCGGCGGCGATCTGGTCTGATCTGCAAAAGCTCGGCATCCCCGGCATCCAAGGCGTGTGGTCCATCCCGGAAGCCGCCGGCTGGGGCATCACCGTGGTTTCGATCAAGCAGATGTATGCCGGCCATGCGCCGCAAGTGATGGCGCTCGCGGCGCAATGCACCGGCGGCGCCTATTTCGGCAAGTATGTGATCGTGGTCGACGACGACGTCGATCCGAGCAACATCCATCAGGTGCTGTGGGCGATGGCGACGCGATCGCGGCCGGCGCAATCGATCGACATCTTGCGTGAGACCTGGAGTACCTTCCTCGACCCGAGCCTCAACCCGCCGGAAATCCGTCCCTGGGGTTCCAAGGCCCTGATCAACGCCTGCATGGACTACCGGTACATCAAGACCTTCTCCAAGCGCACCAAGCTGTCGAAGCCGATGTACGAGCAGGTCACGGCGCGCTGGAACGAGCTCGGCTTTACCGGCAAGCCGATGGAGGTGTCGGTGTTTGAGGATTCAGAGCCGGGAGCAAGCATCACGTGAGTTTGCGGACGCCCTTTGCGCTTCCGCTTCTCGCCACGGCGGTGGTGATATCGCACCCGGCGTTGGCCGATGCGCCATGCAGCGGACATCTGCTGCTGCCGCAGCCGCGCCAGCAGGGAAGCTGCCAGAACCTCAAGCCAGGAATCTTTACCTCTCCCGACAAAAAGACAATCGCGGCGGTGTTTGCGGCCGACAAAAGCCTCAACGCCACGCCCGATATGAGAGCAATGTCGCAATCCACTCCACCAGCGGCGCTGCGCTTGCGTCCAAGGACTATTCCTCGCCCGGAGGGGCCAACGGCTATTATGTCGTCAACGCCAAATGGTCGCCAGATTCGCAGTTTTTCGCTTACAGCATGATGTCATCGGGCGGCCACTCGCCGTGGTCGTTTCCGATCTGGGTGTACAGCGTGAAGAGAAATCAGTTCGCCAGTTTCAGCGACATGATCAACGGCTCACCGACTATCTCGGGGGCGTTCACGATCGCCGCGCCGCACACGCTTCATGCCAGCACCTGGAAACAGCCCGGCGATCTCGACGACAAGGTTCCGGTCAGCGTCGACCTTGAGACGGCGTTCGATAGACTGCCGGCGCCGTCGAAGTGATGCTTCGGCTTTTCATATTGCCATAGACGCGCCGGAGGCAGCGTTTGAGTACCAGCGTCTCCTCGCGCGACAGTCCGGCGACGGCCACTTTTTCGTAGGCGAGCGCGACCGGAATGAGGCGACTGACAAGCGCTTTGCCTTTGGCGGAGAGTTCGACGGCGACCTCGCGATTGCTGTTCGTGGAGCGCGTGCGCAGAACAAGCCCCATGCGCACCAGCCGCGACACCAGCCGCGACAGGGTCGAGGCATCGGTGCTGGTCAGTTCGGCAAGATCGATCTGACGATGGCTGCCGCTGCCGGCGAGCACGGCTATGACCCGCCACATCGCGATGCTCAGCCCATGTGCGGCCAGCGCCTCGTCGCCGAACTGGTCGGCGATGATGGTGCCAACCCGATTCACGAGATAGGGCAGATAGTCGCCAAGATCGAGCTTGGATGGTGATTGCGCCGCCATGTCCGGTGCAGAGTAGCGCCTGATTAGTGCATTTACAATAGATGCATCTTCAACTATTGTGCGTGGAAACGCGCTTGGGATGCGGCGGTCACGGGAGGACAGCATGGACTTCGGTTACTTCACGCTGAGCGACAATCACTACGAAAACAATACGCGCACCTCGAACCAGTTCGTCGCCGACATCACCGCCGAGGCGCTTTATGCCGACAAACTCGGCATGCATTCGGCCTGGATCGGCGAGCATCATTTCAATTCGCTCGGCGTTTTGTCCTGCCCGGATCTGGTGCTGGCTTACGTTGCCGCCAACACCACGCGCATCCGGCTCGCTCCCGCCGTCACGGTGACGCCGCTGCACCATCCAATCCGCGTCGCCGAGCAATGGGCGACGCTCGATCTTCTGTCCGGCGGCCGCGTCGATTTTGCCTGCGGCCGCGGCTACGACCGCCGCGAATACGAACCGTTCCACGTCTCGTTCGACGACAACCAGGGCATCTTCGAGGAAAGTCTCGAAGTGATCCGGCAGCTTTGGGCGGCGGACGACCGCATGTCGCACCATGGCAAACATTTTTCATTCGACGATGTGCGCATCACGCCGAAGCCGGTGCAAAAGCCCATCCCAACCTATGTCGGATCGTTTTCAAAGCCGTCCATCGAGCTCGCGGCGCGCCTGGAGTGCGGATTGATCGTGGCGCCGTTTGCGGCGGCGATCAGCTTCGGCGGCTTAAAACAGGTGTCCGATCTTTACCACGAGACTTGCGCCAAACGCGGCACCAAGCCCCGCCGGCTGATGTGCAGCTATTTTATTCACTTCGCCGACAACAAGACGGAGGAGGACGCCGCCCGCGCCCGCCAAATCCGCTATTACCGCGAATGCGTGATCCCGGCGCTGCCGGGCGATCCGAAGACGGCGCCGCCGAGCTATCGTTATTTTGTCGACATGGTCGCCAAGCTCGCCGAGGTGCAGCCGGCGGACCTGACCGAGAATGCGGTGCTGCTCGGTTCGCCGGCGCGCATTGCCGACACCTTGAAGAAGGTCGAGGCCGCCGGCTTCGACGAGGTGATTCTTTATTTCAACGTCGGACAAAAGCCGCACGGCCAGGTCAAGGACGAGATGGCCCGCTTCATGGCTGAGGTGGCGCCAGCTTTCGCAGGCGCACGCAAGGAAGCAGCGGCGTAACCCGATGGCCCGCGAAGGCGGGCCATCCAGTAGACGCTACAAATGCCCGGTTAAGTTGTGATTACTGGATCATCCGCCTTCGCGGATGATGACAGTGAAATAAAGGACCTTACGGATCGAGCTCGGTATCCCAGTAGAGATAATCGAGCCAGCTGTCGTGCAGGTAATTGGGCGGGAACAGCCGGCCGTTGCGGTGCAGGTGCTGCACCGTCGGCTGAAACGGTCGCTGCGACGGAAACATCTTGGCTTCGTCCGGCGTCAGATTGCCCTTGCGCAGATTGCACGGCGAGCAGGCGGCGACGACGTTGTCCCACAGCGTGTGGCCGCCGCGCGACCGCGGGATCAGATGATCGAAGGTCAGATCGTCGCGGGCACCGCAATATTGGCAGGCGAAGCGGTCGCGCAGGAACACGTTGAACCGGGTGAAGGCGGGATGCGTCGCGGGTTTTACGAAAGTTTTCAGCGACACCACGCTCGGCAGCTTCATCTCGAAGCTCGGCGAATGCACCGAACGGTCGTAATTGGCGACGATGTTCACCCGCTCGAGGAAGACCGCCTTGATGGCGTCCTGCCACGCCCACAGCGACAGCGGGTAATAGCTCAGCGGCCGGAAGTCCGCGTTGAGCACCAGGGCCGGAAAGCCCGATTGCGAAACATGAGCGTTCAAGTGACGCTCCTACCTCGACTCAATGCCGCAGTGCGGCGATGGGCGGTAGTTTATAGGCAGGCGTGACAGGATTGTGAAGCCTGCCCCGGGGCTTACGAGTCATGCCCTTTCTCCGCCCCCGCCGGGGGCGGGCGGAAACCTAATGCCGCGAATATTCGCTGGCCCCGGCGAGCCGCACCGCGTCCAGTGGCTGCCGGCCGCGCACGAAATCCGCGGCTTTTTCCGCGATCATGATGATCGGGGCATTGATATTGCCGCCGACCAGATCCGGCATCACGGAACCATCGACCACCCGCAGGCCCTCGGCGCCGAATACGCGAAGCGCGGCATCGACCACCGCCAGCGGATCGGAGGCGGTACCCATTTTGCAGGTGCCGAGCGGATGATGCACGGTGATCGACTCGGCGCGGATATGCGCGTCGAGATCGGCGTCTGACGCCGCGCGGTCGCCGGGCGCGATTTCGCGCGCCATGAATGGGGCCATCGGAGCTTGCCGGCAGACTTCGCGCGCCATGCGTAACCCGGCGCGCAGCGTTTCGCGGTCGTTGTCGGTGGCGAGAAAATTCTGGCGGATGCGCGGCGCCTGACGCGGATCGGCGGAGACGAGCTCAAGCCGGCCCCGGCTCTCCGGCCGCAGCACCACCGCCCGGCAGGCGTAAGCATCGGCGTAAGCGCGGCGGAACGGCCGCAGATAAGGCGCTGCCGTCATCGGCGCGGCGTTGAAGATGAACTGCACGTCGGGCAAAGCGGCGTCCGGCCGGCTTTTCAGGAACGCCATGCGGCCGGTCGGCAAACCTGTGGCGATGCCTTTGCCGCGCAGATAGGCGTGGACGAGCGCCGGCACGATGCGATCGAACCGCATCGCCTTGTGGAACGGCCCAGGCTCCTTCCGCGCATAGGCGACGCTCGCCGAAATGTGGTCCTGCAAATTCTTGCCGACACCCGGCAGCGCCGACTTGACGGCGATATTGTGCGCGGCGAGTTCGGCCGGATCGCCGATGCCCGAGAGCATCAAGAGCTGCGGTGAGTTGATGACGCCGCCGCACAGGATGACTTCTCGCTCCGCATGCGCAGTGACGGTTTCGCCACGCTGGACATATTCAACCCCCGCGGCGCGGCGGCCGTCGAAAACGATCTTCGTCGCCAGCGCCTCGGTCTCGACCGTAAGGTTTTGCCGTTGCAAAGCGGGGCGCAGGTAAGCATCGGCTGCGCTGCAGCGGCGGCCATCCTTCACCGTCATCTGCCAGGTGCAGAAACCTTCCTGCTGCGCGCCGTTATAGTCGGCCGTCGTCTTGTAGCCGGCGGCGCGGCCGGCGGCGGCGAAGGCATCGACCAGCGGATCGTCGAAGGCGGCGGTTTGCGTCGCCAGCGGACCATCGCCGCCGCGATAAAAGCTCGGGCCGCCGCGCCAGGATTCCTGGCGGCGGAAATAGGGCAGGACGTGCGCGTAGGACCAGCCGTCGAGCCCCGAGGCCGCCCAGCGGTCGTAATCGCCCGGATGCCCTCGCACATAGGCCATGGCGTTGATCGACGACGAGCCGCCGATGACGCGGCCGCGCGCGCATTCGAGGCCGCGGCCGCCGGTGGTCGCCTCGGCTTCGGCGAAATACATCCAGTCGTGCTTGCGGTTGAGCAGCAAATGCGGCCAGCCGAGCGGGATCTTGATCCAGGGATCGCGGTCCCAGCCGCCGGCCTCGAGCAGCAGCACCCGCGTGCCCTTATCCTCGCTCAGCCGGGCAGCCATTGTGCAGCCGGCGGAACCGGCGCCGACGATGATGATGTCGTAGTTTTTATTGTTGGGCATGACGCAACGCGAACTGTAGCGAGGCGGTCGCCGGCCTGTCCACGGCAAAAAGGCGGAACGCTAATTCACCCGATATTTCCGCAGCACCGCTTCGTCGACATCGATGCCAAGGCCCGAGCCTTGCGGCACCTGCATGAAACCGCCGGGCGCCGTGACCAAATCGCCGAGCGGACTTGATTCCAGATCGAGATAGAAGCGTTCGACGGTCGGCCGCTCGGGAATGCTGGCGGCGAAGTGGATGGTGGCGATCAGGCCGGGGCCGAAATACGGCGAATGCGGCGCGATCCTGGCGCCGCTTTGGCGCGCCATCTCGGCGACCCGCCGCATGGCGCTCACCCCGCCGATTTTGGTGATGCTGGGCTGGACGTAATCGACGCCGGCTGTGCCGATGAGCTGCGCGATGTCGGCGAGCGTCCCGGCGTTCTCGCCGGCGGCGGTCGCCGTGCCGCTTTCCTTCTTCAAGCGGGCCATGCCGGCATAGTCCTCCGGCGGCCATAGCGGCTCTTCCAGCCATTTGAGCCGGCAACGCTTCAATTTGTTGGCGATCTCGATCGCCTGCGGCACGGTCCAGGCGCAACTGGCGTCGACCGTGAGCGCTATGTCCGGGCCGATCGCCTCGCGCGCGGCGGAGATTTCCGCGATGCCGATTTCATGCAGCTTGACGTCGCGGTAGCCGCGCGCGACCGCCGCGGCGCTGTTTTTCCGCACCACATCTGCGTCGCCGTAGCGCAGGAGACTGGCGTAAGCCGGCATGCGCTCAACGGTCTCGGCGCCGCCGAGCAGGCGATAAAGCGGCTGTCCGGCGCGCTTGCCGGCAATGTCCCACAGCGCGATGTCGAGCGCCGAGAGCGCGAAGCCGACCGGGCCGTTGCGCGCGCAATTGCGCTGCCGGTAGGCGACGTCGCGCATCAGCACCGCAATGTCGGCCGGGTCGCGGCCGACCGCGAGCGGCGCAATCGCTTTCTCGACCGCGACTTTGGTGATGCCGCAGGCGGCGAGGCCAAAACCCTCGCCCCAGCCGATGACGCCGTCATCGGTCGTCACCTTGACGAACAGCGTCTCCATTTTCGCCCACTGCGCGGCGGCGGCGTTCTCGGCGGTATTGCCGAAGTCATAAGGTACGCTGATGTGGAACGGCTCGACGGCGGTGATTTTCATCGGCTGAATTTTCCGGCCGCCTGTTGCGGGCGCATTGGGGCGGTGGGCGAACATTATGATATGGGAAGCGCCGATCCTTGCCTATATTGCCGACTCCGGAGGGCCTTCTTGCACACCTACGATAACCTCACGACCGAACGCAAAACCTTCGTCACTCATCTCGAATGCTCTGAAACCGGCGAGAAATATCCGGCCGATGAAATCCATAATCTCTCGCGTGCCGGCAAGCCGCTGTTGGTGCGTTACGATCTTGGCGGCGTGAAAAAGGCGCTGAGCAAGGATGCGCTGGCGCAGCGACCGCCGGATCTGTGGCGCTATCGCGAGCTTTTGCCGGTGCGGCGCATGCAGGACATCGTCAGCGTCGGCGAGGCGATGACGCCGATCGTGCCGTTGCCGAAGCTTGCGGCCAAGTTGCGCGGCGGCGAACTCTTGGTGAAGGACGAAGGCCGGCTGCCGACCGGCTCGTTCAAGGCGCGCGGGCTGGTCATGGCGGTGTCGATGGCCAAAGCGCTCGGCATCAAGCACATGGCGATGCCGACCAACGGCAATGCCGGCGCGGCGCTGGCGGCTTACGCCAGCCACGCCGGCATCAAGACCACAATTTTCCGTCCGGAGGACACGCCGGAGGTCAACGTCAGCGAGATCGGCCTGCAAGGCGCCAGCGTCTATCGCGTCAACGGCCTGATCGACGATTGCGGCAAGATCGTCGGCGAGGGCAAAGCCAAAGTTGGCTGGTTCGACACCTCGACGCTCAAGGAGCCGTATCGGATCGAAGGCAAGAAGACCATGGGATTGGAGCTCGCCGAACACCTCGGCTGGAGCGTGCCGGACGTCATCTTTTATCCGACCGGTGGCGGCACTGGGCTGATCGGCATGTGGAAGGCGTTCGCCGAATTGGAGGCGATCGGTTTTATCGGCAAAAAGCGCCCGCGCATTGTCGCGGTGCAGGCGGCGGGCTGCGCGCCGATGGTGCGCGCTTACGACGACGGCGTCGAGTATGCGCCACGCTGGGAGAACGCGCAAACCATCGCCTCGGGCATCCGCGTGCCGCAGGCGATCGGCGATTTTCTTATCCTGCGGGCGGTCCGCGACAGCGCCGGTTTTGCCATCGCGGTGACCGACGAGGCCATTGCGGCGGCGCTCGAAGAGGCCGCGCGCGAGGAAGGCTTTTTGATGTGCCCCGAAGGCGCGGCCACTTACGCCGCATATAAGGAGAGCCTCGCCGACGGCCGCGTGACGCACAACGAGCAGGCCTTGCTGTTCAATTGCGCGACCGGCCTCAAATATCCGCTGCCGCCGATCCATCGCGCGCTCGACCGGCACGAGCCGATCGATTTCGCCGCTTTGTAAGCAATTCATACGCAGCGCGGTAACGTTAACGTCGCCTTGCCGCGATGCGCGCACAACGCAGTTTATTCGTCGCGCGCAACGAATAATCAATGTGTCTCAACTATTAGCGGAGGTGCGATTCCAGTTTTGCGGATGATTCGTTGCACGGGACACGCTAGGCATGTTTCGAACTCTGGCGAAATATTTCCGGCGCAATGTTGCTCGTTTCGGCACCGCCCGGGAAGGCACGACGGCCGTCGAATTCGCGCTGATCGCGCCGGCTTTTCTGGCGTTGCTGTTCGCCATCCTTCAAACGACGCTGTTTCTGTTCGCCCAGGCGACGCTGCAAAACGCGGCCGTCGAAGCGGGCCGCCTGTTCATGACCGGTCAGGCGCAGAATACCGGGACCAGCGGCCTGACCCAAAGTCAATTCCAAAGCGACGTTTGTCCGATGGTCCAGGCGTTGTTCAACTGCAATAATCTGCAAATCGACGTGGCGACTTATTCGACGTTCAGTAGCGCGGTGACTGCCGAGCCCGCGCTGTACAACACCAGCGGCGCCCTCATCACCACCGGAACCTACAGCCCCGGCACCCAGGGCGACGTCATGGTCGTGCAGCTTGCCTATCCGTGGCCCATCTTCGGCATACCGCTGGGCTCGGTGTTGTCCAATACCGGCCACGGCACCACCGAGATGATGGGCATTTCCGCCTTCCGGGTGGAGCCTTATTGATGATGAAAAAATCACCTCGTCTTCAGCGTCTCTATAACCGGTTTGCCGCGTCGACACGCGGCGTCGCCGCGATCGAATTCGCGATGATCTTGCCGGTGCTGGCGACGCTGTTCCTGGCCACATTCGACGGCGGCAGGGCGCTCGCGGTCTACATGAAAGTGCGCGCGGCGACTTATTCGCTGGATGCCATCGCCAATCAATATAAAACAATCGCGTCCACGGACATGACAACGATTGTGGGCGCGACTTCCACGGTTCTTGCTCCGTATTCCGGTTCGCCAGCCATTGTCACAATTTCGCAAATTGCCGTCAACAGCGCCACCAATGCCACGGTCGCCTGGAGCTATTCGCTCAACGGCACCGCCCTGACGCCGGGGAATACGCTTCCGTTTGCGCTGCCGACGAATCTGTCCACCTGCGGCACATATCCCTGTTACCTGATCTACGGCCAAGTCAGTTACGCCTATACGCCGCTGTTCGGTTTCTTCACCAGCGGCTCGATCAATCTTTCCGATGCGCTGTATACGACGCCCCGCAGCAGCACTTGCATCGTTTATACGCCGCAAACCGGGACCGCCTGTGCCGTTGCGTCCTCGGGTTGAGGCTCCGGTTAAGGGTCTGGCTCAGGTTCCGCTTCCGGTTCTGGCTCAGGCTCAGGCTCAGGCTCAGGCTGGTTCAGCTGGGACGGAAGGTAACGCCGCGAGCAGACAAACCTGCCGAGCGGCGATTACTGCAGACATCGATGGAAGCGAAAGTGCGATCGCCGTTGAATAGGCCCCGGTACCGGCCGCTTCATCCGGCGCGATAATCTTCATTCAAGACTTTTGAAAGCGGGCGGGCCCAGGGCCTTAATTCGTAATGTGGGCCGTGCTTGTGGCCTTATCGAACATTTGCTTCAGCGCGCTGTCGATGTCCGCCGGCGTGTTCGCGGTGAAGTAAAAGTTCGTCGAGGCACAGGTCTGAAGGTTATTGGGGACGTCGTTGGATTCCGGCGGAATGAGCGCGTTGACGTTGATGTCTTCGCTGCCGGCAAAAGTGGTCGGATTCTGGATCGGCTGATAAGGAATATAGAGAATAGCGATCGTTATACCCCGGTTCTTGAGCGTGGTGCAAAGCGAGGTGTTGAAAACCTGCGGATTGCTTCCGGTGAAGGGGGAATAGGTCTGCGAATTATCGACGCCGTCGGTGACCAGAAATACGTAAGGCAGCGTGCTGGACGAGCTCACCCCGGTGCCGACCGACGAAATCAGGCTATTCATGCTGGGAAAAGCATTCTCGAAATGCGTGCCGCCGGAACCGAGGTTCGAATTGACACCCGTGTCCAACAGCGTGGCAAGTTGGGTCGCCGCATAGCTTACGGTACCGGAACCCGTATCGGTGAGATCGGTGGTCAGCGGAAAATAAGAATAAAGATAGCGGATGAAGGGGTAGAGCCCAACACGGAATTGATTGGTCACGACCTCGTGCTGGCTCGCGTATGTCAGCAAGTCGCTCACCGCATAGCCGACGGCGTCGGCGCGCAATTGGATGCAGGACGAGGTTCCGTCCGTGTTGCAGGAGGTGGCCAGCGTATTGGACCAATTGATATCGCTGGGCTTGATGTTGCTGCAATTGGTCGACGACGTGCAGGCTGCCGGCGTGGTCCCTAAGCGCGTGATGGTAAATCCCTGACAATAGCCGCCGGGGCTTGGATTATATATTTTCGCATAATTTATCGGGCTCGTCGGCGGGATATTCGGTTCTTCACCCGATCCGCAAACTCCGGACGAGGTGAAATGACACGCGAAGGTACAGCCGTTCGGATATTGACTGTAATTGTCGGGATTGACGGCCTCCAACCGTTCCTGCTCGAGGGCGGTCGATGGGAAGCTCATCGAGCCGGACACGTCGAGCATCATATAAAAATCGATGTAAGTCGGCAGCGTGTAGGTCGCCGACGACGTGCCCGACAGCGCGATGTTTTTGTAACCCACGATTCCCATGAAATAAGTAGGGACCTGGGCGGTGAAGGATACGGTGGCGGTCACCGTCGTGCCGGTCCGTGTGACGGTCGCGGTCGGCGCGAGACTGGTGTAGCCGGTGTTCTCCGGCGCCGAGGTCAGATTGGCGCTGAAAAAATTGGTCACAAAGGTCGAGCCGCCGGGAACGGTGCCGTTGCCCGACATGGCCTTGGCGGCGGCAATTACCGACGAGTTAACGGAGACGGTGGCGAGGCTTGCCGCGTCGGCGGCGGCTTGAAGCTTGGTCTTGATCATCGAGGCGGACGTGTAGTCGATGGCGCAGCCCACGGCAGCGACTATCGGCAGCAACGCCAGCGCCGTGATCACGGCGACGTTGCCGCGCTTGTTCAGCCGAAAGTTGGAAATAAGTGACCGCAGCCGCGCCAATTGGGCGCCCCGGGCCAGCTTCTGCATCGCCGCCATGACCATCGCGCACCTTTAAGCAATAGCGCGCTTCTAGGCCCAAATTGCTAGGAAATCGTTACGTAATACAAAGACTTGCGGTTAAAGCCGCTACGGCAAAGCGGCCAGGCGGCGGGCCAGGAATTCGCCCCCATGGCGGAGCCCTTCGGCGTCGATGCCGTGCCCGACCCCCGCTGACAAATGCCACTCGACCGGCACGCCGACCGCGGCGAGGCCCTGCATGGCCTGGAATAAGGCCTGCGGCGGGATGAGGTCGTCGCGGTCGCCGTGAACCAGCAGCACCGGCGGGCGGGATTTGATTTCGGCGGCAAATTTCTCGGCGTCGCCATCGGCTCGCTCGACCAACAGCCCCGAATAACCGACGATCGCGGCAGGTGCCGCGGCACGGCGCAGGCCAACATGCAGCGCCATCATGGTGCCCTGGCTGAAACCGACCAGCGTCAGCGCCGATGGCGGCAGCTTATGGCGCGCCAGTTCGGCATCGACAAAGCGCTCCAGCAGCGGCGCCGCCTGGTTGACCCCGATCCAGCGTTCGTCCGGATTGCGGAAGGTCAAGGCGAACCATTGCCGGCCGACCGGCGCCTGCGCGCAGGGCTCGGGGGCATGCGGCGACACGAAGGCCGCGTGCGGCAGCAATTGCTGCCAGGCGCGGCCGATCTCGATGAGATCGTTGCCGTCCGCGCCATAGCCATGCAGGAAGACCACAAGCTGCCGCGCCGCGCCGGATCGGGGATCGAGCCGCGGACCGTCGAGTTCAGCGGCCATTCGCACCTCTTTTCCGGACGAGTTTCTTGGACACGGTTCTCTTGGATTTGGCTTCCGGCAGGATCTTGGCCACGACAGGCGCGCCTTCGCGTCCTTTGACGGCGCGATAATAGGTCCATAGCACGCGCGCCGCTATGGCGCGCAGCGGCCGCCACCGTTCGGCGAGCGCGATCATCTCCTTCGCACTCGGCCGCGCCCGCAAGCCGAAGGCAACGCGCGCCGCCTCCTGCAGCGCGAGGTCGCCGGCCGGCCAGGCGTCGGCATGGCCAAGGCAGGACAACAGGTAAATGTCGGCGGTCCAGGGCCCGATGCCATGGACCGCAGTGAGCGCGGCATGGGCCGCATCGGCCTCGATATCTCCAAGCGAGGCGAGCGCGAGATTGCCGCGGGTCACGGCGCGGGCGATTTCCTTGAGTGCCTTGATTTTCGGCGACGACAGGCCGAGCCGCGCCAGCCGGACCGCGCGCGCCCGCAAGATGGCCTCGGGCACCATCGGATCGAATGCCGCGGCGAGCCGTCCCCAGATCGCGCCGGCGCTCGCGGTCGAGAGCTGCTGCGACACCACGGTTGCGGCGAGCCCGGCAAAGCCGTCAGGCCGCCGCCGCAATGGCGGCCGCCCCGCTTCGGTCACAAGCCCGCCAAATCGCGGCTCGATTTCGCCGAGCATTTTGAGCGCCGCGTCGAGATCGGCTTCGGTGCGAATATGTGTCAGCATGTTAGAGTGCGCGGCCCAGTGTTCACAGGTGAGTGTCGAGAAGCGTAGCGCCGATGTACAGCCGCATTCTGCGTTTCGCACCGAGCCCGAACGGGTATCTGCACCTGGGCCATGCCTATTCCGCATTGCTCAACCATGATCTGGCGCGCGAATTCGGCGGCCGCTTGCTGCTGCGGATCGAGGACATCGACGTCGAGCGCTGCCGCCCGGACTATGAAGCGGCGATCTATGAGGACCTGCGCTGGCTCGGCATTTCTTGGGTCGAGCCGGTGCGGCGGCAGAGCGAGTATTTCGACGATTATGCTGAGGCGCTGGCCGAACTCGAAGCACGAGGGCTGCTCTATCCGAGCTTCGAGAGCCGGAACGAACTCAATGCCATGGTCGCCGAACTCGACCGCCATGGCCGCTGGCCGCGCGACCCCGAGGGCGTGCCGATCTATCCAGGGCGGGCGCGCAAGCTTTCCGCCGCGGAGCGGGCGCGACGCCGCACCGCTGGCGAGCCATTCGCGTTGCGCTTCGCCATGGACGCGGCCGTCGCGCGGGCTGGCGCGCTGACCTGGACCGAGACCGGCACCGGGCCGCGCGGTCAGACCGGCATTGTCACCGCCGCGCCGCAACTGTGGGGCGACGTCGTGCTCGCCCGCAAAGAAACGCCGGCCAGCTATCACCTCGCCGCCGTTCTCGATGACGCCCTCCAGGGCGTCACCGACGTGGTGCGCGGGCAGGATTTGTTCTGGTCGACTTCCATTCATCGGCTTCTGCAGGCGCTGCTCGGGCTGCCGGAGCCGACCTATCATCATCACAAGCTCATTCTCGACGAGGAAGGCCGCAAACTGTCGAAATCGACCGAGGCGACCGGTTTGCGCGAGTTGCGCGACGCTGGCTTAGGGCCACGCGATATTCGGCGCATGGTCGGTTTGGGGCGCTAGATCGCGCCGGAGCGTGTTTTGTTCGGTCCGTCGCCGTGGCATGTTGCCTGCCGGGGTGCGAGGGACCGCGGATGGCGCGATCGAGGACCAAACAAAAGTCAGCCGCAAAAGCGGCGCGCCGGCGCCGGCGGCTAACGGCGAGCGGCGGCGAAACCGTGCTTGCGGTGTTCGCCCACGACATCCGCACCGCGCTCACCGGCATTCTTGCGCTCGGCGAATTGCTGGCGAGCTCCAATCTCGGCGAGCGCGAACGGCGCTGGGCGGCGGGCATCAAGGATAGCGCCGAGCATCTCGCTTCGCTCACCACGCTGGTCATCGACGCCGCCAAAGCGAGCAAAATGGCCGGCTCAGGTTCGCTTATTTTGCAACAGGAGATTTTCCGGCCGCGGCGTCTCATCGAGGCTTTGGGCGAAACGCTGGCCGCGCGCGCCGAGACCAAGAACCTGCGCGCGGAGGTGACGGTGGACGACGACGTGCCGGAATTCCTGGTCGGCGATCCAGTGCGGCTGCGCGCCGCGCTGGAAAATCTTATCGACAATGCCGTGAAGTTCACCGCGCAAGGCACGGTCCGGCTCGAGGCCAAGACGGCCCGCGTCGCGGGCGGCCGCGCCAAGCTGACCTTCGTCGTCAGTGACAGCGGCATCGGTCTCAAACCGGCCGAGATCAAGCGGCTGTTCCGGCCATTCGCGCAAGCCAGCGCCGAGATCGCGCGCCGCTATGGCGGCTCAGGGCTTGGACTTGCCGTTGTGAAGGTTTTGGCCAAGCTGATGGGCGGCGACCTCACCGTCACCACCAAGCCGGGACGCGGCTCGCGTTTCTCGCTGTCGGCGGTGCTGCCGCTCGCACCCGCCCAGGAAGCCGCGGCCGAGCGTTCGCGACATGGCGCGACGCCGGCGCGCCGGCTCAAGGTGCTCTGCGCCGAGGATAATCCCTACGGCCGCGTCATCCTCAACACTATCCTCACCGAGCTTGGCCACAGTGCCGACTTCGTCGGCTCCGGCGAGGAGGCCGTCGCCGCGGCGTCGGGCGGCTATGACGTCGTGCTAATGGACGTGACGCTGCCCGGCATCGATGGGCTCGAAGCAACACGGCGTATCCGCGCGCTGCCCGGCATCGCGGCGGCTGCGACGCCGATCATCGGTATATCCGGTCGGGACGCCGACGACGTCAAAGCTCGCGCGGCTGGCATGAATGCGTATCTGCGCAAACCATTGAGTCCGAGCGCATTGAGCGATGCGCTTGCGATGAACGCGCTGCGATGATTATTCCGCCGCGTCCGCCGAGCCTTCGACGATCCGGCAGAGGTCGCTCATGATGCGATTGAGCTCGAAATCCTTCGGCGTATAGATTTCGGCGACGCCGGCGCTTTTCAACGCGCTGGCGTCTTGCGGCGGGATGATGCCGCCGACCACGACCGGCACGTCGTCGAGCCCCGCTTCTTTCATGCGCGCGATGACATCTTGCACCAGCGGCATGTGCGAGCCGGACAGGATCGACAGGCCGACCACGTGCACGTTCTTTTCCGCCGCCGCTGCGGCAATTGCCTCCGCCGTCAGGCGGATGCCGTCATAGACCACGTCCATGCCGGAGTCGCGGGCGCGCGCGGCGATCTGCTCGGCGCCGTTGGAATGGCCGTCGAGGCCGGGCTTGCCGACGAGGAATTTCAATCGCCGCCCGAGCTTCTTCGACACGCGATCGACTTCGGCGCGGATATCGTCGAGACCCTCGGCGTCGTTGCGCATGGCGCTGCCGACGCCGGTGGGCGCGCGGTATTCGCCGAAGGCTGAGCGCAATGCGAATCCCCATTCGCCGGTGGTGACGCCGGCTTTGGCGCAGTCGATCGACGGCGGCATGATATTGGCGCCGCTCTTGGCCGCGCGGCGCAGCGCGTCGAGCGCCGCGGCCACAGCCTTGGGATCGCGTGCAGCACGCCATGCCGCCAGCCGCTCGATCTGACCGGATTCGGCTTCCGCCGATACGGTGACGACCGACCCCGCGGCGTCGGTCAGCGGTGAGGCTTCGGTTTCGGTGTAGCGGTTGACGCCGACCACGATCTGCTCGCCGCGCTCGATCGCCTCGATGCGGCGGCAGTTCGACTCGACAAGCTGCTGCTTGAGATAGCCGGATTCGACCGCCTTGACGGTGCCGCCCATCGCCTCGATGTGTTTTAGCTCGTCCTTGGCCGCGGCTTTCAGTTCGGCGACCTTGGCCGCGATGACCGGCGAGCCGGCGAAGACGTCGCCGTATTCCAGCAAATCGGTTTCATAAGCGAGGATCTGCTGCATGCGCAGCGACCATTGCTGGTCCCACGGCCGCGGCAGGCCGAGCGCCTCGTTCCAGGCCGGCAACTGCACCGCCCGCGCGCGGGCATCCTTCGACAGCGTCACCGCCAGCATTTCGAGCAGAATGCGGGCGACGTTATTTTCGGGTTGTTGCTCCGTCAGTCCGAGCGAATTGACCTGCACGCCATAGCGGAACAGGCGCTGCTTGGCGTCGGTCACGCCATAGCGCTCGCGCGTGATCTCGTCCCACAACTCGGTAAAGGCGCGCAGCTTGCAGATTTCGGTGACGAAGCGCAGCCCGGCATTGACGAAGAACGAGATGCGGCCGACCACGTCGCCGAATTCCTCCGGCGCGCATTGTCCCGAAGCCTTCACCGCATCGAGCACGCCGATCGCGGTGGCGAGCGCGAATGCGAGCTCCTGCACCGGCGTCGCGCCGGCCTCCTGCAAATGATAGGAGCAGACGTTCATCGGGTTCCATTTCGGCATTTCCTTGGTCGTGAACAAAATCACGTCCTTGGTCAGCCGCATCGACGGCGCCGGCGGAAACACATAGGTGCCGCGCGACAGATATTCTTTGATGATGTCGTTCTGCGTGGTGCCTTGCAGCTTTACGCGCGGCACATTTTGCTCGTCGGCGAGCGCGACATAGAGCGCCAAGAGCCACGCCGCGGTGGCGTTGATGGTCATCGAGGTGTTCATCTCGCCGAGGGGGATGGCCTCGAACAGCGCGCGCATGTCGCCGATATGCGAGATCGGCACGCCGACCTTGCCGACCTCGCCTTTGGCCAAAGGATGATCGCTGTCGTAGCCGGTCTGGGTCGGCAGATCGAAGGCGACCGAAAGCCCGGTCTGCCCCTTGCTCAGATTCTTGCGGTAAAGCTCGTTCGATGCGATAGCCGTCGAATGACCCGCATAGGTGCGGAAAATCCACGGTTTGTCGCGAATCGGGGTGTCGCGGCGCAGCTGGTCGCCCATCGGTCTTCCACGCATTCCACCGGCGCGCCTAATGTGGGGCGGATTCTGTTGCGATGCAACATGCGCGTCGCCCCACAAGGACCAAAACGATCAGCACTGCGGCAAGACCGACCTGTGTCTTGACGTAGGGGAAGCTCAGAATAAGCGCGCCGGCGGCGGCGAGGCCGAAGACTTCGCTGCCGACAAAACCGCGTGCCAGGGCAAAGCGCAGCAGAAAGGCGACGGCCACCGCGAGCACGACGAGATCGTACATATAAAGGTAGGGTGTCGCGAGCAACGTGCCGGTCGCGAGCGCCGCAGCCTTGAGATCGAACGGCGCGCGGCTTCGCCAGAACAAGACCAGCACTACGGCGAGCACCAGGCTCAGCGCCGCTTGAAAGCTCCAAGCCAGCGTCTCGCTGCCGCCTTCGGCCCGGATCAAACCGAATACGCTCTGCAGCCGGTCGAAGTCGGCTTGGCCTTCGCCGAGAACGATGCGGCTGGTGATCGGCATCCAATGCACGAAAGCCTGCCAGCTCGCGCCGCCGAAGGCGAGCCACGACAGCGCGGCAAGCGTGATCGCGGTCGCCGCGGCGACGAGGATGGTGGTCCAGCGCCGGTCCGCGATCAGCACCAGTGGAAACAGCAAACCGAATTGCGGCTTGTAGGTCAGCAGTCCGAGACAAACACCGGCAAGCGACGGCCGCCGCTCCAGCAATCCGAGCGTGCCGCCGATCAGCGCCGCGGTGAGAAAGCCATTTTGCCCGGCGGTGACGTTCCACAACGCGGCGGGAAAGCCGAGCGCAACAAAAATTCCGCTGCGGCCGAGAATCCCCCACAGCGCCGCCACATAGGCGGCGAGCGTCGCCAGCAATGACACAATCGCGGCGGTGACAAAGGGCAGCGTCGCCAGCGCCGCGGCGACGAACAAAAACGGCGGCGGATAATGCCAACCGTAGTAGTTCGTAAAATCGTGGCCGATAACGCGAACTTCGGCCTGCTTGTGGATCGGCCAGTCATAGGCGGCGGCGGGTTCGCCGTCGAGCGCAAGCCGTCCCGCGGCGGCGACATTGACAAAATCATTGGCAATCGGCCGGCCCTGCGCATCGAGCAGAAAATTGCCCTCGAGGAACGTTCCGCCGAGCACAATCAGATAACACAGGCAAAGCGTGAGCCCGGCGAGGCGGATCATGCGCGCTGGCGAAAAAGGCGCCGCGGCGCTCGGCGGAATTTCACCGGGCAGGCTTTTTGGGACAGCGTCCATGCGGCGGCCAAAACAAAAACGTTGGCGCGAGAGCCTTATGCCCCCGCGCCCTGGCTTTATCGCGTCATTCCTTTCCGCCGTATTAGCGAACGATCAGGCGCGTTTGATCAGCCGGATGATGACCAGCAGGATCACCGCGCCGATAAAGGCATCGATGATTGCGCCGACAATATCTCCACCGAACAGGGGAATCCCGATCTGCGGAAACAACCAGCCGGCGATGAGGCCGCCAACGATGCCGACGACGATGTCGCCGATCAGGCCAAAGCCGCCGCCCTTGACGACCATGCCAGCCAGCCAGCCAGCCAGCCAGCGACTGCGCCGACGATCAGCCAAATGATGATGCCCATGTTTTCCCCCTGTTTTGCTTCCCGGCTAGGGAAGGGACCTTTGAGCGCATTCCAGGCCGCGCCGCCAAAATCTTAGGGCTTTGCCCGCCGCCTGTCAGCGGCGTTGACGAGGGGCACCAAGAAATCGCCCCAACTAATTGTTGCGCTGCAACATGAGCTGCGGCAGACTGCGCAGCGTGCTCGCGACGCCGCGTCGCGAATGCCGGTGAATGCCGGGGAGCCCATGATGGCCGTTGCGCAAAAAAAATCGCCCGCTGCGCCGCTTAAGGATCTCTACGAGATCGGCGAGGTGCCACCGCCCGGACACGTGCCGGCTAAAATGTACGCCTGGGCGATCCGCAAGGAACGGCACGGGCCGCCGGAGACGGCGATGCAGCTTGAAGTGCTGCCGACCTGGCCGATCGCCGAGGACGAAGTGCTGGTCTACGTCATGGCCGGCGGCGTCAACTACAACGGCATCTGGGCCGGACTGGGCCAGCCGATCTCGCCGCTCGATGGGCATAAGAATCCGTTCCATATTGCCGGCTCTGATGCGTCCGGCATCGTCTGGGCCGTCGGCTCCAAGGTGCGGCGCTGGAAGGTCGGCGACGAAGTCATCATCCACTGCAATCAGGATGACGGCGACGACGAAGAATGCAACGGCGGCGACCCGTTGCTGTCTCCGTCGCAGCGCATCTGGGGCTATGAGACACCGGACGGCTCGTTTGCGCAATTCTGCCGCGTGCAGTCGCGGCAACTGATGCCGAAGCCCGCGCATCTGACCTGGGAAGAATCCGCCTGCTATACGCTCACTTTGGCGACCGCTTACCGCATGCTGTTCGGCCATGCGCCGCACATCCTCAAGCCGAGCGACAACGTTCTGGTGTGGGGCGCCTCGGGCGGGCTTGGCGTGTTCGGCGTGCAGCTGGTCGCGGCTTCCGGCGCCAATGCCATCGGCATCGTGTCCGATCCGTCAAAAGTGCAATACGTCATGGACCTTGGCGCCAAGGGCGTCATCAATCGCAACGATTTCAAATGCTGGGGCCAGATGCCGAAGGTGGGCACGCCCGAATACGACGCCTGGGTGAAAGAGGCCCGCCGCTTCGGCAAGGCGATCTGGGACATCACCGGCAAGCGCGACGTCGACATCGTGTTCGAGCATCCCGGTGAGGCGACGTTCCCGGTGTCGTGCCTCGTGGTCAAGCGCGGCGGCATGGTGGTGTTCTGCGCCGGCACCACCGGCTACAACATCACCTTCGATGCGCGCTATGTCTGGATGCGGCAGAAGCGCATTCAGGGCTCGCATTTCGCCCATTTGAAGCAAGCCAGCGCCGCCAACCAGTTCGTCATCGACCGCCGCGTCGATCCGTGCATGAGCGACGTGTTTCCCTGGGAGAAGATTCCCTACGCCCACGAGCTGATGCGCACCAACAAGCACAAGCCCGGCAATATGGCGGTGCTGGTCAACACGCCGCGCCCGGGCTTGCGCAATCTTGACGACGTGATCGAGGCGGCGGGCGGCTGATTGTCTACTGCGGTTGCCGGCGCCGGCGCACGGTGTCGTTTTGTGGGTGATAATCGGGATTGGTCACGCAGAAGCCGTGATAATCCACGGTCTCCTCGCATTGTTGGCGGTTCATATAGTAGCAGTGTATGGGGCTTCCCTCGGTGCACCAGGGATAGGACACCTCCCGCGCGGCCGCCGGTGTGCCTTGCTCGCCAATAAACGTTGCGCCCATGCCGAGAGCTAAGATCGCCAGAGCAATAAATTGTTTGAACGACATCTTTGCCTCCAGGGCCCAATGAGTTCCATCGCAAATGTGTCGACTAGCGAACAAATGGGCTGCGGTTGCGGCCGCCGCCACATACGAATTTGTGGAGCGCGATCACGAAGTCATGAGCAGGAAGGCCGCTGGCCTCGTTGTGCCAAATCGGCTACAACAAACGGGTCGGGTACGGGGCGGGTGTCATGTTACCGCAACAACGGTCCGAGGCGAGTACCGCACGCAAGCGCTTCCGAATCGTGCTGGTCAAGCCGTCGCATTATGACGATGACGGTTACGTCATCCGCTGGTACCGCTCGCCGATGCCGGCGAATTCGCTGGCCAGCGTCTATGGCCAGATCGACGACTGCGCGCAGCGCAAGATTCTCGGTCCCGACATCGACATCGACATCGATATCGCGGCGATCGACGAGACTAATACGCGAGTGCGCGTCGACCGGATCATCGCCGACATGCGCGCCAACGATAATTTCGGCTTTGTCGGCCTCGTCGGCGTGCAGTCGAACCAATATCCGCGCGCGCTGCACATCGCCAGGCCGTTACGCGAAGCCGGTATCCCGGTCGTCATCGGCGGCTTCCACGTCTCCGGCACGCTGGCGATGTTCCCGAACGTGATGGCCGATTTGCAGCAGGCGCTCGACATGGGCATCACTTTGTTTGCCGGCGAGGCAGAAGGGCGCATGGACGAGGTTTTGCGCGATGCCGTCGCCAGCGCGCTCAAGCCGATCTACAATTACATCGACGATCTGCCGGCGCTGGAAGACGCGGTGACGCCGTTTCTGCCCGGCAATTCGGTGCGCAAGACCATTGGCAACGTCACCACCTTCGACGCCGGGCGCGGCTGCCCGTTCCAATGCTCGTTCTGCACCATTATCAACGTGCAGGGGCGGAAATCGCGCCGCCGCAGTCCCGACGATGTCGAACGCATCCTGCGCAAGAACTACGAGCACGGCATCGACCGCTTCTTCATCACCGACGACAATTTCGCCCGCAACAAGGACTGGGAACCGATCTTCGATCGCATCATCAAATTGCGCGAACAAGACGGCATGGATGTGCGCTTCCTCATCCAGGTCGACACGCTGTGCCACAAAATCCCGAATTTCGTCGCCAAGGCCAAGCGCGCCGGTGTCACCCGGATTTTCATCGGGCTGGAGAACATCAATCCCGACAATCTGCTTGCCGCCAAGAAACGGCAGAACAAGATCACCGAATACCGCAACATGCTGTTGGCTTGGAAGGCGGCCGGCATCTGGACCTATGCCGGCTACATTCTGGGTTTCCCCAACGACACCCCGGATTCGGCGCGGCGCGACATCGAAATCATCAAGAAGGAAATGCCGCTCGACGTGCTGGAATTCTTCTTCCTGACGCCGCTGCCGGGCTCCGAGGATCACAAGGTCCTGTTCAGCAAAGGCGTGCCGCTCGATCCCGATCTCAACAAGTACGATCTCGAACACGCGCTCACCCCGCACGCCAACATGACCAAGGCGGAATGGGAAAAGCTCTACCGCGACGCCTGGACGATCTATTACACGCCGGAACATATCGAGACGATTTTGCGCCGCGCGCAAGCTTACGGCATCAACATTCTCCGCCTGGCGCAGATCATCCTGTGGTTCGCGCAGTCGCTCGCGATCGAGAGAGTGCATCCGCTGCAAGGCGGTTTCATCCGGCTCAAAAATCGCCATGAACGGCGGCCGGAACTTCCGGTCGAGCCGGTCTGGAGCTTCTATCCGCAACTTGCTTGGGAATTTTCCGTCAAGCACGCCCGCGTCGCCGCGGCGGCCTGGAGCATCTTTCGCATCTATCGGCGCGTCGCCAAAAGCGCGAGCGTCCCCTATACCGACCAGGCCATGACACCGGTGACCGAGGACGAGACGCAAACCTTCGAACTGTTCACGCATAACAAATCGGCGCGCGAAGCGGTCGACCATGCCCGCAAGGTCAAACAATTGACCGGCGGCGCCGATCAAACGCCGCTCCTTCCCGCGTAACCGGCAATCAGGTGAACGGTGCGGACGGGCGCGGCGTCTCGTCCGCTAACCGATGCCGCTTACGGCCGCCGCCCTCAAGCGGCAGCGACGGGTCTTCTTGCGCGCGCGCGATCGCCGCATTGAGCTCGCCGCCATAGATGAAAATGAGCGCGGTGAAATACAGGAAAACCAGCGCCATCATCGCCGAAGCGAGGCCGGCGTAATAATTCACGTAGGTGTAGGAGAAGTCCGCCAGATAGCGGCCGAACACGTTGCCGCAGGCGAGCCAGAGCGCGAGCGTGGCGACGATGCCCGGCCACACCGCGCCGAGCGGCCGCCGGCCGCACGGCAGCCACATATGCAGGATCAGAAGCGACGACGTCAGCAGGACGCCGGCAATGACGAAGCGGCCGATATCGAAGTGCCTTTCCAGTTCGGCGATCCATGGCGCGTAGAGCACCGCGGTGCGAAACACCAGCGGGCCAAGCACGACCAGAAACGCCAGTGCCAAGAGCCCGATGGCGCTGACCAGGACATAACCGATCGATTCCAGCCGCAACAGCCACCACGGCCGGGGATCGATCAGTCCGTAGGCGCGGTTCAATCCGATGCGCAGGCTCTCGACCCCACTCGAAGCGAAATAGATGGCGAAGAACGCGCCGACGGTGAGAAAGCCGCCGCGCGCCGTGGTCAGCACCTCGTGGATCTGTCCGGTGATCTGGCTGGAGACGATGCGCGGCCACGCGGCAACGATCATGCGCGCCACTTCGTCGGCGAGATCTTCCGAGCCGACGAAACCGGCGATCGCCGTCACCAGGATAAGGAACGGGAACATCGACATCAGGACCGACAGCGCGATGTGGCTCGCAATCGCCCAGCCGTCATCGGCATTGAAGCGATAGAAGGCGTCTAGCGCGATGCGGTAGCTCAGGCGGATCGTATTCAATGGCAGGGAGCCTCCGCGGCTAATCTATCCGCCTGTGCGCGAGGCGGCGAGGGGGCGCTGGCTCACGAAGCACAATTGATGCCAGTGAGTCGGTGACATTCGAATAACGCGCCTATCAGAAAACGGGTGGTCCGGTCGCTCGTTATCGTTCATTTCATGGCCGTGACAGCAAGAAAGGACCGGTTATGGCCAAGGCCTATTACAGTACGGTGTTCGCGCAATCCGCCGACGATATCTGGAATGCGATTCGGGATTTCAACAACTATCCGGTCTGGGTCGACGGCGCCGGCGAAAGCCGGATCGAGGACGGCAAATTCGGCGATACGGTGGGCGCGGTGCGCGATGTGCTCTACCGGGGTAAACGTATCCGGCAGCGACTCGTTGCCTTGTCCGATCCCGAACGCGCGCAGGTTTACGAATTTTGCGGCGCCGCGCCGATGCCGGTGCAGCACTATCGTGCGACGCTGAGGATTACGCCGGTCGTCGACGGCGGCCGCGGCTTTGTCGAATGGTGGGCGACATTCGATTGCGCCCCGGAGCGTCATGACGAGTGGACAGTGTTTTTCCGTGACGCCTTCGCCGGCTGGCTCGTCTCGCTGCGGCGCCACTTGGAGGGGCGGGCTGCGTCGTCCGACCGGGCTGGCAGATACGAAGCGGCCGGGATCCCGCGCACACGGAGTGATCCCGGCCGCCCGGCTTCACGGGCGTCGCCCCCGCTGGGCCGGACGGAGCCTATGCGATTTCGCCGGCGATTGCTTGACCTGGATCAAAAATGGTTCGCGCCTGCATCCGGCGGCGGATCCGATAGCACGGCGCTGCCGCCGCGCGACGAAGAGGTAAATTACGCCGCCTGCACGTCGGTGAGGAAGCGGCGCACTTCGCCTTGCAGGTTTTCCGCTTCGACGGCGAGCGCGTCGGCAAGCGCTTTGACGTCGGCTGCGGTGCCACGGGCGCCGGTCGAGGCGCCGGCGACGCGGCTCATGGCGTCGGCGCCGGAGCGCGCTTCGGTCGAGGCGCGGTTGACGCCTTCGGCGATCGAGGCCACGGCGTTGTTCTGCTCCTCGACGGTCGAGGCGACCGTGGTGGCGATCTCCGACATGTCGTCGATGATCGTCGAAACCTGCTCGATGGCCTGCGCGGCATCGGCCGTCGCCGATTGGATCGCGCCGATCTGCGCGGCGATATCCTCGGTGGCGCGCGCGGTCTGCGCGGCGAGCGATTTCACCTCGGCGGCGACCACGGCGAAGCCGCGACCGGCCTCGCCGGCGCGCGCCGCTTCGATGGTGGCGTTGAGCGCCAGCAAATTGGTCTGGCCGGCGATCGCCTGAATGAGGCCGATGACCTCGCCAATGCGGTTCGCGGCATTGCCGAGCTGCGACATGGTGTTGACGGTGCGCCGGGATTCGGCGACGGCGCGGCTCGCCACGTCGGTTGATTTGGTCGCTTGCGATGCGATCTCGCCGATCGAGACCGCCAACTCCTCGATCGAGCCGGCCACCGTCGTGACGTTGACGGAGGCTGCGCTGACCGAATTCTCGGCGGTGCGCGCTTCCGACGACACCGCGTCGGCGGCCTCATTGAGACCGCTCGAAGCGTTTTCCAGGCGGCCCGCCGATTCGCGCAGGCGGTCGAGTGCCTGCTCGATGGAGGCGCGGAATTCCCGGATCAGGGTAGCGATGGCCTCGCCGCGCCGCTCCCGCGCGATATTGGTCTCGCTCTCCACACCGGTAAGGCGCTCGCGCTCTATCATGTTGTCGCGGAATACCACGACCGTGCGCGCCATCTCGCCGATCTCGTCATGAAAATGGGTCGCCGCCGGGCGCGCCGAGGTATCGCCATTGGCGAGGCGCTTCATCACCGCCGCCAGCTCCTCGAGCGGCTGGGTGATCGAGCGACCGATGCGCCAGCTGCAGCCGAGTCCGATCAGCACCACGGCCAAGCCTATCCAGATGATGACATGCCGGGTTCGCGTTCGCGACGTCGCCAGCTCCGCGGCCGCGCTGCTGGCATTGCCGCGCGCGTCGGCGATGATCTTGTCGGCTTCCGGCAACACGCTTTCGGTGTCGTGGTTGATGAGCGAAACCAGCGGGGTGATATCTTCGGTGCTGGCGACCCATTGCGCGAAGGTCGAGCTATAGGTCTGGATCTGTTTGTCGAGCTTTTCCTTCATCGCCGGTGCGCCGTCGACCGATTCGAACAGATCGTTGAAATGCTTGGCCTCGTCGAGAAAACGCCGCTCGGCGGCCTCGTTGCGCGTGAGCCGATATTCGATTTCGTAGCGGCGCAAGGTGAGAAGCGACATCGTCAGATTGGCCTGATCGACGTCGCCAACCCAGGACAGATCGTTATGGATGATGTTCTCGACCGCGTTGCTTGCGGCGATCAGACCGGCAGTGACTCCCGCGGTTTCGTCGTAGCCCAGCGATTTCTGCTCGTTGACCAGGCTGTCGAAGCTCGCTCTGAGGTCGCGCACGGTGATGCGCAGCGGCATGACCGAGTCCTGATCCGCGGCGGCGAGCGAGGCCTGAATGCGGTCGAGGCAAGCCATCGCCAGCGCCTGGCCGTCGTCGAAGTTCTTGACCTCGGCGTCAGAGGGGTGCGCGACGAAATCTGTCGTCGCGGCGCGCATGACGAGAAGCCCGGCCTTGAGGTCGCGGCTGGCGTCGGCCACTTCGGTATTGCGATGCACCGCCTCGAAGGCGTGGCCGACTTCGGCATCGCCGGTCAGATAGGCGATGCCGTTGGCGAGAAAGCCGACCACGGGAATAACGCCGAGCACGACAATACGGGCGCGGACCGACAGCCTGGAGAAAATCTGGGTGATGAACATCCTGAAGACCCGATCGAGCGTCGTTTTGAGCAATCGGACGAGTTAGTCGACTCTGTAGCACGCTGGATGCCGCCGCCACGCATTGCGCCGCAAACCAGCGATCGACGCCAGCACACCGTAAATTGGTTAATATTGTGCAAGAATCTTACGCAAAACCACGATATGTCGCCGCTTCTCGGACCCGCAGCGAAGGCTTGCCCGGCCAAAAGCCCGGGTCTGCCGACCGCATTTGCTTTTGTGCACTGCACGCGTAAGCTTCGCTGCTGCGCCGGGCCGGACCAAGTTCGCGAAAATCAGCTCATCGGAGCCAGCCATGCCGCTTGCCGCCTCGCAGAGAACCCAGGGTCACGAGGTCATTCCCGCGCTTGCCGAGGCGGTCGGCGCCATCGAGGCGTTGTTCGCCGAGGCGCGCCGTGCCGTAGCCGATCGGGTCACGATCGAGGGCCGCACGGTGGCGCGCGTCTTCGATCGCGAGCAGCGCGCCACCCACGGGCTGGCTTGGCTCGCGACCTATGTCGAGGCGATCCGTCAGCTTTCCGCCTATGCCCAGCGGCTTTCCGATAACGGGAGCTTCGGCGAAACCGAGGATCTCATCGTGCGTATCGGCGCCGGCGAATATCTGGCCCAGATATTCGGCGGCATCCCGATGAGCCAAGGCGAGATCGTGCGCCTATCGGATCTCGGGCTGCCGCCGGCCGCAGTCGCGGCGCGCGTCACGCCAGCCGTCGAGCATCTCATTGCCACCGGGAACACGGCGCTGCGCCGCGCCCGTCTGGTCGAGCTGATCCGGCAACATCACGACGCGACGGTCGGCGCCTGCGGGCTCGACGACACGCTCGATTCGATCCGCGAGGAAATGCGCAAATTCGCCGATGACCGTGTCGTGCCCAATGCGCAACAATGGCACCTGAAGAACGATTACATCCCGCTCGATGTGATTTCGCAAATGTCGGAGCTCGGCGTGTTCTCGCTGACCATCCCGGAAGACTACGACGGCATGGGGCTCGGCAAGGAATCGATGTGCGTCGTCTCCGAGGAACTGTCGCGCGGCTATATCGGCGTCGGCTCGCTGGGCACGCGATCGGAGATCGCCGCTGAACTGATCCTCGGTTCCGGCACCGAGGAACAAAAGCGCAAATGGCTGCCGAAGATTGCGACCGGCGAAGTGCTGCCGACCGCGGTATTCACCGAGCCGAACACCGGCTCCGATCTTGCCTCGTTGAAGACGCGCGCGGTACGCCACGGCGACGTCTACAAGATTTTCGGCAACAAAACCTGGATCACCCACCCGGTGCGCGCCGATCTGATGACGCTGCTGGTTCGCACCAATCCGGCCGAGACCGGCTATCGCGGTCTCTCTATGCTGCTCGCGGAAAAGCCGCGCGGCAGCGACAGCGATCCGTTCCCGGCTGCCGGCATGTCCGGCACCGAGATTGAGGTGTTGGGCTATCGCGGCATGAAGGAATACGAGATCGCCTTCGACGGCTTTGTCGTCAAGGCCGAGAGTCTCCTGGGCGGCGTCGAAGGTCTCGGCTTCAAGCAATTGATGGCGACGTTCGAAGCCGCCCGCATCCAGACCGCGGCGCGCGCCATCGGCGTGGCGCAGGCGGCGATGGAGCAGGCGCTGACTTACACCACCGCACGCGTGCAGTTCGGTGAGCCGATCGCGAATTTCCCGCGGGTGTCGGACAAGCTCGCCATGATGGCGGTCGAGATCATGATCGCGCGGCAGCTCACTTATTACGCCGCGCGGCAAAAGGATTCCGGCCGGCGCTGCGACCTCGAAGCCGGCATGGCGAAGCTTCTTGCCGCGCGCGTCGCCTGGGCGGCCGCCGACAATGCCGTGCAGGTCCACGGCGGCAACGGTTTCGCCGTCGAGTTTCCGGTCTCGCGCATTCTCTGCGATGCCCGCATCCTCAACATTTTCGAGGGCGCCGCCGAGATCCAGGCACAGGTTATTGCGCGGCGCCTGCTCGACGGATCGAATTAGACCATTGTCATGCTCCGCAACGGCGGGGTTGAAGCCGGAACGAAGGTGCCGACTCCGCCATTGATACAGGTCAAAGCGCGGCGGCTATGCTGCGAGCATGGTCCGCGCGCATTTCAAAGAGAACCATGAGTTGACCGATGGCCAAAGTGAACATTCCCCATAACGCCTATATCTTCGTCGGCGACGGCCGCAAGGCGCTGGTGCTGCGCAACGAAGGCGATGCGAAATTCCTCGATTTGAAGACCGAACGCGTTTTTACCGACAATAATCCGCCAACCCACGAGCAGGGCACCGACCGGCCGGGCCGCGAGCATTCCTCGGTCGGCCACGGACGATCGAGCGTGAGCCAGACCGATTGGCACGATCTCGAAGAGCATAAATTCGCCCACGACGTCGCCGCGACCCTGGAAAAGATCGTGCGCGAGCGCAAAGTCGAGGCCTTGGTCGTGATCGCGCCGCCACGCGCTCTCGCCGATCTGCGCAAGGCGTTCCACGACGACGTGAAGAAGAAGATCATAGCGGAGATCGACAAGGATCTTACCAAGCACCCAGTCTACGATATCGAGAAGCACCTCGGCGGCGCGGGCTAAAG
>Ga0182024_10004169_pt1 | contig 33581 bp, 31 predicted proteins | sample P32metaG_FD_120480 | JGI IMG/M metagenome (GOLD analysis project Ga0182024, IMG submission 120480) | Permafrost microbial communities from Stordalen Mire, Sweden - P3-2 metaG (Illumina Assembly) | ecosystem: Environmental > Terrestrial > Soil > Wetlands > Permafrost | place: Sweden: Stordalen... | reverse complement strand
TCGCCTCCCACATATCGAGCGACACGGCGTTGTGCCGCTCGGGATTGTTGAAGGTGACGATGCCGACGCCCGCTTCCTTGCGCGAGAGCATCCTGTCGGTTTGAGTCATTTACGGGTTCCTTCGTCTCTCAATTGCTAAACCGCCTTCGCCTTATGCAGCGCGGCGATCTGCCGCGCGGAAAAGCCGAATTCCTTGAGCACCGCGTCAGTATGCTCGCCGAGCTTCGGCGGTGGCGCTTTAAGACGTGAGGGTGTGCGCGACAGCGACACCGGCTGGCCGACGAGACGCAGCGCACGTTTGCCCGTTCCGGCGACGCTCTGCGCAATACCGAGATGCCGCACCTGTGGGTCGGCGAATACCTCATCGATGGCGTAGATCGGCCCGCAAGGCACACCGGCCTCATTGAAGTGCTCCACCCATTCGACGCTGGTGCGGTCTTTCAGATAGGTTTCGATCTCGGCATTGAGCGCATCGCGATTCTTCAATCGCGCGTCCGCGGTCCGGTAGTCCGGACTCTGCGACAGGCCCCCGGCCCCGAGCGTCCGGCAGAACCGCTCCCACATCTTGCCACCGGTGGTGGCGATGTTGATGTAGCCGTCCCGCGTCTTGAACGCGCCGGTCGGGATGGTGGTCGGATGGTTGTTGCCGGCTTGCTTCGCCACCTCGCCGCTGACCAGATAACGGGAAGCCTGAAAGTCGAGCATGAAGATTTGCGCTTGCAGAAGCGACGTCGCAATCGCCTGGCCCTTGCCGGACTTTTCGCGCTCCAGCAACGCGGTGAGGATGCCGAGAGCGGCGAACAGTCCGGCGCAGAGATCGGCGACTGGAATGCCGACCCGGACCGGCCCCTGGCCGGGCAGGCCGGTGATCGACATCAGCCCGCCCATGCCCTGCGCAATCTGGTCGAAGCCCGGCCGGCCGGCATACGGCCCATCCTGGCCGAAACCGGAAATGCTGGCATAAACCAGCCGCGGATTGATCCGCGCCAGCGTCTTGTAGTCGATGCCCAGCCGTTTCTTCACATCGGGGCGGAAATTCTCGATCAGCACATCGGCTTTTTTGACCATACGCTTGATAGCGGCAAGCCCCTCGGGCGCCTTCAAATTGAGCGTCATGCTGCGCTTGTTGCGATGGAGGTTCTGAAAGTCCGATCCCTCCCGCGGTCCGCCCATCGGCTCATCCGAGCCGGGCGGCGCCTCGATCTTGATGACGTTGGCGCCCCAATCGGCAAGCTGACGCGCGCAGGTCGGGCCGGCCCGCACCCGCGTGAGGTCAAGCACGGTGAACCGCGAAAGCGCTTTCGACGCACGGGGAAAAGGCACTGCCCGGCACCTCCATATTCCTGCCGGCGAAATCGCCGCAGCGGCCAGAACTTCCCCGATCCAATGGTTGTTGTCCACCGGCTCGCGCGGTTCGTTCTGCCGATCGTTCACGTCGTGGCGATCCATTAAAGTACCGCGCCAATAGCCATCTTTCGGGCGCTTTCGCCGGACGATCATAGATAAGACAGCGGATAACTCCGCGAGGGCGCAATTTCCTAAGGGATTGCCAAACATGATCGATTTTCGCCATTTCACGATTGCCTTCGCGATCGCGGTCACTGCGACGAGCGCGATGGCGCAAGAGCACGGCGGCCGCTCCGGGGGCGAACGGCCCGGCCACGGAGAACAAGGCCGGCAGGAGCAGAGCGGCCCCGGAGTGCTGTCGCTCTTGCCGGGAGATTCGGTCACCGAGCACAGCATCGATATCCCGACGGGCAAGCTCGCCTACACCGCGACCGCCGGTACCTTCTCGTTGTTCGATCAATCCGGCGAGCGCTCCGCCGCCGTCTTCTATACGGCCTTCATTGCGAAGCCGAACGATCCAACGCGGCCGGTGACATTCGTGTTCAACGGCGGGCCGGGCGCCGGCTCGGCGTTCCTCAACCTCGGTCTCGTTGGTCCGCGCCTTGCCACATTCGGCAACGGCTATGACGGCGCCAGCGTGCATTTGGTGGACAACCCGGATACGTGGCTCGCCTTCACCGATCTGGTTTTGATCGATCCGGTTGGCACCGGCTGGAGCAGGCCGGCCAAACCCGATGGCGGCAGCGGCTTCTGGGGCGTGCACCGCGATGCCGAATCGATGGCAAAGGTGATCGCGCTCTACGTCGCCAAAAACAGCCGCGTCAGTTCGCCGAAATTTATCTTGGGCGAAAGCTACGGCGGATTCCGCGCCGCCAAGATGGCGCGCGCATTACAGAACAATCAGGGCATCGTGGCAAGCGGCATCCTGATGGTCTCGCCGATGATTGAAGGCGCATTCCAATTCGGCGGCGATCACTTCGCGCTTGGCGCCGCTTTGCAATTGCCCTCATTGGCTGCAGCCGAACTCGAGCGGAAAGGAACCTTCAGCGCGGCGGCATTGGCGCAAGTCGAGCGTTTTGCGCTGACCGATTATCTGTCGGCGCTGGCCGGACCGCCGCTCCACGGCGATGCCGCGCATGCGTTGTACGCGCGCGTCGCGCAGTTGACCGGATTGCCGGAAGACGTTGTCACCCGGGAGCGCGGTTTCATCCGCGACGCCTACGTCAAGAATTTGCGTTCGGGCGACCACAAGATTGTCAGCCATTACGACGCGACGTTTGCGGTCGACGATCCAAATCCGGAATCACAAACGGCCCGCGGACCCGATCCATTTCTCGACGGGTTCATTCGCGCCTATGGCAGCGCCTTCGTCGCCTACGCCCGCGACGAACTCGGCTTCAAAACCGAGATGACCTACAATCTGCTTGCCTCGGAAATTTCCGGCAAATGGGATTGGGAGGACGGCGGCGGCCACGCGCCGCCGAGCGCCGCGCAGGATTTACGCGACTTGCTCGCGCTGTCCCCGTCATTCCGGCTCATGATCGCTCACGGCTACAGCGATCTGGTCACGCCCTACTCGGATTCCCGCTACGTGCTCAACCACATTCCGTCGAGCGTTGATGGCGAGCGCGCCGAGCTTCGGCTCTACCGCGGCGGCCATATGTTCTATACCGATCCGCAATCCCGCAAGACCTTCACGGCCGACGCACGGACCATGTATGCATCTCCCTGACCGGGGAGTCCGAGTCATCCGGTGTTGCCGGTGATTCCGCTCTAGCCGTTATTCACCCAGATATGCGGCCTGGACCTTCGCGTCCTTCGCCAGCGCCGCGGCGGTATCCGCACCGACGATATGGCCATTGTCGAGCAAATAGCCGCGATCGGCGATGGCAAGACTTTGTTTGGCGTTCTGTTCGACCAAAAAAATTCCGACGCCGGTTTCCTTGATGCGGGCGAGGGTCCGGAATAATTCCGTGCACAGCAGCGGCGATAGGCCGAGCGAGGGTTCGTCAAGCAAGAGGATGGTCGGCGCCGACATCATCGCGCGCCCGATCGCTACCATCTGGCGTTCGCCGCCGCTCATGGTGCGCACGATCTGCTTGGGGCGCTGACCAAGCTTCGGAAACAGGCTTAGAACACGTTCGAGATTTTGCGCTTCGAGCTTGCGAGCGCGCACCGGATGAGCGCCGAGGATCAAGTTCTCCTTCACGGTCAGGTCGGCGAAAATGCCGCGGTCCTCAGGCACCAGCGCAATGCCGGTCTCCACGATTTCATGCGGTGGACGCCGGGTGATGTCGGCACCGTCCATCAGAACCGTGCAGCCCTCCATCTTGCGTGTCTGGCCGGCGACGGCGCGCAAAAAAGTGCTTTTTCCCGCGCCATTGGCGCCGAGCATGACCACGATCTCGCCTTGCGAAACCGATGCCGACACGTTTTCCAGTGCGCGGTGGCGGCCGTAAAAGACCGACACATTCCGGCTCTCAAGCATTGGCGTCTCCGAGATAGGCTCGAATCACGCCATGATCGGCCAGCACTTCCCCGGGTGTACCTTCGGCGATCTTGGCGCCGCTGTTCATCACGATGCAGCGGTCGCACAGGCTGCGAATGGCATGCATGACATGCTCGACGATGATGATCGTGCAGCCTTCGGCGCGCAGTTGCTCAATGAGGGCGATGCCGATCCTGAGCTCGGTCGGATTGAGACCGGCGAGCCATTCGTCGAGCAGGAGAATCTTCGGATCGGACGCCAGCGCGCGCGCAAGCTCTACCCGCTTTTGGTCGATATAGGTCAGCGCCGAAACCGATGCGGTCGCGGCGTTTGGCAACCCAACCCGGCGCAACAGAGCATGCGCGTGATCGTCGAGCTCCTTGCCCCACCGCCGTGCATGGCCGAATACGCCGCCGGCGGCCACGTTTTCGAGCGCGGTCATGCCGGGAAGCATGCGAACCAGTTGGAAGGTCCGCGCCACGCCTTTCCTGGCGACGTTGCTGGCGCCGACTCCCGTAATTTTGTCGCCAAACAGCCTGATCTCACCGGCGCTTGGCTTAAATGCGCCGGAGATCAAGTTCATCATCGTGGTCTTGCCGGATCCGTTCGGCCCGATCAGACCCAACACTTCCTTTTCGGCAAGCGTGAACGACATGTTCTCGACGGCGACGAGACCGCCAAAACGCTTGGTGACGGCGGTGGCGGTCAGAGCTTCGGCGGTGGCAGCGCTAGGCATTGCGGTTCTTCCGCAGCAGGTTCCTCACGGAACCGGCCGAGGCATCGAGCACCCGCTGCAAAGCGCCGGGAGCCGAACCGCCCGCTTTCACGCGGCCGCGCCATGCATCCTCAAGCAACCCGGTGATGCCATTTGGAATGACGTAAACGATAAGAAGGAAACAGGCCCCGAGCAGCAAAGTCGTCTGCGACGGAAAATAGATCGCGATCAGCTCCCATATGAGCACAAACGGAATAACGCCTACGAGCGGTCCCCACAAACGGTGCGTGCCGCCAAGAAGGGCCATGATCACGACCTGGAACGACAGAAACGGGCTGAAGGCGACAACCGGCTCCACATAGCCCCAGCGCGGCGCCACCACGGCGCCGCCGATCGACGCGAAGGTGCTGGAAATGACGAACAAAGCGACTTTGGCCCGCGCAGTGTTGATACCGCAGTGAACCGCGACTACTTCATCGTTGCCGATGATGCGCAAGGCAAATCCAAGCCGTGAGCGGCCGACCCACCAACCGACCAGAAAAACCGCGGCGGTCAGCAGTAGTAACTGCCAGAAGTACATCGGTTCGCTGCGTTCGATCGTTACGTAGAGTCCGCTCATGGTCCCGAGGACATGCTGCAGCCAGGTCATGATTTGCCGCACCAACTCGGCAAGACCGAGCGAGAAGATGACGAAATAGACGCCGGCGACTCGCAGCGTCGCGAGCCCAACGATCGCAGCCATCGCGGCGCCGGCAGCCCCGGATGCAAGGATCAGCACCGGATAGGGCACAAGATCGATGCCCCCCGCAGTGATGTACATGCCGATGCCGAAGAACGCCGCCGTGGAGAGCGCAATGTAATTGGTCGGTCCGGAAAACAACAACCACGACGTGGCAAGCGCCGTGTACATCGCAATTGAAATTGCCAATTGCAGTAGATAACCGTCGAAGATCAGCGGGACAAAACTCGCGGCAATAAACAGCAAGCCGCCAATCAGCAGATTACGGCGATCGGCGGCGTTAAGAACAAATCTACTCACGCCGTCCGCCTCCCGAACAGCCCCTCCGGCCGCACCAACAAGACAATCATGAACAGGACATAGGCCGCAGCGAGTGTGAGACCCGGATCAACGAGCGTGGCGACGGCTGTTTCGGCGAGGCCGAGGATGAAAGCCGCGAGGATCGTGCCCCGAATATCGCCGACACCGCCCAGGATGACGATGATCAGCGCCTTCAAGGTGAAAACCACGCCGAGCGAAACATCGAAGGTCAGGAACATGCTAAGCAGTCCGCCGCCAGCCGCCGTAACTGCTCCGCCCAGCGCGAAAGCTAGCGCCGAGGTCCGCGCGACATTGATCGCAACGAGTCCGGAAGCCGACGGATTGACGGAAACGGCGCGCATCGCGAGACCTGCCCGGGTCTTATGCAGCCAAAGATATAGAGCGGCGCAAATCGCCGCCGAGGCGAGGAAGGCAACCACGCGGTTAAGCCCATAGCGCTCGCCAAAAATGAAAATCGGCTGCGACAAATACGAGTAGTCGAGATACTCGCCGCCGAAAATCGCGAGCATGATGCCGACGCTTATGAAACTCAGGCCGAAGGTCGCCAGGATGCTGTCAACGTCAAGTTTGCCCTGGTTCTTAGCGCGGCGAACGAGCGGCAAGATCAGCACCCGATAGATCGCCCAGTTCAGGACGAAGGCGACAGGCACCACCAGAAACAACGCCAGTAACGGGCTTGCCCGGGTGCCCACATAGAACCAAAACGTGCTGAACGCCCCGGCAATCAGCATCTCGCCGTTGGCAAGATTCATGATGCGGGCGACGCCGTACTGCAATTGCAGGCCCATCGCCATCAAGGCATAGGTGCCGCCGAGCAGCAGGCCGATGATGACGATGTCCATGCCGAGTAGGTTCGTCGATTACGAATGCCCGGTGCGGATACCTAAGGCCATTCTTTGCGAGCTAGAGTCAACTCCTCCGCGGTTTCGTCCCCGGCCTGTTCGCAACGGGGACGATAACCGCGGCATTGGAGCTTGCTGCCCGTCGAAGGGCGTTGCCTTCGGAGCCTTGGGGAATTCTTATCCCCAGTTGGACTTCAGCTTGACCCCGGCGAGGCCGGTGACATTTTCTCCGGCCACAGCAGAGAAGAAGCCGCCCTGCCACTGCCCGACCGTATAGACCTTGTCGAGGATCTGACCTGGAAGGTCGACCTCGCCGATGAGGGTCTTGAATTTACGGCCGCGGAAGTGGGCGGCAATCGCAGTGCGATCGATCGAACCGACGGCCTCGATGGATTGCGAAAGCATTTGCAACATCGAGTAGTAGAACGGGCTGCCCCAGTAATCGGCGTCGACGCCCGTGACTTCTTTGTGCGTTTTGTAAAAGGCGCGGATTTCCGGAGAGTCGACAACACCGCCGGCGCCGAGAACGTTCTCGGCGGCAGCGCCGTTTTTCTGCGAGAAACCCTGGAAGGCACAGCCGACGGCGGAGTAATAGGCCTTGACATTGAGGCCTTCGATCTTTGCCGCGTCCGCAAGACCGAACGTGTCGGGCGGATAAGACCAAGCGACAAAGGCATCCGGATTGGCCGCCTTGGCCGCCTTCATCACCGGCGAGTAATCCTGCGTGCCGAGCGGGTAGGACTTATCGTAGACGATCTCGAAGCCGGCTTCCTTGAAGAGCGGACGTCCCGCATTGGCAAGCTCGATGCCGAAGTCGTCCCCAACGTTGACGGCGGCGACCTTGTTGCCGATCTGGCCGCTATCCTTCAATTTCTTCAGGACGCCGATCGCGCCCTTGGCATACGCCGTCGTCGACGACTGGAACATGAAGAAACCGGGATACTTCTTGACCAGCGCAGCTCCCTGATCGGTGACGCAGGCTTGGGTGAGCTGCGGATAGTTATACTTCGCGAAGGTCGGCGCCGTGGCGAGGTTGAAGCCCGTGGCGTAGACACCACCGATCCAGTCGGCCTTGTCCACCGTGGCGGCTCGCTCGACGGCCTTGATGGCCTCAGGCGGCTGCGTGCGATCATCGTATTCGATGATCTCGATTTTACGCTGACCGTCCTTGAGTTTAAGGCCGCCGCGCTCGTTGATCTCATGCGCCCAAAGTTTATAGGGCGGGAAATGCGTAATCGCCGCGCCCGGTGCGAGCGGACCGGTTTTTGCGCCGATCACGGCAACCTTGACAGGACCGGCTTCCGCGCTGGCGGTTCGATGACCGAACGATCCGGCCACCGCCGTCGCCGCCGAATATTTCAGGAACTCACGACGTCTCATAAAATCCTCCCCTGGAGAGATGCTACATACCGGGGTTGTGTTTCCCCGTGGTTGTTTGGCACGCAAACATTATAGCGATATAAATACTGGTTGCCTAGTGCTCAGCGAGGATACTTCGTTTTAAGTGCGACTATCCGCGACTATACAATGGGCGGCAGTCCCTCTGGATAAGCGTGCAAATAAGTCGAGCGCCCGAGAATAATAACGAAGACCAACAAACGGATCGGGAGGCGACGACATGAAATTGAGCACGGGTCGCATCATTACGACGCACGCCGACAGCCTGCCGCGCCCGCCGGAGCTGCTCAAACTGGTCCAGGCGAAAGTAGCCGGACAGCCTTTCGACGATGAGAAGCTTGCCGCCGAGGTGGCGCGCAGCGTCGAGGCATTAACCAAGATGCAAGCGGATCTCGGGCTCGACGTCGTCAGCGACGGCGAAATGTCGAAACCGAGCTTCCTTGGCTACATCACCGAACGTCTTGGCGGCGTGCGCGTGACAACCGAGCCGTTCGGCAACCCGTGGAAAGGGTCGCGCGAAAACAAATCTTTCCCGGAATATTATGCCTGGGAAGCCTCGCTCAATCTCAATCCGGCCGCTGGCGCCAAGCGCGTCGTTTGCGACGGACCGCTTTGAGGATCAGCCGGCGGCGCCAGGGTCGAGACCGTACTTCTTGCACATCTTGCGGACTATCTCGACATCCTTGCCGCCAGCGATGAGACCGACGACTGCCGAGGTCATTTTGCCGCCAGAGATCGCACCCTCGACGATGTAGGCTTGCCACCCATTGTAAGCCGGGTACGGGCTCTTGGCGTTCACCATGCCGCAGTAGTTGATCGCGCCGTCTTCCGTATTCGCAATCTGTGGCCACCGATATTGCGCCGCGTTCGGGTTGGCGACCGACAGACCCACTGCATGACTGATGACCTGCTTCTCTTCCGGCGTGAGGTCACGTTTGTTGATGCCGCTGGCGTCCTGCATATTGTTCAGTCCGAGAAGATCTTGCGCTGAGGCGTGCCGTGACGGCGACGACGGCGACGACGCGCAGGCGGCAAGGGCAAGTCCGGCCGCCAATACTGCAACCGCTCCGCGCCACATCGTTTGGCGGTTGACGACTGCCGGCGAGCCATACTGGGTTCGAGATGACAAAGGACGCGACCGATTGCTTGCGATCTTCATTGGACTATGTGGATCCACTAGTGATTGTCGCCCACTCGCTCGTCGCCCCGGATGTTCCCCGTGCGGGAGAAAACGGATCCAAGGCTTGAGCGACAACAAAGCTGCGAACTGAAGCCCGCCCCCCGACACAGCTCTCCCCATCATACCCTTCGCATGACAAATAGAACAATCCGGGAGCGACGACGGGGGGCGATTCGCGATGCCGCAGCCATTTGCAACGCTTTCCAGCTTAGCGCCAAGAGCATTCGGCCTTGCCGGCCTTGATCGCGCGGGGCGCCATCTTGATTTTCCGCACTGCGGCATATTTGCAACGCTCGTTGAGCCGAATATCCCGCAAGGCAGTGGCCGGGGTAAAAACATTGGTATTCGGGCCATTTTTTAAGGCGAACCCGCAAAAGTTCCCGGAAGGACGGACGCTTCGACCCGCGACGGTTCGGAATCTGCCGCCCGGTGTGGCTTTTCTGCACTAGAGAGCCGTGCGTGCCGCCGATAGGGTCCGCGCGTCACTGAGGATGAGCTAACATGAAAAAACTGGCTTTAGCGCTGGTCGCGGTGCTGTCTCTTCTGAGCATCGCCGGCTGCACCACCGCGCCCCCGCCACCGATGGTGTCGAAGGGCTGAGGGTTGGACAGCTTGAATGGCGGAAGGGCCGGCCTCGCGCCGGCCCTTTCTTTTTGGGGGCCCGCTTTGCCCGGCGCTTAGCGCGCTACGGGCGATACGCCATCCCGACGCGGCGCCCGGTGAGTATCACGGCCGCAACTCCTACGCCGTCTATTTCGCCGATCCGGACGGTATGAAGCTCGAAGGCATGATCTGGGCGCCGCCGGCGGCAAAGCGCAAACCGGTCTCAAAGAAGAAGACCCGCGCACGCAAATTCCGATTTTCGCCGGTGCGATGGATTTGGAATTCCGGCAATCCCGGCGTGCATCAGCTCGCCGCGCTCAGCAATAGCGGCACGTGCGCGACCACCGTGTTGCGGCCACACCGTTTGGCTGCGTACAGCTCGCGGTCCGCGGCCTCGACCAAACTAGCGGACGATTCATCCGGTTCGGGTACCAGCGATTCGACGCCGATACTGATTGTGACGAGACCGCAAGCGGCCTCGGCATGCGTAATGAGCAGGTCTTGGACAGCCCGGCGCGCTTCTTCAGCCAGCGCGGTCGCGCGCTCGATGTCGATCCCCGGCAGTAGCAACGCAAATTCTTCACCGCCGTAGCGGGCGACAATGACGGCTTCCTCGAGCGTGACCAACGACAACGTCTCTCCCACGGCGCGCAAGCAGGCGTCGCCCCTCACATGACCGTAACGATCGTTGAACAGCTTGAAGTGGTCGATATCGATCATCATTAGTGCTAGCGGCCTGCGATGCTCGTCCGCCCGCCGCCACGCCAGCTCGAGCTCGCGGTCGAAGCCGCGCCGGTTGGCCAAGCCGGTAAGGCCGTCGAGGCTCGCCAACTCCTCAAGGTGTTGATTGGCGATTTGTAATTCCTCCTCTCGCGCAGCCAACCTGCGCGCCATGTCGTCGAAGGCGGCCGCGAGCGGCTCGAACTCGGCGAGCCAGGGTTCCTCGGTCGCGCGCACCTGCAAGTCGCCGCGCCCGAAGCGCGTCGCCATCCGCGCCAGCGACCGGATCGGCCGCAGGATGAGACGTTCGCCGCCGAACCAAGCGGCCAGAAGAACGAGCATGCCAAACAGCGCAAGCTGCACGTAGGCGATGCTGATCTCACGGTCGATGCCGCTGTGCACCACGGTCTCGTCGAGTCCGACCGCAAGCCGCGCGCGGGTCCAAGGCACGCGCACATAGGCGTAAATGCGCCGCACACCATCGAAACCCGCGGTCGTTATCGTGCCCTCGTCCTTGGCCAGCATGTCATTCGCCAGCGCATGCCCGGCGAAGCTCTTGCCGATGAATGCTCCCTGGTCCGTAGATGCAGCGATGAGCGTGCCGCTGCCGTCGACCAGCGCGACCGAGGTGCCGGCGCGTTGCGCGACACTCGCAGCGAGATCGCCGATCCATTGTAGATTGATCGCCCCAACAACCGCCGCCTTGAACGTGCCGTCGTCCGCAACGACGGGATAGCTCGCGAATAAGCTGGGCGCCTGGTTGACCCGGCTGATCAGATAGTCGCTCAGCACGAAATCACCGGAATGCAGCGTATTCAGGAAATAAGATCGGTCCGCGACATTCAATCCTATGCCGCGCGGCTCGGTGGAGCATTTAATTCGACCGTCAATCCCGACGACGCTAACGCTGCGGAGCCATGGAACGTTATTGGTCAGATCGGTGAGGTTATGGCTGCAGTCGTCCCGGTCGAGCGGCATTTTCGCATAGACGCGCGCGACGACTTGGAGCATGGCGCGGACGGAATAGATGATCTCGCGCTGCGCTGCGGCCCCACCGCGTGCCAGGTCGATCACCTGGGCGCGTGCGAGTTCGGCACGGTCAACGCGGGCTCTTTCCAGGCCGCGTACGCGTTCGACCATCAACGGGGCGATCGCCAACAGGGCCACAACGATGAGCCGGGCGCGGATGCTGAGAATAGGCTTGTCGCGCCGCGGTTTCGAGGCGGATGTCGTGGACGGTGTTTTGGGCAATGTCTTGGGAGACCTTGCTTGAACGTCCGGCATATGTGAGTTCCCCCGCCCCGCTTCCACAAGGTAATGGACATGCGTAAAGACGACTTTCGCGCAGCCGCCAAAATTTGAGTCGTTCGGCGCGGTATTGACGAAATGGAAAGCATGAACCGAGGAAACGGACTCGCGACTGTACGCGCCGAAATCGTGCGTGCCTGCCGCGACGCCGCGCGCGATCCGGCGACCGTCACACTCGTGGCGATTTCGAAAACTTTCGGCGCCGAGGCAATCGAGCCGGTCATCGCCGCCGGGCAACGTCTGTTCGGCGAAAACCGGGTGCAGGAAGCCAAAGCCAAATGGCCGCCGCTGATCGCCCGCCATGGCGGCATCGAGCTGCATCTCGTCGGTTCGCTGCAATCGAACAAGGCGCGAGAGGCGGTGGCGCTGTTCGACGCCATCCATTCGGTCGATCGAACGAGCCTTGCCGAGGCGCTTGCCAAGGAAATAGCCAGACAGGCGCGCCAACCCCTGCTCTTCGTCGAGATCAATACCGGCGCGGAGGCGCAAAAGGGCGGCGTGCAGCCGCAAGACGCGGACACCTTCCTCGCCGCCTGCCGCGACCGCTACGGCCTCAATATCTCGGGCCTCATGTGCATCCCGCCTCTGAGCGAGGCTCCGGCGCCGCACTTCGCGCTGACGGCGAAGATCGCTCGCCGCAACGGTCTGGCGATGCTTTCCATGGGGATGAGTGCTGACTTCCCAACCGCAATCGCGTTCGGCGCAACCCATGTGCGCGTCGGTAGCGCGATCTTCGGTACGAGAGACGTTCGCTAGTTATGAATCTCGATTCGCGTGTTCGGGCCGATTCGGCCCAGCAGCATCTTGAGATCGCGCGGCCGGAGCGCAACACAGCCGGCGGTCGGTTTGAAGCCAGGCCGAGCGACATGGACGAACACCGCACTGCCGCGTCCGGCGACGCGCGGCCGCGTATTGTGATCGATCTCGATGACGAGATCGTAGAGGCGGTCCGTGCGCCTGAGCCGGTCGCCTGGTTCATTGGCCGACCGCTTGAAAGCGTGGTTGTAGCGCCGGTCGCTCGGATCTTCACACCACGCGTCGGCGACGCCGATGCGGCGAACACGCAGAAACGTTCGGGGGCGCGGCAGCCGGTCGGCCCGCCACCACAACCACAAGGGCCGAAACCGCCCGCGCGGCGTACCACCATCGCCTTCCCATTTGTTGGCTTTGATGCCGGCGCGGCCAAGCGCAACGGGCACGGAAAACGAACCGGCGCGGAGCCAGCCCTGTGACCGCCGGCCCGGCCGAGCGCTAATGTGGATCGCGCTAAGAGAGATTCGTCGCATGCCGTGAGGGCCTCGCGGAGCCGATTTCCCAACTCCCGCTTGCTCTTGTATCCTTCCATTTTCTACTTCGCGCCAGACGGCGCAGCAAAATCGCAGTAAAAGCGATTGGAGGCTGCGTCATTGACCGGCGGGCGAGCGGCCGCGGGGGTCCGAATTGATGCCGAATACGCGTAAGATTCTGATCGTTGACGACGATGCCGAGCTGCGCGACGCGCTGACCGAGCAGTTGTCCCTGCACGAAGAATTTGAAGCCGTCGCGGTGGAGAATGGCGCCAAGGGCGTGCAGGCCGCCAAAGCGGGACAGATCGATCTCGTGATCATGGATGTGGGGCTACCCGACATCGACGGCCGCGAAGCCGTGCGCATCCTGCGCAAGAACGCCTTCAAAGCGCCGATCATCATGCTCACCGGCCACGACACGGATTCCGATACGATCCTCGGACTCGAATCCGGCGCCAACGATTACGTGACCAAGCCGTTTCGTTTCGCGGTGCTGCTGGCGCGCATTCGCGCCCAGCTTCGCCAGCATGAGGCGAGCGAAGACGCCATTTTCACGATCGGCCCCTACACGTTCCGGCCGAGCTCGAAACTTCTCCTTAACCCAAAAGGCAGCAAAGTTCGCCTGACCGAAAAGGAGACCTCGATCTTGCGCTACCTCTACCGTGGCGGCCAGCGGCCGGTTTCTCGGGAGACGCTGCTGCAGGAAGTCTGGGGTTACAATTCGGGCGTGACGACCCATACCCTCGAAACGCACATTTATCGCTTGCGACAAAAGATCGAGAAGGATGCCGCCGCCCCCGCCATCCTGGTCACCGAGGCCGGCGGCTACAAGCTGGTGCCGTAAATTGCGGCCGTCATGACGATTGAGGACGATATCGCGTTCCTTGAGCGGATTCCAATTCTCCGCCGCCTCGGCGCACCGGCATTGCGCATTATCGCAATCGGCGCCGAAAACCGTCCCATTGAACCGGGTCAGGTTCTGTTCACGGCCGGCGAACCCGCGGACGGCGCCTACATCGTGCAGCGGGGCTCATTCAATCTCCAGCCGGGAAGAAGCGGCGAAACCGACCTCATCGCCGGACCGGGCACTCTTCTCGGCGAATCGGCGTTGCTGGCGGAAACAACGCGGCCTGCCACCGCCACCGCGCGCGAAGGCTCGACGGTGCTGCGCATTTCGCGCGCGATGTTCTTAAAAATGCTCGAAGGCTATCCGGACGCTGCGTACCGCCTGCGCGAAGTAATCGCCGCGCGCGCCGACCAGTGGGCGCGGGACTTTGAGAACGTTCGGGCTTCGCTCGTCCCCGACAAGCCGAAGTAGGACGCAGTCATGGCGGCCGTTCAGTCCGCCCGGCTCGACCCCGCCCGCCGCCGGTGCTCGAGCTCGAGACTGACGAGCCTCGCCAGCAGCGTTGCCGGAAACAGCTGACCGATAACCGATTCGAGGCTGGCGAGGTTCCGCGCAAACGGATGGAGCGGTGCGATATCGCCAAAGCCCGCAGTCGTCAGCGTGGTGAAACTGAAATAGAGGAGAGCCGCCCCCGAGCCGTGTTCCGCGCCGGGCTGCGGCAGGCCCTTAAAGGCGTGCGACGCCAGCGTGTCGATGAGCCGATAAAGCACGAAAAAGAACAGCGCAAAATTCAGGTAAAGTACGACAGCGCCCTGGACCCTATGCAATGTCACGTGGCCGGGTCCGAACACGGCGCGCGCGATCACCCAGCTCAACGCCGCGAGCGCCAGCAAGCGTCCGCCGGCGCTCAGCCACTCGGTGAGCAACGATGGGAGTTCTTCGCGAACGAACGCCCCAAATGGGCTTAGCACGACGGCAATGACCACGAAGCCCGCCGCGACGTGGCGGCGCGATGTCACCACGAGGATGGCGATGACCAGGAGCACAAACATTAGAGGCACGACGAGTCGCGGTATCACCCCCATGCCGGAAAGCGGCATGGCGATGAAAATGAGCGAAACCTCAATAATCAGGAGAGCCGAGCCCCGGCTCGCGCGTCCGCTGTTGAAACTTCTTGAAGCGGCTGCGGGCAGCCTTCAAAGTCTTCATCGCTGCCTACGTTCCGCAGGTTTCGAACTGGAACGCCAATCCTAACGCCCGCTGCGACGGCTGCAACCGAGCAGTGGCCGCCGCGCTCCGTCACCGGCGGAAGCGGTAATAAGGGAAATGCAATCCGCCACCTAGTGCGGAGGCGCGACCAGCATCCGGTACAGTTGATAGGCGACGCGCCAGGTGGGCGATTCGCGCGGCAGATAGGCGATCGTCCTGGAGCGGACCCGGTCCAGCAGGCTTTCATAGAGGTGGTGATAGTACCAGTCGGCTCCGGCGCGGCGGCGATATTCGCACAGATAGGTATCGACCTCGCGGTGAGTGTTGACGCGGCCGTTGTCGCCGAATTTCGTCACCGCGAAATTGAAATCGCCGTCGTAAAGCGAGCCCATCTTATGCAGCGTGGTCTTCATGAAATTCCCGATGAGGAGATCGTCGAAGATTTCGTAGTCGATCGCGATCATGAGGCTGTTGCGAGGAACCTCGAAGGTGATCCCACGGTCCTGCTTGCCGTCAAGCGAGATGAAATTGTCGCGACCCCCCACCCGGAAATTGATGAATGACAGATAGTCGCGCACCCGTTCCTTGCCGCGGAAATAGTTCGAAAGCTTGTCAATCTCCCCGCGCTCGAGACCGTCGCTCCAGTTGTCGCCGAAATCTTCCGGACGGCGCACCACCGTCTCCATGCTCTCCGGGTTGAGCGGCGTGACCTCGCCAGTCACGCAATCGACGTGTGAGAACGCCGGGATAAAGTTGTGGTTCTTGTGGTCGAAGCCGCGCGAGTACTCGTCCAGCGGCGTGACGTAATTCTGCGCCCAGATCGAATCGGTCCGTTGATAGGAGTGGAACGAGCTGAAAGGCGTGACGTTGCCGATGCCGGGCGATAGCGCCCGCAAGCTCATTTGCCGGCCGACCGGAGGCTTTTGACTTGCCGGCGGCACAATGAAGACGCCGCTCTCGTCGTAGAAATTGATCATGTCGGCGTCGCCGTAACCCGACAAACACATCAGATAGCTGTGCTGATACTGCGCGACGACCTTGCGAATGAGCAGCGTGCAATCCCGGCTGCCGGCGTCGTTCAAATTCACGAACAGGCGTTTGTTGACGTCGATCAGCAACACGCTGTCTTGAATCATGGTCGAGATGCAGAACACCCGGATTCGGGGCGAAAGATCGACCCATTACCGGTCGGGCAGAACGGTGACCTCCAAGCCTTGCGCGCGCAGATCATGCACGATCCGGCCGCCGACATGGTCGGCAAGCAGAATGTGCTTGCCACTAATCTGTTGCAGGCTGTCGCCGTTGAGGTGGTCCGGATGACCGTGCGAGAACCAGATATATTTGGCGTTCAGGATATCTTTTTTGCAGTCTGCCGGGATGCGGTGGCTCAGCCGCCAGCTGCCGAAATAGGCGGGGTTTTCGTCGCCGAACCACGGGGCCGTCGCGAGGATCGGCTTGTCATCGTAGGCAATGAGCGTCGCATTGCCCGTGGTCGAAACGCCAAGCATGGGATTTTCGCGTTGGTTCGGTAGGAACGCAGATAATTCGCAAACTCGCGCAATTCCCCACCTTGCCCCAAACCGGCAAATACCCGGTTAAGACGGTTTGGGACTGGCTCGGTCGGCCGCCTTGAGTCGTCGGCTTTTTTAGCCGGTTTGGCTCATACAATTCGGGTCTTATGACCCTTCCAATAGCGGTCGCGCAGCAGGCGTTTGTAAAGTTTACCGGTCGGCAACCGCGGCAGCTCAGCCTCGAAATCGAACGACCGCGGGCATTTCTGCCGCGCCAGATGCTCGGCGCAGAACGCCATCAGTTCGTCGGTGACGTCCGGCCCCGGCGCGATGCCCGGCATGAGCTGAACGGCGGCTTTCACCTCTTCGCCGAGATCTTCGTTCGGCACGCCGAACACCGCGGCATCGGCGACCTTGGGGTGGGTGATGAGCAGGTTTTCGCATTCCTGCGGATAGATGTTCACGCCACCCGAGATGATCATGAACGTCGCGCGGTCAGTGAGATAGAGATAGCCCCCGTCGTCGACATAGCCGACGTCGCCGACCGTGCTCATGGCGCCGTCGCTGGACCGCGCCTCCGCGGTCTTTGCCGAATCGTTGAAATATTCAAACGGAGTGGCGGTCTTGAACCAGAGCGTGCCGGCCGTTCCGGCCGGGCATGGCTTCATGTCCGCGTCGAGGACATGGAGCTCGCCGAGCAGAACTTTGCCGACCGTTCCCGGATGCGCCAGCCATTGCGCACTGTCGCAAGCGCTGAACCCCAATCCTTCGGTGGCACCGTAATATTCGTGAATGATCGGCCCCCACCACTCGATCATCTGCTGCTTCACCGGCACGGGACACGGGGCCGCGGCATGAACTGCAATCTCGAGTGAGGACAGATCGTAGCGATGACGCACGTCCTCGGGCAGTTTGAGCATGCGGGAGAACATGGTCGGGACAAGTTGGCTGTGCGTCACCTTGTAGTTCTGGACAAGCTGCAGATACCGCTCCGCGTCGAAAGTCTCCATGACGATCACGGTACCGCCGCGGTCGATTGTGAGACTCACCGCCGCTTGCGGCGCCGAGTGATAGAGCGGCGCCGGCGACAGATAAATCATCCCGTCGCGATACCGCCAAAGCTTGTCGAGAAAGGCATACAGCGGCAGTTGCTGCGATGGCGGCTGCACCGGTAACGGCCGGAGTATTCCTTTCGGCCATCCGGTAGTGCCGGACGAATAGAGCATGGCCGCGCCGAGCGACTCATCGGCAATCGGCGTCGCCGGGTATGCCGCCGTCGCCTCGTCGAGATTGTGAACCCGTTCACCGTCGCCCTTGCCGTCAGCAATGAGACAAAGCTCGATCTTCGGACAGCTTTGCAGCGCCGCCGCCGCCACATCGCGCTTGGCCTGCGACGTGATCAGGACTCTGGATTCGCTGTTGTTGAGGATGTAGGCAAGCTCGTCCGGCGTCAGAAACGAATTGATACATGTATAGTAGAGACCCGCGCGCGAACCGGCGCTGCAGCTCTCGATGTAGCGCGCGTTATTTTCCATGAAGATGGCGTAATGATCGAGCCGCCGAAGACCGCAGGCGCGAAGAAGATGCGCCAGCCGATTACTGCGCGCTTCGAGTTCCGCGTAGGTCACCGCCTCGCCGGTTTGCGCCATGATGAAGGCCGGCTGACGCGAGCGCTTAGCGGCATGATTGCCGGGATACATGGCGCTCGCCCCCCAATTTATAGCTCCAGCGTCGCCGTTACCGGTACGTGGTCGGAGGGACGCTTGGCGCTGCGATAATCTTTGGCGACCGTGATAGCCGCGACACGATCCGCAAGCTTATCAGATGTCCAGATATGGTCGAGTCGGCGACCCTTGTTGGATCGGGTCCAATCGGGCGATCGATAACTCCACCATGTATAGAGCTTGGTCGGCTCCGGCACGAAGGTGCGCACGGCATCGATCCAGCCGCCAGCCTTCTGCACGCGCAGAAGCTTCTCGCACTCGATCGGCGTGTGCGAGACCACGGAAAGAAGTTGCTTGTGGCTCCAGACGTCGCATTCGAGCGGCGCGACGTTGAGGTCGCCGACGATGATGGCGCGCTCGGCCGGCGCCGGCCGCAATTTTTCACTCACGTGCATCTCGTCCAGGAAAGCGAGCTTATGGGCGAATTTCGCGTTGACCGCGGGGTCGGGAATGTCGCCGCCCGCCGGCACATAGAAATTGTGCAGCGTGACCGGATCCTTCAACCCGGCGCGCTCGCCGAGCGTTATCGAGATGTGGCGGCAATCGCTCTTGCCGCAAAACTCCTGGATCGTGGTCGACTCGAACGGCAGCCGCGAGAGGACGACGACGCCGTGGTAGCCCTTCTGACCGTTGAGCGCGAAGTTCTCGTAGCCGAGCCGCTTGAAGCGCTTAAGCGGAAATCTGTCGTCCGGGCATTTTGTCTCCTGCAGACACAGAATGTCGGGACGGACGGCTTTGATAAATTTGGCGACGAGATCGATGCGAAAGCGCACCGAATTGATGTTCCAGGTCGTGACGGTGATTTGCATGCGGGACGTTGCGAGAGGAAACGGCAGATTTATATGCGAAGCCGCGGCCGAAGGCACAAGCCTAAATCTGAACGGCGCAGAGGTCGCGGCGGAACTCGTCGCCCGCCATCTGTTATCCTATATTGCCGCATAGGAGACGGGCATGCAGAGCGCGCAGCGGCCGCAGGTGGTCATTGTCGGCGCCGGTTTCGCCGGCCTCGAAGCGAGCAAAGCGCTCGCCGGCACCGAAGCCGACGTGGCGCTGGTCGACGCCTACAACCACCATTGCTTTCAGCCGTTGCTTTATCAGGTCGCGACCGCGGCGCTGTCGCCCGCCGATGTCGCCTGGCCGATCCGCGCCATCCTGCGGGCGCAGAAGAATGTCCGGGTGATCATGGCGCGGGTCACGGCGATCGACGTTCACGCGCGCCGCGTGCACACCAGCGAGATCGACCTTCCCTACGACTATCTCGTTCTCGCCAGCGGCTCGACCCATTCCTATTTCGGCCACGACGATTGGGCGCCATTCGCGCCCGGGCTCAAGCATATCGCGGATGCGACCGAGATCAGGCGGCGTTTCCTGCTCGCCTTCGAACGAGCGGAGGTCATCGAGGATGAGCCCGCGCGCCGGCGGCTACTCACCTTCGTCATTGTCGGCGGCGGCGCCACGGGCGTGGAAATGGCCGGTGCAATCGCGGAGGTGGCGCGGCGAACTCTGCAGCATGACTTCCGCCGCATCGACCCGCGGACTTCGCGCATCGTGCTGATCGAGGCCGGTCCTCGTCTGCTGCCGACCTTTCCCGAGGCATTATCGGATTATGCGAAGCGGTCGTTGCAAAGCATGGGCGTGGAAGTCGAGCTCGACCGCAAGGTCACCGGCTGCGATGCGCAGGGAGTGTCTTTGGAAAGCGGCCGCATCGAGGCGGCGACGGTGATCTGGGCGGCGGGCGTTGTCGCCTCGCCGGCAGCGCTATGGATTGGCGCCGAACACGATCGCGCCGGACGCATCAAGGTGAATGCCGACCTTAGCGTTCCCGCGCTGCCCGAAATCTTCGCCGTCGGCGACACCGCGAGCATTGCGGATCGCGAAGGCCGCCCGATTCCCGGTATCGCGCCGGCGGCAAAGCAGATGGGCCGCTATGTCGGGAAGGTTATTGCCGCCCGGGTGCAAGGCCGGCCGGCGCCGGCGCCGTTCGCTTACCGCCATCTGGGCGAACTCGCCGCGATCGGCCGCAAGTCCGCCGTGGTGAAACTCGGCGTCTTTCAGCTCACCGGCTTTTTAGGCTGGCTGTTCTGGAGCGCCGTACACATCTATTTTTTAATCGGGTTGCGCAACCGCTTCGTGGTCGCGCTGAATTGGCTGTGGAGCTATATGACGTTCCAGCGCGGCGCCCGGTTGATCGGCATCGCGCCGCGCTGAGACTTAGCGCGTCATTGCGAGGAGCGGAGCGACGAAGCAATGACGAGGGCTATTTCATGTTCGCCTGATAACTGATGACGAACAGGTTCGGGTCGGGCTTTTTCGCGGTGTCGAGATTATAGACGGCAACGGTCGTATCGAGCCCCTGAGGATCGGTCACCGTCCACTGCTTGAGCTGCTGATTTTTGGCATCGAACATGATCATCAGCCGGTTGGTGCCGACCATGACCTGCGTTTCCTCGATGACGACGGTGATGAAGGTGTCGTCCGCCGAAACGCTGATCACGTCGGTGTCGCGGAGAAGATCGATGCGGTCGGCTAGCAAGTAGCGCAGCGGCGTCTGCGACAACGGGTAATAATCCGACGTCTCAAGCGAGCGGTCGTGGACCACGACCGAGGAGCCGTCCGCGATGATGTCGATCGGGCTCGGCGGATTGTACTGGAAGCGAACTTTTCCCGGCTTTTGTATCGAGAAAGTCCCCTCGACGCGCCGGCCGTCCGGACCGATCTGCACGAAGTTTCCAACCAAGGTCTGCACGCTGGACAGATAGCCGCTGATCTTGTCGAGGAGCGCGCGTTGATGGGCGTCGAAGGCAGTTGTCTGGCCCGGCGCGACGCTCTTGCCGCCAAACGAAAACGAGAACGGGAAAAAACCCTTGGCGGGCGCACCGGCGGCAGAGTCGGCCGATGCGGGCGCGGCCACGGCGGCCGGTGCGGGCGACCCGGCCTTGGGTCGCGGCGCCGGCGTCGGTAACGGCACATCTTCGGCGACAGCGGAGACGGCGGCAAATACGATGCAAGCCATCGCCAGGAGAATCGTTCGCACGCCCCGTCCCGCCATATTCATCACTCTCCGTGTCTCGACACGCATACGCTATAATCAGACCTACCGCTAACGCGGCGATATGGCGAATTCGCGGCTAAGCATTTCCGCTTAGAGATCGACCGCTTGATTTTCAATAGCGATCGTCCTCGGCGGCCTCGACGAGAATTTCCCGCTTACCGGCGTGATTGGCCTGCCCGACGATTCCTTCTTGTTCCATGCGCTCCATCAGCGACGCGGCGCGATTGTAGCCGATCTGCAGCCGGCGCTGGATGTAGCTGGTGGACGCTTTGCGATCACGGGTCACGACCTGGACCGCCTGCTGATAGAGGTCACCGCCTTCCGAAGCGCCCATGGCGGTCGCATCGAACACCGCCGCGTCGCCGTCATCGGCCAGGTCTTCGGCCGTGACGGCTTCGAGGTATTGCGGCACGCCTTGCGATTTCAGATGCCGCACGACTTTTTCGACCTCCTCGTCGGAGACGAACGGTCCGTGCACGCGGCTGATGCGCCCGCCGCCGGCCATGTAGAGCATGTCGCCCTGGCCGAGCAGCTGCTCGGCGCCTTGCTCGCCGAGGATGGTGCGGCTGTCGATCTTCGAGGTGACCTGGAAGGAGATGCGGGTCGGGAAGTTAGCCTTGATCGTGCCGGTGATAACGTCGACCGAGGGCCGCTGCGTCGCCAGGATCACGTGAAGTCCCGCCGCGCGCGCCATTTGCGCCAACCGCTGCACCGCGCCCTCGATGTCCTTGCCGGCGACCATCATCAAGTCGGCCATCTCGTCGACGATGACGACGATGTATGGCAGCGGCTCGAGATCGAGCTCCTCTTTCTCGTAGATCGCTTCGCCGCTTTCCCGGTTGTAACCGGTGTGCACGGTGCGGCTGAGCTTCTCGCCTTTGCCGTTCGCCTCGGCGACGCGCGCGTTGTAGCCGTCGATATTGCGCACGCCGAGCTTCGACATTTTTTTGTAGCGCTCCTCCATTTCCCGCACCGCCCATTTGAGCGCGACCACCGCTTTCTTCGGATCGGTGACGACGGGCGTGAGCAGGTGGGGAATGCCGTCGTAGACGGAGAGCTCCAGCATTTTGGGATCGACCATGATCAGCCGGCATTGATCGGGATGCAGCCGATAGACCAGGCTGAGGATCATGGTGTTGATGGCGACCGACTTGCCCGAACCCGTGGTGCCGGCGATCAGCAGGTGCGGCATGCGCGCCAGATCGACGAGCACGGCTTCGCCGCCAATCGCTTTGCCGAGGCAGAGCGGCAGGCGGGAGGCGTTGTCGGCATAGTCGCGCGAGGCGAGCAGCTCGCGCAGGCAAACTCTTTCGCGGGTCGGATTCGGCAATTCGATACCGATGGCGTTTCGTCCGGACACCACGGCGACGCGAGCGGAGAGTGCGCTCATGGAGCGCGCGATGTCGTCGGCAAGACTGATCACGCGCGACGATTTTATGCCGGGCGCGGGCTCCAGCTCGTAGAGAGTGACCACGGGGCCCGGCCGCGCATTGATGATCTCGCCCCGCACGCCGAAATCGGACAGCACGCCTTCGAGCGCAGTGGCGTTCTCTTGCAAGGCTTCGGTGCTGACAGTGGCGCGGCCGACCTTGCTCGGCTGCGTGAGGAGTTCGAGCGGCGGAAGAACGTACCCGCCGTTGGAGCGGCGCGCCGGTTTCGGCGCGGCCCGAGGCTTACGCGAAGCGCGCGGCGTGGGCGCACCGGACAATTCGTCCTCGGCTTCTTCTTCGGTTCGCGGGTCGGGCCTGCCGTCGAAATGGGGCTCCACCCGCCGCGGGGCTATGCTTTCGCTGCGGACCAGAGCCGGCGTCCGCGCCCGGCGGCGGAAAATCAGTGCAAGCCGCGTACGGAAGCTCAGCACCGCGTGCATCAGACGGCCGAGCGAAATCCATGCACCCTCGTCATCGTCGTCGTCATCGAGCGTTTCTTCTTCGTCGTCCGCCGATCCGCGCCAGACGATACCCGCGGCGCCGGCAAAGGCCGTGAGCGCGGCAATGCCGAGCACAATCGCGGCCACCAGGCGGTAAGGCCCCGCAAGTGTCGCTCCGAGCAACACGGCCGGCGCCCGCAGCATCGCGTCGCCGACGACGCCGCCGAGCCCGCACGGTAGCGGCCAATGGGTTCCACGCGGCAGGCACGCCGCGAACACGGCCGTGAGCACGGCGCCGAAAACCCAGAGCAGCACGCGCAACCGCTCGCGGCCAAGCGGCCGATGGCCGAGCAGGCGATAACCCCATACCCCGATCGGCAACAGGAGCGCCAGCGAGCCCAAGCCTAGCAATTGCATCATCAGATCGGCGGCGATCGCGCCGGGGCGGCCGAGCAGGTTGTGCACCGGCGCATCGGTGGCGTGACTGAGCGAGGGATCATGAACGGACCACGTGGCGAGCGCGAGCGCCGCCATCATGGCGATGCTGAGGAGGGCTATTCCGCCCATCTCGCGCAATCGCCGCCGGAGCACGGCGCCGAGCTGGCCGGAGAGAAAGGCCATGCCGTCGAGGCTGCGGTCGATCATCGACATCGCTTGTCGACTCTTTGTTGGAGCATGATCCCGTCCGAAAACCGGTTGCCACTTTTCGGGATCATGCTCTAGCCCAGCACCGCGACGAGGCGGTGCAATGCCTCCGCGGTGATCTCCTTGTTCTGCACCATGGCGACGCGGACGTAGTCCGTGCCGGGATTGCTGCCGTCGACCTGCTCGCGCGCGAGATAGCCGCCCGGCACGACGCGCACGCCGGCTTCACGCCACAAGGCGAGCGTCGCCGCCTCGCTGCCGCCTTGCGCGGAAACGTCGAGCCAGAGGAAAAACCCGCCCGCCGGCCGGCGATAACCGTAGCGGTCGCCGACAATCTGATCGGCGAGATCGAATTTCTCGCGGTAGAGACGCCGGTTCTCTTCGACGTGCGTCTCGTCGCCATAGGCGGCAATCGCGACGCGTTGCGCCGGCAGCGCCACTTGCGGCGCGGCGACGTTGCGCAATTCGAGATAGGCCGCCAGAAACCGCCGGTCGCCGGCAGCGAAGCCGACGCGCAAGCCCGGAAGGTTCGAGCGCTTGGACAGCGAATGAAATACGACGACGTTGGCGAAATCCGGCGCCGCGGCGGCCAGCATGCCCGGTGGCGGCCGGTCGCTGTAGATTTCGCAATAGCATTCGTCGCAAAAAACAAGAAAGCCGAAGCGGCGCGCCAGCGCCGCAAGTTTGGTGAGGTAAGCGCGGTCGGCCACCGCACCCTGCGGGTTGGACGGCGAGGCGAGATAGCAAGCCACCGTGCGCGCGAGCAGGTCCTCGGTCAGCGCATCGAGGTCGGGCAGGAAACCCGAGGCGGCCGTCGCCGGCAGATAGACCGGCTCGCAATCGGCGGCGATAGCGCCGGCGGAATAGGCGGCATAAAACGGATTGGGAAGGAGCACGGCCGGCCGGCCCGCGCGCGGCTCTACCCACCTTTTGGCGGCGAGCGCGGCGAGAAACAGCCCCTCGCGTGTGCCGTTGAGCACCAGCACTTCGGTTGCGGGATCGACCGGACGCTCGAGCGCATAGCGGCGGTCGAGCCATTTGCCGACCGTCTCGCCGAATGCATCGAGCCCCTTGTTCATGGGGTAGCGGCCGAATTCGTCGAGATGCGCCGCAATGACCGGCCCGACGAATGCCGGAATCGGATGTTGCGGCTCACCGACCGCCATGCTGATCGCCGGCTTGCCCGGCGGCATATCGCCGAGAAGCTCGCGCAGCCGTACGAACGGCGATCGCGAGTCGGGCGCGCGAACGGTCGAATAGGAAGGCTGGCGGGTCATTCTATACATCATGAACAGCGGGGCCGCCCGCCGCACCAACGGCCGCATACCATAGGAGCGGCGAGGTTAAGACCCGATTAACCATCGGCTCCGGGCAGGGCGACAAAACGAACGAGGAGCCGCCTTATGAATACTTTTCATCGAGGCCTCAGCCGGTCAAAAATATTTTGCTTCGAGATCGACGGTCGATTCTTCGCCGAGGTGATCGAAATTGGCCGCCAGCCATTTGTCGGCGCGGTCGCGGCCCATCTCGTGAAGATGCATCAGGAAATTCCAGTCGCCGTTCAATCTGCTCGACCAAGAAAACCCTCTGATCAAATCCTCCGCCTCGATCAAATGCATCAGCATGCGCTTGGCCCCGGACACTCTGTCGTTGTCGATCAGCTTATTCAGAAAAGCGATCGTCCGCATTTCGCGAATGAGTGAGGTATTGAAGCTAATCTCCTGCGTGCGATTCATAATCGCGGGCGAAGTGGTCGGAACGCCCGGGCGCTCAGCCGGCGTGATGTGGACCATGATGATGTCGCGCGCCTCGCAATCGTAGACCAGCGGAAAGATTGCGGGGTTCCCCGCATAGCTGCCGTCCCAGTAAAACTCGCCATCGACCTCAACGGCGTGCATCATCAGCGGCAGGCATGCCGAAGCGAGTACGTGTTCGACGCAAAGTTCCTCGCCGGCAAAGATCTTCGCCTTGGCCGTCTGCACGTTGGTCGCACAAATAAACAGTTTGACCGCCCGTTGCTGGCGTACACGCTCGAAGTTGATCGCCTCCGCGAGCAGGTCCCTGACCGGATTGTAGTTGAACGGATTCATCTGATAGGGAGACGCGAAAAAAGTCATCGATTCCACGAACAAGAATCCGGGCGAACGTTCGAGGCCGAAATCTGAATTCGCTTTGTCGCTCGCGGCGTGCTTGAAGATACCGCGGGATGAAACGTCGGAGACTTTTTGCCAATAAAGCCGCAGTGCATCCCTCGCTCCCTCGCGGCCACCGGCGGCCAAGCCATCGGCAAGCACGACCGCATTGACGGCGCCGGCGCTGGTCGCGGTGATGCCTTCGAATTCCAGCCTTTTTTCCTCCAGCAGGCGATCGAGCACGCCCCAGGTGAAGGCGCCATGGCTGCCACCGCCCTGGAGCGCCAGATTGACGACCTTCCGACCGCCAGTTGCGGCGGACTTGGGCCGGGCAGTGCTTGCTTGCTCGTCCATGGAGTTCATCGCTGCGGTGGATCGCCGCCGCCCCGGATGTCAGAGACCCCGATACCGCCTGGAACGGTTTGGTTCCCCACCGACAAGATCGGAAAATGCGAAATCAAGCAAGCGCCGAGTGGCGTCGCCGCGTCCGGGCCTTAAAGCTTGAAATTCGACGTCGTGAAAAACGTTAGGCGCGCTACGCGTGCGCCTTGCGCTGCGGGTCGATGATGCTTTCGAGCTTGCCGAGAACGTGCATGCAGGGAAGCAGCTGCGCCAGACTCGAATTCGGCTCGCGCTTTTCCTTGATCGCGGCAATGAATTCGCGGTCCTCGAGTTCGATGCCGTCCATGGAGACGTCCACTTTCGACAAATCGATCTTGTTGTCCTTGCCGTCGGACAGATCGTCGTAATAGGCCCGATAGGTGCCGTTGTCGCAGATGTAGCGGAAGAACGACCCGATCGGTCCGTCGTTATTGAACGACAGCGACAGCGTGAGAATCGCGCCCGACGGCACCTTAGCGACGATGCCCATGTCCATGGCGATGTTGAGCTGCGGATGGATCGGCCCCTGCACGGCGTAGCAATCCGAGATCGTCTGCCCGGTCTGATACTGGAACAGGTCGATCGTGTGCGCCGAATGGTGCCACAGCAAATGATCGGTCCAGCTCCGCGGCTGGCCGGCCGCGTTCATATTCTTGCGCCGGAAGAAATAGGTCTGCACATCCATCTGCTGGATTTTCAGCTCGCCCCTCTCGACGCGCTTGTGCACCCATTGATGGCTGGGGTTGAAGCGCCGCACATGACCGCCCATGGCGACGACGCCGGTCTCCTTGGCGATCTTCACCAGCGCCTCGGCATCCTCAACGCTGTCGGTGACCGGGATTTCAACGAGCACATGCCTGCCGGCGCGCATCACCTGCTCACCCTGGCGGAAGTGCATCTTGGTCGGTGTGGTTAGGATCACCGCGTCGGCTCGCTTGATGCCTTCTGAAAGGTCGCCGGTATAGTGCGGGATGCCGTATTTCTTCGCGACTTCGGCAGTCGCGTCCTGATTGCCGCCGACGAGCGAGGTGACCTCTGCGTCGGGGATACGTTTGAGCGCGTCGAGGTGCTTTTGTCCAAACGCGCCCTGACCGGCAACGCAAATCTTCATTGGCTTCCTCTTATTCTTTCCGTCATGCGCGGGTTTGACCCGCGCATCCCGACGACTTGGGCACCGCGCCCATCTAAGCGAAATGGCCGGACGCTAAACACCAAGTCGGCGCTCCGCGCCCTTTGCCCGGCCATGGCGACAATGCGCTAGCTGTGGACGCGGTGAACCTTGACGCGCGCGGCCGCGCGTTTGTGCTTGGCGGCGGCCGGCTTGCGCTTGCCGGAGGCTTTTGCCGCGCGGGGCCGGTTGGCGAGAATGATATGCCCAACCGCGGTGTTCGAGGCGGGCACCGTATAGAACCGGTAGACCTCGTCGACCTTATCGTCGAGCGCGCCGCGCATGATCAGCCACATGACCATCTCGATGCCCTCGGCGCCGGCCTCGCGCATGTAGTCGACGTGCGGGATCCTGACGAGCTTCTGCGGGTGCTTCGACAGATTGTCGAGGAAGGCCTTGTCCCACTTGCTGTTGATCAGGCCAGCGCGCGGTCCTGAAATCTGGTGCGACAAGCCGCCGGTGCCGAAGATCACGACCTTGAGGTCTTCCGGATAGGACTCCACCGCCTTGCGGATCGCCTTACCCAGCATGTAGCAGCGGTGGCCGGTCGGCGGCGGATACATGACCACGTTCACCGCGAGCGGGATCACCGGGCACGGCCAGTGCGAATTCTTGTCGACTTTGCCGAATAGCAGGTTCATCGGCACGGTCATGCCGTGATCGACTTCCATCTTGTTGCAGATGGTGAGATCGAATTCGTCGAGGATCACCGATTGCGCGATATGCGAGGCCAGCGCCGGATAGCCCTCGACCACCGGCACCGGGCGCGGCCCCCAACCTTCGTCGGCCGGCGGAAATTCCGCCGCGCAACCGAGCGCGAAGGTCGGGATCATATCGACCGAGAACGCTGAGGCGTGATCGTTATAGACGATGATGGCGACGTCGGGCTTGGTCTCGCGCATCCACGCCTGAGATTTTTCGAATCCGGAGAACACGCGCTTCCAATACGGCTCCTCGGTCTTGCCGTTGTCGATGGCCGCGCCGATGGCGGGCACGTGCGATGAACCGATACCTGCGACGATCCTGGCCACGGCTTATTTCCGCCTTGCTGATTTGGATTTTGACTTGCTGGGTTTGGGTTTCGACTTCGGCTTGGGCTTCGACTTGGGCTTCGACTTCGCTTTCGGCTTCGCGGCGGCGGATTTTTTTGCTGCCGCCCCACCGGCGATGAATTTCGACGGCGCATTCTTGCCCGAACGCGAGCGATTGCCTTCGACCGAACGGCCGCCGCCGAGCATCATCTTGGCGTAGTCGTCTTGCGAGTTGCCGGTCATGACTGCCGCGAGATGCTGAAACGAATGCCCGTCGGCGGCACCGAGCTTGGCAGTGAAGTAGATATTGCCGCCAAGCTCGAGCATGCGATTGTAATCGCGCTTGAGGATGGCCTCGGTTTGCTCCGGCGTCAGCTTGAACTTCTTTAGATATTCCGCTTCGTTCGCCTTGAAGGCCTTGCGGTTATCCTCCTTCATCAACGACATGCAGAACATATTGATACCGTAGCCGACACGGGAGCGCTCGGCGTCGAACACGTATGTTCCGGGAATGTCGTCGTAAGCCTGCGCTTTGCGAGCCATCTGCGTTTCTCCCGGGAGTTTCTCCCGTTCGGCTTCACATATATAGCGCAGCGGAGCTTGGCAACGTAAGCGGTTCCTGCAGTGTAAGCGGTTCCTGCAGTCTCGAACCGTTCTTAACTCCAATAGAGCCGCATCGGATTATCGACCAGGAGCTTTTGCTGCAGGTCGGCCGTCGGCGCGATCTTGGGGATGTAATCGACCAGCATGCCGTCGTCGGGCGCGACCCTTACATTGGGATGTGGCCAGTCCGTGCCCCAGATCACGCGGTCGGGGAACCGCTCGACCAGCGCCCTTCCGAACGGCACCACGTCGTCATAGGGCGGCCCAGCGATCGTCATGCGCTCCGGGCAGGTGGCCTTGACCCAGAAATTCTTTTGCCGGTCGAGGAGCCGGTGGAAACGCTGGTTCTCCGGGTCATCGACACCCTTCTTTACGTTCGGCGTGCCCATGTGATCGATCACCACGGCGGTTGGCAGCGAGGTGAAAAAGTCCTCAAGCTCGAACAAGTCGGGCATTTCAAAATAAACCACGACGTGCCACCCAAGCTTCTCCACGCGTGCGACGATGCGCTCCAGCACATCGCGCGGCGTGAAGTCGACCAGGCGCTTGAGGAAGTTGAAGCGGACGCCGCGCACGCCGGCTTTGTCCATCCACCTCAGCTGATCGTCGGTAACTTCCTCGCCGACAAAGGCGACGCCCTTGGCGCGACCCTTGGCGCCATCGAGCGCGTCGACCATCGCCCGGTTGTCCTTTGAGTGGCAGGACGCCTGGACGATGACGTTCTTATCGAAGCCGAGAAAGTCGCGTAGCGCGAACAGCTTCTCCTTCGGCGCGTCGCACGGCGTGTATTTACGCTCCGGCGCGTAGGGAAATTTGCTCTCCGGGCCGAAGACGTGACAATGCGCATCGACTGCGCCCGGTGGCGGTTGGTATTTCGGTTTCGACGGATTGGGATGGAACGGAATGTAACCAGGACTCATCGGCACTGAATTGCGTCTCCAACTAAATCCGTTCCAGCGCCAGTGACACGCCCTGCCCAACGCCGACGCACATGGTGGCGAGCGCGCGCTTGCCGCCGCGCTTTTCCAGACCGTGTACGGCGGTCAGCGTCAGCCGCGCGCCGGACATGCCAAGCGGATGGCCGAGCGCAATGGCGCCGCCGTGCGGATTGACGTAGTCGGCATCATCGGCGACGCCGAGCTGACGCAGGCAAGCGAGTCCCTGCGACGCGAAGGCTTCGTTGATTTCGATCAGATCGAAATCGCCGATCTTGAGCCCGAGCCGTTCCATCAGCTTGCGCGTCGACGGCACCGGGCCGATTCCCATGATGCGCGGCGGCACCGCGGCCGAGGCCATGCCGACGACGCGCGCCCGCGGCGTCAAGCCGTGCGCTTTCACCGCCTCCGCGCTGGCGAGGATGATGGCGGCGGCGCCATCGTTGATGCCCGATGCATTGCCTGCGGTGATGGTGCCAGGATTGCGCACGATCGGCTTAAGCTTGGTGAGCGTTTCGAGCGTCGTGTCGGGACGCGGATGCTCATCCTTGTCAACGACGATCGGGCCGGCCTTGCCGCCGGGCACCTGGACCTGAACAATTTCCTCGGCGAAATAACCGGCCGCAGCCGCCTTGCCCGTGCGCTGCTGCGAGCGCAGCGCAAAGGCGTCTTGGTCCTTGCGCGCCACCTGGAATTCTTCCGCGACGTTCTCGGCGGTCTCGGGCATCGAGTCGATGCCGTACTGCGCTTTGAGTACCGGATTGACGAAGCGCCAGCCGATCGTGGTGTCGTAAATTTCGGTCGTGCGCGAAAACGCCTCGCTTGCCTTGCCCATCACCATAGGCGCCCGCGTCATCGACTCCACGCCGCCGGCGATGGCGAAATCCATGTCGCCGGTGCGGATCGCCCGCGCCGCGTCGCCCACAGCATTGAGTCCGGAGGCGCACAGCCGGTTGACGGTCAGCCCAGGGACTGTGTCGGGCAGCCCGGCGAGGAGGAGCGCCATGCGCGCGACATTGCGATTGTCTTCGCCCGCCTGATTGGCACAGCCGAAGAAGACCTCATCGAGCCGCGACCAATCGGCCGCAGGATTGCGCGCGACGAGCGCCTTGAGCGGGATCGCCGCGAGGTCGTCGGTGCGCACTTTGGCCAGCGCACCGCCGTAGCGGCCAATCGCGGTGCGCACCGCATCGCAAATGAAGACCTCCCGCATAGTGCTCTCCCTGGGCCGCCGGCTCGTGGTTACCCTGTCTGCTTATAGGTTATTTACGGGCCGTGGCTGATAGGGTCAAATCACCGAGGTCGGATCAATTTGTTCCGCACCTTGACGAGGTTCGGAAGAAAATGTCACGCCCATCGAGCACCGCTATTCACGAGTTCGCCTTGAACGATAGCTCCAGGGATTTCTGCACCGACCTCCTCGCTTCGCGCCGAACGGCTGCGGAGAAGCGCGGTGCCAAGGCTGCGCGCAGGTAGACCATGTCGCGCACGCTGACAAAGACCCATTCGACGCCAAGCCGCCCGCCGCTGCGGTCGGTCCGGCTCGGGCCCGCGGATGTGCTTGTCGAGCGCAAAACCGACGGCACCATCCTCATGCGTTCGCCGCACGCGTTGCAGCCCTACCCGAGAAAAATCACCGAGCGGCTCGCGTATTGGGCCGACGCGGCGCCCGATCGCATTTTCCTCGCCCAACGCGATGGCGCCGGCGAGTGGCGCTCGCTCAGCTACGCAGCGGCGTTCGCAAGTGTGCGCGCGATCGCTTCGGCTCTGCTCGAACGCGATCTCTCGCCCGATCGCCCGATCGCTATTTTGTCCGGCAACGATCTCGAGCATGCGCTCCTTGGCCTTGCCGCAATGCATGTCGGCATTCCCTATGCGCCGATCTCCGTCCCTTATTCGCTGGTCTCGCAGGATTTCAAGAAACTCAAGGCCATCATTGAAATTCTGACGCCTGGCCTCGTCTTCGCCGCGAACGGATCCGCGTTCGCGCGCGCCATCGCGGCGACCGTGCCGCCCGATGTCGAGGTGGTCGTCACCGCTAATCTGACGGGCAATCGGCCGGCGACGCCGTTCGCGAAACTATCCCACGCGCAAGCGGTGCCGACCGTCGACGCCGCACATGCCAAAGTCGGTCCCGATACCGTTGCGAAAATCCTGTTTACGTCCGGCTCCACCGGCCAGCCGAAGGGTGTCATCAATACGCAGCTTATGTTGTGCGCCAATCAGGCCATGACCCGCGCCGGTCTCGCCTTTTTGGCTGAAGAGCCACCGGTCCTGGTCGATTGGCTGCCCTGGAATCATACGTTCGGCAGCAATCACAATTTCGGCGCTGTGCTCGACAACGGCGGGTCGCTTTACATCGACGAAGGCAAGCCGATGCCCGGCGCCATCGAAGCCACCGTGCGCAACCTGCGGGATATTGCACCCACGATCTATTTCAACGTGCCGAAGGGCTTTGAGATGCTGCTGCCTTATCTCGAGGCGGACCAGGCGCTGCGCGAAAAATTCTTCAGCCGCCTCAAAGTTATGTTTTACGCTGGCGCGGGTTTGCCGCAGCACGTCCGCAACGGCCTGGAGCGGCTCGCGGTCGAAACGGCCGGCGAGCGCATCATCTTTCTGTCAAGCCTCGGGTCGACGGAAACCGCGCCAACTGCACTCGCATGCAATTGGGAATCCGCCCACGCCGGCAATATCGGCCTGCCTTTGCCGGGCGTAGAACTGAAACTCATCCCGGCCGATGGCAAACTCGAAGCCCGCCTCAAGGGCGTCAACATCACGCCCGGTTATTGGCGCGCCCCGGCGCTGACCTCAGGTGCTTTCGACGAGGAGGGATTTTACAAGATCGGCGATGCGCTCAAGTTCGAGGATCCGGCCGATCCGGCCAGGGGCCTTATTTTCGATGGACGGATTGCCGAAGATTTCAAGCTCGCAACAGGGACCTGGGTCAGTGTCGGCCCGCTGCGGACGGCGCTCATCGCACATTGTGCACCCTTGGTTCGCGACGTTGTACTGGCCGGCTCGGACCGTGACGAAGTCGCCGCTTTGATCATTCCCGATCTCGACGCCTGCCGGAAGCTCGCGCCCGATCTGGCGCCGGACACGGCCGCCGCGGTGTTGCTTGCTGACGCGCGGGTGCGAAAAGCGTTCGCGCGCCTGCTCGACGCGCTGTCGGAGCCGGGCCGAGGCACTTCCTCCCGCATTCGCCGCGCCATCCTGCTTGCCGAACCGCCATCGCTTGACGTCGGCGAGGTCACCGACAAAGGATCGATCAACCAGCGCGCCGTGCTCGCCCATCGCGCCGCTTTGGTCGAGGCACTTTACGCCAACCCGCCGCCGCCCGCTGTGATCGTCGCGGGCCGTTCGATCATTCCCACAGCACAAGCGAGTTGATCATGGACATTCGCGGACAAGCGGCCCTCGTCACCGGCGGGGGGGCCGGCCCCGGGCCCGGCCCGGGGCGCAAGCTGGGCCGATGCCGCGCCCCGGGGGCGCTGCTCGCCCGGGAGGCCCAAGCCCCCCCCGAGGG
>Ga0182024_10004168_pt1 | contig 33595 bp, 42 predicted proteins | sample P32metaG_FD_120480 | JGI IMG/M metagenome (GOLD analysis project Ga0182024, IMG submission 120480) | Permafrost microbial communities from Stordalen Mire, Sweden - P3-2 metaG (Illumina Assembly) | ecosystem: Environmental > Terrestrial > Soil > Wetlands > Permafrost | place: Sweden: Stordalen... | reverse complement strand
TTCGATCGCGGCCCGAACGGCGGCGATCTTGTGAGCCGGCAGGTTGTCCACCACGACGATGTCGTCGGGCTTGAGCGTCGGGATCAGCACCTGCTCGACATAGGCGAGAAAAGCCTGCCCGGTGCCAACTCGGCGCGCGCAAGAGTATCGGCTCTCCCGCGATAGAGCCGTCTGCCCTCAGTTTCATCGGGATCGCCATCCCGGGAGGAGGAGATCGAGCACTCGGTCGATTTTGAGCAAGAGGGTGATTTGGTGTGATTGCACCAATTACCTCAATCAAAGCACGAGACCTTTACTTTCGCGGCCATCTGTCGTGCTCCTTAGTCTATTCTAGCGAGCAAGGGCGCTGGTATAGGCCAGCAGCTGAAATTGTTCGCAGGGAGGGGCGCGTGCGGTTCATCGGCGTCGTCGGCGCGCTCGTCGCGGCTTTTGGCCTTGTTGTCGGTGGCCTTGGCTTTCTCGTCGCGAGCAATATCCTGCAGCAAATCACCTGCGCGCTCGGCGTGATCGCAGGGATGTTGGGCCTTATCGCCGCTGCCGTGGCCTTTGGCGTCCACGATCTGCGCGAGATCGCACGGAAGATCTACAACAATGTCCAGGTCGCGGGTAACGCGCTGGCCGTCGACCGGCTGCGAGCGGCAGCGGCGAGCACTCGCGCCAAACCTCAGCCCTAATCCTCGCAAACCAGGAACTCTCGCACTGACGTAGGGTTACTGATCAGCGACCGGCATGCCATATTAGCAGCATGGGCAATGCACACCTTCACGCTGATGCCGCGTATCGAATTGTTCCGCTCCCTGGCGGCACAAGCTACGGGGTCGAGGTTATCGTGGCAGGAACGCACCCCGCGATGATGATCCCCTTTGCAACCCAGGCCGCAGCCAAGGCCTGGATCGTTGAGAATAAAAGCCGAAGAAGTTCCATCAGCCATGGCTGAACGTCGCCTCCCGCGCCCGCGCGATCCCGCCCAACTGGCGAAGCTCATCGTCGATAATCGCGACGAGCCAGGTCCACTGGACGTCGAGCCGAAGTCGCCGACCCGGCCGCTCGGGACGACGCGCCGGCGGCGCTAGAGGCTCAGGTCCGGACGATCACCCGACGTGGCGACTGCTGGCGCTGGTTGGCGCGGGCCGGGCGCTCGTCGATCGCCGGTGTCGGGCGGTACGCCGAGCAAGCCCCCCGCTGAGCCGGCGGCGAACTTGACGATCCGGCGGCATCGGCAGGTGATGATCAGTTCTTCGTCGATCCCGATATCGCTGAGGCGGAGCGGCGGCATGGGATCGAGGATGGCCCGGCCAGCGCGGGAGGGTCAACAGCGCTAGTAAAGCTTCACCGGACACTCCCGGTGACCGGGCCCGAATCGGGAACGCCTTCCCCAAGTTCTCCCCAAGAGTTCCCGTCGCGTTCTGGCACAACGTGCCGCATTCTGTCGCGATCGAGTGGCGTATAGCCCGCCAACCTATTGAAAACATGGTGCTGCCGGAAAGGATTGAACTTTCGACCTCCCCCTTACCAAGGGAGACGATGGATAGGGAATCATCGTTTCTAATCAATTCCCTGCCCCCTTTGGCCACCCTGCTGTGCCTCGCCCGTGCCAGATTCGACCGGCGCGAGACGCCAAAACTCCCTAACCGCGCTAACTTCGGCCGCCGGCAATAGATGGGCATACCGCTCGCACAACGACACGCTCGACCAGCCGCCCTCGACCTTGAGGGAAAGCAGATCGCGATGCAGCCCGTAAAACCAAGTCGCCCACGAGTGCCTCAGCGAATGCGGCGACAAAGCGGGATCGAGCCCGGCTCGTCTCAGGGCCGAGCGCCATCCGGTTTTGAACTGTCCGCCCCCTTCTCTTCCGGTGTTGCGGTACGGCATGGATCGCAGCGGTTGGCCATCGCGCTTCTTTGTCGGCCGAAGGGTTTCCCAGCGGAAGACCGGACCCTCCCGATGACCTAGTCGGGCGAGCTCGGCGACGAGCCTCGCCGGTAGGCTGGCGATCCTCCGATTGCCACCCTTGGTCAGCCAGAAAATCGCCCTCGCCCCTTGAAGGTCAACGTCGCGCCAGTCGAGCTCTAAGGCCTCGCTGACCCGGGCGCCCGTCCCGATCAAGAAGAGGAACAGGGGGCGCAGATGCGGCGCCGCCGCCTCGATTAGCCGCTCGGCCTCGCCCGGGGTGACAAACCTTGTCCGTCCCGCCGGTTGCCTTGGCACCTCGAACGGCGGCACGGTGCACCAGCCCCGACGCGCAGCGTGATTAAGTACCGATCGGATCGGCACGATCAATTCCCGCAAGACCGTCCCCCGCGACACGTCCGCCCGGAACATCCGCGCCTTGGCGTTGTCGATCGCCACCTGGTCGACCGCGCCTAGTGTGACATTTCCCAGCGCCGCGCCGATCCGCCCGAGGCGTTTTTGCTCGCCCGGCTTCCTCGGCGAGGCCTTCACATAGGAGATCGCCGCTTCCGCGAAGGATCGAGCGCCAGCACGTTGTCCGTGCCAGGCGTCGCGCAACATTTGTCCTTCGATGGCCGCCGCCTGCTCCCGGGCGAGGACCGGGTCGCGAGATTGAGCAGCGCAGCGAACGCGTCGCCGCGTGCCATCGGCAAAAACGACCGTGCCGGTGATGATGAGGCGCCGGCTTCCTTTACGGTGGGAGATGGTGAGGGGCATGGGCGCATGGCCTCTTCCAGAGCGCGTTGAGCGAGGAGATCGAGCCTGATGACGCGGCCGGCGCGCAGGACCGGGATTTGGTGTTTGGTGATGAATTGCCGCAACCACCGCGGCGTGACCTGCATGTCGGCGGCGACCTCGAGCAAGGTGCGAGCCGACGGCCGGGCAGCAGACGATGCTCCCGGGTCGCGCCGCGGTCGCGCTGGCGTCGGTGGTGAGGCGGTGTCGGGGATCGGCAGAGGGCTGGCCCAGGCGTCAACGTAATAGGCGCGCTCCGGCCCGGCGTGCACCGCGTGTTGCGATCGAGCCCACTCCCCTGGTGACGGCATCCGCGCTCCTTCCCTCGAGCCGTTCCGAGGATAAACGAGGAAAAATGGTTAACTGAAATGGTTTTTTGCTGATCCTCGACCGGCCCCGAAATCTGTTGACTTGCCCCGGCCTCGCGGGTAGTGAATCGCGTATGTTGGCATTTTTGCGCCGACCGGACGCTAAATCTAGCTTCCGATAACCAGCCCGGCCCGAACCTTCGGCGCCGGGTTTTTTCGTTCTGGCCCCGCCGGGCCGGACTTTCCTGCTTTCCTTATCAACCACCACGCGCACGGACTCGCGCGCGTGCCGACGGAGGTTTGCCATGAACACGAAACCAACCGCACCCCCTCTGATCGTCGGGGCTGACGCGATCGCCGCCTTCCTTGGGCCCGATTGGACCAAGCGCGGAGTGACCCACGCATGCCGGACCCGCAAACTGCCCGCGGTCAAACTTTTGGGGCAATGGTGCATGCGCCCCTCCGCCTATCTCGAGCATCTTGAGCGGCTAGAGGCCGAGGCGGTGGAGCGATGACCGCCCCGACGGCAGAGGCCGCACAACACTGGCGCGAGTGGATCCAGGTTCATCCGGCGGCCGATGACGTCCCCATGATGGATGATGCCGGGCTTAAGCGGCTCGCCGACAGCATCGCGCGGAATGGGTTGCGGGTTCCGATCACGCTCTGCGCCGTACACACCCCGGGGGAGGATTACCCCAGGGTCCGGGGCGGCGGCTTCACCCGCTATGACCGGATCTTCAAACTGGTGAAGGCCGGGAAGCTGCTGGTCTACGACGGCAGAAACAGGCTCGGGGCGCTTTGGCGCTGGCATCGTGACCATCCCAATGCCGACGCCGATGCCGACGTCGACGTCGATGACGATGGTTGGTGCCAAACCATCGAAGAGACGCTCCGCGAGGCGCGGATAGAGGTCATCGGCGCCGATAGCGGCCACGAGGCAGTCGACTATGTCGAGGACATGAACCTCAATCGGCGCCAGCTGACCGAGCAGCAACAGAGTGCGACTCGGCTATCACAGCGCGAGCGCCGCGAGGCAATCGCCGCCGCGCTCAAGGCCACCCCCGAGAAATCGGATCGCGCTATCGCGGATGATATCGGGACGACCAATAAGACGGTGGCGGCGGCGCGGGCGAAGCTCGAGGCTGGTGAGGAAATTCCTCACCCAGAGAAGCGGGTCGGCAAGGATGGGGTCGCCCAATCAGCGACCAAGCCGGCAACCACACCGCCATTACCGCCACCCGTCACCCCGGACGCGGAAACATGGGGGAACCAGGCTGAGCGGGTGGTGAAACCGCAACCCGACAATGTCTTTGAGCGGGTCTCCGAACAGGATCTCGAGGTGATCAACGCCGCATCCCTAGAGGTCAGGGCCGCCATCGTTCGTGGCATGCGGAAGTTATCCGAAGGCGACGCTCAGATTGCCTTTTTTCAGGCCGTCCATGACGAGCTCAGGGACCTACGGGACAACGGCATAGTGGCCGGTGATGACAAGGACTTGGAGGTAGAGGATCCACCGCCACCGCCTGCAGCCGAGGCGTCGCGGATCTTGGGCGCTTGGGAGAAGGCGTCCCCCGAGGCTCGTCAGATGATGATCAAGAAAGGATACCTCAACACGGTGTGGGCGGCGGCGGACGGCGACCAGCGCGCGCGTGCTGTTTCTCGCTCGGAGGGAGATCGATGAATCGACCACCAGGGCGACCGCCGCGAGAGGGCCCACCCCAGACACGAAATCGCCCCGGCCTGCCAGCTGGGGCGTTTTTCGTAGAGGACTCAGAGCCCGCAAAAGATACCAGCCCGAGGCGCCCGTCGCAATGGCGGCGGCCTGGTTCTAGGGCTCGCCGGATAGCGCGCGACTTCCTCGCGCCGGGTCGGCGGTCATGACCCTTGACCGCGAGCGCCTGGCGAAGCTCCTCGGCATGGTCGGCAGTTGCCATGATGGCGAGGCGCTGAACGCGGCACGCGCCGCCGATGCGCTGGTGCGGCAGGCGGACTGCACCTGGTTCGACATCGTGCAGCCGCCGGCCCTGACGCCGCTGCGCCAGCACAGGGCGCCCACCGAGACCGGTGCTCGCATCGCCTGGTGCTTAGAGCATCGGCACTTGCTGACCGACTGGGAAATCAAGTTTTTGGCCTCGGTTGACAGCCGCCCTCGCCTCACCCCGAAACAGCTCGCGGTAGTCGACCGGCTGGCCAGGAAGATCGAGGTCTGCTCATGACCCCGCTCGACGTGGCGCTCGGCCATGCCACAGCGGGTCGCGCCGTATTCCCGTGCCAATGGCAGGGGCCGAAGCGGAAGTCGCCGCTGACCTCGAACGGGTTGCACGACGCGACGCTCGACCCCGCCGTCATCGCCTGGTGGTGGCGCCGCTGGCCGCAGGCATTGATCGGCGCCCGAACGGGTCGCCACTTTGGGTTCGTCGTGCTCGACATCGACATAAAAGTCGACCGCGCCAACGGCTATGACACTCTCGAGAACCTCGGCCACCCGATCCTGCCCGATACCCCGCTGGTGCACACCGCATCGGGCGGGTTGCATATCTGGTTCGCCCCGCCGGCCGATCGGGAAATCCGGAATACCACCGGCGACAAAGGGCAAGGCATCGGTCCTGGTCTCGATTGGCGCGGCGAGGGCGGGTACGTCATCGTGCCGTCGCCGGATAGCGGCTATTCGTGGGATCCGCATTGGCACCTCGACTCCGCGCCGCTGGCCGAGGTGCCGGCCGGGCTGATGCCCCGCGAGATCGTGCAGCAGCCGCAGGCCGAGCCGCCACCGATCCGCCCGCAACCACTATGCCGCTATGCCGAGGTAGCGCTCGACGGTGCCGTCAAGGCGATCGTCGACGCGCCGGACGGCTCGCAGCAGCACACCTTGAACAAAGAGGTCTACTCCCCTCGCCCGCCTGGTCGCCGGCGGTGTCATGCCGGCTGGCCTCGCCATGGACGCCCTGCAATGGGCGGCCCGGCAGATGCGCACCTTCGACTCGCGCCGCCCCTGGAACCACGCCGACCTCGACCGGCTCGTCCGGCGCAGTTTCGCCGACGGCCTCGCCAATCCTCGCGCGCCGCGGGAGAGCCGCCAATGACTGCCGATTATTCCGAATTCGAGGACATCAAGGCCAAGCACACCGGCGGGTCGAAGGCGAACGGCGCCAGCAAGGACCCGCGCTTCAAGCTATCCCGGTTCAAGCGGATCGAGCTGACCACCGACCCCGCCTACCTGATCAGGGATCTGATCCCAAAGGAAGGTCTCGTCGTGGTGTGGGGTCCGCCGAAGTGCGGAAAGACGTTCTGGACCCTGGACATGGTGATGCACATCCCGCTCGGCCGCGACTACCGGGGCCGCCGGGTCGAGCAAGGCGCCGTGGTCTATGTCGCGGCCGAAGGCGAGCGCGGACTACGACAGCGCGCCGTTGCGCTCCGGCAGGAGCGGATGACGCCAGAAGACGACCCGCCGTTCTATCTGCTGACGACCCGCCTCGACCTGGTTGCCGATGTCGATGTCCTGGTCGGCGACATCATGGCTCAGCTCCCCGCTGACGAATGCTGCAAAGCGATCGTCATCGATACGCTCAATCGGACCTTTCAGGGGTCGGAAAGCAAGGACGTCGACATGACGGCCTACATCCGGGCCGCCGACATCCTGCGCGAGCGCTTCAGGTGCGCCGTTATCATCATCCACCACTGCGGCATCAGCGATAACCGACCGCGCGGTCACACCTCCCTGACCGGCGCAGTCGACGCCCAGATCGCAGTGAAGCGTGATGTCGCCGGCCAGATCATCGCCACCGTCGAGTGGATGAAGGACGGCGAGGAAGGCGCGGAGATCGTCTCAAAGCTCACCTCGATCTATCTTGGCCGCAATGATGTAGGCGACCCGATCACCTCTTGCGTGGTTGACCCCGTCGAGGATGCCGTCCGCAGCGGCAGCGTCGCCAAACTGACCCCTGACGAGCGCGCTTACCTCGGTGACATCCAGAACTATTTCGCCCGCGCCGAGAGCCCGATCGAAGAGGTAATTCCCGTGTCAGGGAGCGTTTCAGTGAGGGCTGCAACGAGGGTCCAAATTCGCGACTGGTTGAAACGCTGCGGCCGGTTCAGCGTTTCATCGGACGTTGCACTATCCGCCACCGACCGCACGCGATTGACGAACGCTTAACCACCTGCGCGATAAGGGTAAAATCGGCATGACGGATCAGTATTTATGGCTACTCTAAGCCCTCGCGTTTCATCCGTTTCATCCACGTTTCACCCCGTTTTGAAACGCAATTCCGAGCCTTTGCGTGCCACGTTTCACGTTTCACTCTCCTAAGGAGTGAAACGTATGAAACGCTGCATGCCAACGGAACGATGACGACTAGTCGAAGCACTTAGTCGAAGCGGGCCCGGATCGTCGTAAAGCTAGATCGCCGGTAGTTCGTCGCATCATCTCGACGGCGCCGCGTGACGTCCCAATCCGAAACAGCCTCACACAACCTCACAGACACCTCGGCGAAGCACCTTTGTCGACATCAACCCTGGAGGAAAAAACCACCATGACGACCGGCCCGCTCTTTGCCCTGACCAGTGCCATCGATAACATCATTGAGGACGCCGCACCCGCCCAGCTGGGTATCGCCGAAATCCGCGACAGGCTCCTCCAAACAGAGATTGGCCAGTACTTCGGCGACGACACATGCAGCACGCATCAGCGAGAGCTGCTGATGCTCGTCATCGCCCTCTACCTGCCAGCCGCCAAGCAAGCCGCCTCTATCGCCGACCTGACCGCCTGGTGCGACAAGGAAGCCGCAAAGGCCGAGCAGGACCGCAACCGCTTTCGAGCACTCCATCGGCGCATGCATCTCCGTGCGGTGGCTGACTGACCCGACAGTCGCTCCGCAAAACCCCTCCAGAGCCTCTGTGCTTACGCACACGACCATAGCTTTTTAATCCTCGCCGCCTCGCCGTCGCTGCGGTGCATGCCGTGCTGGCCTCGACCTGGCGCAGGTTGAGGCGGTCGCGCGGCCGGCTCGCCGAGCGTCTATATCTGGTATCAAATACAGCGTCACGCCGTGAAGTATTCAGCGCGCTCGCCGTGGCCTTTTCGGATAGTATAACGCGCTGCGCAGCCGATGAGAGCTTGCGAGGGCGATTAAAGACTGCACGAGTACCTCAAAATTAGACGCATAATTATTTATCTGGAAAATACAGACTGCGCCTGAGTGCGTCGTTTGACTGTCGACGCTGGCCTCTAAACACAAGATATAGCTGGCCGCGTCATGGTGCAAGGTCTCAGCTTTTCTCAAATGATGAGACCTCGCCAGCGCTATGAGCGGACCAGGTCTCCGCTCACCTCACCCTGACAGCCGCAGAAACCCTCACGTTCTGACAGCGCAGCCACGTCTACCCACGCCGCTACCCATGCCCTCGCCGATCGCCACGCGCCAGCATTGATTGCGACCCGGGGGGAGTAGTCGACGGCTGCGGCACTACACGCGCCCGGCACTGGGGAAAAAAGGCACCGGGACAGGACACGACAAATGTCGGGTATGGGGTGCGGCTTTGGTTGGGTTGACGCTGGATATATTGACGGTATCGGGGATTGGGCCTATATGTGGTGTTCTGCTTAGGGGGAGCCACGGGGGCGTCGGGATGACGCCGCTCGCGCCTTAAGTGGAGGGCAAGCCGGATATGGCTGCCAAAACGCTGCGCCGATCGACGAAGAATTCCCGGCAGACCCCGTGCCTTCGGGCGGTGGACGGCCGGTCTGCGGCTGCCCGCGCGATCCGCGCGTACCGCGACGGGCTGTTGGCGGCGATAGGCGAGCCGACCCATATCGCGTGCGAGCTGGCGGAGCGCGCCAGCATCTTGCACCAACACCTCGTTGAACTCGACGGGGCGGGCCTGGCGGCCGGCGGTTTGGACCCCGTTCGCGCCAAGATGTACCTGGAAATGAGCGCCCAGCATCAGCGGATTTTGCACCGTCTCGGCGGGATGCAGGCCCCGAAGGCCCCGGCGCATGCCGGGCAGCCGCTCGCTGACCACCTGGCCGCAATTGCCGCACGGCGCGACGGGGCCCGGCCATGAAGCCGATCGGCGGCATCAGCGTCCTCGACCTTATGGACGATGAGGCCCTGTTGGCGCCGTGGTACCGCGGGCCGTCTTGGGACCCGTGGTGCGCGGTGTTAAAGGGCGCCTACGGCTTGGCAATGACGGCGAAGGATCGGCGGGTATTCCGGCGCCTAGCGCAACGCAATCCGCCACCAGGTGGCAGCCGGGAAACCGTCATCGTGGCCGGGCGCCGGGGCGGCAAGGATGCCGTAACCGCGGCCGCAACGATCCATGCCGCGATCGCGGTCGATCATCGGCCTTATCTGCGCCCCGGCGAGCGGGCGACTTGCCTCGTTTTGGCCTGTGACAAGTCGCAAGCCTCGACCCTGCTGGGCTACATAAAAGGCCTCTTCAGCATCCCTATGCTGAAGGCCTTGGTCACCCGGGAAACGCGGCACGGCTTGGAGCTGACCAACCAGACCGAAATCATCGTCGCGCCGAACAACTTTAGGGCCTTGCGGGGCCGGACGCTGGCGCACGTCGTGATGAACGAAGTCGGGTTCTGGCGGAATGAAAGCTCGGCGAACCCGGACGTTGAGGTCTACAGAAGCTTGCTCCCGGCGATGATCACGCTACCGACCGCGAAGTTGTGGATCATCAGCTCGCCATATCGCAAAGCCGGGCTGCTCTACCAGCAATACGAGCGGTACTTCGGGAAGAACGACCCCGACGTTTTGGTCATCCAAGCCGCGTCGACCGACCTCAACCCGACACTCGACCGCGCGGCCATCGCCCGCGACATCGAGGCGGACCCCGAGGCGGCGAAAAGCGAGTGGCTGGCCGAGTTCCGGGACGGCGTTTCGATCTTCCTGCCGCGGGAACTTCTGATGGCCGGGGTCGACCGCGACGTGCTGGTGCGCCCGCCCCAGGGCTTCCAATATTTCGGGTTTTGCGACGCCGCTGGCGGCACCGTCGGCGGCGACAGCTTCACTTGTGCGATCGCCCACCGCGAGGGCGAGATCGTCGTCCTCGATTGCCTGTTCGAGCGGGCCGGCCCGTTCCATCCGCAGAACGTCGTGCGCGAGATCGCGGACCTCTTGCGCAGCTACGGCCTGGGCTCGGTCGCCGGCGACCACTATTCCGCGTCCTGGATTAGGGCCGCCTTCGCCGATGTCGGGATCGAATACACGCACTCGCGGCGGGATCGCAGCTCGATATACGGCGACTTCTTGCCGCTGGTCACGGCTGGCCGGGTTCGGCTTCTCGACAGCCAGAGGCTGATCGGGCAGCTGGCCGGGCTCGAGCGGATCGCATCAGCCGGCGGCCGAGACAAAATTGACCACCAACGCGGCCAACGGGATGACCTGGCGAACGTCGTCGCCGGCGCCCTGACCCTGGCCGCCGAGCGCGAGGCGGTGGTGCCGATCGTCTCCGCCTGGATCGGCGACGGCGATACGGGCAGGGGCCGGCCCGGCGTTAGCGACCATGAGCTTCGAATGATGTCCGACCGTCCGCCGGACCCGTATGGCACGCACGGCGGCAACTATTTCCTTGGCTCGATGGAGCACAGCCGGCAGGTCATGCGCGAGCGCGCCGAGCGCGAGAGGAACAACAAATGAGCACCAAACTAAACCCGGTCGACCAGGCCGAAACCATCCTCACCAACCTGGTGGCGAAGCGAAGCGCGGCCCTCGATCGTCAGGATGCGGTCGCCGAGGAAATGCGGTCGCGAGGCTTCGCGGCCCATGCGGAGGGCGACGCACCGAGCCAGAAGCGATTGCGGGAGCTTTCCGCAGAGTCGGCACTCCTCGATGGTGAGATTGTCGGGCTCGATGGCGCGATTTCCGAAGGACAAGCCCGGCTTGCCCAGGCCCGGCGCGAGGCCGAGCATCGCCGGATGCTCGAGCGTGTCGCTGAGGCGCGGAAGCTGCTCCCAGAACTGCGCGAGGCTGGCGCCGCATGCAGCCGCTCGCTCCGCGACTTTCTGTTGGCATTCGGCGAGCTCAAGGCCATCAGCACCGAGATCAGGCGCTCAGGCGTCGGCCGGTGGCCCAGCGGCGACCTGTTCGACGTGCTGGCGCGTAACTCTCTTCAAAAGGTCTTGCGGCCCCAGGGGCTGTCCGAGGGGGTTTTGCCAGCGGGCAATATCCGCGAGCTGCAAAGCCTGATTGAGAAAGTGGCCGGGGAATACGAGCTCAGCCTGCGGCGCGCTCTCGATCCCGACGCGGTCGACGCCGAGCCAGTCGACGAGTCGGAGGCCGCGTAATGGCTAGGAAGCTCAAAAAACTTCAGGTGCTCGAGGTTTCAGCCGTGAACGCCGCTGCGAGCCCCGGCGCGAGGGTGCTGATCAGGAAACGCAACTACGCGACGCCAACGGGCTACCGCTGGAACGACGCCTACAACTTGGTGCCGGTCGATGACGACGACGGCGAGCAGCCCACCGCGAAGATCACCGACGCCGATCGCCTCGCTGCGGTCCGGCGCGAGATTGCCGACAACTACGCCGCGGTCGGAAAGGCCGCCACGGAGGATCACGATATGGAACACGACGACATCATCGGCACGATGAGCGACCGGGTCAGCGAGATCGCCAAGGCCACAGGATGCAGCGACGAGGCCGCGATGATGCGGTTGGCCGAGTCGCGTGCCCCGGAAGACCAGGCGCTATGGCGCGAATTCAAGCTCAACGCCGCACCGGCATCGACAGCGGTCGGCAAGGAGTACGACCCCAACAAGTCGCTCAGGAAGATGCAGAAGAGGGTCGACCAGATCCTCGCCACCGACCCGTCGGTGCACACCCGCGAATCGGCCATCGCCAAGGTCGCATCGTCGCGCGACCCGGCCGATTTGGAGCTGTGGCAGAGGTATCGGGCGAGCGACCAAACGATCGACAGCAGCCCCGTCGCGCCCGTCGGCAAGGCCGATGGCGTGCCGGACCCGCTCGATGAGATGACCCGAGTATTGCAGCGGGTCCTCGGCTGCTCAACCGCTGAGGCACGGCGGCTGGCCATCATGTGCCAACGCAAGGTCGCGGTGCCGGAGTTGCTGTACGGCACCAGGCGGACCGCGTAGGCGGTGAACGTGCGCGCGCGCACAATGACGAGATTGGGCGCCGTCAGCTGGGCGGCCTTCGGCGCTCGAGGTGCGGAGGGGTCTGCGAGTTTCCCCTTGCTGCTCTTCCGCACCGAAATTGCAGATCGGGGGAGGGCCCCCCGAAGGGGCCGGCGCATCGCGAGGGAAAGTGCCCACCGACCCTCGCCGCGTCGGCCCCGCCTTTATTCCTCCCGGACTGCCTTTCGGTCTCCTTTGGGGGCGGCTCGGTGACGGGAGCTGGCGCGGCTGGCGGAGGGGGTTTGGAGTGCCTTCCTATCCCCGCTGTCGGTTGCGCCAATGGGCGGCGGCGGCGTTTATGAGGATGGGCGCGGCGGCTGCAAAGGGGGAGCGGGGGGCTGGGCTTCGAGAACGGCCCCTCGCCGACCCTACACAATGAACTAGGGCAAGGATAAGTCAGTGGCCGAAGCCTATCGGATCGCAATTGGGATCACCCTCACCGACCAGGTGTCAGGGATTCTCGGTGTGCTGCGCCGCGATTTCATGCGCACCGGCGAGGCTGCCGAAAAGCTCAAAAAAGAGCTGGCCGCGATAAAGCTTCTTGCTCTCACTGGTGGCGCTATCACCGGCTTCGGAATGCTGCTCGCCCGGGGTCTTTGGGACTCGGTCAAACCGGCGCGCGAGTACAATAAGCAGCTCGCGCTCATGAACCAGTCGTCGATGACCCTGCAGCAGCGGCAGCTGGCAATCGCCGCGGCGTGGCGGGTCAGCAGCTCGGTTATGCAGACCACGCCGACCCAGAATATCGCCAGCATCATGGAGCTGCGCCAAGTCTTCGGCGGCACGGACGAAGGCTTCAAAAACGTAATCGGCAACCTCGAGACGATCCAAAAGCTGACCGTCCTGCTCAGCGCCTACGGCGAAAATCCGAAGGACGGCGCCTATTCCGTGGCGAAAGCTTTGGAGATGCACGGCGCGACCAAGACGCCGGCGGAATTCAACCTCGAAGCCGACGAAATGATGAAGGCAATCGGCGGCTCGCACGGCCGGGTGACGCCGACCGACTTCCTGCAGGCCATGAAATATGGCCGCGTCGCCGCGCAGGGCTGGGACAACGATTTCGTCTACACGATCTTGCCAACTCTGATCCAGGAAATGAAGGCCCGCGGCGGCTCTGGCGGCGTCTCTGGCGGCCCTGGTAACCCGCTCATGTCGGCTTATGCCGCGATCGTCGGCGGCACGATTCCGCAGAAGTCGGTGAAGTTCTGGGAAGACCTCAACCTCCTCGACAAGAGCAAGGAGATTTACAGCAAGGGCGGCACGTTGCGCGGCATCAAGCCCGGCGCCGTGAAAGGCTGGTCGATGTTCCAGCAAAATCCCTATGAGTGGGTTTCCAAGTACCTGCTGCCGGCGTTCGAGGCGAAGCACCTCAGCCCCGCCCAGGAACAGCAGGCAATTCAAACGTTGTTCCCGAACCGGACCGCGTCATTCGTCATGGCCCAAATGGCGCTGCAGCGTTGGAAGTTCGACCGGGACATCCCGATCTACAAGGGGCAGCAGGGTCTCGAGGGGTATCGTCAGATGCTCCATGACAATCCGGAGATGGCCTTCCAGGCCGCGCAGGCCCAGTGGACCAGATTGCAAATAGTAATCGGCGGCGAGTTGTTGCCCGTCCTCATTCCGGCGATTGAGAAATTAGCCAGCGTGCTGGCGGCCCTCTCCGACTTCGGCCGGGTGCACCCCGACTTGCTAAAGGGGCTCGTTCTGGGGCTCGGCGGCCTCGCTGTGGCGGCGATGGTGGCCGGGCCGGTCCTGATGCTGGTCGCGGCCCTGAAGGCGCTCCGGGTGGCCGCGCTGCTGGCGCCTGGTGCCGTGGCAACTGCGGCTCGCAACCTGCCGGGCGCCGTCGTCCCTGGTGCTGGCCGCCCGGGTTTGATTGCCACGATCGCCCGCCCGGCTATCATCGGCTGGGCACTGGGGCAGCTGGGCATGGGGATCAACCCGATCCCCGAGTACGGCGATCCGGCCGAACATTGGCGGGGAAACTACCAGCGGCCACCCGGCGGTTATAAGCCGATGGAGGAATGGGCGCCGGTCGTCAACTGGTTCAAGGGCCTCCTCGAGCATGTCAATCCGTTTCCGCCGGCCTACGGCGACGAGCGGCCCGGCGGCCTCCTGGGTGGCGACCGTGGCGTGGCCAAGGCCGCGCCGACTGAGGTGTCGCTCACCGGCACCACGACGCTCAACGGCACCGTCGTGCTCAATCTGGGCGAATTCGGCGAGATGGTCGCGAAGATGGTGGCGAAGGGCATCAGCCGCGCCGCGACGGGTGGTGCGTCCGGATCAGGTGCACGGCCCGACCTGGGTCACCCGCTGCCGCATCCCAGCTCGGCGTTCTGATTAGGAGCAAATCGTGTCTTCGAAGTTCACCAAACGTCGTCGGGGTTTCGACGATGATGACGGCGGCGATTTCGGCGCGTCTCGCGGTAGGGGTCGATATCAGCCGCTGGAAGCCGCGCAGGCGCTCTTTGCACCATCGTCGACGCGCCCGGCCGAGCCGGCGTCGGAGCCGGTAAAGGGCCGGGTGAAGTGGTATAGCGCCCAGAAGCGGTTCGGCTTCATCAATTTGTTGTCGGACAATTCGGACGCTTTCCTACCCGGAACCGCAGTCGGCGACCGCGAGGTGCCGGCAGGCGCAACGGTGACGGTCCGGGTCGCGGACGACAGAGGCCGGGGCCCCGCTGTCACTGAAGTTCTGGACGTTGACGTGACCACGGCACCGAGACTTGCCGAGCCGCCCGCGCGACAGCTGCCTCCAGCGACGCACCACGGCAATGGCACGGTGACGAAATGGCGTGGAACCTATGGGTTCTTGGCTTTGGACGACGACCGCGGCGACGGCGAAATCGTTTTTGTAACCGGCACCGTGGCGTCCGCGGCGCGTCGGACCCTGGAGGACCTGGAAGGCGCGCGCGGCGCGGTCGGGTTCGTGTACGGCGACCGCGGCGCTGTCGCAGTGAGCTTCAAGCTTTTGCCTGACGACGAGTAGCGGCCCGGCGTCGTGGTGACGCTGGTCAATCCAACGGAGCAACATCAATGTCCGACGTTCGAATTGCACATGCCGGCCCGGCGCCGGAACCGACCGCAGCAGAGCCTGCAGCAGCAGCGGCGCGTCCAGCTGCAGCACCGCCACCGCCGACCCCGTCGCAGCAGATCGTCGCCGACGCCAATGCCGTCATCCGCTTCAAGGACAGCCGCGGCCGGACCATCGGAATCCGGCGCATGGGGGTCGTCGACAGAGCCCGCATGATGGACCTACTGGGGCCGGAGCGGAGCAGGAACGACGCGTTCCTGTCCTTCGCCTTCCCCTGCCTCGTGTGCTGCGAGATCGACGGCGATCTGCTGTCGCCCCTGACCGCACCGAGCCGCCGAGCCGGCTTCGACGTCGCGCTCGAGGGCGTCATGGCGCGGCTGGGCGATGAAGGCATGGAGGCGGTCAACAAGGCGATTGTCGAACACTGGACGCCGAAGACCGACGACGACGACCCCAAGGCCGCCGTAAAAAACTGAGCAGGGACGCCAGTTTCGTCTCAGCTATGTGGCTGGTCAAAAATGGGGTCCCGTTCGATGTCGCCTTCGGCGCCGATGACGAATTCCGGTTGGCCATGACGGTTGTTATGGGCCAATTCGAGGGCTTGGACTTCGACTGGAACCGCATGCAATTCGTGAAGAAGACATGACTAAGACATTTACATCATTCACCGAGTTCGCCGTCTTCCTCGGCACCCTCGCGGTGAAGGAAAAGGCTGCCGAGCAGGTCGCGCTGCGCAAGGTCGGGGAGCTGGTCGAAAAGGCGGCAAAGAAGAAGCCCGGCACCTATCAACCGGGCTGGGCACCGCTCGCCGCCACCACCCTAGATGGCTGGGGCCCGTACCCTGGCAAGGTGGCGCTGGGATACTCGCCGCCGGATAACCCGCTGTTGCGCGACGGCACGATGCGCGACAGCTACCAGCACTCGGTCGGCGTCGGCGAGGTGACGATCGGCAGCAACCTGAGCGTCGCGTTATTCCACGAGCTCGGCACCAGCAAGATGCCGGCGCGCCCGGTGCTGTTGCCAGCCGCGACCGAGAACATCGACAAGATCAAGCTGATCGTCGGGGGTGAGGTGTACCTCGCGTTGAGCGGTGGCCGGAAATAGGAGAAAGGCGGCCCGAAGACCGCCTTTCCCTGGAGCCGCTCGCCGGGCCTCACCTCGCCGAAACGCAACATGCCAGGCCGCGCCCGACCACGACCGCCTTGCCAGGGGCCTTACTGCCCCCTCGCTCGATGGGGGTTGCCCGACACCACGATAGACAGGAATTGAGATGCTGAGCAAGGGGCCGAACGGGATCGCCGGCTATCTCGCGATGAGGTTCACGGCGCACCTCGGATCGAGACCGGCAGACCTGTCCGACCTGGTCAAGTCGATGGCCGCCCTGGCGCGCGGCCTCGTCGCGACGGAAGATCCCGACGCGATTGTCCTGGCCGCTGTGGTCGAGGCGATCGGCAGCGAGGTGCTCGAGATCGTCTCGGTCGAGTCGGCTGCGAAAGAGCGGGTCGGGGCCTCAATCAATTAGAGGCCCCCCGGGCGTGTCAGTGAAGAATAGGCCCGCCCGCACTCTTCGCGGTGAGCCACTTTAGGTCACTGAGCGCTTGCTTGAGCACGTCTCGTAATAGCCGCTCGCCAGCGGGGGTGCGTCCGAGCCTGCTTGTGAGCAGCTTCCGGAGTTGATTCTCTGGCGGATCAGCCGGGGCTTGGTAACCCGGTTGGCGGCGGAGAATATCGTGACCGGAAACAAATCTCTCGATGCAGGCGGTGACTTTCTTTTCGCAATCGATCCCGTCGTCCTGGGCGACAATAAGCTCGAGCTCTCCGACAATGAGCCAGGGCTCAATCTGTATCGGTGTGGGCATGGCTGATCACCTCGTTTGTCAGAAATTCGCCCAATAGCTCACGCCGCTCCGCACAGTGGGCGGCAGCCTCGGATCGTCGAACTTGTGGTCTGTCCGGGCAACTATGACGGCCTCTTCACCCGGCCGGCCCATTATGACGGAAACCACCTCGCCAGCGTGGAGCACCGTACAGAAAGGCGAGTCATGGGCGAACATGGCGGCCGAGGCGTTGAGCTTTGCGGCGCTCCCGACCCGCTCGAGCAGTAGGGCGTATTCGTGCCCGTCCACGCATCCCAGGGTATCGTGGGGGACGGTGTAGTCCCGATCGCGGCATGCGGTGATCGCCGGCAGAGCGGCAACCAGGACCAGAGCAGCAAGCAGGGGTTTCATATGGCACTCCTTTGTGAGAAAAGTGGCCCGGGTCGATCCCCCCAGAAACACCCGGGCCAGGTTCCGACCGCCACCGTGCCGTTGACGCATATGGCGACCGATCTGCGCGCAGTTACCGTCGCGCGCTTGGTATCCCTTTCACCGCCGCTCGCTCGGCATCGATCAAGCTGGCCCTCGCCTTCCTCGCGGCGGCGCGCTCGGCCTTGGCAAGCTCCTGTTGGTGAAATTTGTAAAACGTCCGGATGATGTCGGCGACGACGTCGGGCGAGAGATGCACCAGATCGGCGACGTACTGTAGGGCGCGGCGCCGAACCAAGTTCGCCTCGGGCAAGGGCATCACCGCACCCCTATCAGGACGAACAGGACGAACGAACCGACGGTGACGATCGCCAGCATGGCGACGCCCAGGTGGTTACGATGCCGCTCGATCATGAGCTGCTCCTTTGCATGGTGGTTGAGAGGACGGTGCGAGCGGAACGTCGCGAGAACCTTGTGCCTCGCCCGTGCCACGTTTTCGGGTGCGTTCACGTTCTGTTGCGTCATTTCAGGTCCATCGGCGACCCCGCGGAGGGATCGCAACGTGGCTGAAAAGCTCGCGGAAATGCTGGGAAAACCGTGGTGCTGCCGGAAAGGATTGAACTTTCGACCTCCCCCTTACCAAGGGGGTGCTCTACCACTGAGCTACGGCAGCCTCCGGTGAGGCGCTCGGAGATACACGAGGCCCTGGCGATTGACAAGAAAAGCGGCCCGTTTCAGGTTCGCCCTCCCGGATCAGGGCAACGCATGGCCGACACCCCTCGCCTCACCCCCGCGCGCCGCGCCGAGCACCAGGCGCGCGACAAGCGCCTCGCCGAGGCGCTGCGCGCCAACCTGCAGCGCCGCAAGGAACAGGCGCGGACGCGGGAGGACGAACGTCCGAAAAGGGTGTCCGAGAAGGAGCGGCAAAACCCGCGGGGTTGAGCCGGACCATCCGCTCCAGTAAAACCTTGCCGGGGGAGAAACGGCCGATTGATCGCGCGCCGCATTCGTTTACGAATGGGGCGCTTGGAGCCGTAGGGCATGGATAAAATTCTGATCCGCGGGGGTCTCCCGCTGGCCGGCACGATTCCGATCGCCGGAGCGAAGAACGCCGCGCTGCCGCTGATGGCGGCGAGCCTGTTGACCGAGGACACGCTCGTTCTCGGCAACCTGCCCGAGCTTGCCGACATCGAGACGATGGCGGCGCTGCTGTCGCAGCACGGGGTCGCGCTGACCCGTTCCGCCGCCGATCCGCGCGAGCTCGAATTGTCGGCGAAGGATATCACCTCGACCACCGCGCCCTACGACCTAGTGCGCAAGATGCGCGCCTCGTTCCTGGTGCTGGGGCCGCTTTTGGCGCGCTGCGGCGAGGCGCGGGTGTCGCTGCCCGGCGGCGACGAGATCGGGGTGCGGCCGGTCGATCTGCACATCAAGGGACTGCAGCGCCTCGGCGCCGAAGTGGAGCTGCGCGGCGGCAACATCGAGGCGCGGGCGCCGCACGGGCTTAAGGGCGCCGAAATCGCCTTCCCCAGCGTCTCGGTCGGCGCGACCGAGCATCTGCTGATGACGGCGGTGCTCGCCGAGGGCGAGAGCGTGCTGGTCAATGCCGCGCGCGAGCCCGAGATCACCGATCTCGCCACCTGCCTCAACGCGATGGGGGCGCAGATCGAGGGCATCGGCAGCGACCGGTTGACGGTGCGCGGGGTTTCGCGCCTGCACGGCGCGCGGCACACGGTGATCCCCGACCGCATCGAGACCGGGACCTATCTGATGGCGGTGGCGGCGACCGGCGGCGAGGTCCAGCTGTCGGGCGCCCGGCTCGACCATATCGAGGCGGTGATGCGCCTGCTCGAGACCGCCGACATCCGCATCCGCGAGGCCGAGGGCGGCATCCTGGTGCGGCGCAGCACCGGGCGCATCGACGGGGTCGACGTGATGACCGAGCCCTATCCGGGGTTCCCGACCGATCTCCAGGCGCAGGTCATGGCGCTGATGACGATCGCCGACGGCGCGGCGATGATCACCGAGACGATCTTCGAGAACCGATTCATGCACGTGCCGGAGCTGATGCGGCTGGGCGCCAACATCAACGTGCAAGGCCCGTCCGCGCTGGTACGCGGGGTCAAGCGGCTGGCCGGCGCGGAGGTCATGGCCACCGATCTGCGGGCCTCGGTGTCGCTGGTCATCGCCGGGCTGGTCGCCGAGGGCGAAACCATCATCAACGGCGTCCACCACCTCGACCGCGGCTATGAGCGGCTCGAGGAAAAGCTCGCGGCGTGCGGCGCCCGCATCGAAAGGCTGCGCGGTGTCTCCTGACACATCGCTGAAGCTGCGCGCCGAGGATGCCGACGATCTAGCGGTGATCTCGGCCTGCGTCCAGGACGCGCTGATCTCGGTCAAGGATCTGACCTACGAACGCTCGACGCACAGCTTCACCCTGGTCGCCAACCGCTTCCGCTGGGAGAGCCGGCCGGAAAAAACCAACGGGGCGGCCTATGAGCGTACGCACGCCATCGTCGCATTCGACACGGTGACCGGCGTGTCGTATCGCGGGTTTCGCCGCCGCGACGAGGACCGCATCCTGGCGCTGCTGGCGATCCGCGTGGGCGACAAGCCCGGGACCATCGACCTCGACTTTGCCGGCGGCGCCACGGTGCGGCTCAGCGTCTCGGCGATCCGGGTGCGCGCCGCCGATATCGGCGAGCCGTGGCCGACCGCCTGGCAGCCCGACCATGACGATGGCGACCCGCCATGAGCCGAGGCCGCACCGCGCCCGCGCCCGCCGGCGAGAAGCTGGTGATGGCGCTGCCCAACGGGCGCATCCTCGGCGAGGTGATGCCGCTCCTGAGGCGTATCGGCATCGAGCCGGAGCCGGAATTCGACGACCCGAAGACGCGAAAACTGCGTTTCACGACTTCCGAGCCGGGGCTGGACCTCATCCGCGTGCGCAGCTTCGACGTCGCGACCTTTGTCGCGTTCGGCGCGGCGCAGCTCGGCGTCGCCGGCAACGACGTGCTGATGGAATTTGACTATTCCGACATCTACGCACCGCTCGACCTCGATGTCGGGCATTGCCGGATGATGGTGGCGGCGCCGGCCGACCACATCGAGGACGAAGACCCGCGGAGCTGGAGCCACATCCGCGTCGGCACGAAATACCCCGAGGTAACCCGCCGCCATTTCGCGGCGCGCGGGGTGCAGGCCGAGTGCATCAAGCTCAACGGCGCGGTCGAGCTGGCGCCGGCGCTGGGCCTCTGCCGGCACATCGTCGACCTGGTGCAGACCGGCGAGACGCTGCGGGCGAACGGGCTGGTCGAGATCGAGCACATCGCCGACATCACCTCGCGCCTCATCGTCAACCGCCCGGCGCTGAAGACGCGGCCCGAGGAGGTCGGGTACTGGATCGACGCCCTGCGCGACGCGACGGCGGCGGCGCAGCAGGCGGCGGCAAAATAGCCGCCCGGCGATGGTGATCACCCTGAAGACGCACGACCCGGGCTTCGAGGCCGCGTTTGCCGCGCTGCTCGGCGCCAAACGCGAGACCGACGCCGATGTCGACGAGGCCGTCGCGGCGATCATCGCCGACGTTGCCGCGCGAGGCGATGCGGCGCTCGTCGACTACACCAAGCACTTCGACCGGGTGACGCTGACGGCCAACACATTGCGGCTGTCGCCCAACGAGATCGCCGAAGCTGCTGCCAGGGCACCGGACGAGACGGTGGCGGCGCTGCGGCTCGCCGCCGAGCGGATCGAGAGCTTCCACCGCAAACAGCTGCCGCAAGGCATCGATTACACCGATGCGAGCGGCGTGCGGCTGGGCATGCGGTGGCGGCCGCTGGCGAGCGCCGGTCTCTATGTACCGGGCGGCACCGCCGCCTATCCGTCCTCGGTGCTGATGAACGCGCTTCCCGCGCGAGTGGCGGGCGTGGGGCGGCTGGCGATGACGGTGCCGACGCCGGACGGCGTCTTGAACCCGCTGGTGATGGCGGCGGCACGGCTTGCCGGAATCGACGAGATCTACCGCGTCGGCGGCGCGCAGGCGGTCGCGGCCCTGGCTTACGGCACCGCGGCGATCGCGCCGGTCGACAAGATCGTCGGCCCCGGCAACGCCTATGTCGCGACGGCTAAGCGGCGGGTCTTCGGCCGGGTCGGCATCGACATGATCGCCGGGCCGTCGGAAATCCTCGTCGTCGCCGACGGGCGCAACGATCCCGCCTGGATCGCCGCCGACCTGCTGTCGCAAGCCGAGCACGACCTCGCGGCGCAGGCGATCCTGGTCACCGACGACGCCGCGTTCGCGGTGCTGGTGGCGCAGGCCGTGGAAGGCCACCTCGCCACCCTGCCCCGCGCGGCGATCGCCCGCGGCAGCTGGGAAGCGCATGGCGCGATTATCGTCGTCGCCGATTGGAATGAGGCCGTGACGCTGATCGACCGCATCGCCCCCGAGCACCTCGAACTCGCGGTCGACGACCCAGAGGAGCTGGCGCGGCGGGTTAGCCATGCCGGCGCAATCTTTCTCGGCCGCTACGCGCCCGAGGCGGTCGGCGACTACATCGCCGGCCCCAACCACGTACTGCCGACGGCCCGCAGCGCGCGCTTCGCGTCGGGGCTCAGCGTCTTCGATTTCCTCAAGCGCACGACGCTTGTTGGCTGCGACGCCGAGGGGCTGGCCGCGCTGGCGCCGGCGGCGATCCGGCTCGCCGAGGCCGAAGGGCTCGACGCGCACGCGTTGTCGCTGTCGATCCGGCTGAACAGATGAGCGAGCCGCGCATCGCCGCGATCACCCTGGACGAGCGCAGTGTGCTGCGCCGCAGTCCCGAGATCGAGCACGAGCGCGCCGCGGCGATCACCGACCTGCTGCGCGCCAACAGCTTCGCGCCGGCCTCGGGCCAGGCCGGCCCGTTCAACCTGCATCTCGCGGTCGAGGAAGACCGTCTGGCGATCGATGTCGGCGGCAGCGACGGAGCGAGCGAGACGATCCACCTGCCGCTCGCCGCGTTCCGCCGCATCGTCAAAGACTATTTTGTCGTCTGCGAGAGCTATTACGACGCGGTACGCCGCCAGAATCTGAGCCAGGTCGAAGCGATCGACGCCGGCAGGCGCGCGTTGCACAACGAGGGCTCGGCGCTGTTGATCGAGAGCCTCGCCGGCAAGGCCACGGTCGACCACGACACCGGCAGGCGCCTATTCACGCTGATCTGCGTACTGCATCTGCGGGCGTAGCCGGGGCAACGCCGCCGGATGTCCGCGCCGACGGAGCGGGATCCGATCCGGGTCAGCGAACCAGCTGAATGATCTACGAAGGGGAGGAGGAGTCCGTCGTCTTGGTGATCACGATCTCGCTCGTCGTCACCTTGCCGGTACCGCCACCGCCACTGGCCCCGGTACCGCCGCTGACCTGCTTCAATTCGTCCTCGATCAGTTCAGGACGCTTTTGCTCTTCCGGTTGCCGTTCTTTGGACATCGACATCTCCCTCTGTCCGACGAAGGCAACGCCAGCGCCGGAAATTAGAGCATGTTCGCGGGCGCCGCGCCACAGCCCCGCGGGATGCACGCAACGCCGGGATCGATTTTGCCTGAAAGGCCTCTAGACTAGGTCGATGCCGATCCTGGTCCTCGCCTCCGCGTCGCCGCGCCGGCTCGAATTGCTGCGCCAGATCGGCATCGTGCCGGATCGGGTCGACCCCGCCGAGATCGACGAGACAACGCTGCCGGGCGAGCTGCCGGCGCGGCTTGTGACGCGCCTCGCCCGGGCCAAGGCCGAGGCGGTGCGGGGGCGGCATCCCGGCGCCCTGATCCTCGCCGCCGACACGGTCGTCGCCTGCGGGCGGCGCATCCTCGGCAAGCCGGAAAGCGAGGCGGTGGCACGCAGGTTCCTCACGCTGCTCTCGGGGCGGCGGCACCGGGTTTACGGCGGGGTCGCGCTGACCGGTCCCGACGGCCGGACCGCGATGCGCCGGGTGGTCAGCCAGGTCGGCTTCAAGCGGCTGAGCGACAAGGAGATCGCCGCCTATCTCGCCACCGGCGAGTGGCAGGGAAAGACCGGCGCCTACGCGATTCAGGGCCGCGCGGCGGCGCTGATCGACTGGGTGTCCGGCTCGTACTCGAACGTCGTCGGACTGCCGCTGCATGAGACGGCGCAGCTTCTCGCCGGTTTCGGCTATCGCATCCCATGCCCGGCGAGCTGCTGATCGCGGCCGGGCCGGGCGAATGGCGCGCCGCCTGGGCCGAGAAGGACGAGGCGGTCGAGCTCTATGTCGAGCGCGGCGACACCAGGCCGCCGGGCAGCATCCATCTCGGGCGGGTGGTGCGGCTGGTGCCGGGGCTCGACGCGGCGCGGGTCGATATTGGCGACGAGCGGCCGGGCTTCCTGCCGCTGCGCGATATCGAGGGCGGGCCGCTCGAGGAAGGCGCCCGGGTGATCGTGCAGGTGCGGCGCGAGGCGTGGCAGGACAAGGCGCCGCGCCTGACGGCAAAGATCGCTGCGCCCGACTTCGCTGTCCTCGCCGCGCGTGCCGCCGGTCTCGACCCACCGGCGCAGCTCTTTCCCGTGCCCGGTTTCGCCGCCGCGCTGGGATTGCGGCTGCCCGGCAGGCCGGAACGCGTCGTCGCCGACGACATCGCCATCCTTGCCGAGCTGCGCGCCGGTTTTCGCGAGGCGGAGATCGCGCACCGGGAAGCGGCGGAATGGCCGCTCGACCTCGATGCGGCGTTCGAGACGGCGCTGGCGCCGAGCGTCGCGCTGCGCGGCGTCGGCGCGGTGCATTTCGACGAGACGCGCGCGGCGATGCTGATCGACGTCGATACCGGCACGCCCGAAGGCAGCTCGGCCGAGCGCGCCGCGCTCGCCGCCAACCGCGCCGCGGCGGCGACGATCGCCCGGCAGCTGCGGCTGCGCAATATCGGCGGCGCCGTCGTCATCGATTTCGTCGGGCTCGACCGGCGGGCACAGCGCGAGCGGGTACGCCAGGCGCTTGAAGACGCCATCGCCGGCGACCCCGCCAAGCCGCAGCTGCATGGGTGGACCCGGATTGGGCATTTCGAGCTGACACGGCCGCGGCGCGGGCGCTCCCTGGCGGACGCGATGCTCGAACCGGGGAGCCCGGCGAAGGCGCCGTCGACGCTTGCCTACGAGGCGCTGCGCCGCCTGCTGAGCGAAGCGCGCGCCAACCCGGCGGCGAACTGGCGGCTATCGGCAGCGCCGGAGGTCGCGGCGGCGCTGCGCGGGCCGGTCGCGGTGGCTTTGCGTGCGTTCGAAACCCGGCTCGGCCGGCGCATCGCGATCGCAGTCGAACCGGGCCGCGAAGGTTTTGACCTACGACGCGCCTAATTTGACGATCAAGCTGGTGTGGTTTTCGGATTTAAACTTCAAATCCACCACACCAGGGCCATATCGCAGGGATGACAATCCGCGCCGACTCCACTGCTCCCTACGCCGCGTCGTGCCCTGTCTGCGGCAAGCCGGCCCTGCCCGCGCACCGGCCGTTCTGCTCGGGGCGATGCCGTAACATCGACCTCGGGCGCTGGCTCAAAGGGTCGTACAAAGTCGAGACCGACGAAGGCCCGGACGAGGGTTCCGACGAGCAGAATTAGCGACCGGATGCGGCCTCCGATTTTCTACAATGAGGCCGTGAGGCGATGAGATGTCGTGCCTCGCACCCTCGCCGCCTCACCGTCTCATCGTGAATTTAATGGCGCTACACGCCGGTCAGCGTAGTGCGCCGCCCCAGCCGAGACGGACCCGGCCCAGCGCCATCATCACCGCGGCCTGGGTCGGCTCGACTACCGGGATGCGCACGGCCGTTTCCAACTCGTCGCGATAGCGCGCCATGCCGGCGCAGCCCATGACCAGCACGTCGGCGCCATGGTCGTCGCGCAGCCGAGCGCCGACCTCCTTCATCCGGCCGAGCGTGACGCTTGCGTTGGCGAGCTCGACGATGCCGAGCCCGATCGGCAGATCGGCGGCGAGCCGGTCCGTCACCCCCATCGCCCCGACATAGCGCAGGTGGCGCGGCACCGATTTGGCGAGGATCGAGATGACCCCGAAGCGGTGACCCAGGGTCATCGCGGTCAGGATGCCGCATTCGGCAATGCCGAGCACCGGCTTCGCTGTCGCTTCGCGCGCCGAATGGAGGCCGGGATCGCTGAAGCAGGCGATGACGAAGGCCGAGGCGGCGTTGTCCTGCACCACGATGGTCCGGCACAACGGCTCGATCACCGAGTCGGAATCGTGCTGGCTCTCGATCCCCGGCGGGCCGTCATGCAGGGTCTGGCAGACGATGGCCGGACCGCCGGGGAGGCGCAGCGGCGCCATCGCGGCGTCGATCGCCGCGGTCACCGCCTCGGTCGAATTGGGATTGATGACGACGATCGGCCCGTCCATTGACCCCTCCAGCATGGAGCGAGCCTAACGCAACTCAACGCCGGACGAAAATGCGCCGCAGCCGGCGCCAACGCATCACCCGCACCATCTCGGCCGCGCGCTGCGGGTAAAAGGAGCAGTCCCGGCTGCACTCGCGGTCGCGGCAATGGCCGGTCCCCGGGACCCAGGCGCAGTCGCGGGCCCATTGCGCCGCCTCGGGCGCCTCGGCGAGAAGCCCGGCCCGCGACGGCAATTCGGGTCGAGCGACGGCAATAGCGGGCATCACGAGCGCCTTGGCTTAATGATCTTGGTTTCCGACGCTGATTCAGAGCGGCCCCATCGCATAGACGACGACGCCGAGAATCTCCGCCGGAGCGTCCGGGTGCGGCTCGTAAACGATAGAGCCGTCGCGCGCCAGCAGGTGCAAGGCGCGCTCGGCGAACCCCGATTGCGCCGGCGCTGCGCTCTGGATCATGGCGTGGCGCGGGATCAGCCGGTTGCGCGTGCGCGTGACCAGCACAAGATCGCCGACGATATTCTGGTCAAGGATACCGTTGAGGATCTCGTGTGTCGTCCGCCCGCCGGCCCCGGGTTCCAGGTAGAAGCGCACCAGCACTTTGTCGCCGACCCGCAGCGGCGCGGACAAACGCGCGAGCTCACGAACGAAGAGAATCGAGCGGACACCGAAGTCGAGATCGGCGCTGTCGTCGAAGATTTCCGCGGCGATGCAGTCGTCGGCGCCGACAAGGCGGCCCGCCTGCAGGCGCTCGTGCGGCTCGGGCAGATCGAAGCTTTCCGGGCGGGCTTTCGACTCCGCGGCGGCCACCGCCAGGACAAGTGGCACCGAAACCCCGTGCGCGCCCGCGAGCAGGTCGCTGACCGCTCAGCGCAGCGGCCGGCAGAGCCGCTCCGCCGTGTCGGCGTTGATGCGCTTGTCGCCGCGCTCCAACGCGCCGTAATAGGCGATGCTGATGCCCGCCGCCGCCGCGACGCCCTGCTGCAACAGGCCGCGACGCGCGCGCAGCTCGCGCAACCGGTTGGGATAGCGGCGCGCGCCGGTGATTGTCGGAGGGCGGCCGCGCAAGCGCATGCGCCAATTTCTCACCTAGAGCGACGAATGTCTCGCCCTAATCGATGATACGATCATAACCTAATTACTTACGACAGGATTAAATTGGCCAATCGAACCGCAACAGCAACCTGGCGCGCGATCGGGCGAAACCGGCACTGAGGATGTAAGATTGATTTCCCCGCGATTTCGCGCTGACATGGGCAGAAGAACAGGGGACGCGCGGCGCCGCGCATCGCGGGGATGCCGCACCGCGCGGGCTTGGAGGCGCATGTCCAGGTTGACGGCCTTCGCCGCGGCGCTCGTCTTGGCGCTGATCGGGCTGCCTCGCCCGGGCGCCGCCGCGGAAGCCGTCGTCCTGCAGCTTCACGGCCCGGCCATGTTCGAGTTCGCCGGCTACTACGCGGCCTTGTGGAAAGGGTTCTACCAGGAGGCCGGACTCGCCGTCGAAATCCGGCCGGGCGGCGCGAGCGGCGGCGCCGCGATCGACCCGGCGCGCGAGCTCGCCGAAGGCCGGGCGCAATTCGGCACCGGCACGATGCAGCTGATCATCCGCGCCGCCCAGGGTTTGCCGCTGCTGCTGGTGGCACCGATCTTCCAGGAGAGCGGGGCAGCGATCTATTACCGCAGCGACACGGATTTCTCGTCCCCGGCCGCGCTGGTCAAGGCGCGGCTCGGACGCCTGCCAGCCAGCGATATCCTCGACATCGAACTCGCCACCACGCTGCGCGCCGAAGGCATCGACCCGGCGCGCATCAAATCGGTGACGGTCGAGCCCGGCCAGGTCGTCGCAGCGCTCGCCGAGCGCACGATCGATGCCGCCCCGGGGTCGGCGTGGATGCTGCCGTGGCAGGCGCATGAGCGCGGCACGGTGTTCAAATCGTTCAACCCGGCGAATTACCGGGTCGAGTATTACGGTGACAGCCTGTTCACGCTGAAGAGCTTCGCCAGTACCGAGCCCGGGGTGGTGAGCCGGTTCCGCGCGGCGACGCTGAAGGGCTGGGAATATGCGCTGCAGCACCCCGAGGAAATCTCCGCCCGGCTGGTCAGCGACCCGCCCAGCCCGCCGCCGGTCGGCGATGCGGCCGGGTTCGCCCGCTATCAGATCGAGGTGGCGAGGCGCCTCGCGCGCTATCCGGACATCCCGCTCGGCTACTCGAATCTCGACCGCTGGACACAGATCGAGGCGGGGATGCTCGGCGCCGGCGCGCTCGAACGCAGCGCCGATCTGACCAGCTTCGTCTACAACCCGGACAGCGAGAAGCAGGCCGGAGGGTTAGGGGGCACGATCGTCGCGGTCGCGCTTGTCTCGGTACTGGCGGCGGTCGTCGCCGCTTGCGCGTGGCTCGGGCTGGGTTTGCTGCGCCGCCGACCGAAAGCGGAGCCGGCGCCGGCCGAACCGGTGGCGGTCTTGGTCGAGCCGCCGCCCATCGAAGCCCCCGCGCCAACGGAGGCGCCCGCGCCAACGGAGGCGCCCGCGCCAACGGAGGCGCCCGCCGCAGCGCCGACGACGAGCGAAGCGCCGCCGCGGTCGAGCGAGGCCCCGCCGGTGGAAGCGTTGCCAGCCATCTTGGCACCGCCCCCCGTCGAAGCGCCACCTTCGGCGGAAGCGCCGCCGATCGAAGCGCCGAAGGTACGCGCGCATCCGGCGCGCCGGATGCGCGGAGCCCCGAAGCCGATCGAGGCTGAGCCGGACCCCTTGCCGCCGCCTCCGCCGCCACTACCGGCACCGATCGACCTAAACGCGGTGTTGGCGCCGCTCGACCGGCGCATCCGCCAGCGCGTGCGCGGCAAGGTGCGGTTCCGCTTCTCGCTGCTGCCCGAGCTGTGGCCATGCCGCACCGAAGGCGGAGCGCTGGCAGCGGTCGTGCTCGACCTTGTCGCCGCCGCGACGGCGCTGATGGACGCGGACGGCAGCATGATTGTCGGCACCCGCAACATCGTCTTCGACGACGCGAACATCGATGATTTTCCCGGCGCGCGGATCGGCTCGTTCGCGCGGATCACGATCAGGGATAACGGCCCGGCGATCTGGGAAGCCCAGCTGGAGCGGGTTTTCGACCCGATCACCACCGCACGGCCGTCGATCGCCGCCGCAGCGGTAGAGATCGAGCGGATCGGCGGCTTCGTCCGCGTCGAAAGCGCCGAGGGGGTCGGCACCGCGGTCCACCTCCATTTCGCGCGCGCCGTCGAGAGCCCGGCAGCGGCGCGGGGGCTCGACGCCATCGTCAAGCCGACCGCCGAGGTCGCCGAATAGCGCGACCCGGCCTCAGTAGGCTTCGGCGGCGATGTTCCGGAGGTAGAGGCCGTAGCCGCTCTTGTCCAAGCGGGCGGCGAGGCGCAGCAGGTCTTCGGTTGTGATGTAGCCGTTGCGCCAGGCGATCTCCTCGACGCAGGCGATCTTGAGGCCCTGGCGGTGCTCGATGGTGCGGACGAACTCGGCGGCCTCGAGCAGGGAATCGTGGGTGCCGGTGTCGAACCAGGCGTAGCCGCGGCCGAGCCGTTCGACGGCGAGCGTGCCGGCCTCGAGATAGACGCGATTGACGTCGGTGATCTCGAGCTCGCCGCGCGCCGAGGGCTTCACCGCGGCGGCGATGTCGACGACCGTGTTGTCGTAGCAGTAGAGCCCGGTCACCGCCCAGTTGGAGCGCGGCCGAAGCGGTTTTTCCTCGATGTCGATCGCCCTGCCCTCGCGGTCGAACGCGACGATGCCGTAACGGCCGGGATCGGTCACCTGGTAGGCAAAGACGGTGGCGCCGCGCTCGCGCCGCGTCGCGTTCTCGAGCAGGCCGCCGAGGGCGTAGCCGTAGAACATGTTGTCGCCGAGCACCAGGGCCACCGCGTCGCGGCCGATGAACTCGCGTCCGACGATGAAGGCATCGGCGAGGCCGCGCGGCTCAGACTGGCTGGCATAGCTGATCCGGATGCCCCAATCGGTGCCGTCGCCGAGGACGAGGCGGAAATTCGCCCGATCCTGCGGCGTGGTGATGACCAGGATGTCGCGGATGCCGGCGAGCAGCAGGATCGACAGCGGATAGTAGATCAGCGGCTTGTCGTAGACCGGCAGCAGCTGCTTGCTGGTCGCCAGGGTCACCGGATAGAGCCGCGTTCCGAGGCCGCCGGCGAGGATGATCCCTTTCATCAGGCGACGCCTCGATAGGGCTGGAGGGCGGGCGCCGGGCCGAGAAGCTCGTCAAGGCAGGATGACAGGACCGCCTGCCACGGCTCGGCGACGATGCCGTAGGCGCGCTCGATCTTGCCGCAATCGAGCACCGAATTGCTCGGCCGCGGAGCCGGCACCGGGTATTCGGCGCTGGCGATGGGATGTACGGCGCGCGGGGTCTTGAGGCCGCGCTCGGCCGCAAGGCGGAAGATCTCGCGGGCGAAGCCGTACCAGGTGGTCTCGCCGCCGCCGCGAAAATGAAACGTGCCGAAAGCGTCGCCGCGCCCGGCATCGAGCACGGCGGCAATCCGGATCGCCGCGCGGGCGAGATCGGCGGCGGCAGTCGGCGAGCCGCGCTGGTCGTCGACGATGCGCAGCTCGTCGCGCTCGGCGCCGAGCCGCAGCATCGTCTTCACGAAATTATGCCCGGCGGGGCTGTAGACCCACGAAGTCCGCAGGATGACGTGGCGGTCGAGCCGCTCGCGGATCGCGGCATCGCCTGCGGCCTTGCTGGCGCCGTAGACCGAGAGCGGGGCGATCGGGTCGTCCTCGACATAGGCGCCGGGTTTGCTGCCGTCATAGACATAGTCGGTGGAGAAATGGATGAGCGCTGCGCCGATCTCGCGGCAGGCCTCGGCGAGCGCGGCCGGGCCATCGCGATTGATGGCGAAGGCGGCGTCGCGCTCGGTTTCCGCCGCATCGACGGCGGTGAAGGCGGCGGCGTTGACGACAAGGCACGGCCGCGCTTCCAGCACCGCGCGCCTCGCCTCGCCGGGTTGCGCTAGGTCGACCTGCTCGCGCTCGACAAAGACGGGGGCGAGGCCGGCGGGCCACGTGGCGCGGGCAAGCTCGTGCCCGACCTGGCCGATCCGGCCGATGACAAGGATCTTGCTTCTCATCCCCGAACTGTGACGCATGCGGCTTACTATTGCATAAACACCGGCCGAGCGGCCTCTTCAATACCCCCGTACGCGATCGACGACGTTGCCGAGCGGCTCACCGGCGCGCAGCCGGCGGATGTTGGCGACGACATCGCGCGCCGCCACCTCGGGCACCGCGATCGAGGCGATATGCGGCAGCACCAGCACCTGCTCCATGCCCCAGAACGGATGGTCTTGCGGTAGCGGTTCGGCCTCGAAGACGTCGATCGTCGCCTCGGCGATCTGGCCGTCCTCGAGCGCGGCGAGCAGGGCGGCCTCGTCGACCGTGCCGCCGCGGCCGCAATTAATGAGCTTGGCGCCGCGTGGCAGGCCGTAGAGCACATCGCGGCCGACGATGCGGCGGCTCTCGCTTGTCAGCGGCAGCAGGCAGACGAGGATGTCGGTGCGGGCGAGAAACGGCGCGAGCCCGTCGCGCCCGTGATAGGTCTCGACCCCGTCGATGGCGCGCTGCGAGCGGCCCCAGCCGGCGACCGGAAAACCGATCCCCGCCAGCATCCGCGCCGCCGCGCCGCCGAGCAGACCGATCCCCATCACCCCGACGCGGCAGTCGTAGGAGGCGATCGGCAGCCGGTATTCCCAGCGCCGCTCGCGGTGCTGGCGCTCGTAGCGGGCGAGGTCGCGGTAATGGCGCAGCACGCACAGGGTCACGAACTGCGCCATCATCTGCGCCATCACCGCATCGCCGAGTCGGGCCACGGGGATGTGCGGCGGGATCGTCGTGTCGGCGAGGATGGGATCGACCCCGGCGCCGAGATTGGTGATGAGCTTGAGGTTCGGCAGCGAGGCGAGCTCGCCCGGCGGGGCCTTCCAGACCAGCGCGGTCTCGATATCGGCGAGATCGCCGAGCTCGGGCGAGACGCGGATGTCGAGCTCGGGCATCTCGGCCTTGAGCGCCGCCGACCACGCGACGGGATCGTCGAGGCGGCTCGAAAACAACAACGCGCCGGCCATATCTACCTCCGCCTGCTTGGAGAGGCGATTTCGGCATATCGACAAGCGACATGCAATGAAGGCAATTCAAACCGTCATTCCGGGGATCGGCGAGGCCGAGCGCCCGGAACCCACGATCACCGGCGATTGCCGAACGAGGCGCTGTCGGTGTAGCCCTCTTCCTCGAAGTCCGTGTCGCTGGGGTTCCGGGCCCGCCGCGCTGCGGCGTCCCGGAATGACGGCGAAGAATGATCCTGACCCCGATTTCGCGCGAGCGCCTCGCCGAGACGCTGGAGCGGTTCGCCGGCGGGCTGACGACGCCCGGCGCGCGGGCCGCTTTCGCGCTGATCCGCGGGACCCCGGCGGATAGAGCGGAGGGCGACGCCGCCGAACGGGACCGGCACGCGGCGCTCGCTTTCGCGCTCCGGCACGGCATGGCGGCGCATCCGCCGGGGACGGTGTGCGCCTATAACTGGGACGGCGCCGCGCTCGACGGCAACACCGAAGCCTATGTGATCCTGCACGAGGTCGCGCATTTCCTGCTGGCGCCACCCGAGCGCCGGGGATTGCCGGATTTCGGGCTGGGGCCGGGACCCGATACGAGCGATCGCGCCGGCGCCGAGCGGGCCGCGACGGCGGCGCCGCTGGAGCGCGAAGCGGACGAGGCGGCAGCCTCGCTGCTCGGAATCTTGTGGGAGGCGGAGTTGGGCCAGCCGGCGCTCGCCTCGTTTCTCGACCAGAACTGGCTCGAAGGGCTGGAGCGGTCGGCGGCGGCGCATTTCAGTGACGCCGTGCAAAGGCTGGTCGGCCTCGGATTGTGGAGAGTTGGATGAACCGGATCGAGCTCGAAGGCCGTGTCGCGATTATCACCGGGGCGGCGCGCGGCATCGGCCGCGCCATCGCCGAGCGGCTGTCGGCATCGGGCGCGCGCGTCGCGATCTGGGATATCGACCGCGAGGCCGCGGCGGCCACCGCCATGTCGATCGTCAACGCGGCCGATTTCGCCGCCGACGTCACTGAGCCGGCCTCGATCGCCGCCGCGCTCGCCGCCACCGAGGCGCAGCTCGGGGCGCCGGACATCCTCGTCAACAATGCCGGCATCACCGGGCCGAACCACCCGCTCGACGAATACCCGGTCGAGGAGTGGCGGCGGGTGATCGAGATCGATCTGATGGGGGTCTACTATTGCTGCCGCGCGGTGGTGCCGCGGATGCGGCGGCTGGGTCGCGGGCACATCGTCAATATTGCGTCGATCGCCGGCAAGGAGGGCAACCCCAACGCCTCGGCCTATTCGGCGGCGAAAGCCGGGGTGATCGGCCTCACCAAGTCGCTCGGCAAGGAACTGGCCGAGACCGGGATCCGGGTCAACGCGGTGGCGCCGGCCGCGGCGAAGACCGACATCTTCAACCAGATGACCGAGGAGCAGATCGACTACATGCTGTCGAAGATCCCGATGGGACGCTTTGTGACGGTCGAGGAGATCGCGGCGCTGGTCGCGTGGCTCTGCTCGGACGAGTGCTCGTTCGCGACCGGCGCGGTGTTCGATATTTCGGGCGGCCGGGCGACGTACTAGCGGGCGCGCAAGCGCCAAAAATTCACCACAGAGGCAATGAGGCGGTGAGATATCGAGCGACGGCAATCTCACCGCCTCACCGTCTCTGTGGTGATTAATGGCCGCTGCGCGGCCAATATTATGCCGCTTGCGCGTGCCCGATGGCG
>Ga0182024_10004167_pt1 | contig 33598 bp, 26 predicted proteins | sample P32metaG_FD_120480 | JGI IMG/M metagenome (GOLD analysis project Ga0182024, IMG submission 120480) | Permafrost microbial communities from Stordalen Mire, Sweden - P3-2 metaG (Illumina Assembly) | ecosystem: Environmental > Terrestrial > Soil > Wetlands > Permafrost | place: Sweden: Stordalen... | reverse complement strand
GCCACTGCGCTTGCGCGAAAGGAGAACCAGTCGGATATCATCGCGGGCGTCGACCTGTCGGGCGCAAGCAGTCCTGTTGTCTCAATCCTCATTGGGCTCGCGCAGCGGGACACCATGAACCGGTCTGCTCGCTTCGCTCGGACCGTGGTCGCGCAACTGGGACGGGCCACGGACATTTTGACCCGCGATCCGCGTCGTTCCGCCAACTTTGTGGTACTCAAGGCTCCCGATGTTCCGGCCGTGCTTATAGAATTGGGTTACCTGTCAAATCCGGGCGATTGCGCGCGAATGGAGACGGACGCATGGCGCGACAGGGTCGCCACAGCTCTCGCCAATGCCGTAGACCTGCAGTTTCGGGCAGCGTCTCCAGAGATCGCTCCCTCCCGGGTAGCGGAGTGACCCGGCGCCTCGACATGGCCATAATTGCTCGGCATCAAGGGGAAACGAGAAGACCAGAATGTTCCGTCGTATTCTCATTTCTGTAGCGCTCGCGTTTGCGGGACTGGTGCTTGCGATCCTGGCGGCCGCGGTCGCATACGTTTACTCCGCCACCCGCGATCTTCCCAGTGTAGAGGCGCTTGAGAATTATCAGCCGCCGGTGACGACTCGCGTGTACGCAGGCAATGGCATGCTGCTTGGCGAGTATGCGCGTGAACGGCGTATCTTCGTGCCGATTGCCTTTGTACCGAAACTGGTCATCAACGCATTTACCTCGGCAGAAGACAAGAATTTCTACAATCATCCGGGAATTGATCCCAGCGGTATTCTGCGTGCTGCCGGGAAAGACGTGTTCAACGTTATGGAGCACAAGCGCCTTGAGGGGGCCTCAACCATTACGCAGCAAGTTGCAAAGAACTTCCTGCTCAATGGCGAGGTGAAACTTTCGCGAAAGATCAAGGAAGCGATTCTGGCGGTGCGTATCGATGCCACCTACTCGAAGGACAAGATACTTGAGCTTTACCTCAACGAAATCTTCCTCGGTGAGAATTCTTATGGCGTTGCCGCTGCAGCTTTGAATTATTTCGGCAAGTCGCTTGATCAACTCGATGTCGCTGAAGCAGCATTCCTGGCGGCATTACCGAAGGCACCCAGCAACTACGATCCCCGCTTCAACAAGGCTGCAGCACTTGCTCGCCGCAACTGGGTGATCGGGCAAATGGCGGAGAACGGTTACGTCAGCGCACAACAGGCCCGAGAGGCGCTGACCGAACCGCTAGTGACGCAAATGCGGCCACTCGGCATTCAGGCGGAGGACGCGGACTATTTTGTGGAGGAAGTGCGCCGGATTCTTTACGAAAAATACGGCAGGAGGTCGCTCTACGATGGTGGTTTGCAGGTTCGCTCCACACTCGATACCCGCCTGCAAAACTTCGCGGTCAACGCACTTCGCGCAGGTCTGGTCCGTTACGATCGGCGACATGGCTGGCGCGGCGCCGTCAGTAATATTTCTACTAGTGGAACCTGGCCGGATGCTCTCGCGAGTGCCGAAAACGAATCGGGAATCGATACGTGGCGTGTTGCGGTGGTACTCGGATTTGGGCCCGACAGATCCGTAAACATCGGTCTCAGCGGCGGAAAGGCTGCCCGGATTCCTTTCAGCGAGCTCCTTTGGGCGCGCAGGGAGTTACATGACGCCTTGGTGGGTGCTGTACCCGAAAGACCGCAAGACGTCCTAAAAAAGGGTGACTTCATATACGTGGAGCCGACAGATGGTCGTGGGGACTACGGTTTGCGCCAAGTTCCGGAAGTGAACGGAGCCATTGTTGCCATGGATCCTCACACCGGCCGCGTGCTCGCGCTTTCGGGCGGCTTCAGTTTCCCGTCAAGTCAGTTTGACCGGGCCATGCAAGCCCGTCGTCAACCTGGTTCGGCTTTTAAGCCGTTCGTTTATGCCGCCGCGCTTGATAACGGCTATACTCCAGTCAGCAAGATTGAAGACGCGCCGATTTCTCTGCCTCAGGGCCCTGGCTTGCCAATGTGGACGCCCAAGAATTTTGGCAACAAGTTTTTGGGGTTGCAGACGCTGCGCCGTGGTATCGAGTTGTCGCGCAACCTGATGACAATTCGGCTTGCGTCTCAAGTTGGAATGAAAAAGGTGGTGCCATACCCAATCCGTTTCGGGGTTTATGATTCGCTGACCCCTTGGCTTTCCAACGCCATTGGTGCGGCCGATACGACGCTTGTGCGCTTGACGACCGGCTATGCAGAATTCGTAAACGGCGGCAAGAAGATCGATCCGACGCTGATCGACCGAATCCAGGACCGTAACGGGCGCGACATCTATCGCCACGATCCACGCGTCTGTGAGGGTTGCAACGGAAGCTGGCAAGACCAGCCGGAGCCGATGCTTCCCGACAACCGTGACCAGATCATCGATCCTCGCACCGCCTATCAGATCGTGTCCCTCCTGGAGGGAGTTGTTCAGCGTGGTACCGGCGTCGCCGTAAGGGCGGTGGGCAAACCGCTGGCGGGTAAGACAGGCACAACAAACGACTCGAAAGACACTTGGTTCATAGGCTTCTCGCCGGATCTTGTCTGCGGCGTGTTCGTCGGGTTTGACAATCCCCGGACACTCGGTCGTTACGAACAAGGCGCAACTTCTGCCGCTCCCATATTTCGCGATTTCATGAAGGGTGAACTTTCTGACCAGCCTCCGACGCCTTTCCGCGTACCACCGGGGATTGATCTGGTCACGATTGACCCGCATTCTGGCGCTCCAGTTGATTCTGGGAATCCTTACGCAATCCAGGAAGCCTTCAAGTCGGGCACGGAGCCAAATCTCGCAAGCGCCAATACAGACCAGACTCCCAATCCCAGCAACGCCAAGCCCGGCAGTAGTGTCGACCAAGGGACGGGGGGACTCTATTGATCGGCTGAATTACGCCTGTGCATTGCACGCCGTTGTGAGTCGCGATCGGGCAGTGCCGGACTAGCGCCGCAGGCGCCGTGGTTCCAGCATTCCTGGCGCATCAGCGGAATCGCCAATGGTCTTAAGCGAACGCCAATCTGCGATGAGGGCCGTTTGGGAGGCGGTACGCAATTTCGTGCGTGTTCTTCGATTCCATTATGCCACTTTTCAGAGGGAGCTGCGCTCCAATGAACTGATGCAGATATTTGCCTGCGCTTTTATTGGCTCAGGTGTGGGGCTCGCTGTCGCTGTTCTGCGAGCCCTCGTTCAGTTTTTGCACCAGGTTGACTTTGCGATTGCTGGAGGTGGTTTGCTGTCCTCCGGGGAGGGTGTGGACCCGACCCGAATTCTCATCGTTCCGGCGCTTGGCGGGTTGATTCTGGGGTTGCTCGCACTTGTCGCCCGACGATTCGGAACAGGCGACATCGTGGACCCAATTGAGGCGAACGCGCTCTATGGCGGGCGCATGTCATTGATGGACAGCCTTCGCCTTACTACATCAACGATAATTTCCAATGCGGCGGGTGCCTCACTCGGCATGGAGGCAGGTTACACCCAACTCGGATCCGGAGCGTTCTCAAGTATCGCCGGATATTTTCGGCTCCGGCGCGCCGATCGCCGTGTCTTCGTAACAGCAGGCTCCGCTGCGGCGATTGCCGCCGCGTTCAATGCGCCCCTTGCTGGAGCGTTTTACGGGTATGAACTCATCCTTGGAAGCTACATGCCGAATGCTCTGCCGCCGATCGCCGTTGCGGCGGTCTGTGGAGCGTTATCCCAACGCCTCTTGGGTGGAACCGAATCCCTTTTCGCGATTCCAGTTGGCGTTCCTCTCGACGCCCATAGTTATTTGTTGTTTGGTATCATGGGGGTGTTCGCGGCGGGAATTGCGATTGCCGCGATGATGGGCGTCACCTGGACCGAGCGCATTTTAAAGTATTCGTTGCTCCCTGATTGGCTGCGGCCCTGCATGGGCGGAATTGTTCTCTCGGCATTGGCTTTTTTTTATCCCCAGGTGCTCGGCAGCGGTCACGGCGCGATCGAATATTATTTCCATTCTACGCTACCTCTCGCTCTTCTCGCTCTGTTGCTCGCTGCCAAACTTCTGGCATCGGCGATATCCGTCGGGTCGGGATTTCGTGGCGGTCTTTTCAGTTCATCGCTGTTTTTGGGTTGTCTCTTCGGAGGTGTATTCGCGAAGTGTGTGGCATGGATCGATCCGCATTTGGCGCTTCAACATACTGCATTTCTCCTGGTCGGTATGGGAGCGGTCGCCGCAGCAATCATTGGGGCGCCGCTCACAATGGTGCTTCTTGTTTTGGAGTCTACCGGGGATTTTCCCGTGGCAGTCGGTGTTTTGGTGAGTGTCGTCGCTTCTGCGACAATCGTGAGGTTGACCTTTGGCTATTCGTTTTCGACATGGCGGTTCCATGTGCGTGGCCTCGGGCTTAGGGGAGCCCACGATGTCGGCTGGATATCCGATCTCACGGTTTCGCGTCTGATGCGATCAGATGCAAAGATGATTCCGACCTCGATGTCGCTCAAGACCCTGCGCGAGAAATATCCGCCGGGCACCGCTAAACGTGTGTTCGCCACCGCTCCCGATGGCCACTACGCTGGTTGGGTCGACATGGCGCTCGTCCATGATCCACAATTGGACGATGCCGTAGAGGCGGGAGCAGTTGCCGATATGGTGCGGCAACGCGAAAACTACCTTTTGCCCCATGAGAATGTGCGCACTGCGCTCGCGCGTTTTGAGGAGGCCGAATGCGAGGTACTTCCGGTGCTTTCGGCCCGTGCCGATCCGCGCGTGGTCGGTTACATGACTGAGGCTTTTGCGTTGCGGCGTTACGCGCAGGAATTGGAGCGTCGCCGCAGCGCGGAACTCGGCGATCAGGATCTTTTTGCGGTAGGACAGGGGCCCCGCGCCTGATCGCCGTTGCGGCGCGGGTCACTTTCCCACCCTTTTGGCGAAGTCACTGTTCCGTTGGCCGATTGTCCGCTATGTTGGCCTGCTTTTAGCAGGAGAGACAGTCATGAAGATGCGCCGTTTGTGTCCATCAGTTCTGATTTCTTGCGCCGCAGCGTTGATCGCGGGGGCTGCGGTCGCCAGCGAGTCGCCGCCCCGGGTCGACGTCTCACAGCCTCATCCCCAACCTGGGTATCCTGATGCGGCTCAAACAAATGGGGAACATGGAGTGGTCTTGGTCAACGTTTATGTTCGACCAAGCGGCCGCGCCAGCAAAGTCAGGGTTGCGCAATCGAGCGGTTTTGCCGATCTCGACAACGCAGCGGTCGAAGGAGTGCTGAACTGGCGATTCGTGCCGGCGATTCACGACGGAGACGCAGTGTCGGACTGGACCACGGTCAGGATCGTGTTTGAGATGCCCCAAATTGTGCCTCCCTCCCCGCTTCCGGCACGCTTCGATTGACGTTGGATGACCTTTTCGACCGTTCAAGGTTACGTGAAAGGAGGGGATATGCGACCCGAAATCGAACGGAGCGTTGCCGAAACCAAGCAGGCCATCGCCCTGCTGAGGAGGCATCTTTGACTGGGATCGAGCGCTGGGGCGAATCGATGAACTGAATGCGAAAGCCGAAGATTCCGCGTTCTGGAACAATCCGCAGGCGGCTCAAGGGTTCATGCGCGAACGTCAGCGATTGAGCGCATCGGTTGCCGGCATACGTGCTCTCGAGCAGGAACTTGCGGACACTCTCGGTCTGCTTGAGCTTGCGGAGGTGGACAACGATTCAGTGATGATCGGAGAGTCAGAGCTCCTGATCGAAACTATGCGGTCGCGTGCCGAGGCGTTGCGACTTTCGTCAATGTTGTCAGGAGAGGCGGACGCAAACGACACCTATCTGAACGTTCATGCCGGCGCAGGTGGAACGGAGAGTCAGGACTGGGCCGAGATGCTTGAACGCATGTACACCCGCTGGGCGACACGCAAAGGGTATAAACTGCAGTTGATTGAGGAGAGTGCGGGCGAAGGAGCCGGCATCAAATCCGCCACTCTATTGATCGGGGGAGAAAATGCTTATGGCTGGCTGAAATCTGAAGCGGGCGTCCACCGGCTCGTAAGAATTTCGCCTTTCGACGCGAATGCAAGACGCCATACAAGCTTTGCCAGTGTGACGGTGTTTCCGGTAATCGATCAAACGATCGAGATAGACATTCCCGATAAGGACGTGCGCGTTGACACCTATCGTTCGTCAGGCGCCGGCGGCCAGCATGTCAACAAGACGGAAAGCGCGGTACGTTTCACTCACCTCCCGACGGGAATCGCCGTAAGTTGCCAGACCGAGCGCTCGCAGCATCAGAACCGTGCGATATGTTGGAATATGCTGCGTTCCCGGCTCTATGAAATTGAACTTGAGAAAAAGCAGGAGGAGACCGCCGCCCATATCGGACAAAAAACGGATATAGGATGGGGGCACCAAATCCGATCTTACGTATTGCAGCCCTATCAGCTCGTAAAAGATCTGCGTACCGGAGTTGAAAGCCGCTCACCGCAAGATGTCCTCGATGGCGACCTCGACCCGTTCATGTTCGCCGCGCTCGCTCAGGCGATAGGCGGGAAGACGAAACCACCTATCGCGGACATCGAATAGAAGCGCTCTTATTGCGTTTATCGAGCCTCGATCATCTCGGACCGGACACGGCCTCCTCACACAGGGAGCTTTGCTTGGATGCAAGTTTTGCTTTGACGCAAAAATCTGTAATCAACCGCCAATTCCTGGCGACGTCACGGGCGCCTTGTCCCATTCTGACGCGTTTGGGACGGGGGCCACTGCCGACAACGTCGCGATGCCTGGAGATGGAAGAGACGAAGGCGCTTCAGGGTGAGTCACGGTGGCATTACGATCCGACCCATTTGACAGCGGCTTGTCCGCACGGCGGCAGCTGCCTTCGAAGAAGGCGCCTGCCTCTACGGCAAACGCCTCATGAAAAATATTGCCTTCGACATGGCAGCTGGAGCAGAGCAAAACCTTGCGGGCGCGGATACTGCCGTCGACTCTCCCGCGCACCGTTACATCGTCAGCCTGTACCTCTCCCTGAATGAACGCTTTTTCACCAATGATGAGTCCCGCACTTCTCACATCGCCTTCCACGCGTCCTTCGATCTGAACGTCTCCGGCTGACGTGAGCGTTCCGTTGATGGTGAGGTCCGCACTGATGATGGACGGTCCGGAGGAGGGCCCCGTCCGCTTCGATGGCTCAGGAAGTGGGGAGGGGAAAATCATCGGATCCGCAGCGTCACGATCTTGGCTTCTACTCGAAAACATGTTGTCCTACCTCGATAAATTTGCCTGGGTCTTTGACGACGTCGGCTAGCCATACCTCATAGTGCACGTGCGGACCCGTGCTTCGACCGGTCGACCCCAGCTTTCCGAGAGGCGATCCCTTTTCCACTCGAACGCCCGCTTTCACGAGAATTGAGGCGAGGTGGCCATATCGCGTGTGAAATCCATAGCCGTGATCGACCTCAACCAAATTCCCATATCCGCCTTTCGGGCCGGCCCACACGACAATGCCAGGAGCTGTGGCCGACACAATCGACCCCCACGGCCCTGCAAAATCGATGCCGGTGTGAAAGGCCACACGTTGTGTAAAGGGATCCACCCGCGGACCGAATCCGCTCGTAAGCTCAAACCTGCCGCCTTGGACCGGCTTTGTGAGCGGTACGTGACCCAAAGCCGTAACCAAACTCGCTAGCTCGGCCTCGTGCGCGGTTGCTCCTGCGGAGGCGGCCGTGAAGGCTGAATCTGCAATGCCTTCGATGCGAACGGCTTGAATTGGAACATATGGGCCGCCCACGCCGTGTCCTGACGCTTCCTGCTCTAGAACGTCTGCATTCACGCCTACGCGACGAAGAAAGACTCGCATATCGCCGACGCGTCCGGAAATCGCGCGGTCCACACCCAAAACCAGCTGGGTCTCTTCTCCGCTGAGCCGTTTCAGGCGATCAGTTTGCTGCACTATCACACGCAACGCGGGCGCAGCGGCCAAATGAACGCTCGTGGGTTGTGTTTTGGGTCGAAAGAGCACCGCGGCGAGGCGCGATAGTGAATCATCAAGAAAGCTCGCTGTGCTGGGCCGTGCGGTGCGCGGCTGCGGTTCCACTGTCTGGGGCATGATGTTCAGCTGCGATGCCCCTCCGGTTGAAGGCCGTTCGGTGTCCGGGCGCATGGAAGGCACGGCCGTGAACTCAGTTGTGTCCGGCGGGCTGGCCGATGCACGGTCGAAGCCAAAACTGTCGCTTGAGATGCCGTTGGACTCGCTTGCTTCAGACGAGGCCACGTTGTTGGATGATCCGCGACGGGTTACACCGAAATCCCTGCCGCCCATGTTGGCAATATTGGCATCAACAGCTTGTTTTTTCCCCAGCAGCATCGCGACCGTGCGCTGCTTGGCTTCGAGTTCGTCAGCGGTAGACTTGAACTGATCTTCGGCGGACACAAGTGCATTGTTCAGTTCGTCGTAGGAAACCTCAAGATTGGCCACCCTGTTCTCATAAACCGACTGCATCTGCTGAAAACGGTGATCTTTGGCGGCAATGATGTGGTCCTTAAAAATTACGTTCACCGAGGCAAAGGCCACCCATCCTAGAAAAATCAGCGAGAGGCCGGCGCACGTGGCCTGCAGGGTCGCCCCAAAAGTCAAAAATTGAACTTTGCCCTGGCTGCGGATGTAGATTTGTCGTTCCGGGAAGGTAGCATGGAGCCACGCCCACGCACGCTCGATGAGCGATTCCGCCATGCTGCCTTCTCCCCTTCATGTTGAGTCGCGCCAAAGCCCGTTGTCGCCATTTCACCTTTTTTTGGACACAGATTCAAGCTTTTCATGGAAGGCGGCGATTCGCAGGAGCGCAATCTCTGCGTGCTGTCACAGGGAGCGTGCTGCACCCGAGACATCGGTGACACGGCCCGACATCCTAGTGTTTCGCTAGATCTGCTTTATGACGCCGCGCTTGTCCACAAGGAATGTGGTCCGATCATCGCAATTCGCGTCGACCATGGAAACGTTTTTCGGGTCAGACGCGATAAGCCACAGCGGACTTCGATTCGGGATCTGAAGCAAGCGCCTTGTTGAGCCAGTGATTGTACTTAAATTTCTCATGGTATGCCGCACGACCCCTGAAGATTCCAACTACGGCGATATTGAGCGCGTCAAACTTTCTCCTCGCGCCAGAGAAGGAAATCGCCTCGCCGGTGCAGCCCAGCCGGCCGCCCTTTGGGCAATATAGACGACAAACGGCCTTTCCCTCGAGTCGGGCCTTCCAAATCTCGCCGCCACCATTCGCATCCGCCTGAATGAGGGTGCCGGGTGACCTGGAGCGAGATCTGCCCATGGACTTGGCGGGATGAGCCATGCTCTTTGGCGTGTAGGAGCCGTTGGGGGACTAGGCAGTAAGTTGAGATTCGTACAAGTGCAAGCTGGAAGCCAGGAGTTGGGGGCGTCTGCGAACCGAGAGTCCACGATGTGAGCGTGCGCCCCTTGAGCGCTAATGGTTTCAAGCTTTCTGCGCTGTTGTTGTGGCGCACTGCTTGGATAGCGACCGCGCTGGCCGCGGCAGTCCTTTTCTTCTGCTTTGGACTGTTGTTTCGCGTATTCATGGGCCCTGTCTCGCTGGGGCCGTTTCGCGATGATTTGCGTGAAGCGCTCGGACACGGCTTGCGTGGGCTCAATGTGCGTTTCGACGACGCCGTGCTCGAGTGGTCGCGCAACGAGGGACGCATCAGCCTCGTGATCCTGGGTACCCGGGTGTTCGATCAGAATCAGCGCATTATCGCGCAGGCTCCAAAGGCGGAAATCGGGCTCGCTGTCGGTCCGTTCCTGAGTGGTCGGATCGTGGTGAGCCGGATAACCCTCGTTGGCGTCCAACTTACGCTCGTGCACACCAAAACCGGCTCATTGCGCCTCGGCGTCCAATCGGGGCCGGCGGGATATGACGTGTTGCAGCGGATCCGCGATGCCATCTCGCACCGCTCAGGCGGCAGTTCTCAGCTTGAAACCTTTGCCATTCGCGACGCCCGAATTGCGTTTTTGGACGAAACAACAGGAACGTTCCTGATCGCGCCAGAAGCCGATCTTCAGGTTGCTATGGGAAACAGCGCCGCGGCGCGTCAGCGCGGCACTATCAATGCCAGTCTTTCCGCCAGAATAGAGATTTCAGGCAAGCCGGCGCGTGTTTATGCGAGCGTGGATATTCCACCTAGAGCGGATCTTGTGTCGGGAGATATCAGCGTAACCGGGCTCGATTTGGCAGCGCTTGCCGCCGATGGAAAGACCTTTGCGTTCCTTGCCCCCTTTTCAATGACCGCCGACATCACCGGCTCATGGACGCTTGTCAACGCCACAAGACTTAAGTTTGCCGATTTTTCAATTGGCGCCTCAGGAAAAATAACGGGTCTCGGACCGCCTTTGCAGGTCAGGTCCCTGCGGCTCATCGGACGTTATGACGGGTCGACCGATCGTCTACTCATTGACGATGCGTCGTTGGCCTGCGAGCAAGCAAATGCGCATCTCACGGGCAGCGCCAATCTGACATTTAACGGGCTCGGGGAGTTTAGCGAATCCGCCTTTGCGTTTTCCCTCGACAGGATTTCGGTCGAAGTCCCGGGCGCAATGGAGCATGTCATCACGCTTGGTCGCGCATTGTTCAAGGGAGTCTACCGGGCCGCCGATCGAAGCATTCTTCTCCGGCAGGGATATCTCTCCGGGGGTCCCCTATCGGCCTTGATCGCCGGCCGGATCTCGTTCTTGCCCAACAAATCTCCCGGGTTGGATCTCGATGGCAGGGTCGGTGCCATCTCCGTTCGCGATCTTCTTTCCTACTGGCCCCTGCACGTTGCGCCCGGTGCCCGCGCGTGGATAGCAGGCAATGTTACGTCGGGGCATCTCGGACCGGCGCTGGTTCGTACGCGGATCGCGGCAGGCGCCCTGGAGCAAGCCAACCTTCCAGATAGCGCCATCTCGGCCAGTTTTCCCATAACCGAGGCCACAATTTCCTACCTGCATGGTCTAACGCCTGTCACGAAGGTAGCCGGTACCGCGATCCTTGGCGGAGACACTTTCAAGGCGAGTGTTGCCTCGGCCTCGGTCGGCCCGCTCTCACTTACGAACGGCCGTGTCACCATTGCCAATCTGCACCTGCCCGGCACTCCCGTGAATATTGATGCGCATGTCGCCGGCCAATTGCCGGAGATTCTCTCACTGTTGGACATGAAACCTCTCCAATATCCAACCCGTTTTCACATCAATACATCGGAAACACGCGGCGCTGCATCGTTCGACCTCTCGTTCCAAGTCCCGACGATTAGAGGCGTAAGCATCGACCGCATCGGGATTTCCGTCAAAGGCACCGTCAGGGCGCTCGCACTTTCATTGGGACCTCACACGAGAATTTCCAACGGAACCCTCGCTGTGAGCGTCGATAACAATCGTTTGCACGCCAATGGCAGGATTGACGTTGGCTCTGTCTCCCTTGCCGCGGACTGGTTGGAGACGTTCAAGACCTCCAATCCGATCACAACGCAGATAGCGATCGAGGGTGTGTTGGATGATGCGCAGCGCGCTGCGGTCAACTTGCCCTTGGGCAAAATGCTTACGGGACCGGTCGGCGTGCAGGCCTCCCTGGAAGGCCATCGTGGCTCCATCCAGGACGCTAAGCTGCATCTGGACCTGTCGCCGGCAGCGTTCAGCATTGACCCCCTCGCTTGGACGAAGCCGCAAGGCACCCCCGCCAGCGCAGAAGTCTGGGCCCAACTCGACGACGGCGGCAATCTGCGTTCGGCCGATATAGCGCTTGATGGACGCGGAATCGCCGCGAGAGGCATTGCAACATTTGCCCCGGACGGCGGCCTCCAATCTCTTGAACTGCCGACAGTGCGCTTGGGGCAAATCAACGATTTTGCGTTGGATATGAGGGATCATGGCGTGGGTGGCCTCGACCTTGCCATTACCGGTCGATCGTTGGATGGCTCCTGGCTAGGGCGCCAAAATGGCGAAGCGGGATCGAGCGACACCGCCAGGAGCTCGGCGAGGCCATTTCATATCAACGTAAACGTGGAACGGTTCGCTCTCCGCAACGGCGTGGCGCTCATGCCGTTCGCTCTGGATGCCAGCGGTTTGGGCTGGCGTCCGCGCACGCTTCAGGCCACGGGCAACCTAACGAAGACTGCACCGTTGATCGCGAGCATTGCGGAAGGTGACAAACAGCGCAGCATCACCGTGACGGCCGGCGATGCAGGAGCCCTGATACGGGGATTACTTGGCTACTCCAGTGTCAAGGGAGGAGAGCTCAGCGTGCACGCGACGATGCCGCCCCTGACAGCAGAATCACACAAAAATCCGAATGTGGCAGAAATCGCCGGAGAAATTACGATCCGCAATAGCACCCTCCTCAATCAGCCGTTTCTCACCCGTCTGTTTTCTTCCGGATCTCCCGGGGGATTCGTTGATTTGGTGGGAGGCCAAGGCATATCGCTGAGTCACGTCGAAATACCTTTTCGCGTGATTGGGAGCATCATTAATATTCATGATGCGCGTGCATCAGGACCCTCGATCGGTATCACTGCCGACGGATATATTGATCGTCATGCAAATCAGGTTGCCTTGCAGGGTGCCGTGGCGCCGCTTTACGGCATCAACGGTCTTCTTGGCGCCATTCCCGTTCTCGGCAGCGTTTTTGTATCAAAAAAAGGGGAGGGAATTTTCGGAATGACCTACAACGTGCGCGGCGACGTTGATGAACCCAAGATTACCACGAACCCTCTTTCCGTACTCGCGCCAGGCATTTTGCGGCGGGCCTTTGAGGGCTCAATACCAAGTGCGCCAGCGAGCCCGGCGGGTTCCTTGCCGCCACAGCACTTCCCGTAATGGGCCGCCCGGCGATCCCTTTAGCCGGATGCGAGTAAACTCTTGTGCGCCGCACATTTGCGGGCTGCTAGACAGGTCTGATCAAGGCGTGTTTCTTTCGGCCGATGGATATCTTCATAACACCCAGCGGCGTTACATCCGCGGCTCTGGCGGTTGCTTTCACATCCGTCACGATCACGTCGTTCAGCTTCAACCCACCGGATTGAATGAATCGCCTTGCCTCGCTGGAAGACGAGGTCAGGCCGCTCAATTGCGCGAGATTGGCGATGAGGATACCGCTTTCCAGCTTCTCCCGTGGTACTTCGATGGTGGGTAAGCCTTCCGCAATTTCTCGCGATTCAAAAGTTTGGTGCGCGGTGTCGGCGGCTCGCTCCGCGTGTTCCCATCCGTGGCAAAGTGCCGTCGCTTCTGTCGCCAGGGTTTTCTTGGCCACGTTCAATTCGCTGCCTTGAAGGCGTTCGAGGCGTACAATCTCGTCTTCAGGCAAATCAGTAAACAGGCGCAAAAATCGTCCGACGTCTGCATCCTCCGTGTTTCGCCAGTATTGCCAATACAAGTAAGGCGAGCACATGCTCGCGCTGAGCCATACCGCGCCTGCCGCCGTCTTGCCCATCTTCGCCCCGCTGGCAGTCGTTATGAGCGGAGATGTCAGTCCGAAAAGCTCGGCGTTGTCCATCCGTCGCGCAAGATCGACCCCGGAGACGATGTTACCCCACTGGTCTGAACCACCACATTGCAGCTTGCAGCCATAGCGACGGTAAAGTTCCAAAAAATCGTAGGCCTGCAGGATCATGTAGTTGAATTCAAGAAAAGTCAGCGGTTGATCGCGATCGAGCCGTAGCCGCACGCTATCCATCGTCAGCATGCGATTAACCGAGAAGTGCCGGCCGACCTGCCGCAGGAAGGGAATGTATTCCAGCCGGTCGAGCCAGTCGGCATTGTCCGCCACGATCGCATCGGAACGCCCGCTGCCGAAGGCAAAGAAGCGTTCGAACGTGGCCAGGATGGTGCGCTTGTTGGCGTCGATTTCTTCCTGACTGAGCAGCTGACGGGTCTGGTCGCGACCGGAAGGGTCGCCCACTTTGGTCGTGCCGCCGCCCAGAAGCACGATCGGCTTGTGTCCCGCCTGTTGCAAACGCCGCAGGGACATAATCTGGACCAGATTACCGACATGCAAACTGGGCGCCGTACAGTCGAACCCTATGTAACCCGATGCGCATTCCTCCTGGAACAGGCGATCCAATGATAGGGGATCGGTGCAATCGTAATACTGTCCGCGCGCTTCGAAAGTCCGCAGAAATTGGGACCGAAATCGCGAATGGGCGCTTGGCATGAACGGAGCATCTCGAAGAGAGAGCGGCGTGTGATCCGCTCACGCGAAAATGGCGGCGTGTGTACCACGGATCGTCAAAACGCCATAGCCATTGGGCCGTCGAGCGGGACGTTGTCGACCCAAACCACCCGTCTACCCTCCCGACTGCGTTTTCCGTTCAGCGCAAGAGGAGATTTCGTCCTTTGGCGTGCTGCGGGATGCCTTGGGGCAGAGAAATGTAGTGTGGCCCCGCCCTGCGGGGAGACCTAACGGCCCTCCCGAGGACTGCTCATGGTCTTCGACACATAAGCCTCGACCGACTCAAGCACTTCGGGTTCGTGCTGGTCGAAGAAATGGTTGGCGCCCTCGATTTTCGCATAGCTGATCTTGATGCCCCTCTGCGCCGATAGCCGGTCGACGAGTTTTTGCACATCACCTTCGGGGACGACCTGATCCTTCGTCCCGTGCACTATCAGGCCCGAAGCAGGGCAGGGTGCGAGAAATGCGAAATCGTACATGCTGGCCGGGGGAGCGATCGACACAAAGCCGGTTATCTCAGGCCTTCGCATCAAAAGTTGCATGCCGATCCAGGCGCCGAACGAGATCCCAGCCACCCAGACAAAGGATGGGTTGGGATAAAGTGTATTCATCCAATCGAGTACGGCGGCCGCATCTGAGAGCTCGCCAGCCCCGCTGTCGAACGTCCCCTGGCTACGACCCACGCCGCGGAAGTTGAAACGTACCGATGTGCAGCCCAGCCGCAGAAACATATGATAAAGGTCATAAACGAGCGGGTTGTTCATCGTGCCGCCGAACTGCGGATGAGGGTGCAGCACGAGCGCCATGGGCGCACCCGAATGTTTTTGGCGTTGGTAACGGGCCTCGATGCGTCCGGCAGAGCCGGGCAGGATGATGTCGGGCATGGTATCGCCTTCAGGCCTGCATGGCTGTGGCAGCAGGGCCAAATCCAAGCTTTAGAGTCAGGATTTCAAGGCAGGCAAGCGTTGCAGAGGTCCTTGAGTTCCGTCGGAAAAGCGCTATCTCTCTGGCTATACTGCTCAAATTGTTGACCACCTTACTAGGAAAATTTATATTCGACGCGAGATGTGGGCTGTCCCGCCTGCCTTGGGGGAGCCGTTTCTACACCGAAGCCGCCCCCCTAGAGCAAGCATGGAGTGCGGGACACTAAGGGAGAACGCCTTGAGACTGAGCACCAAAGGCCGCTACGCCGTGATGGCGATGGCTGAATTGGCGGGCCGCGAAGCCGCCTTGCAGCCCGTGTCGCTCGCGGAGATTGCTGAAAAGCAAGAGATTTCGCTCTCCTATCTTGAGCAACTGTTCGCCAAGCTAAGAAGGGGCGGACTCGTCACCAGCGTAAGGGGCCCTCGCGGGGGGTATCGCTTGAGCCGCCCCGCGGCGGACCTACGGGTAGCCGATATCATTCTTGCCGTAGACGAACCCATCCGCGCGACGCGATGCAAGGCTGGAAGTCCTAAAGGCTGCACAGGGACGATGTCGCGCTGCCTTACCCATGACCTTTGGGACGAGCTGGGACGGCAAATTCATGTTTTTTTGTCGTCGGTGTCTTTAGCCGATGTGGTGGAGCGCCGCGTCTTGGGCCGTGCCCGTCTCCGCGACGAGACGATTTCCGAAGCGAGAGAGGCTGCCTGAGTTCGATCATGCCCTATCTGGATCACAACGCCACGTCCCCGCTCCGGCCCGAGGCCCGGTCGGCGATGGAGCGTGCGTTCGATATCCATGGCAACGCGTCTGCCACGCACGCCTCCGGTCGCGCCGCGCGCGCCTTAATCGAAGAGGCACGGCACGAGGTGGCCAACCTGGCAAACGCTCGTCCCGAGGAGGTGACGTTCACGAGTGGCGGAACGGAAGCCAATGCGCTGGCGCTCTGGGGAGCGGTGCAGGGCGCCGCAGACGCGGGTGCGCCAATCGAGCGTCTTTTCGTGTCTGCAATCGAGCATGATTCCGTTTTGAACACGGCAGCGTCAATTTTCCACCGCATCCCCGGGATCCGCCGAGCCGATATTCCAGCGACGCGAACCGGCCTGGTTGAATTTGACGCGCTGCGGCAACTTCTGGGGAAGGGCGGTGAAAGGGTGTTTGTCGCCGTGATGGCGGCTAACAATGAAACGGGCGTTATTCAACCTTTTGCGGACGTTGCGAAACTTGTGCGAGACGCGGGCGGGCTCTGCCTCATCGATGCCGTGCAGGCCTGCGGCAAGGTGGCCACCGATTTCGCCGTACTCGACGCGGACTATCTAACTCTCTCCGCGCACAAACTCGGGGGCCCACAGGGCATTGGCGCTCTGGTGACCAAGAAGAGCGCACCCGTGGCGGCGCAGATTCTGGGTGGGAGCCAGGAGAGAGGCCGCCGCGCTGGCACGGAGAACCTTCTGGGAATTGCGGGCTTCGGCGCTGCGGCAAGGGCAGCGGGCAATCGGGACGATTCCCGGCTTGTTGCGCTGCGCGATCGATTTGAGACCGGTTTGCGGCGTCGCTTTCCCAACACCGTTGTGTTTGGCAAGGATGCAAAGCGGCTGGGCAACACATCGTACTTTGCGCTTCCTGGCATTCCCGCAGAGACTGCCGTCATCGCACTCGATTTGGACGGCGTGATGGTGAGCTCGGGCGCGGCCTGTTCGTCGGGCAAAGCTAGGCCCTCGCATGTGCTGAAAGCGATGGGTGTGCCTGCCGACCTCACGGCCTCGGCGCTGCGGGTCAGTCTCGGGTGGAATTCCACAGAATCCGATGTCGATGCGGCGCTCATTTCTCTCGAAAAACTCTCCGGGCGCATCACCGCGCGCCGGGTCGCTTGAGGTAAAGTGATGGCTGCCATTCAGGAAACCCGGGATCGCGTCGCGTCGTTGGGCGACAGGTACAAGTACGGCTTCGTCACCGATATCGAGATGGAGCGCGCGCCCCGAGGGCTCAACGAGGATGTGGTGCGTCTGATATCGGCCAAGAAAGGCGAGCCGGAATGGATGCTCGAATGGCGGCTTGGTGCTTATCGGCGCTGGCGCGGGATGCGAGAGCCAACCTGGGCCCGGGTGCACTACACAAAAATTGACTACGAAGCGGCCTATTACTACGCGGCGCCGAAAGCCCACGCCAATCTCGCGAGTCTCGATGAAGTCGATCCCAAATTGCTGGAAACTTACGCAAAGCTCGGAATTCCATTGCACGAACAGAAACTGCTTGCCGGCGTGGCCGTCGACGCGGTTTTTGATTCGGTATCGGTGGCGACGACTTTCAAGGCCAAACTGGCCGAATCGGGCGTGATCTTCTGCCCGATTTCGGAAGCAATCCGAGATCATGGGGAACTGGTGCGCAAATATCTGGGCTCCGTCGTTCCCGTCACCGACAATTTCTTCGCGACGCTTAACTCGGCGGTCTTTTCCGACGGCTCCTTCGTCTACATACCTAAAGGCGTCCGCTGCCCAATGGAACTCTCCACCTATTTCCGCATCAACGCATCGGAGACCGGTCAGTTCGAGAGGACGCTGATCATAGCGGATGAAGGTGCTTATGTAAGCTATCTCGAAGGCTGCACGGCGCCGAAGCGCGACGAAAACCAGCTCCATGCCGCGGTGGTCGAACTGGTCGCGCTCGACGGCGCCGAAATCAAGTACTCGACCGTGCAGAACTGGTATCCGGGGGACGAGGAAGGCCGGGGTGGCATCTACAACTTCGTGACCAAGCGCGGTGACTGCCGCGGCCGGGGCGCAAAAATTTCCTGGACCCAGGTGGAAACCGGATCCGCCATCACCTGGAAGTACCCAAGCTGCATTCTACGCGGTGACGATTCAGTGGGAGAGTTCTATTCGATCGCCATCACAAACCATTTTCAGCAGGCGGACACCGGCACCAAGATGATTCACCTTGGCTGCAATACGCGCTCCCGGATCATTTCCAAGGGCATCAGCGCGGGACGCGCGCAGAACACCTATCGGGGCTTGGTGAGCGTGCATCCGCGCGCCGAAGGCGCGCGGAACCACACGCAATGCGATTCGCTCCTCATCGGCGGGAATTGTGGCGCCCACACCGTGCCCTACATCGAGAGCCGCAATTCTTCGGCGCGGGTGGAGCACGAGGCCACGACCTCGAAGATTGCCGACGACCAACTGTTCTATTGCTTGTCGCGAGGCCTCGGTCACGAAGAAGCAGTGGCGCTGATTGTCAACGGCTTCTGCCGTGAGGTCTTGCAGCAATTGCCCATGGAATTCGCGGTCGAAGCCCAGAAGCTCGTCGGGATCAGCCTGGAAGGCAGCGTGGGATGAACATGCTTGAAATCGAGGATCTGCACGTCGCGGTCCAGGGCCGGGAAATCCTGAAGGGCATCAACCTCTCTGTTCGCGCGGGCGAGATGCACGCCATTATGGGTCCAAACGGATCGGGCAAGTCCACGCTGTCCTATGCACTGGCGGGCCGCGAAGGCTACGCGATCACCTCGGGCAGAATGTCTTACATGGGCGAGGATCTCGCGCAGCTGGCGCCGGAAGTGCGGGCGGCCCGCGGAATATTTCTTGCGCTTCAGTATCCCGTGGAAATTCCGGGCGTCACCACCATGAATTTCCTGAAAGCCGCGCTCAATGCGCAACGGCGCGCGCGGGGGGAGAGCGAATTCGACGCCCTGACAGTCCTGCGTCTGGTGCGCGAGAAGGCGGCCTCACTCAGAGTGCCGGAAGAGATGCTTCGGCGCGCGCTCAACGTGGGATTTTCTGGCGGCGAAAAGAAACGTTTGGAAATCCTGCAGATGGCGTTGTTCAAACCGTCGCTTGCAATTCTCGACGAGACGGATTCCGGGCTGGACATCGACGCACTCAAACTCGTGGCGGAAGGAATCAACGCGATGCGCGCGCCGGATCGCGGCTTGCTTGTGATCACGCATTATCAGCGCCTTCTGGAATACATCGTGCCCGATCGCGTTCATGTGCTGGCCGATGGCCGCATCGTTGCGGAAGGCGGCAAGGAACTGGCCCACGAACTCGAGGCGAAGGGATATGCGGGCCTCGCGAAGGACGCCGCATGACCGGGCAGGCGACGGCCGCCGACCATTTGTTGTCGCAGGCTTTTGCAGCCTTTGCGTCTGAGCCGTCAGGATCGGGCGCAATGTGGCTGGATCAGCGGCGGGAGCGGGCACTTAGGAATTTTCGCCTTGCAGGCATTCCCCACCGCCGAGTTGAGGAATGGAAATACACCGATCTTCGTGCCGCCCTCGATGCGCCGCAGGAGCCGGCGCTTGCGGACCACGCTCCGGGGCCACTCCGCGATCCCTTTGCTGCCATCACGGGCCCCCGACTCGTCATGAACGATGGGTGCTTCGATTGGGCGCGGTCGAAGGCGGATAGCTGTCAGGCGGGCATCGATGTTTTCGATCTTGCAACGGCCGGGGAGATGACGCCTGACTGGGTGAAGCGGAATTTTGGCGAGGTGCTGGCGGCCGGCGCGATGGAGCAGGCATCGCTCGCATTGATGCGCGGCGGCCTCGCGATGCGGGTTGCCGCCCCCAGCACGATCCCCGTTCATCTCCATTTTCTGCACGGCGCGAGCGCGGTCCATGGCCGAGTGCTGATCGTGGTGGAGGAGGGTGCATCTCTTGTTCTTTTGGAATCCCATGGAGGGCATTCGGGAATCTCCAATCTCGGCATGGAGATTGTGCTGAAACCCCATGCGCAGATGACTCATCTGCGGCTCGCTGAGGCTGCCCCGGACGCCGTACAGATTGAGGTCGTCGGTATCCGGGTGGGACGCGACGCCCGTTATCAGGGGCATTTCTCGCAGAAGGGAGCGCGGCTTTCGCGCCTGGAGCTCTGGATCTGGTTGCACGACAAAGGCGCGGAAGCGGAGCTGAGCGGTGCGAGCGTGCTCTCCGGAAGGCTGCACGCCGACGTGACCACGCGGATCGATCACGTCGCCGGCAATACGGGTAGTCGGCAGTTGTTCAAGCACGTCGCCGGTGGTAATTCGCGCACCGTCTATCAGGGCAAGATCACGGTGCGCAAAGGCGCCAACGGCTCCGACAGCCGCCAGACGGCGAAAGCCCTTCTACTGGGCGCGCGCGCCGAAGCCGATCTCAAGCCGGAACTCGAGATTCTCGCCGACGATGTGAAATGCGCCCACGGAGCGGCCGTGGGCGATCTCGACGCGGATTCCCTTTTCTATCTGCGCTCGCGCGGCTTGGGCGAAGGCGAGGCACGCAGCCTCTTGGTTCGCGCCTTTCTCCAGGATGCCGTTGCGGAGGTCGCTCGCGAGGATGCGCGCGCCGCCATTTGGGACTTTGTCGAGAGCGGTCTTGTTGAAGCGCTGGGAGCACAGGCATGAACCTGCAGCTCATGTCGAAATCACGCGAAACATTCGACGTGCGCTCGGTACGTTCGGAGTTCGAGATCCTTGCGCGGGAAGTCTATGGCAAGCCGCTCGCCTATCTCGACAGCGCGGCGTCCGCGCAGAAGCCGCGCGCGGTGCTCGCCGCGATGTCGCAGTTCGCGTCGAACGAATACGCAAATGTCCATCGCGGCGTGCACTATCTGTCCGCCAAAGCGACGGAGCGTTACGAAGCCGCGCGGGAAACATTGCGCCGTTTCGTTAACGCCGCGCATTCGAACGAGATTGTCTTCACCAGAAGCGGCACGGAGGCCATCAATCTGGTGGCCTCGTCGTACCTCGCAGCGCGCATTCAAGCGGGCGATGAAATCGTCCTTACCACGATGGAGCATCACTCCAACATCGTGCCGTGGCACTTCTTGCGCGAGCGGCAGGGGGCCATCCTGAAATGGGTCGATGTGGACGAGGACGGTGCGCTCGACGCCGACGCCATCGATGCCGCCATCACGGCGCAAACGAAGCTCGTCGCGGTGGCGCACATGTCGAACGTCCTCGGCACGGTGTCGCCGCTTCGGGAAATCGTGCGGCGCGCCCACGCCAAAGGTGTTCCCGTGCTGGCCGACGGCTGCCAGGGCGCGGTTCACGAGATCGTCGACGTGCAGAACCTCGATGTGGATTTCTATGTCCTGACCGGCCACAAGCTTTACGGACCCACAGGTATTGGTGCTCTCTACGCCAAACACGCACATCTCAATGCGATGCGGCCGTTCAACGGCGGTGGCGAGATGATCGCCGAGGTGGCGCGCGAGAAGGTCACCTATGCCGAACCCCCAGCGCGCTTCGAGGCCGGGACCCCACCCATCATCGAAGCCGTGGGTTTGGGGAAGGCGGTGGACTGGCTTTCGTCGCTGGACCGCCAGGCCGTAGCCGAGCATGAGCAGCGGCTGTTGACGCACGCGACGGCGGAAATCGAACGGTTCGGTTGGGCCCGCATCATCGGAAGAGCGCCGGGCAAGGGCACGATCCTGTCGTTCGAGGCGGAGGGGATGCATGCGCACGACATCGCCACCATATTGGATCGGGAAGGCGTGGCCGTCCGTGCAGGCCATCATTGCGCCCAACCGCTCATGGAGCGCTTCGGCGCGGCATCGACAACGCGGGCGTCCTTTGCGCTTTACAATACGCATTCCGAGGTGGAGGCGATGATCGCGGCCCTTCACAAGGTGCGAAGGATTCTGGGTTGACCGTGATGGATGATTCCCTGCGCGAACTCTACCAGGAGGTGATCCTCGACCACAGTCGCCACCCGCGCAACTTCGGTGCGCTGGCTGCGGCTACGCATCGCGGCGAGGGTTACAATCCGCTGTGCGGCGACCGGGTGAAGGTCTACCTTCATGTCGGTGGCGCGGGCCGCATCGACGATGTCTCGTTCGAGGGGAAAGGTTGCGCTATCTCGCAGGCTTCGGCGTCGCTCATGACGGAAATGATCAAGGGCCGCACCGTTTCGGAATCCCAGGTGCTGATGAGCGGCTTCCTGCATTTGGCGAAGGGCGATGCAACGACAGGCCTCGAAGGCGAAGACCGCGAGCGGCTCGATGTCATGGCGGGGGTGTCCGCGTTTCCGATGCGGGTCAAATGCGCAACGCTTGCGTGGCACACGATGAGATCGGCGCTGGAGGAGGGCGGAATCTCCGCTCACGCGAAATGAGCCTGGAGCATCTGAACCTGCGCGCCGCCAGTGCGACGCTTCCCCCCGAGGAACTCGAATCATTCACCACGAAGCTCGTGGCGGCGCTCAAGACCGTTTATGATCCGGAAATCCCGGTGGACATCTACGAACTCGGGCTTATCTACAAAGTGGATGTCGCCGACAACAAGGACGTGGCCGTCGACATGACGCTGACCGCGCCGGCCTGTCCGGTGGCAGGCGAGATGCCGGTGATGGTGAAGACCGCCCTCGAAGGCGTCGACGGCATCGGCGAGGTCACCGTCACTATGGTCTTCGATCCGCCCTGGACGCCCGAGCGGATGAGCGACGAAGCGAAACTCGAATTGAACATGTACTGACCATGACCATTCCCGCACCAAACCGCATCCGCCGCGAGCGACCGAAACCGGTCCGATTGAGCGATGCTGCCGCGGCGCGCATCCGCGACATCATGGCGAAGGCCGAAGGCCGCTATCTGGGCGTGCGCGTCGGCGTGACGAATGGCGGCTGCGCTGGCATGAGTTACACCATGGATTACGCGGAGTCGGCGGGCCCGCTCGACGAGGTGGTGGAAGACCGCGGCGTGCGGATTTACATTGATCCCAAGGCCATCATGTTCCTGCTCGGCACGGAGATGGACTTTGTGCGCGACAAACTGGCGGCGCGGTTCGTCTTCAACAATCCGAACCAGACCGCTTCCTGTGGCTGCGGCGAATCTGTTTCTCTCACTCCTGCCACGGACGCCGACGGGGACTGATTTTTCCCTTCCCACAACCCGGTTGCACGCCAAAGTTGCTAAAGGCGGACTCTGCGCGGAAATCAAGTTTATCAATGAGAGCCTGAGAAGCCCCCTGAGGCAGCGCGAGCGGCCGCTCCGTTCACTCATTATTCCTGTTTGACGCGTCTCGGAGAGAACGAATCCGCAAGACCCCGGCGCTGGCCGCGAAGCGGACTCCAATGCAACTCCAGAATGCTTTTCCACACCGAGTTAATAGACCAATACGGTACGCACGTCAACTTATAGGGTTATATTTCTGCTCCCGAGGAGGATCCGAACGAATCCGCAACAACCAGCCATTCACATGCAGGCCGAGATTTCCGCAATGCATGACCGTGGCCGGCCCGCGCGCTTTATCGCGCCGAACCATGAGATGTTTCAGCGATGTTTTTTCATTCGGTATTACAGCTTCGGGTCGCATCGTGAACGCGCCGATTTTTCTCCGGGGCAGAGAATGGCCTCAGTTGCCGTATCGCGAACCGCAGGCGTGACGCCTGAATTCCGTGCGTTTCTGGAAGAGCTGCTCGAGGGCTTCGGGCAGGTGGAAATCCGGCGGGTTTTCAATTTTGATGGGCTGTACCGGGAGAGCACGATGTTCGGGCTTGTCACGGACGGGCGCGTCTTTCTCAAGACCGACGAACAAAGCCGCACATCATTTCAGAACGAGGATGCAGAGCCGCTCCGCTACCGCGGGCGTGATGGGACTGACGTCGTGACGTCTTACTACGAGATTCCGGCGCGCCTTCTTGACGATCCCGGCGAAGCGGCGGCATGGGCGCGACGGGCTTATGAGATCGCGCTCGGCTCGCCCACCGCCCTGCTCAAGCAGCGCAAACGCAGAAAAAGCGCGCGCAAACCTGCAAGAAAACGGAGCCGCTCCTGAATCGCTTTCGGCTCGTGGATTTGTCTGAAGCATGTCTCAATATCGGCCCGCCAGCCATTGCTGACGTTTGCGCCAGACCTGCCTCCACAGCGGACGATAGCGGTCGCTTGCGAGAACGCTCCCGAGCAGCGGTCGTAGCGCAAGGAACGCCAGCGCGAGGGCTCTTGCCGCCGGTTTGATATGCCTGCGGATCAGCAACGCTTCCGCCGCGAAGATTTGTGTCAGCTTGCGCGCCTGGTTGGGTTCGGTGCCGCTGCCGTGATGAACGATCGTGGCATCGGGCGTGACGGCCGGCCGGTATCCAAGTCGACGCGCACGCAGGCACAGATCGACGTCCTCGCCATACATGAAGAATTCCGGCGCAAAACCGCCAAGGCGATCCCAAAGGACGCGATCTATCAAAAGGAATGAGCCGGTGACGACATCGACATTGCGCTCGTAGTCCCTCTTCCACCCGCCATAGGCCCTGGAATGAAACAGGGGCGAATCGGGAAAGCGCGTGTTAAGCCCAAACCCGACGCAGAAGAAGCTCCAGAGACTCGGCCGCCGCGAACTGGACAGAAGATGTGGAGTTCCGTCGGCAAAGAACGTCCGGCCGCCCCAGATCCCCGCGCGGGGGCGTTGCCGCGCGAACGCCATCAATCGGTCTATGCCATGATCCAGCACGACCGTGTCCGGATTGAGGAGAAGCAGATATCTGCCGTTCGCGCGCGCGGCCGCGCGATTGGCGGCAGCGGCAAAGCCCAGATTTGAAGTTTCGGCAATGACGTTGAAGGCAGGGAACCGGGCGGCGATGAGTTCGGCAGATCCGTCGGTGGATGCGTTGTCGATGACGACGACGTCGTAATTCGTTTCCCGCGTCTCGCCCACGACCGAAGCGAGGCATTCTGCCGTCATCTCCCGCGTGCCGTAACTGACAACGATGACGGACAGTTCCGGATTTGCTCTGGCGTCGGGATTCACGCTGGGGGGCGCCATGATGACAAAAGTGATGCAAGTCTGTAATGAAGGATCATCCAGGTTCCTCGCGGCCATATTCGTGGAACACGATCCCAAGGTGGGACGCAAGACGCCCGCGTATTCTGTCGGCTTCGAGCAGCCAGAGAAGAGGGCTCCCCAACACTTCGAAATTGTACACCGGAAGGACCAGGAGCCGCAGACTAAGGAGGATCGTCTTGAGAAGCGGCGAAAGCGCTTCGGGATCGGGGGCGGCGCGCTCGCATCTCAGACCGACATTTCCCATCCGGTACCATCTTCTGCGCAACCAGCCGACGCTCGCGCGGGCCTCGGAAATTTCCTCGAAAAGCACCGCTTCCTCCGACCACGCCATCTCTACCCCGGCAAAAAACAGACGCCGGAAGAATACGGCGTCCTCGCCGCCCGTGCTTCCAAACTCCCTGACGAAAGGCTCGTCACCGAGCGTCGCGGCAGCGGAAAGTTCGATGAGGAAATTGCAGGTACAATAGACGTAGGGCCGGCCGTGTAGCAGAACCTTTGGGACGCTCCACAATCTTGCGTATTTCGCAAACCGTCGCTTGCTGTCGGGCAGAATGGGATGCACGGGGCCCCCAACGATCGCGGCGCCGCTATTGTTTCGCGCCTCGAGCAGACTTGACAACCAGAGTGGCGAGACCCGTTCGTCATCGTCGAGCATGGCGACCGCCTGCGCGCCCAGCGACCGGGCCACAGCAAAAGCTGCGTTCCGGGCTGCCGATATGCCGGGCTTTCGTTCAACGAGATATTCGACTCGGGAGCCGCACTCGCTGCGGAACGCGTGGATCTTCTTTCGAACTTCGGGATCGTCGCCGTCATTGTCGACGATGACGAACGACGTCAATGGAGGACGGGCCATGAAGCGGAAACTGTCGAGCAGCCGCCCCAGCTGCCGGGGGCGCCTGTAGGTACAGACACAGACGGCGACATGCAGCTCGCCGGTCGGTTCCCCCTTGATCAAGAAACGTGCGCCAGCAGGCTTTCCTCCAACATCGGGCGGAAGAAAGGCATGGCCTAGAGTGGCACCAGCTAATTTGTCCGCCTTATTACCACAGATGCACGCGCTGGTCGGGCGCGAGATAATATTTCTCGTCCGCCTTCACGTCGAATGCCTCGTACCAGGCATCGACATTGCGCGTCGCGCCCACGGGCCGGAAATGCGCAGGGGCGTGCTCGTTGGAAAGCAGCTGGGCCCTGAGCGCGCCGTCGCGGTATTTCGAGCGCCAGATCTGTCCCATCGAGAGGAAGAGGCGCTGGTCGCCGGTATAACCGTCGATTATAGGCGCGGACTTCCCGCCAAGGGAGATGTGATAGGCCTTGTAGGTAATCGACAGGCCTGCAAGATCTGCGATGTTCTCGCCCAGCGTGAATGCGCCGTTCACATGCAGCCCGGGCAGCGGCTCGTAACTGTTGTACTGCGCCGTAAGCGCTTTGGTGCGCTCCTCGAAATTCTTGCGGTCTTCCGGGGTCCACCAGTTGTTGAGTGCGCCCGTCCCGTCGAACTTCGAGCCCTGGTCGTCGAAGCCATGGCTGATCTCGTGGCCGATCACCGCGCCGATGCCCCCATAGTTCACGGCGTCGTCCGCGTTCGGATCGAAGAAGGGTGGCTGCAAGATCGCCGCAGGAAAGAAGATCGCGTTGAAGAGCGGCGTGTAATAGGCATTGATGGTCGGCGGCGACATTCCCCATTCCGACCTGTCGACCTGTCCGTCGATCCGCTTCAGCTCGCGGTTCCACTCGAACTGCGCCCCGTTCTCCACATCGTCGACCAGCGCATCCCGCGAAACGGCATAGGCGGAATAGTCCCGCCACTTGTCGGGATAGCCGATATGGGGCGTAAACAAATGAAGCTTGTCCAGCGCCTTCCGGCGCGTTGTCTCCGTCATCCAGGGCAACACGCGGATGTCCGCGTCATAGGCCTTGAGCAGATTGGCGACCAGCACTTGCGCCTTCGCCTTGGCTTCGGGCGGGAAATATTTCGCCACATACAGCTTTCCGAGCGCCTCGCCGAGATAGTTGTCAAGCAGATGCACGCCGCGCGTGGCGCGGTCGAGCTGCTGCGTGTTGCCCTGTACCGCGGTGCCGTAGAACGCAAAATCTGCATCGTCGACGGATTTGGGCAGGTATGCCGCCACCTCATGCAGATAATGCACCGTCAGGTAGTCGCGCCAAACGCCAACCGGTGTCGCCGCAAAGATCGCGGCCAGTTTTGGAAAGGCGGATTTTTCGGCTACGATCAGCTGGCGCTCGCCATGTGGTGATTGGCGCGAGATGCCGGCACCGTCCAGGTAAGCCTGCCAGGGGAATTGCGGCGCAAGTTGCTGAAGCGCCGAGATGGACATCGGATTGTAGACCTTGTCCACGTCTCGTCGATCTTCGTTCGGCCATTGCGCCTGCGCGATGGCAAGTTCGACCGCGTAAACCTGGTCGGCGCGCTCCTGCGCGTCGGGAAGGCCAGCCATACCGAGCATCGTCGCCAGATATTTCTTGTAGGCTTCGCGGGTTTGGACGATCTCCTTGTCGTCGCGCAGGTAATAATCGCGATTGGGCATCCCCAACCCCGACTGCGTGATGCTGATCGCATAGGCATTGGGATTTTTCGGGTCCACGTCGATGCCGAGTTCGAAAGGCGACAGCGTCATCAGCTTCACCGTGCCCATGGCCCGGGCCACATCGTCGAGTGTCTTGAGGGCGGCAAAGGTGGCGATATCTTTCTGTGCCGGCGCGAAGCCCCGCGCCTCGATCTGCTTCTGGTCCATGAAGGCGTCGTAGAAATCGCGCAGTTTCTTCGCTTCGTCGTTCAATTGGCCATAGGGCCTCGCGTCCAGACCATCCACGATCTCTCGCATGCGCTTCTCGCTCAGGATGCGTAGATCTTGAAATGCGCCTGTTGCGGGGCGGTCGGACGGAATCTGGGCCGTCTTCAGCCAGTTGCCGTTCGCGAACAGAAAGAAATCGTCGCCGGGCCGGACCGACTTGTCCATGGCGCTGAGATCGATGCCCCACGTGCCGTATTGCGTGTGCCCGCCATTTGGGGGGGCGGCGATTGCGGCGGTCGACCCGGCGCTGCACAAAACAACCGCAAGCGCGGCGAGGTTACGTCTCATTGGCTGAACTCCCCTGGGGTATTTCGACTCCGCGTCCCGAACCCGTTCGGGGCGGCTAACTATTCCGATGTTCCGGCTTCTTTCAAGTCACGGAACCGCGACTCTTGTGAACATGGGTCTATTTTCCCCGGAAACGGGCGGGGCGCTTCTGCAGGAAGGCCGAAATTCCTTCCACGAAATCCTCCGTCAGGCCGGCCATTTTTTGGGACTGGCGTTCCATCGCGATCTGTTCCTCGAAATTGTTTTGCGGGCTCGCCCAGTAGAGTCGGCGTGTGGCGGCCAGTGCGATGGCAGGTCCGTCGGCCAGCCGCTGTCCGATGGCGACTGCCTCGTCCAGCACTTTTTCGTCCTCGCAGACGCGATTGATCAACCCCCATTCAAGTGCCGTTTCGGCGGGCAGCTTTTCGGCCAGAAGAGAAAGCTCGCGGGCGCGCGCCAAACCAATCAGGCGCGGCAACAGCCAGGTCGATCCGCCATCGGGTACGAGACCGACGCGAACGAAGGCCTGGAGGAAGTAGGCCGAGCGGGCCGCGAGAATTAGATCGCCCATCAGCGCAATGCTCATCCCGATGCCCACCGCCGCGCCATTCACCGCCGTGAGGAACGGCATTTTGAAGTCGCGGATGCTGCGCAGGAGCGGATGATAGTAGTTGTCCAACTGCTGGCCGGCATCCGGTTGGGAGTCGCGTCCCGCGGAGGCTTCCGCAAGGTGGGCGCCGGAACAGAAGCCTCGGCCCTCTCCCGTCAGTACCACTGCGCCAAAGTCATTGGCTCGGTCGCCAATGAAAGCGAGCGCCACCATCATGTCTTCGGCCATTCCAGGCGAAATGGCGTTCAACACTTCCGGATGGCTCATTGTCAGGACGGCGACCCTGCCGCGCGACATAACATGCACGCGCTTGAAACCCTTATGCATCCACTTCTCCAAACTTTCCTCCCCCGCACGCGGGGGAAGTCCGGCGGAAGGCCGGGGAAGGGAGCGCGCCGCAATCGTTTCGACGCGCGGTATCACTTCGGCCTCGGGCCCGGAGTTTAGGCTCGGGCCGGCTTTCGGGGGGCCCCAGGACCTGGGGTCGGAAGCCAGAGCCGGCGGGAGTACGGACTAGGGCGTGGGGATTGCGGTTTTCTTCGTACGGCGGATGGTGGTTTTTCCGGGAGCGGGCAATGTAACCGGCCTCAACAGGAACGCGGGCAAATGGCTCAGATCAGGAGCATCGGGCTCGGGCGCGCGTCGCGCTTGCGCCGGCGGCTGTTCGCGCCGAGGCTGGGGCTGCTTGGCGGCGGGCGCAGTTTGAACGGGCCGTGCGGCGCGCGGTGTTGCGATGGGATCATGTCCGTTTGCCGGCGTCTGCGCGGCCGTACGGGTTGGTGGCTCGTGCGACGGGCGTCGCCCGCGGCTTCCTTCCCTCCTGTCCGTGCGGTGGTGGCTCCGCGAATGCCCGCTCTCCTCACGAACCTCGAGCCCTTCCATCTTGTGGCTCGGAATTTTTTGACCGATGAGCTTCTCGATGGCCTCGACGAGCTTTGCATCGCGAGGCGTGGCGAGCATGAAGGCATGCCCTTCGCGGCCTGCGCGGCCGGTACGTCCCACTCGATGCACGTAGTCATCGGCGTGGAAGGGCACGTCGAAATTGAAGATGTGAGAGACGGCTGGAATATCGAGGCCGCGCGCCGCGACGTCGCTTGCAACGAGAAGCCGGATCTCGTCATTGCGGAAGGCGTCGAGTGTCTTGGTGCGAAGAGGTTGATCGAGATCGCCATGAAGCGGCGCCACGGAAAATCCGTGCTTTAGCAGGGAGCGCGCCACGACATCGACGTCGCGCTTGCGGTTGCAGAAAACGATTGCGTTCTTCACCGCCTTTTCCCGCACGAGGCGGCGCAGCGCTTCCCGCTTCGCCCAATCATTCGCCGGCACCTCCACGACTTCCTGCAGGATGGTGGTCGCCGTACTCGCCGCCCTGGTCACTTCCACCTGCTCGGGATTGTGCAGGAACTGGTCGGTGAGCCGCTTGATTTCCGGCGGCATGGTCGCGGAGTAGAACAGCGTTTGGCGCGTGAAGGGAATGAGCTTGCAGATGCGCTCGACGTCGGGAATGAAACCCATGTCAAGCATGCGGTCGGCCTCGTCCACGACGAGAACCTGGACCTGGCCTAACATCAGCTTGCCGCGCTCGAAATGATCGAGCAGGCGGCCGGGCGTCGCGATCAGCACATCGACGCCGCGGTCGAGTTTCTTGTCCTGGTCGTCATAGGAAACGCCGCCGATCAGGAGCGCCATCGAAAGCTTGTTGTATTTGCCGTAACGCTCGAAGCTTTCGGCCACCTGGGCCGCGAGTTCGCGTGTCGGCTCGAGAATCAGCGAGCGCGGCATCCGCGCTTTGGCGCGGCCACGGGCGAGGATCTCGATCATGGGAAGCGTGAACGAGGCGGTCTTGCCCGTTCCCGTCTGCGCAATCCCGATGAGATCGCGGTGCTTGAGCACCAGAGGAATGCCGCGTGCTTGAATGGGCGTCGGCGTCGTGTAGCCGCTTTCGGCGACCGCCTTCAGCACCGACGGTGAAAGGCCCAAGTCATGGAAACTTGGAAAGCTCGATTCGTGATCCGAAGAAGTGGCGGAAACGGCGTCTATCGCCTCTCCGAGGCCGGCTTGCGTGCCGGCAATCGTGTCTATCGTCATGCGCTCCTGGTGTGGGGCGCAGTTCGCGCCCTGGCCGCCTGCCCGAATGGCTACGGCACCATCATTGCGATGCAACATAGTAAGATTATTTCAAAAGTCAAGAAGGGCTTGGCTGCAGCACGCGCGCGCATGTTTCTTCGTGTGACCAATTGTTATGCCAAGATGGGACCAAGGCTCGAGGAAGCGAATGAAAGAGCGAAAGCTTGGAATCACCACATTCCTGGTAACAGGGGGGCTACTCGCGGTCGCGGCGTCGTTCTGGTTTCTTCAGATATATGGGATGGCTCGGCCAGAAGTCGCGCCGATCGGCGCGCCAGCCACGGCCTTTTCCGCAGCCCGTGCCGAGCAGGTTTTGGCGCGGATACTGGGGTCCGAGCGGCCGCATCCGGTTTCGAGCGATGAGAATGCGGTGGTGCGTGCGCGCGTCCTGGCGGAACTGGCGGCGCTGGATGTGCCCGCGCAGGTCTTTAGCAGCTTCGCCTGTCACTCGCCGCACGATTCCAGCCTGCTCATCTGCGCAACCGTGAAGGATATCGTCGCGGAGGTGAAGCCAGGGCCGGGCAGGGCGATCGTGTTGCTCGCGCACTACGATTCGGTCCCCGCGGGACCGGGCGCCGCGGATGACGAATCTGGCGTCGCGACAGTCATCGAGACGGCTCGGGCGTTGAAGGCGCGCGGATTTGAAAGCCGCCATCCCATTCTGGCCGTTCTGACCGATGGCGAAGAAGCGGACCTCCTGGGCGCCGCGGCGTTCCTGCGTGATCCGGCTCTTAAGGCGCGCGTGGGCGCTGTCGTCAATGTGGAAGCTCGCGGCAATCAGGGCCCGAGCCTGCTCTTTCAGACGAGTCCAGGCGACGGGCCGCTCATCGACCTCTACGCGAACAATGTTCCAAACTACGCGACGAGTTCTCTCTATCACGAAATCTATCGCTTCCTTCCGAACGATACCGACCTGACGCTGTTCATCGGCGATGGTTTTCCGTCGTTCAATTTTGCCTATGTCGGGGGCGTCGCCGACTATCACACCGCGCTCGACAGGCGTGCAAATCTCGACCCCGTTTCGCTGCAGCAGCAGGGCGACAACATGCTGGGCGTGGCAAGCGGGCTTGAACGGGTGGATTTTGCAAGCCTGCGCGGACGCGATGACATCTATCTCGACCTGCTGGGTCGGACGCTTCCGCGTGTGCCGGTGGTTTGGGCGCTACCGCTTGCACTCGCCGCGTTCCTTCTTCTTCTGACGGCTTCGCTGCTTTCGCGCGGAACGGCCGTTGCATGGCCGCAATGGCTTGCCGCCTTCGCGGTCACGCCTGCCTTCATCCTGGTGGCAGTAGGAAGCGGCTTCCTGCTGCATGGACTTGCATCGCTCGTCTCCGGAATGCCCGATCCTTCCTATGCCCATCCGGCTGCTCTGCGCATTGCGTTGGCGCTCGGATTGGGCGGCGGCGCGCTGCTCGTCTCCCGCCTTGCGGCCATGCAGCCCGCGGCAGCCGCCGCGTGGATGTGGCTGTCGGCATTGGGCATCGTCGCTGCAATCCTTGTTCCGGGCCTTTCGCCTTATTTCCTGATTCCCACGAGCGTAGCCGGGGTCACCCTCCTGATTGCCGCCCGTGTGCCGGGAAGTTGGAACGGAACATTCGGGGTGGCGGCACTTCTTGTTTCGGCGCTCGTCGCGCTTCTCGGCTGGAGCGCCATCGGCACCTCGGGCGAAGCGCTGATGGGACTGAAGCTTCATCCGCTGTTCACGGTTCCGTTCGCGCTGGGGCTCTCGACGCTGGTACCGCTTTTGTCGCGCTTTCGAATACCGCACGCATGGTGGGCACGGGCGACGGCGACGCTGTTCGTCACAGCCTTCGGCGCGGCAATCGTTCAGGGGCTGGAGCCGGCGTACAGCCCGACAGTTCCGCAGCGCCTGAACGTCACGTATGTCGAGGATTCCGGACGGCATCGGGCGTGGTGGGCGGTGGACGCCGTGGCGCCCGTACCGGATGCCATGCGAGCAATCGCTTCATTTTCGTCCCGCCCCGAACGAATATCGAGAGTAACGCCGCCGTCCTACGTGGCCCCGGCCGGCGCGCCACGCCTGGCGTCGCCCACGGCGACTGTACTCGGGGATGTCCACACAAATGGGGTTCGCCTGCTTACGATCGCACTGCACGGCTCGGACAGAGCGGCGCAGATGTTTCTCGTCATCCCGAAAGCGGCGATGCTCGAATCCATCGATCTGCACGGCTGGCATTTCGAGGCGCCCTCGCGGTGGGGGGACGACGATTCCGTTGTTCTCGCCTGCATGAGCCGCGATTGCTCTTTTGCCGAAATGACTCTCACAATCGCCACACGTGCCCCGGTCACTCTCGGCCTTTACGAGCAACGCTTCGGCCTTCCTGATTTCGCCCAACGCCTTGTTGCCGCGCGACCTCCGGCCGCCGTGCCCTCTCAGAATGGTGACGGAGTATTGCTGGTCGGGGGTGTACGCGTTCCGATGTGGACGGGTGCAAGATAGGCCGGTCTGCTGATCTGTCGAATAGTCACTCAGGGGACGCCGTTCCTGGCGCCAGGAAGGGCAGGATGCATTTCAATTTCCTTTCTCACACATCCACTGCGGCGGCGAAGCGGGCGTTTTCCTGGATGAACTGGAAGCGCAGCTCGGGCCTCTTGCCCATCAGCTGTTCGACGAGTGATGCGGTTTCTGCGATCTCGCCCTCAGCGATCTCCACGCGTTCGAGGGTTCGCAGACCAGGCTTCATCGTCGTCTCCTTGAGCTGGCCCGGCATCATCTCGCCCAGTCCCTTGAAGCGGGAGACCTCGATCTTCGCGCCGGATTTGAACACCGTCTTCAACAACTGCGCGCGGTGTGCGTCGTCGCGCGCATATTCGGTCTTGCTGCCCTGGGTCATGCGATAGAGCGGCGGCAACGCAAGATGGAGATGGCCATGCGCAATGAGGCGGGGCATCTCGCGATAAAAGAAAGTGAGCAGCAGCGAGGCGATATGCGCGCCGTCGACGTCGGCGT
>Ga0182024_10004166_pt1 | contig 33608 bp, 28 predicted proteins | sample P32metaG_FD_120480 | JGI IMG/M metagenome (GOLD analysis project Ga0182024, IMG submission 120480) | Permafrost microbial communities from Stordalen Mire, Sweden - P3-2 metaG (Illumina Assembly) | ecosystem: Environmental > Terrestrial > Soil > Wetlands > Permafrost | place: Sweden: Stordalen... | reverse complement strand
AGCTACGCGGGCTCAAGAAAATGGCCGCAATGATGACCCCCGACCAGGCTGGCGCGCGCGCTGCCTTCGAAAAGCTCGGCTTTCAGATCGAGGCGCTGTTGCAGGATTGGGTGGTCGATCGCAACGGCCGCCCGCGCGACCTCCTGATCATGAGCCACGATCTCGAAGGGGTGAGCGACCAAGTCTCCGCCTAGCACATCCGGCTGCTAGTAAACGCGGCGAATCAATTTATTCGTGGGGTCGGTGTTAAAAAGACAGCGATTTGTGACTCAAGGCTTGACGGCGATCGCCACGATATGAAGCCGCTCTCTTGAGATGGTTGCGAGTACGCCCGTCTGCTCAAGCTCTCGTTTGATGTCTTCGCGCGCTGGTGCGCGAAGCTCTTCAGGCAGATGACCGAGAAAATTGCCGAACGAACTCGCCTCGGAAAATCCGATGGCCGCCTCCGCGGTCATTTCACGTCGCGCAATTGGACGCGCCTCTATCGCCTTCGCCTCAAAGCCGGCCTCCGCTAGCAAGCTAGCCAATTCCCCAACGCTCACTCGATGTGCTACAGGCTCGGCCGCGGTCGGATATCGACTGTACGGCGCGCGCGACAGAACTCGCTCCCTGATCAAATGGAGAGGGCTGGGATCCCCTTTGGAGCCGGTGGAAATACCTAACCGGCCGCCCTTCTTCAGGACGCGGATGATCTGTTGCAGCGGTTCCCGTTTTTCCGGGAGCCAATGAAAGACCGCATTCATGCATGCAACGTCGAACGTATCGTGTGAAAATTCGCTCAAATCGTATGCATTGCCGGTTCTGAAGTTCAGATTCGAACGGGTCCTACGTTTCGCGATTTCGATACGAAGAGGCAAAGGATCTAGGCCGACCACCAATCCGACAGGCCCGACGATTGCGGCGACGTATTCCGCGAGGAGACCAGTCCCGCACCCGATGTCGAGTACGATCTCGCCTTCCGTTACCCCAAGGTCCTGGATCAATCGATGGCCGGCCTTGTACTGGCGCTCAGCACTTACTCGCTCGTACAGCTGCGCAAGATCTTCAGTATCCAAATCAAGACTAGCCGATTTCATTCACCATCCTCCATAACTCTTCGGCTTCGGACGTTTCCGCGATTGTGCGCACGTCTCCTTTCGAAACTGCTTGGACATGACAGCACTTTGTAAGACCCACTTCGCAGGTTTTGCTTGCTGACGCCTCTGGACTAGAGAAAACCTCGCCTTAAGGTCGCTTTCGTCGAGATCTACGGAAGCGTGCGGAGCGGATCACATCACTCGCCCACACAGACTATATAGGAACGTCCAGCCGGTTCAGGGCCGCTTCAATCATGTTAAGAACGCTTGCGACAAGGCCCAGATCGGGATCTGGCTTTCGTAGCTCATTGTCCAGTGCTTCAAATTGGGTGGAGAACCAAGGTGACCGCCCAGCGTGTTGTCCATTGAGATAACGATCCGCGAGCGCCTTTGTCTGATCCTTAAACTGCTGCTTCATATTTTGCCCCATTATTGGGCAGGTTAGTCAGATTGGCCACGTTAGTCACTTCTTCTTCCGCTTCGCTGCCCTCTTCTTCATCTCGGCTGATCGCTGCTCGGGCGTGAGCGCTGCTCATCCGGGAGTGCCGCTTTGCTGGCGGACTCGCTACGCTCTTCCGGCGTCATCTTTTCCGCGCGGCGCTTTCCGCCGATTCTGCCTGCCTTACGGGTATCCATCTCCGGACCACCATAACAAAACAGGCGTGCCACTACGCAGGTCGTTACATTCGCATAGCGCTTCGTATAAGCGAGCTTTGCTTCGGAAGCGGATTCGCCTCGCGCGGAGGGGCGGATTGAAACCTCGACGCCGCCGGATACTGGAAGGAGGCCAGCCAACTTATGAGTAAAGAAAATGAGAAAATGGAATGGCAATTGAACTCTCAGAGCTGGGCGCGACGCTAAAGGCGATCGCGAGCGCGGTGATGTGGCCGGTGCATGCGATCTAAAACGTCGCGGGCCGGATGTCGCGCTTCGTCCGGGGGCACAGTCCGATTCCGGAAGGGCCTTTGCGCATCTGACTTCGGGCTCGAGATGGCGCGAATGATCCAGCCCGCGCGCTAATCGAGGCGCTCCAGCGGGCGATGGCCGCAGTCGCGCTCACGGCGCCGATTATGATTGCCCAGCCGGCGATGGCGTCATTCCCGGCGCGAATCGCAATACCCCCCTTGAGTGGCGCTTGACGTTCGCGCGATGAAACTGATAGTGATTATCAAAATCGAGCCGTCGAGGTTGGCCCAATATGTACGTTTGCGTTTGTAATGCCGTCACTGACCGCCAGATTCGTTCCCAGTCCGAATGTACCCGTGGAACGGTCGCGGAGATTTATCGCGCGCTCGGCATCAAGCTCCAATGCGGGAAGTGTATCCCCACCGCAAAGTGCATCATCGACGAACTGCAACCGCAGGCGCGTGATGTCGCCCCATCGATTCCTGCTTTTGCGATGGCCGATTAATTTTGTTGGATTGGACGCATAGCTGCCGTGTATAAATGATGGAGGTACTGGATTGTCGGGAGGTGGCTCATGCAGGGGGATCCGAAGGTCGTTGTGCTTCTCAACGGCATCTTACGCAATGAATTAACGGCGATTAATCAATACTTCCTTCATTCCCGCCAGTTGAACCATTGGGGCGTCACCAAGCTCGGCGAGTACGAATACAAGGAATCGATCGCCGAGATGAAGCACGCCGATGAGCTAATCGAACGTGTGCTCTTCCTGGACGGACTACCTAATCTGCAAGACCTCGATAAGCTGTTGATCGGGGAAAACGTCAAAGAGATCCTCGAGTGCGACCTCAAGGCGGAGACCAAAGCGCTGGGTGATCTCCGCGAGGCGATCGCGTATACCGAAACGGTGCGGGATTACGCGAGCCGCGACATGCTGCAGAGCATCCTCAAGCACGAAGAGAGTTCCATCGATTTTATCGAAGTTCAGTTTGACCTGATCGACCTAATAGGAATCGGGAATTACATCCAGTTGCAGTCCGGCAGCGCCAGTTAAGCCGACTGGCGGCTGGTTATTGCGTGCGCCATTCCGAGCGCCGCTCTTCGGTTGAATGTACGTGACGGGCGGCGATAAGCTTTATCCACGATGGAATCTCGCCAGCTCAAACGTGTTGACATTCTGCGCCACGAACTCAAGGCGCTGCGTTTCATTCTTGATAACTATCATACTGGCAAGCTCGACTCCGCGTCGATTCCGCCGCGCGAAGACTTTCAATCCGCCCAGGGCCAGCGCCTCTACGACATCATATTAGGCGCGCCGGGCCGTACCGCGGCCGAGGAAGAAATTGGCGAGATGGAACTCGATGACGTCGATATCGAATCCTTCCTGCGCCTGAGCGGCGATCATTACTATACCTATCCGGCGCTGGTGCATGAGCGTGCGGAGGCGATCCGTCAGGGTCGGCTCCGGATCGAGACGGTGTGAGCGCGCTCGCATTGAAGGAGCTGCATTTCCTGCTGGACGCCGGCGGCGCACTGATCGCCTTTCAGGAAAAGGAACAGTCGTGGGCGGGCGCGCTGGCATTTTCGAGCGAGGAGCGCGCGCGCCACTTCATTCAACTTAACCATCTGGATGTAGCAGAAATCGCCTCGCTGTTGATCGATGATCGTGACAGTGTGGGGGCGCTGATTGCCGCGATGAAGCGCCGGCCCATTCGCTACGCGCTGCTCGATCTCGACTACCATTCTGGACGCTGCACGCAGATTGACTTCGAGGGCGACGGCTTCGGCGAACCCACCGAACGCCAGTTCGTCGCTGCCCATCGCCACGGATGAAGGGCGTGGGCTCGCTCGCACATCCTGCGGAGAGTGAGCCAGGAGACGCGATTCGGCGGCGGCTACCCTGAGCAGGTTGCTTTAGTAAATCGATGACGTTCAGCGGCGATGAAATCGAACGCGCACGGCGGCGCCTGAAGGGCATCATCACGCCGACGCCGCTGATTCGGAGTACGACGCTCGGGCGCATGCTGGCGGCGGAAGTTTACCTCAAGCCGGAAAATCTTCAGAAGACCGGTTCGTTCAAAATTCGCGGCGCTTACAACCGGATCGCGGCGCTGTCGTCCACAGAGGCTGCCCGCGGTGTGATCGCGGCCTCGGCGGGAAATCACGGACAGGCGCTTGCGTACGCGGCCACGCGCGCCGGTATCAAGGCGACCATCGTGATGCCAGTGACTGCTGCGATCGCGAAGGTCGACGCGACTCGCAGCTACGGCCAGGAGGTGATACTCGCGGGCGCCGATTACCAGGCGGCGCGGCTCGCTGCCGAGGAGCTGCGCGACCTTACTGGCGCGCTCTTCATCGACGCCTACGACGACCCGCTCGTGATTGCCGGTCAAGGCACGATTGGGCTCGAGATCGGAGATGAAATCACGCCCGACGCGGTGATTGTGCCGGTGGGCGGAGGTGGGTTGATCGCTGGCATCGCGATGGCGATGGCGGCGCGCTCTCCGCATACGGAAATCATCGGGGCCGAAGCGGCGGGATCGCCGCAATTAAGCCTGAGCCTCGCGGCGGGCACCCCGACGCCGGTAACGAAACCGGTCGATACTATTGCTGACGGCCTCGCCACTGGACGTATCGGCAACCTGCCCTTCGAGTTGATCCGCACACGCGTGCATCGAGCAGTCACGGTCGACGATTTCGAGATCGGCGAAGCGCTATTGCTGATGCTCGAGCGGATGAAGCTGCTGGTCGAAGGGGCCGGCGCGACGGCACTCGCGGCGGCCCTCAAGCTGAAGGCTGAACTCGCCGGCAAACGCGTAGTGATCTGTATCAGCGGCGGTAATATCGATATCAATCTGCTCGATCGGATTATCGGTTACGGGCTGGCCAAGGCGGGGCGCCTGATGCGCTTCGCCGCTGACCTGCACGATCGTCCCGGCGAATTGCAGAAACTGCTCGTGCTGATTGGCGAGACCGGGGCGAATGTGCGCTCGATTGAACATGATCGCACACGGCGCGACGTTCCCATCGGCAGTGCACGCGTGATCCTCGAACTCGAGACGCGCAGCGCCGGTCACCTCGGCGAATTGCGGCGCCGGCTCGCCGAGCGTGGCTACTCGATCATGGGCGACGGTTCGGTCTGAACGCAACGTCGGTCGCGGTCCGATACCAGCCGACGGCATCTGCGCGCGGGCTCATTCGTCACGAACATTCTCACCGGCGCGATGATTGGGGCGCGCGGCCCGAGGCTGTAGCGCACGCAGAATATCGCCACCGGTCACGATCCCCGTGATCTTGCCGCCGGGCTCGGTGACTATCAAAATTCGTTGACTGTCCTCACGCGCGAGCATCCGCAGGGCCTCGGCGACATCGGCACTGGCTGCGATTGAGGGAACGTTGCGGTTGGCGACTTCGCCGACACGCGTTGCGTTCCATCGTTCGGGCGCGGACCTGCCCAGCGCCGCGACCGAGATCGTCCCGATCACCTGTCCGTTTTCGACGACTGGATAATTAACATGGCCATGATCCGCTGCGATGCTATCGGCGAATTCACGCATCGATGCTTGCGCGGCGACCGAAACGACGTCGCCCTGCATTACTTCGCGCACCGCGACACCGGTGAAGCCGTACAGTTTTACCACCTCGTGTAACCGCTGATCGCCCGACGCCGAAGCCTCGCCCGAAATTGCGTAAGCGCAAGCCGCGCCGATCAGGGTCGGGATGAGGAACGAATGGCCGCCGGTGGTCTCTGCGACGAACACGACCGCGGTCAGCGGCGCTTTGTACCCGGCTGCGATGAACGACGCCATGCCGACTGCCGCATACAGGTCAAAGGTAGGTGCGTGTGCGATCGATTGCGCAAAGGCGCTGCCGATGGCACCACCCGCAAGAAACAGCGGCACGAACATCGCGCTGACGCCGCCCACGCCCAGTGAAAATAGCGTTGCGAGCAGTTTCACGAACGCGAAGACAATTAATTCGCTTGAGGGATGCGGATGCGACAGAACCTCGCGGACCGCTTCGTAATTCGGGCCAAGCGGAATTAGAATGCCTGGATAGGCGGTGATGAAGATCAGGCCGCAAATCCCAGTCAGCAGGCCGCCGATGACGAGTTTGCGCGTGTGTGATATCGGAGCGTGAACCGCGAAGGCGCGGACTTTGCGGAAGGTGATCGTGAAGACCATCGCGATAAGCCCGCAGATAAAGCCCAGTAACGCCGACCAGAACAGATCAGCCGTCCGAAAACTCGTGCTGCCAGCGAAGCCAAAGAGCGGCGTCGCTCCGAGAATCGAGGCCAGCGTCGCATACGAAAACACCGACGCAATCAGCGACGGTAGCAGCGCTTCATGCGCGAGGTCGTCCTTATATGGCATCTCGAGCGCGAAGATCAGTCCGGTCAGTGGTGCGCGAAACACCGCCGCCATCCCGGCTCCCGCGCCGCTGATCAACATCAGCCGCCGGTCGCGCGGCTCTAGCCCGAAGCGTTCCAGCTTGGTCCACACCCACGAACCGATTGCGCCACCACCATAGATGCTCGGCCCTTCGAGCGCCGCGCTGCCGCCGCAGCCAACCGTGGTGATGGCGGCGAGCAGCTTCCACCAGAACGGTTTCATGTCGATGTCGCCTTCGCGTTCGTGATAGGAGCGGATTATCTCCTCACTCGAATGTTCGTTGGGATCGGGTGTGCGGTACTGCATAATCAGCCCGGTCAGGTAGAATCCAACCACGAGACCCGGAACGATCGTCCAATGATACCGCAGGTAAATAGGCAGTATGGTCGCCCATACTATATCGAGCAGAATTTTCGTAAGCAGAGTAATCAATAGTCCGACGGCGATACCAATCACTGGCGCGACCAGCAGCCATTTCTGGATAGCGCGCGAATAGGTGGCGCTGAGATCTGCGTGAAAGATCGCGGCGTACCTGCGCAATAGCGGATACTTCAAACTGATCGAATCGAAGACGCGAGAAATAGCGCCCACTTCAAACTCCTTTTATCGCCGGACGTCCGCTGAATTCGAGCGCAGAACCGCTCGCGCGCCCCAGCCGAGAATAAATGCCTGCTGATGCGGCTGTGTCGTTATCGTGCAACTGGTGTAACGGAAATGGCGCAGAGAGCAGCGGTCCGATTAAACGGATCGCACGGACGGCACTTAGATGGACCATACGGCGCATAATCGCTATGGACGTATTCGAGTAATTTCATTGGTTTCGCGTTGCTACCTCATCCATGCCACAGCGGCAAATCGCATGAAGCGATCCTGGTTTTGCCGAATATACTCAATCGGTTCGTGGCACGGCAATTGTATAGTGGTTAATTGCCCAACGCAGTAGTTGAAGACCAACGCCAGGAAGTTTCCGGCTCGTTTGATCAAATGAGACTCGATCGCGGCGATGTCCACGTATACTGCCGGTGAGCCAGGGGGATCGATGGATAGCGGCGACAGATTCACGCCAGAGTTCGGAGTTCGGGTTTTCCTGATTGAGGATAATCCCGAGCATTCATTCATAGCCGTGACGGTCATCCGGCAATTGCTTGGTGAAGCGAGCGAAGTAATCGTGGCCGAGAATGCTGACGAAGCGATTGGGCTTATTAGCCAATTTACCGAACATGACCGGCCCGATCTCATGCTGGTCGATCTGCGTCTGCCCGACAACGGCGGATTTGCAGTGCTGACCGCAGCGCGTTCGAATGAGGCTTGCATGAGCGTACCGTCTTTCGTTATCACTAGTTCGCTCTACGATCAGGATATTGCCCAGTGTTATGAACTCGGAGCATCTGCGGTATTGGGCAAGCCACTCTCGCGCGCGAGCCTGCGTGAGGAGCTGATTCGAATCGGCAAGCTCCCGGCAAACACCTCCGCCCACACGACCAATACTCATTAGAATTGGCGCAGCCTCGCGTCTGAGATTTTAGATACTCACTGGCGTATCTTCAAAGGGCAGCGTTTGCTGCCCTCATTTTCCTAAACGCTCGGCCAGCGATTGTTCCAGGGCCGCGCCTGTTCGTAGGCATAGGCAGCCTGCATTACGAGTTGGTCGCGATGACGTTCGGCGACGATTTGTAATCCACAGGGCAACCCGTTCACGCCAAATCCGGCCCGTACCGAGGCCGCCGGATGGCCACTGAAATTGAACGGATACGAAAATGTCATCGATTGCATCAGGTCAGCGAGCGGCATGCTGTCAATTTCCTTCGGCGGCGGGCCCGATGCGTTGAAGGCCTCCGTCGGCATCATTGGGGTCAACAGCAAATCGAAGCGCTCGAAGACCTTGCGCAGCCATTCGTTGAACTGCGTGCGAATCCGATAAGCGTCGCCGTAATCGCGCGCGGTGGTCTGTACCGCCGCCCGCACGTTAGCGAGAAACGAGCGTCCGAATTCATGCTCGTGGCCGGCGAAATAGCCGCCCAAATCCGCCAGCGATTGAAACGTCTCCATCACCGGTTCGTCCAGTACCGTGAGCTGATGTCCCATCTCCTTGAACGCGGCGGCCGCGCGCTCGATCTCGATCCTCACGCCGGCATCGACCGGACGGCCGAAATCTGGGTGAAATGCAACCCGCAGGCGCTTAGGTAGCTGGTCGACCGTGGCGTTGAAGGAAACGCCCGGATGGGGTAGCGAACTCGGATCCGATGGATGATAACCGACGGTCGCATCTAGATACAAAGCAGAGTCGCGCACCGTGCGCGTGATTGGGCCTACCACCGCGAAATCGACCCATTGCGTCATCCCGAGCCGCGCCCGCGCCGGAATCAGTCCCTGCGTGGATTTGATACCGAAGGCGCCGGTGTAGCATGCGGGTATTCTGATCGAGCCCCCCAGTCCGACGCGGTTGCTAGCGGCACCATGCCCGACGCGACCGCCGCGGAACTTCCGCCGGAGGATCCGCCGGGCGTGCGATCCGGATTCCACGGATTGCGCGATACGCCAAAGAGCAGATTACGTGTAAACGCGGTATGTCCGAACTCGGGTGTGTTGGTTTTGCCGACCACGATCGCACCGGCCGCGCGCAGCCGTGCGACCTCGATCGAGTCTTCCTGTGCGAGATTATTCTTGAACGGCACAGAGCCGAACGTCGTCGGCATTCCGGCCACGCCTTCGAGATCCTTCACACCCAGCGGCAGCCCCGCCAGCGGCCCCACCTCCTTGTCTCGCGCGATGCGCTCGTCCATCGCGCGCGCCTCGTCCATCGCCAGATCCGATCGCATCGCGCAAAACGCGTTGAGCTGCGGATTCAGCCGCTCGATTCGCGCGATTGTCGCCGCCATCAATTCGCTCGGCTTGAGTTCGCGCCCGCGAATCATCGCCGCCAGTTCATACGCTGGCATCCAATGCAGTTCAGTCATAATCCTTCCCTCCCTCGGTATGATCCCGCGGATTCGATCCGCGGTCGAGTCTTCCTCGCGCATGCGCCGCCAATGGCCGCCTCAATCGGAAGCGATCCCTCGCGCGCAGATTTGGTCCAACCGCGTGCATTGATCCAAGCCTGGGGATTTGATCTACCGCGAGTCTTCATTGCGCGTGCATCGCAATAATTCAATCCCCGCGGTCTGTGCTAGCAAGTCTCAAGCGAACCCATTCGCTCGTCTTTCGTTCGAGTGGCGCTGCCATTCCCTTGAGGCGCGCATGATTCACGATCGCGAACCGGCGATGACGATCTCAACGTTGAACGCGCCGGCAACTATCGCGATCTCGATAGCGGCGATTAGCTAGGCCTGGCGCTCGCGCCAATTCCCGTATCGAGCAAACGGATCCGGTAAAATCCGGTCCGTTGATTTCACCGCCGCGGATTCCGATGGCGACTACGTTGGGCCACTGAGGGTCCCCGGCCGAACTCAGCCTCATCCCACCGCAGACAGTTAAAATTATAGCGCCCGGGGTGAAGTCCTTCGCAGAACCGGACCGGCCTCAGGCATCAAGTATGAAGATTCATACGAGCGCCTCGGGCGTCGCCCTAAATCGGGACTTAGGACCGCGGCGCCCCAGCGCGGAGGTTCGTTAGTCGGCGCCCGTCGCTACTACTATGCCCTGCATAAAAGTCTGTTCGCGTCCGTCCACGGTCTTGACCGTCAGCGTACAGAGGTAAGTGCCGGGGTTCTGATAGGTATGGTAAATGTACAGTTCCGGCGGCAACGCGGAGACCGTACCATCGCCGAAATTCCATGAATAGGTCAGGAAGCCGAAGCCCTCGGGATCGTCAGCGAGCACGAAAAAGCCGACCTGCATCGGCGCGATACCGGATGGCGGAGCCGCCATCATCGAGCCGGTAATCTGCTGGCTGATGTGCATCTTCATCATCGGCGGTGGCATCGACGGGTCATCGGCCGGCATCGAGGGATTCATCGGCGTACCCATATCATCGCCGGAGCCCATTTCATCACCCGAACCCATGCCGCCCTGCTCCTGCGCGCGACCTGCGGCGGGGTTGAGCGCGATCGTCGCCGCGGCAATCAGCGCGATTGCCACGAATACGATAAAGGTACTTCTCGGTCTCATTGGATATTCAGTTAGTGATACTCAGTTCGCGAACTTTCTCATCATCTGAATCTTATAACTGCCAACGCAATCCGCCAAGCTTCTGTGTTCCTCGACCGTACACGATACATTCCTCGCTATCTGTCAAGCGATGTGGTCCGCGGCCACGCATGGCGTGTTCTGTATTAGCCAGCGAGCGGGGTGGGTCTGACCGCGCGCGATTTATGCGCTGTGTTCCACTAAGTGTTCCGCGACGACGTGCTGGTGTTGGTCCGCACGAACACCCGCATCCGCTGTCGGTCCACACCTGGATCTCTATCGCAACCTCTGCGATATCTCTGGTGCAACCTCTTTCCTTTGCAACCTATCTATTGCATCACGAAGCCGCCGTCGGGATGCAGGATCGAGCCGGTGAAGTAGCTACCCTCCTCGCTGGCGAGAAACAACGCGGTATTGGCGACGTCGACCGGCTTGCCGATCCGCTTGAGCGGTGCTTGCCGCATCATGCGATCGAAATTCTTGCTTTCCTGGAGGTCCTTGGTCATTGGCGTGTCGATCACGCCCGGTCCGATCGCATTGCACGTGATGTCGTAGCGGCCGAGCTCGAGCGCCATGTTCTTCATCAACATCCAGACGCCCGCCTTGCTCACGGCGTACTCCCCCGAGCCCTTGATTGGGATCTTCGCGGCGCCAGAAGCGATTGCGATAATCCGGCCGCCGCGTCCTTGCGCGATCATCTGCACCGCTGCCGCCTGGCAGGTCAGGAAGCAGCCATCGAGGTTGATCGACATCAACTTGCGCCATTCTTCGAAAGAAATCTCGTGGAGGAATTTGTGCGTGTAGTCGCCGGCCCCATAGTTCGCATGGGAGACACCCGCCGCGGCGAGCAGAACGTCGAGACCGCCGAGATCCTTGACGCACTTTTCGAGCATCGCGGTGACTTGCGCGGGTTCGCTCACATCGACTTGAATCGCCGAGGCCTTGCGGCCGAGTTTGCGCACAGCCGCGGCGGTTTCCTCGGCCGCCGCCAGATTGCGGTCGGCGACAGCGATGTTGGCGCCCTCCTCGGCGAAACGAATCGCCGACGCGCGCCCAATTCCGCTGGCGGCGCCGGTGATCAGCGCGCTCTTTTCATCGAGTCGTAAACTCATCGCGATAAAACTCCTGCGGTCTCTGCGCCCGCTTAGCCAGCGTGGCGCGAAATAAGTCCGATTCGGCTAGATAACATGGGCCACGCCGGCAGCGCCAGCCGCGTGAAAGAAAAGGAGAGAGTTGTTGAGGAACACAAAACCAATAGTTTCCAGAAACTGAAAACCTCACCGGGTTTCAAGCGGCCCAACAGTCTTGACCTGACTTTCAGGACTGGACTTCATTTGATAAAAATGCGGGCTTCGCCCTGTCAAAACTCATCGTCACCGACGCGCGATGCTCCGTGACATTCCATGCCGGCGGTGCGGCGCTCGTTTGCGATGCTCGAGTTTAGCGAGCGGGGCGGCGCGTCAGACGCGCAGGAGCCATTCGCTGAGGTCGACGGTGTAGGACTCGCCGTCGGTCAGCATCAGGGACTTGGGCGAGCGCCTGAGATGCACTTTGGCAGTATCCATCTCGCGCGGCATCAAGTAGATGAGGTCGCCCGCTGACATCGAGATGACGCGGACACGTTCCTCGCCGTGGCGCTCCGCGCCGGAAATCTCGTAGGGGCTAAGATGAAAGGGAAAGCCACGCACGCGCACGGCGACCGAGTCATATTCCTCGATTACGCCGACGAAGAAACGCGTGTTGTCGTCTTTAAAGAGCTTGCGGTCGATAATGAGCACGCGATCACCGTCGTTTAGCGCAGGCATTTGCTTCCCTCCCCTACTGATATTCAATTCTACCGATCCGACAGATTTGAATCGACGCCCCCTCACCCCTTCCGAGGTGCCGCGGACGCCACCTCAACCTCGGATTCCTCGCTCCGAGCGTTTGGCATCCCGAATGTCCGCCACGAGTATCTGTTCAGATGATTCTGGGGCTTGCGCGACAACAGATGATTTGGCGCCCTGCGAGCCGATGGCTGTCGCATCGCAAGTAGATGGCTTTCGCGCGGCGCGCTAGACCGCTACGATTGATGGTTTGAACGATGCGGCGGCAGGTTCGATGCCGGCGTCCTCGAGGAATCGCAGTGCTGACGCTCGACAAGGTCACCAAACATTACGGTGGACGCACGATTTTCGATAGTGCGAGCTGGGCTATGCCGGACGACGGACGGGTCGGCCTGGTCGGCCTCAACGGCGCCGGCAAATCGACTTTGTTGCGCATCATCGCGGAGCAGATCCAGCCAGACGGTGGCCGCATCTCGCGCCCGCAGCGCACGCGGGTTGGCTATCTGCATCAGGATTCGCCCGAGATGGGCGGGCGATCAGTACTCGACGAGACGCTCTCCGCCCTGGCCGAGATGCGCGAGCACGATCGCCGCCGCGTCGAGCTCGAAGAGATTCTCGCGACCGATCATTCCGGCCCCACTCACGAAGCCGCTCTGGAGGAATTGGGCGACGTGCTGAGCGAACTCGAACGCCATGGCTTCTACAATGCCGACAGCCGCGCCACGTCGGTGCTGTTCGGCCTGGGCTTTCGCGAAGAGGACCTCGGGCGCGACGTCGCGGAATTCTCGGGTGGCATCCGTATGCGGATCGCGCTGGCCAAGCTGTTGCTGCAACGGCCCGACTTCCTGATGCTGGACGAGCCGACCAACCATCTCGATATCGAGGCGCGCAACTGGCTGGAGGAGTACTTGGAGGATTACGAGGGCGGCATCATCCTGGTCTCGCATGATCATTACTTTTTGGACCGGGTGACCCGCCGCACGGTTGAAGTCTCGCGCGGCGCACTGAACGAATACAACGGCAACTATTCATTCTACCTGGTCGAGCGCGAGCGCCGTTTCGAGGCCGATCTCGCGGCTTACGAGAAGCAGCGCACCGAAATCGAGCACATGGAGGCCTTCATCAGCCGCTTCCGCTACCAGGCGAGCAAGGCCAAGCTGGTCCAGAGCCGCATCAAGCAGCTCGACAAAGTCGAACGATTGCAATCGCCTGCCGGACTTGAAAAGCCGCCCACGATCAAGTTCCCGAACTGCGATCGGGGCGCGCGGCGGGTGGTCGAATTGCGCGACGCGGTAAAGCGCTACGGCGAGCTGACGGTCTACAGCGGAGTCAGCCTCGAGATCGAGCGCGGCTCGCGAATCGCGCTGGTCGGCCCCAACGGTGCTGGTAAGTCGACCATGATTCGGATGCTCGCCGGAGTCGACGATCTCACCGGCGGCGAGCGGATCGTCGGCGACAAGGTCGTGATGGGTTACTTCGCCCAGAACCTAGCCGAATCGCTCGACTACGACAGCACCGTGCTCGACGAACTCAGCCGCAGCGCTCAGGGCATGACCTCGACCGAAATCCGCAACCTGCTCGGTGCGATGCTGTTCTCGGGCGACGAAGTGCAGAAGCGCGTCGGCGTGCTCTCGGGCGGCGAACGGGCGCGGCTGGCGCTGGCCAAAGTGATCGCACGGCGCAACAATTGTCTGCTGCTGGACGAGCCGACCAACAACCTCGACATCGTCGCGAAGGAGACTTTGCTCGAAGCGCTCCGACGTTTTCCCGGCACAGTTCTGATCGTCAGCCACGATCGGCACATCCTGAACCAGTTGGTGACTCAGGTGATCGAAGTCGGTCACGGCCACGCGATCCGTTATCTTGGAAATTACGACGATTACCTGGCGAAGAAGGCTCAAGAAGAATCGCGCGCGGTTAAGGATGCCCCAGTCGCCCGGGTCGAAGGTGCGCGCAGCCGCCTGACGCAGGTCGGCAGTTCGGTCGCGGCGGAAGGCGCCACCAATGGCGCTGTGCCTACGACTTGCGTCAATGGCAACGCGAAGGCGGTGCAGTCCACATCGCTGGCGCGCGCCGGCGGCAATGGCCGCAAAGCGCCGGCAGTGGCGGATCACGCGAGCGATCGCAGGCGATCGCAAAACGCACGCAAGCGCGCCGAAATCGAAACGGTGATCGAGCGCAAGGAAAACGAGCGTGCGGCGCTGGCTCTCGAAATGAACGATGCGAACTTCTACCTCGCGCGCAAGGACGCCAAGGAAATGATCGCGCGCTACGAACTTCTGGGCGGTGAAATCGACAAGCTCTACGAGGACCTGGTTGCCTTCGAGGACTCGGGCGCCGCGAAGTGATGATCTGCATAGTAGGTGGGCCGCGCCGGTAACTCGCGCGTCGGCGGTTGCACCGGCTAAAATCGCTCGCATGAGCGCAGAAAATCCACCGGGGTTCGGAGCGTGGTTGCGGAGTGCGGTCGCGACTCGATTCTCGGGCGCCCGCGTCTCGGAGATCACCGCTCTCAAGGGCGATGCGTCGTCGCGGCGCTTCTGGCGCGTGGCGATCGCTCAGGATAAGGGTAACGACGATCACGCGGCGCCGTCCTCTGCGATCGCGATCGATCTCGGTCCCGACGATCTCCCGCTGTACGCGCGCGCTCTCAGGCTCATTCGCGAGCCGTTGAAGGAGCCGCCCTGGATAGCAGTGCAACGTTTCCTCGCCGCGATCGGAGTGGCGGTCCCCAAGGTTTACGCGGACGACGCTCGCGCTCGGCTACTGCTGGTCGAAGATGTCGGCGAGCTTCCGCTCTTCGAGGCCGCGATTCATGGCGAAGCGGGCGACCTCTACCGTCTCGCTGCCAATGAGCTCCTTCTGTTTCATCTCGACGGCACGCGCCGTCTCGGCCGCGACTTCATCGCCGCGCGCATCGACTACGACGAGCGGCTGTTTCGCTGGGAACTGTCGCAGTTCGTTGACTACGGTATCGCCGAAGTCTCGCGTGGGACTGAGCCCGGCGCGATCGCGCCCGAACTAGACGACCTCGCGATGCGGCTCGGGCGCTACCCGCGAGTGCTTTCGCATCGCGATTACCACGGGCACAATCTCTTCCTGCAGGCAACGCCGCAAGGCGCTTGGCGGCTGCGCGTGATCGATTTTCAGGACGCGCTGATGGCGCCCGCGGCGCAGGACCTGGCGGTGCTGCTGACGACGCGCGACGCCGCCCGGATCATCACGCCGGCGATCGAGCGGCGCGTGCTCGAATACTACTTCGCCGCACATCTCCGGCGCGGTACGCCGATGACGCTGACGCTCGACGAATTCATCGAGAGTTACCGCCTCTGCGCGCTCCAGCACGCACTCAAGGTCATCGGGCGTTTCATCTGGCTCGAACGCAACGGCAAGTTGGGCTACGCCGCTTACATTCCCTATGCGCTCGATCAGGCGCGCCGCGTCCTGCAGAGCCGCAATGACTTCGTTCATTTATGCAAAGCGTTGGGCATGTAGCGCAAATGCGCATCGTCGCGCGAAATAATGGTTGAGGAATTCAAAACTTATAGTTTTCTGAAACCTCGCGAGGTTTCAGACTTCCCATCATGGAAAACGCTCGCGTTGCTCGAATAGGTGGGCAAGTCGTCCAGATTCGTCATCCCGAACGAAGTAAGGATCATCCTTTCGCTCCGACGGCCGCCGCTCATGATGCCCGCATGGGCCAAACCACGATTACCGACAGATGATTTTACTTACGAACTTGAAACCCGCCAGAATGCCGTGGATACCTATCGTGGTACGCGTACTACGATTAGGCGCAACGTGTTGATCGGCTTCGCACTGGCATCGCGATGAAGGGCCTGGTGCTTTCAGCCGGCTATGGCGAACGACTGCGTCCGCTTACCGAAACGACGCCCAAGCCGATTCTGGAAGTCGGGGGGCATCCGCTGATCCATTACCCGTTGCTGATGCTCAAGCGTGCGGGCATCACCGAGGTCGCGATCAATGTTCATCACCTGGCCGCCGAAGTCGAACACGCTATCGGTAACGGCGCTGCGTTGGGGCTACGGATTACCTACTCACCCGAGCGCGTGCTGGCTGGGACCGGTGGACCGCTGGTAGTGCTGCGCGATTATTTCGGCAACGAATCATTTGTGCTGGTCAACTGCGACACGATTCTTGATCTCGATCTGGCCGGCGTGATCGAGTTCCATCGCCAGCGTGGCGGGATTGCGAGTTTCGTGGTGCGTGCGGGCGGGGATCCCGACGGCTACAGCCGTATCGAATGCGACGGCCACGGGCGGATCCATCGAATGCGCCTGTTGCAGGGGCGTGCGCGCGGCCAGTTCGTCGATCATCCACGCGATCTCGGCGCGAACGTCACGGCAACGCTCACGCCCTATATGTATTGCGGGGTGATGGTCTGTGAGCCGGAGGTCTTCGCGATGATGCCGGCAGCGCCGCCATTTTCGTTGATGGGCGATCTGTTCGCGCCGATCGCCGCGCGCGGAGTGCCGTTGTTCGGCTACGTTCATCGGGGCTTCTTCCGCACGGTTGACGACCTGGCTGGCTACGAAGCGGTGCGCCGGGAGTTCGCGACAATGCCTCCGCCGCTCGATTTCCTGCGCTGATCGATAGATACGCTTGCCGAATTCCGGTGGGACTTTTGCGAGCCGCTTGCGACAGGTTACGCGCTCAAGCAAGCTGAACCCGAGAGGTCATTCGATGTACAAGATTGTCGCCTTCTGGGGACCGCCCAAGCCGTCCGATGTTGAGAGCTTCGAAAAATATTACCAGGAGGTCCACGTGCCGCTCGCACGCAAGGTTCCACACGTGCGCAAGCTGGTGCTCACGCGCACCGAGTCCGGTCTCGAAGGCGCGACCGCCCCGTTTCATCGCGTGGCGGAAATTCACTTCGACAATCCTGAGGCGTTCCATCGCGCGAGCGAAACCGCACAATGGCGCGCGATGCGCGAGGATGGCGGCAAGATGGTCGCGCGTTTCGGCGTAACGCTGCAGGCCGGCGTCGGATGGGAGCGCGAGTAGCCGGCGGCTGAACCCGCGTCGGCATTGCCGTCAGCCGAGCAGATGTTTGCTTGCGATTGCGGCGCCGTCACGCATCGCACGCAGCTTCTCCCACACGACCTCCTCAGCCACTGGCGCCAATCCGGTAGTGGTCTCGAAGCCGCAATCCGTACCGGCCATCACGCGGCGCGGATCGCCAACCGCCCGCGCTACCCGCACAATCCGCGCGGCCACCACCTGCGGATGTTCAACGTAATTGGTAGTGGTATCGATCACCCCGGCGATCAGGTTCATCTCGTCCGGGAGCCGATGGCGCTCGAAGTATAGATACTCATGCGCATGGCGCGGATTCGCCATCGAGATCATCAGCGCGCCAACCCGCGCTTTATACAATTGCGGCAGTATCTCGTCGAGCGCGACATCGTGAGTGTGGGGCCCCTCGTAGTTGCCCCAGCATACGTGCAGCCGCACCCGGTCGGGCGGAATCTTCTCGAGCGCACGGTTGATCGCGGCGATCACCAGGTCAACGAAGCCGATGAAATCCTTGAGCGGGCGCTGGCCGTATGTGACATGCCGTTCCATCGCGAGGTCGGGAGCGTCAATTTGCAAAATGAAGCCGCGCGCGACGACGATCTCGTATTCGATTCGCAGGGCGTCCGCCAGCGCCATCACGTAGTCCTCGAGGCTCTTGTAGTACTCGTTGAGCATGGCGGACGCGATGATTCCGGGTGACGGCGCGGTCATGAAAGCCTCAGCGAATCCCGGCTTGAGCTCCGCCAGGATTTTCGCGAAGTCATCGCACTCGTGCTCGAGCGGCGTGCGATCGAGATAGGTCACTGCGCCGATCGCCTTGGGCGCGTGCAGCAGATCGACCTGCACCCGCGTGCGCATCTGGGTCATGATGATTTCGAGGAAACTCGGAAATGCGCGCATGTCGGCAAAGACCGGGCGATCGCTTTGCCCGCCAAAGCCGCTCATCCGATGCTGCACGTAGGTGAAAAAGCTCTCGCGCGCTTGCTCGCCATTGTTGCCGACATCGATACCGCATTCGTCCTGCAACTTGACGGCGTGACGCGTCGCCTCAAGGATCGCCTGCTCCATCGCGGCCGCATCCACCGCCTCGTGCCGGCTGAGCCGCCCGAACATCTCGCCCAGCGCCCGCGGTCTGAGCAAGCTCCCCGCATGCGTCGTCAGGATTCGTTTATCCGATCGTTTCATCGCCATGTCTCCCGTCGCTCTCCGTCGAGTTACTCCATTTGACCGGCTTTGCCCACCAGGTTCGCATGCGTCGCGCGCCGCCGGAACTGAGCCGCCCCAGGCACGTAGAAAAACATCGCATGACGGCGATGGGAAATTGATGATTCACGACCGCGATATGGCTATTGTTACACGACTTTATCCGGCGCTTGACAGGATGATTACAATGATTGTGAGGAGGGTTATTAGATGAAAGCCAAAGTGCGCGCCCTTTCGCACGCCGGATCCGCGCATGATCCAGTTCCCGCGTCCGCGTCACCGGGCGATAGTGAGCTGTTCGACGCTTACTCTCAGGCGGTGATCCATGCCGCCGAAGTCGTCAGCCCGGCGGTAGTCTATATCGAGGTGACGCGCCGTCCACGCACGACCCAGCGTGAATCGCGCGGCGCCGATGGTGCCGCGCTCGAGCGATTACCACACCCGCCCGGACCGCATTCGACCGGCTCCGGCTTCATCTTTACTCCCGACGGCTACGTTCTCACCAACAGCCACGTTGTGCGTGGCGCCGGGCGCATCGATGTCGCGCTCAGCGACGGCCGCCGCTCGCAAGCCGATCTGGTCGGCGACGATCCCGACACGGACCTCGCGGTGATCCGCATCGGTGCTGGCGATCTGGTGGCCGCACGCCTGGGCGATTCTCAGACGATTCGCGTCGGACAACTCGCCATCGCGATCGGCAACCCCTACGGCTTTCAGTACTCAGTAACGGCCGGCGTCGTCAGCGCGCTGGGCCGATCGCTGCGGTCGCAGTCCGGTCGCCTGATCGACAATGTGCTGCAGACCGACGCCGCCCTCAACCCCGGCAACTCCGGCGGCCCACTCGTGAGTTCGCGGGCTGAAGTCATCGGTGTGAATACCGCATCGATTGTGCCCGCACAGGGAATCTGCTTCGCGATCGCAATCAACACCGCGAAATTCGTGGCCGCTCAGTTGATTCGCGACGGACGCGTCGAGCGCGCATGGCTAGGAATCGCAGGACAGAATGTCGACCTCCATCGGCGCGTCGTGCGCTTCCACGATATCAAGACACCGAGCGGCGTGATGGCGGCGTCGGTTGAAATCGACAGCCCGGCCGATCGCGCGGGAATCAAACGCGGCGACGTGATTGTTGCCTTCGGCGGCCATACCGTCGCCGGCAGCGACGATTTGCAGCGACTGCTCACAGGCGACCAGGTGGGCGCTCGATCCGCCATCACGGTCATTCGCGGAACCGAGAAGAGCTTGCTTGAAATCGTACCGGGATCGCGTCCGCCCGCACGCCCGTAGCATTGCGCGTGGCCCACTCATGGCCGTAATCTTCGTGGCATAACGAATTGGCTGGGGATCCATCCTAGCCAGACGAATTCAACTCTCGGCCAATCTTTTTGCCTTGCCGTTTCGGTGAAAGTGGGGCACTATCCTGCCACTAAACGGTAGCGCGGTCTGCTTCATTCGCCGGTTCCGGCGAGCGGTTGCCACGGGAAAGAATACGACCCGGCGGCTGGCGCAAACATGCTGAATCGGCTGCGCAAAATACCAACGTTTTCAATTGTTGGCTGATCGCGTTCCGACCTTCGTGATGGGGGCGCGGCATCTTTGGGGGAAAAAATGGCTGAGACGTCAGGATTGCGGCATGGTCGCACGTCAACCTCGATAATCAGAATAGCCGCGCCGATCGCACTCGTGCTTGCGATCGGGATTGGGCTCGCTCGCGCCCAAACTCAACCGCCATCGACTCAGACCAAGCCGGATGCACCAGCGATGGCCACCGCGAATGTCTCGGGACCCTCGGCTCCTGCGGGCACGGCTCAACCAGCCAGCGACTCGATTGCGCCCGGCACTACGATTAACACACAGAATTGGCAGCAGTATCAGCAGTTCATGCCCGACGGGATGGTGGCGCTGTTTCAGGGCAAATATTTCTGGAAAATGCCGGCCGATGTTCAGATGGAGGTCGGGCCCACGATTATCCATCCCTTGCCGAAAACCTACCTCGAGGCCACCGAGAAATATTCGAGCCAAGTCAAGTTGGTCGATCTGCCCGACGGCGGTCTGACCCTTTCTGGCTACCAGGGCGGCATTCCGTTTCCCAATCCCGCCGAACCGCACCAGGGATGGAAGATCCTGGCTAATCTATGGTACCGCTACCTGCCGCATCTGATCGTCGATACTCATGGCAGCGGATGTCTAGTGGACAGCAGCGGCAGCATTAATTGCCAGTCCGCCCAAATCGTCAGCCGCCAACTTGCCTATAATACGGACCCCAATACTCCGGTGACCTACCCGGGATCTGAAGGCAAATTTTCCACTGAATTTTTGATGGTGTTGGAGCCTGAGCAGCAACGCTACACCGCATTTCTGACGATCAGCTATGCGGACCCGGCCAAGCCTGAGGAAACTTATCTGTTCCTGCCGCAACTGCGCCGCTACCAGGCGGTCTCTTCCGCTGCGCGTTGCAGCCCCAACCAAGGCACCGATTCGACCCAGGAGGACTACCGCTTCGGCTTCAACTCCAACATCACCGAGCTCCAGGTGGAGGTGCTTGGCGAAAAGAAAATCCTTGCCATGCTCGATGCGAATTTGCCCGCTGGCGAATTTCCGGCAAATTTCGACATGCCGCTGGGATGGCCCATGCCTTCGTGGGGAAAGTGGCAGGTTCGCGACGTTTACGAGATTAGCGTCAGTAAAATTCCATCGAAGGCCTCGGGCTATTGCTACGGTAAGCGCGTCATGTACGTCGACAAGGCGACCTTCGCGCCATTGTGGGAAGACCTCTACGATCGCAACCTGAAGCTGTGGCGCATCTTCGGGCTCTTCCTGCGCGCGGCTGATATCCCGGGAATCGGCCCAGTGGACTCTTCCGGCTCGATGGTCTGGGCCTTCTGGGACGTGGAGAACTCTCACGCGACCTTCTTTATCGATCCCGGCGCCGGTCAGACCTTGTACCTGAACGATCAAGCGCCGAAGCAGTTTTGGGATTTGACGAGATTCTCGTCCGCTCCCGGCCTCAATCAGATTATGCGTTAAGCGCGATTTGCCGAGTGGGGGTCGGTGGCGATTGCCGTCATGCCCCCATTCGTCGTGCCGCGCAGCGATAGTCACACGGAATTGATAGTCAGTTTGAAGCTATAGTTAGATCTTGCCGATGAGCTCGCGCTCAGCCGCGGCAATCGCCGTTAATGTCTCCGCGACGTCGCGTCCGCGCGGCGGCAAAATCAGGCGCCCCACTCCGAGGTCGGCGTAGCGTAATGCGAGATCGCGATCGAGTTCGCCTTTCGGCGTGACGCTCATTTCGATTTCCTCGAACGGCCGCTGCGCATCGTTACACGCGGTGCGAATTCCATCCAGGCACACGCGCGTCGCCGCGAGATCGAGCCCGTAACCATACCAGCCATTCCCCAATCGCGCCGTGCGGCTGAACGCATGGGTGGTCTTGCCGCCGAAAACGATCTCCGGATGCGGTCGCTGAATTGGACGCGGCTCGGCTCGCACGCCGCCAAATGAAAAGTAGCGGCCACGAAATTCCGCGCGAGTCATCGTCCACAACGCCTTCATCGCGGCCAGCGCCTCCTCCGCGCGATGCCCCTTGTGATCGAACGGCATCCCCACCGCGTCGAACTCGAACTCCAGGTTGCCGATACCAATGCCGAAAATCAGCCGGCCACCCGAAACCACGTCAACCGACGCGAGTTGCTTGGCCAGAATCACCGGATTGCGCAGGGGGAGGATCATAATCCCGGTTCCGAAGCGCAGCTTACTGGTATGCGCCGCGGCGAACGCCATCGTGACATTCAGATCGACAAAATCGATGCGCGGGGGCATCGGCGATGCCGGCGTCTGCGGATCTGCAAGGGCCAGATGCTCGCCGCCCCAGAAGCTGTCGAAGCCCGCCTCTTCGGCGGCGCGAGCGACCGTCGCGATCGCCTCGGGCGTAACGCACGGCCGCATGTTCATCCCGAACAATCCAAATTTCATGCGTCGATGACTATCACGAGCGCGATCGCAGTTCACATCCGCATCACGGTACTGCCATCCGAATTTGGCAAACGGCACCGCCGGGACATCGGGGATATGATCGAAGCGGCAACGGAGACCCGCGCCAGGTGGTCCTGCGCCGAGAACGAGTAGGAGACCTAAGCCACCAACCGGTGTGCCTCGCATAGCGCCCTGAAACGTCCGTTATGGCGCGCGTTCAAGTCGCCCCATCGGCCAGACTCGACCACCGAGCCGTCCTCCATCACATAGATTAGATCGGCCCAGCGGATTGCCGAGAGGCGATGCGCGATCATCAGCACCGTGACTTCGCCGCGCAGTGACTCGATCGCGCCAAGCACGCGCGCCTCATTGTCATAGTCGAGGCTGTTGGTCGCCTCGTCCAGAATCAGCAGCGAGGGGCGGCGCAGGATTGCGCGGGCGAGAGCGATCCGTTGGCGTTCGCCCTGGGAAAGCATCGCGCCGCGTTCGCCGACGATAGTATCGATTCCATTGGGCAATGCGCGAACGAATTCATCAGCCGCCGCCAGGCGCAGCGCGTCGATCAATTCGGTCTCGCTGGCGCCGGGACGCGCCCACAGAAGATTTTCGCGTACCGTCAAATAGAACAATGCGGTTTCGTTTGCGACATAGCCGATGCGCTCGCGCCAGGAGCGCCCCGCGGCCGGGGCGAGCGGCGCGCCATCGATCGTGACGCGGCCCGAGTCGGGCGGAAACAGCCCCATCACCAGGTCCGCGACCGTGCTTTTGCCCGCACCCGAGGGCCCGACAATCGCGGTGATGCATCCGGCGGGAATCGCGAGGTTTATCTCGTGCAGAGCCGGCGCAACCTCGAGGTTGTAATTGAAAGACAGATTCTCGAGTCGAATCTCACTGCGGAAAACGGGCGGCGCGATCGTGGCAGGTGCCACTTCTGCCGCCGCCATACAACGCGCTTCGAGTGCGACGATATTGTGAAATGACGGCAGCGCGTTGACAAAGTTGCGGTAGTACAAATGAATCGATTGAATCCGCGGCATCAGCCGCAGATACATGAGCAGTAACAGCAGCAATTCGGCCGGCGGCACCTTGATCACTCGCACCGAGACGTAGAGCAGCGGCACCAGGATTAGAGCGGCACCAATTTCAAACCATCCGCCCGCGGCGACCTGCTCGCGCGCAGTATCGACGTTGGTCGTCGCGATGCGGCGGCTGAGGTCGGCGAAGATCGCATAGTTGCGATCGTTGGCGCCATAGGTACGCGCGGTCTTGAGGCTCTGCAGATGCTCGTCGGTGGCGGCATAGAGCAGGTTGGTGACGCGCGCGAGGTCGGCGCCATGGCGTTCGATACGGCGAGTTTTGCCGCGCATCGCGACCGCGAGCAGCGCCCCCGCCACCAGTACCATCAGTGTGGTCGAAGGCGAAAGCACCAACGCGACCGCAAGGTAGATTGCTCCTAGCGCCACGTCACCGGCGATCATGGTCCACGCAGAAACACATTCTCCGACGCGGCCGATTTCGGCAGTCAGAGCATGCGTGAAGTCGGCCAGGCGGTGGCGCGTGATAAATAGCCAGTCGGCGCCAGCGATCCCGCGATAGAGCCGGCAGCGCAGATCGTTCTCGAAGTTTTGCTGCACGGTCCATATGGAGACGCTGCGATTACGTTCGAGAATCGTGCGCAGCCCGATCACCAGTACGTAGAGCACCAGCAGCGCCAGGAACCCGGGATGCGCTCCGACCGCGGCAAACCCGCGCCAAACCAGCCGCGCCAGACGATCGGCTTGTCCCTGGTGGTGCAGATCGAGGCCTGCCGTCTCGAGCGTCGGGAGCAGCAGCGCAAGGCCCGCACCCTCCGTCAGCGGCAACATTACGATCAAGCCGAGCGTCCACCAGAAGCGCCATCGGGCCGAGCGCATCAGCGCGCGCACGAACGCCGTCATTCGATGGTTCGTCACTGGCGGGATCATCTGGGACTGGCTCATCGTGAAATGCCGCGCAGGCGCTTGAGCGGATGCGGTACGTCAACGAATAGCCGCCGGCCCTGTTGCAATACGAGCCGAAATGGACGTAGCGCGTAGTACAGCGGATAGAGCATCTGCGGCAACGGCAGGAACTCGAAGTCATCGGAGTTTGGCTTGAATGCGCGGCTCGCAAAGTAGCGCAGGCGTCCGCGGATGCTCGTGATCGTTCGCAGCGGCACGACCCATTCCGAATAAACCCGCGCCCGCATGCCGACGCTCGCAAAGAGCCGGCGCTCGATACCGGCAACCAGCGACGCGACCGTCCGATCCGCACGAAGCGCATCGGCGAACACGACCGGGATCGGCGCATCAAGCAGATCCGCCGCTAACGCGATCGCGAGCAGCAGCATCCGCTCGCATCCCGAACTGCGCGCGGCCTCGAGTATCGCAGGCATCTCCGCATCGGCGATTGCACGCAGGGTCTCATCGAAATCGCAAATCCAACCGAGGTTGACCCATCCGTGCTTGGTGCCGTGCACGGCCAGGAAAAGAACCAGATCGTCGGGTGCGAGTGTTTGCACCTCGGCACCTTCGACGCGAACCGATGCGGAGCGATACCAGATCGCTGCGGCGCTCGGCCCGTAGCAAAAATAGTTCGGATTCAATTCCCAATGCAGATCGATCGTCCAGGGACTGCCGGGCTGCATGAATTCGTCCTCGCATCGGCGCGCGATCGAGATTGCGGGATGTTCAAGATCGAAAGTGCGCGGCCAATACCCGGCCGCGATCAGGACCGCGGCCGCATTCGCGGCGTCCCTCGTACGCACCAGCAGATCGAGATCGTTGAACTGGCGCAATGCGACGTCGCCCCAGGCCTTGAGCGCCAGCACCGGCCCCTTAAAGCCGATGGCGCCGATGCCTTGCGCGTTCAGGAGGCCCGTCAGCCGTGCGAGTTCGCGTGCGAGGTGCAGGTTGTTGAGCAAATTGCCGTAGAATTCCGTGCGCATCCGTGCGAGCGCCTCGGGCGGGATATCATCGGCGGACCTGAGCTGCCGATAGACCAGCGGCAATACGCCATGCGATCCCGCGGCAAGCGTCAGCCGATCCCAATCGATGCCGTCGTAAGCCAGTCCGAACTTGGCGGCAACCTGAGCAGTCCCGGCGCTAGCCGCGCCAATCTTCGCGACCGACCCCGCATCGCGGCGCAGACAGCGAAGAATCAGCCGCCCCTCGGGACCGAAGTTCGCGCCAATGGTGCCATGGCCAATGTTCACACTGCTTTCGAGGATACCCGTGAGCCCGCGGAGCTCCAACCGCAGATCAAGACGCTTCGAGGTCGGCAATCACGGCCGCGCGTACGGCCGGCAGCGCCGCGAAATCGTTGGAGATCGTCAGGCGGCGAATCGGCACCGCTGCGGCCACCCGGGTAATGAAACCAAAATGACGCGTGAGCATCGCTTGGTCCGTGAGATCGAGCGGGAAACTAGCGCCCACGAGCAGAGGAAAAGATTTGGCTGGCGACACCCGGGTGATCGCCGGAGTCACGCCCGCAGCGCTATTCCCGGCCGTCCGCTCTAGTAGATAGATGCGCGCGAGTGGCAGCCGATCGGCACAGAAGCTCGAGGCGTCGCCGAGCAGGCGCGTCTTGCTGGTATATTGCGCGACGGGCAGACCGCGCTCCGACTCGCCCATCAGCGCCTTGAAGGAATCGTCCCACAACCGCACGCCCGGATAGGCCGGCGTCGCCATGATCCGTCCACCCTCATCGCGCACCACCAAGCAATCGTCGCAAAAGCTCTCCAACCCGCTCAGATGGAAACTCGCCGCGAGCGTCGATTTACCCATCCCGGCGTCGGCGATAAATGCGACTACGCCAGCGGATGCGGCCACCGCAGTCGCGTGCAGCGACTCGATGCCGAGGAGATTGAGCACCCGGGGCATTACATGGTCGATCGCAAGATGGCGCAGTGTAACCGTAGTGACGCCGTCGGCGGCCTCGATGCAAGTGATGTCGTGACCGGTAGTGTCGATAGTGAAGTCGGCCAGCTTGGGAAACCGCAGCAGATAGCCGCCATCGATTTTCGCGGTCGACAGCCACGGCTTACCGTCGGCGTAGGCGGACACGTTCAGCCATTGCGCAGGCTCCTCAATTGCGCGATACGGGCCCAGGATGCGCAGGTTCACCCGATTGCGCCCCAAGTCCCGCAGGTCGCGCAAGGGCGGAAGCTCCGGGATCTCCGCATCAGAAATAATCGCAAGGCCATAGGCGTGGTATGCGAGTCGCCGTTCGCGATTTACACGATGTGGCCTCGTTCCCGATTTTATCGGCTTAACACTCAAGTGTTGGATGCTCCGTATAGTTCGCGTCTCACCGGTGACCTCAGCCGCCTGCGGCGCCCGCTTCAGCCGCGACATTTTGCGCTTCCGATGGCCGGGGCGTCTCCTGTTTGAGCACGACCAGTCTGTACCAGAGCTCGAGTGCGAAGGTGGTCCAGATCGGCCAGATGTTGGTATCGAGATAATTCTTGGTGCGATGGCGGTAGGTGCGCTGGAATTCGGCGCGATCGACCCAACCGGCGGATTCGAGTTCCATCGAATCGAAGAAGTGCTCGCCGCCGATCCGCTCCAGCGCCTGAATAAAGAGCATCGAAAAATCGGCTTTGTCGCGCCGCGCGAGAACCGAATCCGGGACCAACCCGCGCATCGCATTGCGCAAAATGTACTTGCGCCTGGAATCGCGCGCGCGCTGATCGTCCGGAATTGCCATCAAAAATTCGTACAGCCGGCGATCGTGAAATGGATGGCGCTCCTCGATCCCGAACCGCGCGTTCGAGCGATCGAAGCTGTCGAAGCCATGTGCGACCCATCCACTGGTGAAACTTTCGTAAAGCGTGTACTGGCCGAAGCTCTCGCCCGCGCGGCGGCGCGGCTCCCGCTCCAAGCGATCCGACAACGCGATACGCTGGGCGAACGCGGGGTTAATGAAAGCGGGAACGGTCGATTTCTCGCGCAAGCGACGGCCGTACTTGCGCACGACCGGCGGCATCAAGGGCCACACCGCGTAGCGCAGAAAGAAATCGGCGGCGTTGCGATGGTGCGCATTGATGAACGTGTGCGAGTCCTCACGCACGCGCCGCCATAACGTGCGCCATTGACCCGTACGCAGCAGGTCGGCATAGACGTAGGCGCTCCCTGTCATCCACTCATCGGAGCCGGTGCCGGATAACAGCACCCGCAGGCCCTTATCGTGCGCCGACTGCCACAGGCGATTCCACATGCCGCCGTTCGGATACTCCGCAAAATCACGAAAACGCCGCACAGTCTCGGCACACATCGCCAGGTCCACCGGGACCGGCGCGGGATAGTTCGCCGTGAGCCCGAGCATCTCGACCGTTGAAAAGATGTAAGAGCGCTCTTCCATATCCGGATGATCGAAAAGCAATGAAAAGGTTTCGAACGGCGCATCGGCGACTTTGCCCTCGCGCCGCAGCAGATTGGCCATGCCAACCACCGAGGTCGAATCTAGGCCTCCACTCAGATGCGCACCGACACCGCCGATCGCCCGCATGCGGCAGCGCACTGCCTCGCCAAATATTTCGCGGAAATGCTCCGCGTATTCCCGGTCGTCGCGATAGCGAATCTGCTTGCGCGGATCAAGATCGAAGTAGGCACGCCTGATCAGCCGGCCAGGATCGATCGTCATCCAATGCGCCGCCGGCAGCCGCTTGATGTGCCGATAGAAAGTGTCCTCGCGTCCCTTTAAGTTGCCCGACAGGTATTCGCCGATAACGCCCTCGTCAGGCTCCGATGGCACCGACGGATCCGCGAAGATTTGTTGCAACTCGGTCGCCGCGATAAAGGTGCGGCCGTCGTAATAATAGTGGAATGGCCGGACGCCTATGGGATCGCGCGCGCAAAATAGCTCGCGCTTCGCAGCGTCCCAAATGATGAACGCGAAGTCGCCGATTATCCGCAGCGGAGCATCCGCGCCGAAACATTGGTAGGCGCGCAGCACTAGCTCGGCATCGGTATCGTTACGAAGAGTTTCACCCTCGAGACGAATTTCTGCGCTGAGGTCCGCGCGGTTGTCTACGCGCCCGTCGAAGACCAGGCGATAGCGGCCATCGGGATCCGCCAGCGGCTGCGCCTCGCGCGCGGCTTCGGGCGTGGTGTGGAACATCTGGTAGCCCATCGCGAGCGGGCCTTCAACCCAGCGGCCACAGCCGTCGGGACCGCGATGGGAAATCGCGGAGAGCATGCGCTCGAAAATTATCCGGTCGGCCGAACCACCGTCCAAATTATAGATTACCGCAAATCCGCCCATTTTATAATAAATAACTACTTTTAGACAATAGAGCCAGACCGGCGCGAGTCCGGCTGGCGGGATCCTGGCGGGGCGAGTGGCACGTAATGGTCGAGCTCGAATTCACCGATGACGACGGCCCCCGCGCTCTCGAGCCAGGCGTGGGCGGCGAGGCCTCCGTCATCCGCCTTGCGCACGCCAATCCCTAGCTCTGAGCTATAGCCGAAACGTCCCAGCATCGATTGCGTCGCCAGCGCGCGCACCAGACAATTCGAGCCGCCGGGAATGAAGCGGCTGACCGCACGCACCGCCCATGAGATGCGATCGATAGTGGGTCGGGCGACCGACCATCGCGGCGGCGGTCCGCACCATGCGTTGGCCCGCGATCTGAGCGTCGCTACACGCGAAGCTCTGCGTTTGGCGGCGTTGAAGCCCGCCACGCGCAGAGCAGTCCAGGTGACGGCGAGCGCGCGCGCTGCAGCGATCGCGAGTGCACGATCGCGGCGGTCGAGCCGGATGAATTCAGCGGCTATGCCCATCGTTGATCTCATTCAGGCCACAGCTTGTGGAGAGGCCCGCCGTGCCGTCGCTGAGAATTTAGCGCGCGGTCTCATCGTTGATCTGAATCAGGCCGCGCTCGTCGAGCTTGGCGAGCAGCGCCAATAGGTCGCGCTCGCAACGCGCGCGAGTAACATCGTATTGAATGATCATTGCATCGACGATCGCGCATACGGCGATCGGGCTGGCAATCAGATTCCAGACCGATGCACCGATCGGATCGAGACCGTGATAAGCGCCGCTCTTGAGGTTCAGAATCGCGGCCTCGCCGTCCAGTTCACAAGAGACCTGGTCGGCAGCTACCGAGACTATGGAGTCGAGCGAGATTGTTGCGAGTTTAGCCAAGTTTCACCGGCGGTTCCAACCGGATTTCACCAGTGCTGGATTGAGTGTGAGAAAAGGATATAGCGCGAGCCGCGCTACGGCAACTAAGGTCCGCGCTCGTGCGCTTCGATATGTGCCGAATCCTACCGCAACTGCCGTTTAGTTGATCATCCGTGCGCAGCGCCAAAGCGCGCGATGGACGCGATCCGCTGCGGACGCGTATCTACGCGCACATCGATCTTCCGCAGGCGCGCCCGTAGACTCAACTCGCGGCGGCGGTCGCGGCGCTGCCCGGCACCCTTTCGTAGCGTGTGATGAAGTAGGGGCGGCGCCATGCGATGTAGGCGGGCAAGATCAGCACGCCCGCGATCATGTTCGTCCCCATCAGGAAGATCAGGAGCACGCTCATCTCGTTATGAAACAGTAGGGGTGAGAAAGCCCACGGCAGAATGCCTCCGATCATCACAGCGAAGGTTTTGAAGACCGAGGCGCCCGTGCTGCGCAGGGCGGTTTCGACCGCGTCGTCGACCGATGCTCCGCCCATCACTTCGTCGCGAATGCGGGCGACCGTATAGATGCCGTAGTCGACCCCGAGGCCGATACCAAGCGAAATCACCGGGATCGTGTCGATCGTGAGACCGATGTTGCGCGCATTCATGTAAATGAAGGCACCGAAGTTTGCCATCACGCACGAAACGATGAAGAGCGTACCAGCGGTAATCGACCTGAAGCTGAAGGTGCAGCAGAGGAAAATCACCAACAGCACGAAGGTCAGATTGATGATGTCGAGCCGTAACAGCACGTCATTGGCGGCCAGATAAAGACCGGCGACACCGCCGAGATACGCGACTTTGACCTTCGAGAGGCCAGGGTCGGCGGTGACCCGTTCGGCGACGAACTGCTTGATGTCGTCCCGTACCGCGTTAAGCCGATTGAAGGTGTGGTCGGGCAGCAACAACCGGATGCAGGTGTTGGTCATGTGCGGGGAATGAGCGAAGAAACGCTCCATCTCGCCGGGTGCAGAACCGCCCAGGAACATATACCAGAGATTGCCGCCCAATTCGGTACCCTCCGGAATGCTATGGTACTTGGGGTAGCCGTTGTGGAACATCATATTGAGCGGCTTCATCGCGATGTTCGTGAACGAGGCTACCCCGACCGCATCGCCGCGACTGACCAGATAGGCCGCAAGGTCATCGGTCATTCGCATGACTTCGGGACCGATACTCGATTGCGCGTTGGGATAATCCGGCGTTGACAAAATCACCCAGCCGACATCAGTCGGGAAATACTTGCCGATTTCGGCGATGTCGCGGTTGACCTTTGAATCCTGCCGATACAGCGGTGTGCCCGGTGTTTGATAGCCGATGCGCGCGCGTTGTCCGGAAATGACGCCGAACAGTATGAAAATCGCTCCGCCGGCAAGAAAAGCCGTTCGCGCAAAGCCCGGTGTCACCGGCACCTTGACCAGCCAATCGATGAATCGATGGAAAATGCCTCTGCGACCGCCATGACCATAGCGGCTCAGCCACCTGCGCTCTCGGATTCGCGGGCGCGGGAGGTAGCTCATGAAGATCGGTTGGAAAACAAAGACCATTGTCAGGCTTCCTGCGAGCCACATCGCGCCACCGAAGCCGATCTCCTTGAGCACCGGGATGCCCCCGAAGGCGATGAAAATAATTCCTGCGATGTCCGCGAGAATCGACAGCAAGCCGGGCGGCAGCATGACGTCGGTGGTGGTGGCGCAGGCGAGCAGCTTATCGTCGAGGCGATCGAGCTCGTCATAGTAGCGTCCCTGCCATTGGATGCCGTGGCTGAGATCGCGCGCCGTCAGGATGAACGGTATGACGAGCATGACGGGGTCGAAGTTGTAGCCCATCACGCTGACGAACCCGAGACCCCAGATCGCGGAAAATGTCCCGGTCAGGATCGGCGCCCACCAACTGCTGCGCTCACCGATACTCAGGTAAAGAATGATGAGCATCAGGGCGATCGCGGTCAGGAAAATCACCTTGATTTGCGTGAGATAGTAGTAGCCCCAGCCCGAAATCACCGGCTCGCCCGCAACGAATATTTTCGTGTTGGCGTCCTGATATTTGTTTACCATCGACTGGATTTTGTCGAAGAGTTGCTTGTAGTCGAGCTCCTGCTCGTTGAAGCTCGCCGTGATCATTGCGCCCTTGTCGTCGTGCGTGATCAAGCCCTGCACGGGCTCTCGATGAACCATGACGTTACGCCGCAGATCATCGAGCGCCTTCTTGGTCGAAGGCACCGACGGATACATGTAGGTGGTCGAGATGAGGGCGCCGGGAATCGCGCGAGAGAAGGCCACACGGTAGGAGGCCAGCGAGAAAACCTGATTATGATCGACGCCGGGAAGGATATTAACGTCGTTGGTGATGTCCTGGATTTTGGTCAGCGTTTTGACATTGAAAATGTCGTCTTGCTTGACCCGCAGCATCACATAAAGGGTTTGCGCGCCGCCGTATTGGTTCTGATATTTCCGGTAAAGCAGGGTGTCCTGATGGCTCGCCGGGAAGAAGTTTTCGAAGCTGGTCGCGATCCGCACGTGCGCCGCCCAATAGCCCATGAACGCGGTGATTGCGATCAGAGTGAGCCCAATCGGCGCACGAAACTGTAAAATGTACTTGCCAAGCCCCCAAGGCTCGCGGGTACTCGAACTGGCCATCTATTTCTCCAGCTGCCCGAGTGTAGGGCGGGCTAAGGAGGTCCCCCGATCCCTTAAGTGCCCTGCCCTCACTGGGACGAGATTGCGTAGCATCCCCAAATCACCATAGCAAGCGCGCCGGAGTTTAGGGTACTGGCGGTTTAGGACAGAAAAGGGAGATTTGTTCAAGAACGCAAAACCTTAGCTTTCCAAATACTGAAACCTCACCCAGGTTTCATACTTCCCATTTGATTAAGATGCGGGCTGCGCCCTCAAGAAAACCTTATGGTGATTCTCGAGCTGCCGAATGGTCGTAAGTTGGCGACTGAGACTGCACCAGCGATTGGGTCGAGCGGCAATCGGTCTTGCGACGATTATCGATGAGACCCTCCGTGATCGATTAAGCACGGTGGTGGCACATCGGAATAAGCACGAGGGCCGGGTTTGGTGCGCGCGCAAAACCGCCCTACTTACAACGACTGGGGCGGCGTTAGAGGCCAATCAGTGGGCGGAGGGCGCGGCGCCGTGCGACTTTTGCTTGCGCATCACGAATGCCAGCGGGGTCAAAAAGAAAAAGATGTAGGCGATAAGCCGGAAATCATCGACGAAGGCTAGTACCGCCGCCTGGCGCTGCACCTCCTGATATACCATGCCGAGGAATGGCGCCGATCCATGTCGCATGAACCCATTGATTTCGCCCGAGGCCGCGGGAAACGAATGGCTCCAGATGCCGAAACGAAATGGGTCCACCTGCTGCGCCAGGTAGGTCTGATGAATCTGCGAATGGCTGGCCACCATCGCGATCAGTATCGCAATCCCAATGCTGCCGCCGATGGTTCGCACCATATTGAACAAACCGGAAGCCGTGGCCATCTGTTCCTTTGAGACCGCCGAAAGGCTCATCGTCGTCATTGGAATGAAAATCAGGCCCGAGCCAATGCCGCGATACAACCCCGGCAACGCGATGTTCCAGAAATCGATATCGGCATTGAAGTGCGCCATGCTCCAAGTGCCGTAACCGCCGATCATACAGCCGATCGCAACCATGATGCGCGCATCGATCGAGTTGAACAGGCGGCCCGCCAGCATGATCGACGCAAGCGTGCCGAAACTCTGAATCGAAAGAACGAAGCCAGCGATCAAAGGCGTATAGCCGGCGATTTGCTGGCAAAAGAGTGGAATCAGAACGTAGGTCCCATACATCGCAAACATCACGATAGTGGTGAAGACCGTACCCACCGCGAACGTTCGATTATTGAGT
>Ga0182024_10004165_pt1 | contig 33614 bp, 29 predicted proteins | sample P32metaG_FD_120480 | JGI IMG/M metagenome (GOLD analysis project Ga0182024, IMG submission 120480) | Permafrost microbial communities from Stordalen Mire, Sweden - P3-2 metaG (Illumina Assembly) | ecosystem: Environmental > Terrestrial > Soil > Wetlands > Permafrost | place: Sweden: Stordalen... | reverse complement strand
AGCTTTTGGCCGAGGGCGTCGTCCACCTCCTCGAACACCGCCCGCGCGGCGGCGAAAGCATCGGCCAGTTCGACGCCCATGCCCACCGCCTGGCTGCCTTGGCCCGGAAAGAGAAAAGCGAGGCTCATGAGGACGAGGCTCCAGGGGGTCGGCCCAGGGGGTCGGCGTGGCGGCCCGAGGGTTAGGCGAAAGCCGCCTCAGCGACAAGCTTGGCTAAATCCGCTGGCCTGGCTTTAGCGAAAAGGCGCATAGTCGAGCGTACAACGCCCGCCCATCCCTCGGAGCCTGCCATATGAACCGCCCGTTCGCCGCCGCCTGCGCCGCCGCTCTGCTCGCCGCCTCGCCCGCCTTCGCCGCGCTGAAGGTCGGGGAGACCGCGCCGCAATTCTCCGCGCCAGGCTATCAGGGCGGCAAGCCGCTCACCTTCGATCTCGCCGCGGCGCTGAAGAAGGGGCCCGTGGTCCTCTATTTCTTCCCTGCGGCGCACACCAGCGGCTGCAACATGGAAGCGCACCTGTTCGCCGACGCGATCGATCAGTTCCACGCGGAGGGCGCGACGGTCATTGGGGTGACGGCGGGCAACATCGACCAGCTCGCGGTCTTTTCGACCGAGACCGAGCATTGCTCGGGCAAGTTTCCCGTGGCCTCGGACCCCAACGCCGTCATCGCCAAATCCTACCAGGCGACCTTGGCCATGAAGCCCGGATGGTCCGACCGCACATCCTACGTCATCGCCCCTGGCGGCAAGATTCTTCTCGCCTATTCGAACCTGAACCCGACCGATCACGTTTCGCAAACCCTCGCGGCGGTCAAGGCGTGGCGCGCCGCGCACCCGCAATAGGAGCCAATTCAGCCCAGCGCCTTGCGCCAGGCGCGGTTTGCCTCTATCGACGCCCCTCCTCAACGGAGAGCGGTCTTCTCGCGGAACGTCAAAGGGCTTGGGAGTCACCCGGCCGCCGCGGCAAGAGCCATCGTTGCGACGCGCTTCTTCCGAGTGCGCCTGACGCCGCCCTCCTCGCCGGAAGAAGGAATGCATGCCCACCTACGAGCACGTGCTCATCGCGCGTCAGGACATATCGCCGGCCCAGGCCGAGACGCTGAACGAAGAATTGAAAGCCCTCATCGAATCGCTCGGCGGTCACATCGCCAAGATCGAGTACTGGGGCCTGCGCAATCTCACCTTTCGCATCAAGAAGAACCGCAAGGGCCATTATTCGCTGCTGGCCATCGACGCTCCGGCGCCGGCGGTGAAGGAGATGGAGCGCCAAATCTCCATCAACGAGGATGTGCTGCGCTTCCTTACCGTCCGGGTCGATGAACTCGATCTGGAGCTCTCCCCCGTGCTGGCCAGGCGCGATCGCGAGCGCGAACGGCGCTTCGACGAAGTCCCGGCCCCGGTTTAGAGGCGCGCCAACATCATGACCGACGAAAACATCATCCCCGACGCACCCGCCTCCGGCGGCCGGCGCAACTTCATGCGCAGGCGCAAGGTGTGCCCCTTCTCCGGGGCCGGAGCGCCCAAGATCGACTACAAGGATGTCAAGCTCCTGCAGCGGTACGTCTCCGAGCGTGGCAAGATCGTGCCCTCGCGGATCACCGCCGTCTCCGCCAAGAAGCAGCGGGAACTGGCGCAGGCCATCAAGCGCGCCCGCTTCCTCGCCCTGTTGCCCTACGTCGTGAAGTAGAAGGGCGAAGGTGAAATGAAAGTCATTCTGCTCGAACGTGTGGAGCGGCTGGGCGCGCTGGGCGACGTGGTCACGGTGAAGGACGGCTTCGCCCGCAATTTCCTCCTGCCGCGCTCCAAGGCCTTGCGCGCCAACGACGCCAACATGAAGGTCTTCGAAGGCCAGCGGGTCGAGATCGAATCGCGCAACGCCAAGGCGCGCGAGGTAGCCGCGAAATCCGGCGAAAAGCTGGACGGGGCCTCGTATGTAATGATCCGGCAAGCCGGCGAGAGCGGCCAGCTCTACGGCTCGGTCTCGGGGCGCGACATCGCCGACGCGGTGAACGCCGAGGGCGGCAAGATCGACCGCGCCATGGTGGCCCTGGACAAGCCGATCAAAACACTGGGCGTCCATCCGGTGAAGATCCGGCCGCACGCGGAAGTGACGCTCACCGTCAACATCAATATCGCGCGCAGCGCCGACGAGGCCGAGCGTCAGGCCAGAGGCGAGAACGTCATCACCTCTCAGTTCGAGGAAGACCGCGCCTCCAGCGCCCAATCGGCCGCCGACATGCTCGAAGGCGGCGCGGGCAGCCACGAGCTTTCGCCGCGCGACGAATAGCGATCGGCGAGGTTGCGCGTCGAGCCGCCCCGGCGGGGTTTTTCTCGACGTCTCGCCAAACTATCCACACCCCCGGCGAGTTCCTGTGGGAAGGGGTGAACTGGGCCTCGCGCGCCCGCGCCGTTAGGCTATCGTTGAGCCATGGCCCTGGTTCCCCTGCTCGATCTGCGCGTTCCGGCAGCCGCCGCCGACATCGCCCACGCTCCGTGCAACATCGAGGCTGAACAGGCTCTGTTGGGCGTCCTGCTCTACGACAACAGCGCCTATGAGCGCCTGAGCGACGACCTCCAGTCCCGGCACTTCTTCGAGCCGTTCCACGGCCGCCTCTACGACGCCATTCAGGCGCACATTCGCCGCGGCCAACTGGCCGAGCCGATTCTGATGGCCGAACAGTTCCAGCGCGATCCAGCCTTCGAGGAGTTGGGCGCGGTGCGCTATCTGGCCGATCTGGTGGACCGAGCGCCGCCGGCCGCCCACGCTCCGGACTACGCCCGCGTCATCTACGATCTGGCCCTGCGCCGAGATCTGATCCGCATCGGCGGCGATATCGCCGCGGCGGCCCAGGCCGGCGATCCCGAGCTGAGCGGGCGCCAGCAGATCGAGGCCGCCGAGCAACAGCTCTACACTCTGGCCGAGACGGGGGCGGCTTCCACCGGGTTCGTCGACTTCGAAGCCGCCCTAATCGGCGCGGTGGAGATGGCCGGCGACGCCTTCAACCGCGACGGGGGCTTGTCTGGCCTCTCCACAGGGCTCACCGACCTGGACCAGAAACTGGGCGGCCTGCACAGTTCCGATCTGGTCATTCTGGCGGCCCGGCCCTCCATGGGTAAGACATCACTGGCCACCAATATCGCTTACAATGTCGCCCGCCGCTACGCGTGGGAGCCACAGCTTGGGGGCGGCCGCAAGACCGTGGGCGGCGGCGTGGTCGCGTTCTTCTCACTGGAAATGTCTGCCGAACAGCTGGCCATGCGCCTGTTGGCCGAGGTCACCGAGGTGCCGTCCGACAAGATCCGCAAAGGCGAAATCACGGCCGCCGAATTTGGCCGCATTCGCGACGCCTCCACCGAGATTTCCGGGGCGCCGCTCTATATCGACGCCACGGGTGGCATTTCCATCGCCAAGCTGGCCGCGAGAGCCAGACGGCTGAAACGAACAGTGGGCCTCGACCTGATCGTCGTCGACTACCTCCAACTGGTCACCGCCGGCGACGGGCGCATCGACAATCGGGTCCAGGAAGTCAGCCAGATCACTCAGGGTCTCAAATCGTTGGCTAAGGAGCTCTCCGTGCCGGTCCTCGCCGCCGCCCAGCTGTCGCGTCAGGTGGAAAACCGCGAGGACAAGAAGCCGCAGCTCGCCGACCTGCGCGAATCCGGCTCCATCGAGCAGGACGCCGACGTGGTCATGTTCATCTATCGCGAGGCCTATTACATGAGCCGCACGGAGCCCAAGGAAGGCAGCGCCGAGCACCTCGCCTGGCAGGACAAGCTGGACCCGATCCGCAACCTCGCCGAGGTCATCATCGGCAAGCAGCGCCACGGGCCCATCGGCGTGGTGCGCCTACACTACAACGAAGACCTCACCAAATTCTCCAACCACGCCCGCGAAGGGCGCTTCGAGACGCGGTGAGGTGTGGGCGATGCCTAAGCCTTCGCCAGAGCTTCCAAGCGATCGGGTCCCACCGCCGCCACGGCCGCCTTGAGATCGTCGATACTGCCGGCGGCGCCCTCGGCGGCGACAGCGAAGCGGCCGGCGACGATGACACTGAATTCGCCGCTCTTGTCGGCGGTGTTCCACTTCTCGACGGTGAGGCGGCCATTCACGGTGGAGGTCTTCTCATAGCCGGTGGCCGTTTGCCGACTGGCCTGCACCCCCATCGCCCCGGCCATGTTGGCTAGCGCGCCCATGGCGGCCAGGTCGGTGACCGTAACGGTGACTCGCTCGCCGTCCTTTGAATAGACGGCCTGGGCGTTCGAGCTGGCGATTCCACCCGCTCCGGCGGTCTGCGCGGTAAGCTCGGTCCTTGGCATTCCGCCCACGGTGTCGGGCAGCAGACCTTTGAGCCTTTCAGGGTCAACCGCGGCGACCGCCTTGCCGTTCGATGGGCCGACGCGCGCGACCTGGGCCGCCGCGGCCATCTGCTGCGACGCCGCCTCCATTCTAGCGAGATTGCCGTTTTGCACCGCCGCGCTGGTCAACGCCGCGGCCCCCGACACCGCCGCGGTGGCCACCAGGGTGACGGTCATCAGCGCGATGATCCAGAAGATAATCACGTTGACGATGAAGGCGGCAATTAGAGTGACGATGAAATAGCCGGCGGTCTTTTCCGGCGGCGACTTCATCAGCTTGGGCAGCCCCAGGTAGAGGATATAAAGCCCGTACAAAGCGGCGATGATGGCCAGGATTCCCAGCAACGGTACGATGTTGAGAATGCCGGCGACCCATGCCGCGGTATAGGAATATACCGCCAGCTTCATCGCCTGCACCTGGTTCTTTTGTCCGTCGAAGCTCGGAGCCAGGGCGTCGATGATGAAACCTACGATGAACACGCCCAGCAGCGAGGCCAGGTAGCTGAGCACCGCGATCACGATGATCGGCACGATCGTCCAATGAATGAACAGCAAATGCGAGAGAATCATCGCCACGGGCGGAATCGCCGCCAGGATGCAGGCGTAGCCAGTGAACAGCCCCTGGGTCGTCGCAGCTTCAGTGTCGATGACGTCCCATTCGGTCTTGGGCCGAAGCAATATGCCCTGAACCCGCGCCATCAGCCCCGCGCTTCTTGGCGCTTCTCTTGGAGCCTCTCTTGGTGCTTCCACTTCACTCATTGCCAGCCCTCCCGTTGTGACATCGAAGTCTTGGGGTGAGGCTAGTCCAAACCGGCGCGCGTGGCGAGGGGGTGATTATCGACCAAATGTCGCGCTGGCGGCGGTGAGCGGCGCGCCCTGCAGGAGGTAGAGGCTGATCATGTTGATCATCCATCCCGTGACCGCGCCGATAGCAAAGCCGGCGAACGCCACGCCGACAAAATAGCCGGCGGTTTCTTCCCGCGCCGACTTCATCAGGGTCGGTAGACCGAGCAAGAGAATATAGAGCCCGTACAGGCCGCCGATCATGGCCAGGAAGCCCGGGATCGGCATGATGTAGAGGAAGCCGACGACCCAACCGGCGGTATGGTAATACACCGACAGCTTCATCGCCTGGACGAGGTTTTTTTCGCCGTGGTAGACCGGCGCGAGGGCGTTGATCACCAGGCCCACCACGAATACCCCGATCAGCGAACCTGCGTAGCGCAACGCCGCGATCTCCAGGATGGGCGCCGGCTTCCAATGGATGAGCAGCATATTCTGCGGGATTTCAGCGAGGGGGCGGATCGCCGCCAGGATGCAGGCGTAGCCGACGAACAGCCCAAGGACGGTGGCCGACTCTCCGTCGATCACCTCCCACTCGACCTCTGTCCGAAACAAGACGCCCCACGCCCGCGCGACCGGGCCGACCCTTCCCGATCGTCCCAAGTCGCTCACAGTCGGTCCTTCTGGTTCCGGGTCGCAATCCCCGCGAGGCGAAGCTAGTCCAAACCGCCAGCGGTGGCGAGACCGGCTCGGCGAAACCAAATGAGGCGCGCGCCGCGCCGGTGCGATAGCATGGCCGCTTAAGAGAATCGGAGCGCCATGGCCCGCGACGGCGCCATTTACGCCTGCCAGTCCTGTGGGACGGTCCACGCCAAATGGGCCGGCCAGTGCGCGGCGTGCGGGGCGTGGAATTCGCTGGCCGAGGAGATCGTCTCGCGGCCGCCGGGCGCTCTGGCCCCGGCGCGCGGCGCCAAGGCGCGCGGTCTGGCCTTTGAAGCGCTGGACGCCCACTCCTCCACGCCGCCAAGGATCGTTACCGGCATCGCTGAGTTCGACCGGGTGTGCGGCGGCGGCGTGGTGCCCGGGTCGGCCATTCTCCTGGCCGGGGATCCGGGCGTGGGCAAGTCGACCCTTCTCCTGCAGGTGTGCGCGCAAGCGGCCAGGCGGGGTGCGTCCTGCGCCTACATTTCCGGCGAAGAGGCCGCCGCCCAGATCCGCGCTCGCGCCCAGCGCATGGGCCTGGCCGACGCTGCGGTGAAGCTCGCCGCCGAGACCGCCCTGCGCGACATTGTCGACGCGCTCAAGCGCGATTCCTTCGATCTGGTGGTGATCGACTCGATCCAGACCCTATGGAGCGACGCGCACGAAGCGGGACCGGGATCGGTCACCCAGGTGCGCGCCTGCGCCGGCGAGCTGGTGCGTCTCGCCAAGCGGCGCGGCATTGGGGTGATCCTGGTCGGTCACGTCACCAAGGACGGCCAGATCGCCGGACCGCGGGTGGTGGAGCATATGGTCGACGCCGTCCTCTCTTTCGAGGGCGAGCGCGGCTATCCGTTCCGCATCCTGCGCGGCGCCAAGAACCGCTTCGGCGCCACCGACGAAATCGGCGTGTTCGAAATGGGCGACGCGGGCCTCACCGAGGTCAAGAACCCGTCGGCCCTGTTCGTCAACGATGGCGGCGAGCGAGCGGCCGGCGCGGCGGTGTTCGCCGGGATCGAGGGCTCACGACCGGTGCTGGTGGAGTTCCAGGCGCTGGTGGCGCCCTCTGTATACGGAACGCCCCGTCGGGCGGTGGTCGGCTGGGACGGCGGGCGCCTGGCCATGGTGATGGCGGTGCTGGAGGCGCGCTGCGGACTTGGATTTGCCACACGCGATGTCTATTTGAACGTGGCGGGGGGATTGCGGATCGCCGAGCCGGCGGCGGATCTGGCGGCGGCCGCGGCCCTCGCCTCGTCGGCTCTGGAAACCGCCCTCCCTCAGGACTGCGTGGTGTTCGGCGAAATCAGCTTGTCGGGAGACGTTCGGCCGGTGAGCAGAATGGAGATGCGCCTGAAGGAAGCGGCCAAGCTCGGCTTTTCCCGCGCTCTGGCGCCCGTGGCGCCCGATGGCGGCTCCGGCGTGACGACCACCGGCGTGGCGCGCCTTGCCGACGCCGTAGCGCGCATTGGCGACCAGCGATGGGACTAGCCGCTCCGTGACCCTCTTCGATCTTCTGGCCGGCTTGGTCCTGGCGGTTTCGGGTCTCGTCGGCTTCGCGCGCGGCGCCACCCGCGAGGTCACCACGGTGATCGCCTTCGTTCTGGCCGCCGTCGCCGCGGTCTTCGGTTTGCGCTTCACTGGACCGCTGGCCCGGCATTTCATCGCCACTGCCTGGATGGCCAACACCGCCGCCATCCTGATCCTCTTCCTGATCGTCTACATCATCCTGCGCCTGATCGGCGGAAGGCTGACCGCCGGCGTGCGGCAGACCGCACTTTCGGGGTTCGATCGCGTCCTCGGCTTCGCCATCGGCCTGGTGCGCGGCCTTGTGGTCATTGGGGCCTTCGCCCTTCTCGTCAACGCCGCCCTGCCTCCCGAGCGCATGCCGGCCTGGATCACGCGGGCCAAGCTGTATCCCATGGCCAACGCCGCCGGCGGCGCGCTGCGCGCCTTTGCGCCGCGGGGGCTCAAGGTGGCCCACGACGTCGCGGCGGGGGCCGAGCAGGCGGTGAGCGCCGCCCCGCCCGCGCAAGGCGTTCAGCCGGGGCCGGCGACGGCGCCGGCGCGCGGGCGCGGCTATAGCGAGGGCCAGCGCAAGGCCCTCGACGATCTGGTGGAGAAATCGCGGTGAACTCTGACGATGACCAGCTTCGCCTGGAATGCGGCGTCTTCGGCGTCTTTGGCGTCCCCGACGCATCGGGGGTGGTGGCGCTGGGCCTGCACGCCCTTCAGCATCGGGGCCAGGAGGCTTGCGGCATAGCCGCGTTCGACGGCCACGGTTTCCACACCGAACGTCACTTAGGTCACGTGGCCGACGCTTTTTCCGGAGGGGATCTGACGGCCCGCTTGCCCGGCCGCTCGGCCATCGGCCACACCCGCTACTCCACCGCCGGTGGCAGTTTTCTGCGCAATGGCCAGCCGATGTTCGCCGATCTGCAAACGGGCGGCATCGCCATCGCCCACAACGGCAATCTCACCAATTTCCTTTACCTGCGCGAGCAGCTGGTGTCGGACGGCGCGATCTTTCAATCGACATCGGATAGCGAGGTCATCCTGCATCTCATCGCCCGCTCTCGCCGGGGGAAGTTGGTGGCGCGGTTCATCGACGCGCTCAAACAGGTCGAGGGCGGCTACGCCCTGATCGCGCTCACCAACAAGAAACTGATCGGCGTGCGCGACCCGTTGGGCATTCGCCCGCTGGTGCTGGGCGATTTGGACGGCAAGGCGGTGTTCGCCTCGGAAACACGGGCGCTGGGTATGATCGGCGCGCGCTTCGTGCGCGACGTCGAGCACGGTGAAATGGTGGTGGTCTCCGAGGATGGCGTCGAATCCATCCGGCCCTTTCCCGCCGCCAAAGCGCGACCGTGCGTGTTCGAATACGTCTACTTCGCGATGCCCGACAGCGTGGTCAACGGCCGTTCGGTCTACGAGGTGCGCAAGCGCCTGGGCCGGCGTCTGGCGCAGGAGAGCGGCGTGCCGGCCGATGTCGTCGCGCCCGTCCCCGATTCTGGGGTTCCGGCGGCGATCGGCTATGCCCAGGAAAGCGGCATCCCCTTCGAGATGGGCATCATCCGCAACCACTATGTGGGCCGCACTTTCATCCAGCCCACCCAGGACGCCCGCGAGATGAGCGTGCGCATGAAGCTTAGCCCCAACCGCGCCGTTCTTGCCGGCAAGCGGGTAATGCTGATCGACGATTCCATCGTGCGCGGCACCAATTCGGTGCGCGTCGTGCGCATGGTGCGCGAGGCCGGCGCCGCGGAAGTTCACCTGCGGAGCGCCTCGCCGCCCCTCAAATGGCCGGACTTCTACGGCATCGACATGCCCCACCGCGACAAGCTCCTTGCCGCCGACCGCAGTTTGGAGGAGATGGCCCGGATGCTGGAGGTGGACAGTCTCGCGTTCCTGTCGATCGAGGGCCTCTACTGGGCCATGGGCGCCGGTCCCCGCGATCCTCGCTCGCCGCAGTTCACCGACCACTACTTCACCGGCGAATACCCCACCCGTCTTCTCGACCGCGAGATGGCCGATGGCCGCAGCGAAGCGGTGGAACGGCAGCTCTCGTTCTTGGTGGATGCGTGAGGCGATCGCGGAATTCGCCAGCGAGGGAGCAGCGCCCATCGTGAAGCAGCCTCTCGCCAGCCGCGTCGCCCTGGTGACCGGGGCCTCGCGAGGCATCGGGCGGGCCTCGGCGCTGGCGCTGGGAGAGGCGGGGGCGCACGTTATCGCCGTGGGGAGAACCCAGGGTGCGCTCGAAGAACTGGACGACGCCATTCGCTCGGCCGGCGGCGAGCGGGCCACCTTGGTTCCCATGGACTTGGCCAACGGCGCCGGCATCGACCAGCTGGGCTTCGAGATCTTTCAGCGCCACAAGAGGCTCGACATCCTTGTCCATGCCGCCGCCATGCTGGGCGGCCTGCGTCCGGTCGCCCATATCCCGCCCGAGCTGTGGGACAAGATCGTGGCGGTCAATCTCACCGCCGTCTTTCGACTGATCCGGTCGCTCGAGCCCTTGCTCAAGGCCAGCGACGCCGGGCGGGCGATCTTCCTCACCTCCGGCCGCGCGCGGAGCCCCAAGGCCTTCTGGGGGTCCTACGCCGCGACCAAGGCCGCGCTGGAGGCTCTGGTGCGTTGCTGGGCCGACGAGGTGGACGGCTCAGCCCTCCGCGCCGTCATCCTCGATCCGGCCGCGATGCGCACCAAGATGCGCGAGCAGGCCTACCCGGGCGAAGACCCCGCGACCCTCACCGATCCGGCGGAAATCGGCCCGCTGATCGTGGAGCTGGCGCGATCGGCCGATCCGGGGCCGCCGGCGCGAAGCGTGAATTTCATCGAATGGAAGTCCGCGCGCGCCGCCGCTTCACCTGGAACGCCTTGACCGGATCGCTGGTCTCTTCGGCGTAGGGATTGGCGCCCGATTTGACGGTGATGCGGATCGGCGTGCCCGGCAGATCAAAGCTCTGGCGCAGGGAATTGACCAGATAGCGGCGATAGCTGTCGGGCAGCTTGTCGGCGCGGCTGGCGAAAAGCACGAAGGTCGGCGGACGCGCCTTGGTCTGGGCCATGTATTTGGGTTTCACGCGGCGGCCGTTCACCGCCGGCGGCGGGTGTCGTTCGACCGCCAGTTTCAGCCAATCGTTCAGGTCGCGGGTTTTGACCTTGGTCGACCAATCCTTGTGAGCCTTGATTACCGCCGGCATCAGCCGCTCCAGCCCCCGCCCGGTCTCGGCCGAGAGATGGACGACGGGCGCGCCGCGCAGTTGCGGCAACATCTCCGCGCATCGTTCGATGAAACTCTTCAGCCGCGGGCCCGGATCCTCCACCAGGTCCCATTTGGCCAGTACGAACACCAGGGAGCGGCCCTCGCGCTCGACCAGATCGGCGATCTGAAGGTCCTGGGTTTCGAAAGGGTGGGTGGCGTCCATCACCAGAATCACCACCTCGGCGAAGGTGATGGCGCGCAGGCTGTCCTGGGTGGAGAGCTTCTCCAACTTCTCTTCGATGCGGGCTTTGCGCCGCAACCCGGCGGTGTCCACCAGACGGACCCGGCGGCCCCGCCAGTCCCAATCCACCGAAACCGCGTCGCGGGTTATGCCGGCCTCGGGACCGGTCAGCAGACGTTCCTCGCCGATCAGGCGATTGACCAAAGTCGATTTGCCCGCGTTGGGCCGCCCGACAATAGCCATGCGGATGGGCTTTTCGCCGGCTCCGACCTCGCCCATCTCTTCCGGCGAGGCCTCGCCCGGCGCGGCCTCGCCCGATGTCTTGGCCAACACCGCCGCGAAAAGATCCCCGAGCCCCTCGCCGTGTTCGGCCGAGATAGCCACGGGCTCTCCCAGGCCAAGGTTGTAGCCCTCCAGTCCGCCGGCGTCGCCGGCGCGCCCCTCGCTCTTGTTGGCGACCAGGATCACCGGCTTGCCGCTGCGCCTCAACACCCGCGCGAACAACTCATCCAGAGCAACCACCCCCTCGCGCGCGTCGATGAGGAACAGCACCACCTCGGCTTGCCCCACCGCCAGTTCGGTCTGGCGGCGCATGCGCGCTTCCAGGCTCTCGTCGGTGACGTCCTCGAACCCGGCGGTGTCGATGAGATCCAGATCGAGATCGCCCAGGCGCCCGGTGGCGAATTTGCGGTCTCGCGTCACCCCCGGCCGATCGTCGACGATGGCCAGCTTGCGCCCCGCCAGCCTGTTGAACAGTGTCGACTTGCCGACATTGGGCCGCCCCACGATGGCGAGCGTCACCATGGGAGCGCGGCCACGGGCCTATCGAATCGCGATCAGCTGGGCCGCCTCGGAGACCACGTAGATCGTACCGTTCACGGCGATCGGACCGATCAGGGCGTCGGCGCCGAGCCTCAAGGTGCGCAGGGTCGCGCCCGTCTTGGGATCCAGCGCCACCGCCTCCCCCTTGCTGGAAACGGTGATCAGGTGGCCGCCGGCCATCAACGGGCTGGACCAGTAGGCCCGCTGCTTCTTTTTTCGGCCGGCGTTCAGATCGTGGATCCAATAGATGCCGCCGCTCTCGCGCGAGGCGCAGATCACCTGGCCAATGTCATCGACAACGAACACCACGTCGCCCGCCGGCCACGGGCTGGTGATAGCCGACACCGGCAAGGTCCAACGCGCGGTGCCGGTGCGCAGATCCACCGCCGCGAACACATCGGAGTGGCTGACCGCATAGACATCGTCCTTGTAGATTACCGGACGGCCGGCGATGTCGCGGATTTCCGACAAGGCGTTGGTCCGATTGGCGCGCGACAGGCTGGCATTCCACAGCTCGGCCCCGTTGGCGGCGCGTAGGGCCACCAGTTCGCCCGAGGCGAAGGACGCCACCACTGTCTCGTTGTCGGCCGCGGGGCTCGAGGCGGCGAGGATACGGGCCGACTCGGTGAGCGCCTGATAGGTCCAAACCTGGGCCCCGGTGGCGGCGTCCAGAGCCAGCAACTCGTCGTTTACATCGGCCACATACACTCGGCCGGCGAAGACGGTCGGCGCGGCGTGCACCGGCGCCTCGGTTTTGGTTCGCCAACCTATGGCGCCGCTGGCCGCGTCGAGCTGGACCACCTCACGGAAACCCGACGATGCGTAGATCCTGTCGCCGTCGAAGGCCAGGCCGCCGCCCCAGGCCTCGTGGTCGCGCTTGGACTTGGGCATGATGTCGGTGCGCCAAATCCGCGCGCCGGTTGTCGCGTCGAGCGCCGAGATCGTCGCCCCACCGTCCATGACGAAGATGCGGCCCTGGGCGGCGATGGGCGGGGCGGTGACATGCCGTCGACGCGACGTCGGCACGCCAAAGGCCCTCCTCCAAGCCACCTGGAAAGCCGGGGCGGCGGCGACGTTCTCCACCGATTGAGCCGGCGTCCCTCCAGGCAGAGGCCATTGGGTGACTGCCGTAGGCGCGGGCAGCAGAAAATCCTGGCCCTTGAGGGTGTCGGAGACGGCGAGCTGGTCGCCCGGTGTGATGATCGGAATCCGCACCCCCTTGATCACCGACTTGGCGTGCTTCTTGCCGTGGAAAGGGCTGAGGCTCGAGACCTTGGAGACTGTCGAGCAGCCACCCAGCGCCAGCGCGGTCACGGCGGCGATCACGCCCAGCGTACGGGCAAGGGTCATTGAGCGTTCCCAGGAGCGTTGTCGGGCGCGGCTTGCGGCGCGCCCTGATCTTGCTGCGCCGCCTCATCGCCTCCCTGGGCGCCAAAAACGCGCTGTTTCGAGGGCGGCAATAAGGCAGCCGCCTTGACCACCCGCGCGGCCATCGCCCCCTGGCCCGAGTCGATCATGGCCATGGCGGCCTGAGCGCGCCCGCGCATGGCCTCGCCGACCCCCAGAGTCAGGGTCAAGGCATTGAAATCTCCCCGCGCCTCTCTTGTGTTGCCGGCCATGAGCTTGGCCATGGCCAGGGCTTCCCGCGCTTCCATGTCGAACGGCTTCTTGTCACCGATCAAGACCGCGAGGCGGGTCTGGATCTGCGGATAGGGCGCGGTGTCCAAAAGCGCCTGGGCGGCGCGCAGGCGCGCCAGATCGCGGAAGATCGCGTTCGGCGCGGCCTTGGCCGCCGCGTCGTAGAAAACCGCCGCCTCCGCCTCCTTGCCCGCGGCCAGGCGGATGTTGCCTTGCTGCATCAGCGACAGGCTCTTGTAGCCGGCAGGCCCCGACTTTCCGAGCGCCTCGAAACCTGTGTAGGCGCCCGTCTGATCGCCTTGCGCCAATGAGACCAGCGCCTTGTCGTAGGCGAGCGAGGCGGCGCCGACGTTACGGGCCTGCCAGGTGTTGTACCCCCACACGCCCAGCCAGCCGATCACGGTCGCGGCCAGAGCAGCCAGGAACCAGGGCGCGAGGCGGCGCGCGAGCGCCCGATAGCGGTCGGAGCGAAGCTGTTCGTCGACCTCTTCGATAAAATCCGTCACGAAATATCAACTCCAGATTGGGCGCGCGCCGTCAGGGCCGGGAACTTATCGTTTGATGCGGGCCGCTGCAACGCAAGGCGCAGGAGGGGAAGTCTTTGCTCAAGTGGTAACGTTCGCGAAGCAGGCGTAAGTGCGGCGCGCTGGCTCGGCGCCGCAACTGATTCCAGGCCACCGACGCAATTGTGGGCCTCGGGCGCCTCGCCGCTGTGGAGAAGGTCGTTAAGATTCAATATGATAAGCCCGAATTGGATGATCAGAAGACCGGCCGGGCGCAGCAGTTGCCCGAGCGACAAGCCAAAATCCGCCACAACTTGGCGGCCTCCGAGGTAGCTCCAGGCAGGGGCATGGATGACCGGCAGAAGGGTGAAGTCGGCCGGAATGGAAAGCAGATAGGTCGTTACAAGGACAGTGATGCGAACCGGTCCGCGGAAGGGCTCGAAGAAGAGCAGGAAGAACAGGAAGATTTGCACGTAGCCGCTCTGCCCGGTGGTGATGGTGGTCAATATGACGGCTATGATCAGGGCGGCGAAGCGACGGACGTTCACCGCCTCCGGCCGAAACGCCGCAAAGACCAGGCAGATAGTCGCCGCGAGTTGCGTCCCGCGGATCAGAATAATGAAGACTAACCGCCACGCGTCTCCGCTGTGTGGCGAAGCAAATCCCAAAAGCTGGAACTGCCATGTCATCAGGTTCACCAAAGGCCAATAGGATGTCCCATAGTAAACATCGCTCCAGTATTTGTGAGCAACGTCCGCGGCATATAGTCTAAGATTTGAAATCAACTGAACAGGCGAACCACCGCCTTCCATTGCATAGGTAAGTAGGTAGATCAGCGCCCCGACCGCCGCGCAGCCGAGCAGCCATCGCCATTGCCGGCGAAGCGATGGGGGCACCAGCAGAACCAACAGATAGGGCTTGAAGTTGATCGACAAACCCAGGGCGAGCCAGCGGAGCGGCGCCGAACGGACGAGGCCGCCATAACCGAGCACGAAGAAGCTGAAGCTGACGATGATCAGATTCGTGCACTCGAGCCCGTAGAGCATGGGCAGGCCGAGCCACATGGCCACGGCGCGCGGGAGGGCCGTGGCGGGATCCTGTTTTCGGAAGCATCGATAAACCAGGCCGCCGTTCAGGACGTAGAATCCGAAGATGACCCATCGGGCGAGCCAATCGCAGTCGCGCCCGCCAAAGGGATTCATCCCGTAACAGCTGTGTATGGTGAAGAGTCTGAGGAAGACGAATGACAGTGGGGGATAGAATGATCGCCCCAACTCATAGGCGCCTGAATGGTTGGCCCAATAAGCGGTGTCGTAGAGACCCATGAGCGGATAGTTGAGATCATAGAGGAACGGTTGGGGCAGATAGCCGATGTCGCGAAATTGCCAAAGGGTGAGCCCAAGGGCGACGAGGATCGCTGCGGCCAGCAATCCTTCCATCAAGATGGTAGGACCCCTTCGCGACCATGGGGCGAGTGTCAACACAGCGAGCCGGCGCGCGGCGATTGGCGAAGCCGCCGATCGTTCAAGTTTCATCACAGGTGGGGAGTCCGTGCCGGGCTTTCGCCTTGTGTGGGGCCAAATCTAACGCCTGGCGCCCCGCGCCGCAATCGTACGGGCTGCCACAGTGAAGCCATAAAATGTACTAGCTTGCTTGAACGAGGGGATGGCCAATGTTAGGGGACCATGAAATGCCGGATAAACGACGGTGCCCGGATCTCCGCGAGACCTGACCGCCGTCCGAACTTTCCGTGGGAACGCCAGAGCGAGCCGCGAATTATCACCAATATCAATAACCTTGTCGGGGGATTGCGCCGTGGGGACGGAAGAGGCCCTTTTGACCGCAACACGGAGTGCTATCCATATGAGGCTCCCCCTCTTCAACGATCTCTTCGTTCTCGAACTAGCCAACAATCACTGGGGCGACGTTGATCGCGGCTTGAAGATTATAGACGACTTCAGCCGCGTCGTTCGATCGAACGGCGTCCACGCCGCGATCAAGCTGCAGTTCCGCGACATCGATTCGTTCATTCACAAGCATCATCGAAACCGACAGGACGTCCGTTACATCAAAAAGATCGCGGCCACGCACATGCAGTGGGAGGATTTGCGCACTCTGGTGGACGCCACCCGAGCGGCGGACATGGTGAGCATGGTCACGCCGTTCGACGAATCTTCGGTGGATAAATGCGTCGAGTTCGGCGTTGAAATCCTCAAGATCGCCAGTTCCGACATTCGCGATTGGCGGCTGATTCGGAAGATGGCTTCCACCGGCAAGCCGGTGATAGCCTCAAGCGGCGGCTCCTCCTTGCGCGACATGGATGAACTCGTCGCCTTCTTCGCCGGCCACAACATTCCCTTTGCGCTGAACCATTGTGTGTCGATCTATCCGTCGGAAGATGGCGAGCTCGAACTCAACCAGATCGACTTTCTGCGCGAGCGCTATCCCGACACCAGTATCGGATTTTCGACCCACGAATGCACCGATTGGCGCACCTCCGTCACGATCGCCTACGCCAAAGGCGCGCGCATGTTCGAGCGGCATATCGATATCGACTACGAGGCCGTACCGGTCGCCCCCTACTGCACCCTCCCCCACCAAGCCGACGAGTGGTTCAAGGCCTTCAACAAGGCTAGGGAGATGTGCGGCGCGCCAGGAACGGCCAAGCGCGTCCCGCCTGAGAAGGAGGTCCGCTATCTCGATGAACTGGTGCGCGGGGTCTATGCCAAGCGCGACTTGGCGCCTGGGCATGTGCTGACAGACGAGGATGTCTACCTTGCCGTTCCGCTTCTCCATGGGCAACTCTCATGCCGGGAATTCACCGCGGGGGAAGTGGTGCGCCATGCACTCGGCAGGGATATTCCGATCCGCCTGCGCGATATCGAGAGCGCCTATTCCAACAATCTGGTCTTGCAACGCTTGGTTGAGGATCGTGGCGTGGCCCCGGCGCCGAAAATCACCGACGAACCGCTGAAGCGCGTCGCGGCCCAGTAAAAGGCGCTCACCGCGCGGACAAACCACCAGCGTCCACTCTCTCCTTGCTCGCCCCCGGCGGCCGACCAAAGGCAAACGACAGTCATGCGCGTCGCCGACTACATAGCCCGCCGTTTGTCGGACGAAGGTTTGACTCATGTCTTCATGGTCACCGGCGGGGGCGCCATGCACCTCAACGACGCTTTCGGCCGGTGCGCGCTACTTACCCCAGTCTGCTGCCATCATGAACAGGCCTGCGCCATGGCGGCGGAGGCCTACGCTCGCCTGGGCGGCAAGCCGGCCATCCTCAATGTCACCACGGGTCCGGGCGGCATCAACGCCCTGAACGGCGTCTTCGGCGCCTATACCGACAGCCTGCCGATGATCGTCATTTCCGGTCAGGTGCGGCGCGAGACTATCGCCACGAACTTTCCCATCGGCCTTCGCCAGCTGGGTGACCAGGAGGTTGATATCGTCCGAATGGCCGGTGGGATCACCAAATACGCGGTCACCGTCCAGGACCCGACCCGCATTCGCTACGAAGTGGAAAAGGCCCTTTGCCTCGCGACCGCCGGCCGCCCGGGACCGGTGTGGGTGGATGTCCCCATCGATATCCAGGGTTCCTCCGTGGACCCCGACGCGCTCGCCGGATTCGATCCGCACTCCGGGGATTTATCCTGGTCAGTGCCCTCCGAGGCCAGCCCGTTGACCGGTACGGAGCTGCGTGAGGCCGCGCGCGCTGTCATCGCGAAATTCACGGCGTCCGAACGCCCCTGCCTGCTGCCGGGAACCGGTGTGCGCATAGCCGGCCGCGCCGAGCAATTCCTGCGTGTGGCCGACAAGCTCGGCGCCCCGGTCGCCACCGCCTTCAACGCCCACGATCTGGTGCCCAACGATCATTCCCTTTACGCGGGGCGGGCCGGAACCGTGGGCGATCGCGCCGGCAATTTCGCCGTCCAGAACGCCGACTTCCTACTGGTGCTAGGCTGCCGCCTCAACATCCGCCAGATCAGTTTCAATTGGGATTCCTTCGCGAGAGCCGCCTGGACCGCGATGGTGGATGTTGACAAGGCGGAACTCGCTAAACCGACCCTGTCCATCGACCTGGCGATTCACGCCGACTTGAGAGCCTTCCTCGACGTCCTGGAGGAGGAGTTGGCGGGGTATGAGCGAGCCGCCGCCCATGCCGACTACCTCGCTTGGTGCCGGGTCCGGGTGGAGCGCTATCCGACCGTTCCGCCTGAATACTGGCATGGCGCCAATGGGGTGAACCCCTATTGTTTCGGCGCCGCGCTCTTCAAGGCCCTGGACCGCGACGACGTGGTGGTGACCGGCGATGGGACGGCCTGCGTGGTCACCTTTCAGTCGGCGGATATCAAGGCGGGCCAGCGCCTGTTCTCCAATTCCGGCGCCGCTTCCATGGGCTATGACGTTCCGGCCGCCATCGGCGCCTTCCATGCCAATCCCAAGGCCAGGCGCATCATCTGCGTTGCCGGTGATGGCAGCTTGATGATGAATTTGCAGGAGCTGCAGACCATCGTCGGCGCCGGCCTGCCGGTGAAACTCTTTGTTCTCAACAACGACGGCTACCACTCCATCCGTCAGACCCAGCAGAATTACTTCCCCGACAACATCGTCGGGTGCGGCCCCGAAAGCGGAGTGACCTTTCCCGATTTCCAAAAGCTCGGCGCCGCGTTCGGCTTTCCCGTTTGCCGAATCGCCTCTCACACTGAGCTTACCGCCGGCATCGCCGCCACCCTCGAAGGCGCGGGCCCTTCGCTTTGCGAAATCATGCTAGACAAGGCCCAGGCGTTCTCCCCCAAGCTCAGCTCCCGCAAGCTCGAGGACGGCAGCATGGTGACCTCGGCGCTCGAGGATCTCGCGCCCTTCCTCAGCCGCGAGGAATTGGCCGACAATATGCTGATACCTTTGATCAACACCTAGCTTCGACGGCAATCCTTTGGGGAACGCGCCTTCGACTTCTCCTAGACAATCCAAAGTTAGTCTTCTTCCCGCGCTCTCAACCGATCATCCGCAAGCCGGCGTCCACGACGCCCGTGTCGATCGAGTGCTGCAACTGTTTGAGCCGGATGAACAGCCGAGAGTCGAACGTGTGGTCGCGCAGGCCGTTGTTCCTTAGGAAGCGCGCGATTTCCTCCACGCCCATCGGCAGTGTCCAACGCGGGCTGAAGCCCGGAAGCCCGTGCGAGACCTTGTCGAAGTTCACCCGATAGGAGCGGGAATCGCCACCGCTCTCCCCAGTGATCTCCAATCGGGCATCCGGAAAGGCGTCGCCGACGGCTTCGGCGATGTCGCGCACCTGATAGTTGGCGTCACCTCGGCCGATGTTGAACGCTTGATTGTGTATGGCGTCCCGGGGCGCCTCCGCCGCGCAAAGGGCCGCGCCGCTGATGTCCTCGATGTGAGTGAGCGGTCGCCAGGGCGTGCCGTCCGACATCACCTTGACGATCCCGGCTGTGTAGGCCCAGCCGGCGAGGTTGTTCAGCACCAGATCAAAACGCGTCCGCGGGCTGACGCCGTAGGCCGTCGCATTGCGCATGAACACCGGCGAGAACCCATCGTCGGCCAAGGCGGAAAGCCCCTCCTCGGATTTCACCTTCGAAACGGCGTAGGCCGAGACCGGGTTGAATGGAGCGTTTTCGTCGAGCGGCGCGGCCGAACCGCCGGCGGCGCCATAAATCGAACAGGAGGAGGCGAACACAAACCGACCAATACCGGCGCGCTTGGCCAGTTCTCCGAGGCGAATCGTCGAATCCAGATTGATCTCATAGGTGAGCTGCGCGTTCAGCGCTCCCATGGGGTCATTGGACAGGCCCGCCAGATGGATGATCGCATCCATTCCATTGAGGTCCTCCATCCCGACGTCGCGTATGTCGCGCCAGATCTGCCGATCGGGCGGAACGTCCCGTTGTCCTTCAGGGATGCAATCCTTGAAATAGCCCACGTCCAGCCCCGTTACGATGTGACCGCGTTCCTTGGCCAAACGGGTCATGACCGGACCGATGAAGCCGGCGTTTCCGGTAATCAGGATGTGCATATCAATTGTTCCATTCTCGACGATGCTTGGGCGGCGGGAATGCGCGATTTACTCGGGCGCACGGGCCCGCAGCCCGTTCGTGGTCTGTCCGCCGCGCGGGCTGCCCGCAACCGCTTTGATGAAGGCGGTGAATCCGCCTTCACGCCATAAGATCTCGCACCAACGCCTTGAAAGTCGAGACCATGTACTCGCGCTCGGCCGGACCGATGCCCGGCCACACGCCGATCCAGAAGCTGTCGTTCATGATCTTGTCGGTATTGGTAAGCTCACCCACCACCCGGTACTCAACCCCCTTGAAGGCCGGTTGGCGGATCAGATTGCCGGCGAACAACTGACGCGTGCCGACCTTGTGCCGGTCCAGATACTCCACCGCATCTCGTCGGGTGAACGGCAGACCGTCTTGCAGTGTCAGGAGGAAGCCGAACCAGCTTGGATTGGAGTTGGCTGTAGCCTTGGGCAAAATGAAATGCTCGTCCAGTCCCTCGGCGATGAAGGCCTTGGTCAGTTCGTCGAAATTCTCCCGCCGGCGGGCGATGAAATGATCCACCTTGGCGAGTTGGCTGACGCCGATCGCCGCCTGCATGTCAGTGGCCTTCATATTGTAGCCGACGTGGGAGAAGGTGAATTTGTGATCGTATCCGTACGGCAGGTCTCCGTGCTTGTGCTGGAAACGCTTACCGCAGGTGTCGGCCATGCCCGGGGCGCACCAACAGTCTCGCCCCCAGTCGCGGAACGACTCCGCCAGCTTCATCAAGGAAGCGCGGTTGCCGAGCACCGCTCCGCCCTCTCCCATGGTGATGTGGTGCGCGGGATAGAAGCTCACCGTGGCCAGATCGCCAAAGGTCCCCACGCCCTTGCCGTCGTAAGTCGCTCCGAACGCATCGCAGCAGTCCTCGATCAGATAGAGCTTGTGTCGCCGACAAAGGTCGGTGACCGCGGCGAGGTTGAACGGGTTTCCCAGCGTGTGGGCGATCATCACCGCGCGGGTCTTGTCGGTGACCGCCTCTTCGAGACGCGTCACATCGACATTGAAGGTTTCCAGATCCACATCCACAAACACCGGAATGCAGCCGTTCTGGACGATCGGCGCGACCGTGGTGGGAAAGCCCGCCGCGACGGTCAGCACCTCGGCGCCCGGCGCCACCCGCTTGTTGCGCAGCTTCCAGGACGTCAGGGCGGTGAAGGCGAGCAGGTTCGCCGCCGAGCCGGAGACCGTGAGGCGCGATTCGGCGAGCCCGAACTTGGCCGCCAGCGCCTTCTCGAATTGCTCGGCATAGCGGCCCGCCGTGAGCCACATGTCGAGCGAGGAATCGATCAGATGGCGCAGATCGCTCGCATCGATGATCTTGCCGGCGCAGGGAATGTAGGTCTGGCCGGGCTGGAACTCGGGCGTCCCCTTGAGTTCTGCGTATTTAACCGAGAGGTCCAGAATGGTGTTCCGGAGAACGTCCAAGTCCACGTGATCGCCTTCGCCATAGGCCATCTGGCATCGCCTCCGTAAAGGGCGCGTCGGCAGCGGCGGCGCGCGCGGGATCTGAAACAGTCGCCTTCATCATTCGGTGGCCGATCTAGCGACGCCGCCCGAACACGCGCGATCATGCCGTCGCAACATTTACCGAAAAGCGCGCGTTCCATAACGCGGCGGATGGAACGATGTTTCACCCGCCAGTGGGCCAATGCCGGGGCTGTCTAGGGCGCCGGGCCAAGGATGTCGAGCCAACACGCGCGGCGGATCGAGAATTCCACTATGGCTCAAAAAGTTGCAGTGATTTGCGACAGCAAAGCCATCCCGCTGGGATTGGCGCCCCTGGATCGGAGTGCTATCGCTCGGGCCCGATGAAAATCGCTCTTTCCGTCATCTGAGCTGCGGTGAGGCCGCCGTTCGATTTCGATGTCGTTGTTGTCGGCGCGGGCGTCGTCGGTCTGGCGATCGGCTACGCCTCCGCGAGGCGAGGCGCGGCGGTCGCCATTCTCGAAAAGGAATCCGGGATCGGACAGGGCGTTTCGTCACGCCATTCGGGGGTCATTCACGCCGGTCTCTACTATCCGACCGGCTCGCTGCGAGCCAGCCTGTGCGTGGAGGGCCGTCGGGGCCTTTATCCGTTTTTGCGGAGCCACGGCGTGGCGCATGAGAAGTGCGGCAAGCTGATCGTCGCGACCGACGAGTCGGAAATTGCGCGCCTGGAAGCCGTCGCCCGGCAGGCGCGCCGCAACGGAGTCGAGGGCCTCGAATGGCTGACTGGCGATGAGGCTCGGGCGCTGGAGCCGGAACTATTCGCCGTGGCCGCGCTGCTTTCCACCGAGACCGGCATCGTGGACAGTCACGGCTACATGCTCGCACTGCTGGCAGAGGTCGAAACGCGCGGCGGCGTTCTGGCGGCGCGCACGCCCTTTCTAAGCGCCCAGCCAGTCGCGGGCGGCGGCTTTGCCGTCCAGACGGGCGGCGAGAACCCCACCACCGTTTTCGCCGAAAAACTGATCATTGCCGCCGGATTGGGCGCTCAAAAGGCGGCGGCGGCGATCGGCGGGTACAGGACCGAGGAAATTCCGCCTCCGCAGCTGGGCAAGGGCGTCTATTTCCGGATCAGCGGCCGCGCTCCGTTTGAGCGGTTGGTCTACCCCCTGCCGATCCCCGGCGCCTTGGGAACCCATTACGGTCGAGACCTGGGCGGCCAGGCGCGTTTCGGGCCGGATCTCCAATTCGTTGACACCGAAAGCTATGATGTCGATCCGGCGCGGGCCGAGAGATTTTACCGCGATATCCGCCGCTATTGGCCGCGCCTCCCCGATGGCGCCCTGGAACCCGACTACGCGGGCATCCGGCCAAAGATTCACGCCGCGGGGGAGACCCAGCCCGATTTCCGCATCGACGGCGCCCAAATGCACGGCCTTCCCGGATTGGTCGCTCTCTTCGGCATGGAAAGCCCCGGCCTGACTTGCTCCCTGGCCATCGGCGAGACCGTGACGGGGATGCTGGAGGGACCCCGGGTATCGCGGTCGGCGGCGGCCGTGGACCCCGGAGGCAAAGCGAGGTAGGGGCAACCCGCAACTGCCGTCAGAGGAAATTCGTAAAACGCATGTCCAATGGCTTTGAGGGGGCGACCGCCGAAACCTGCGTCTTGTGCGGTAGCGCCGAGATTGCGAGGTTTGCCACGGGCGTGGGAAAACGCGCCTTCTGCACATCGTGCTTTCATGGATGGCGCACCGATCACCCCGTCTATGCATACTCTAACACCGCCATGTGCTCGTTGGGGACCTCGCGCGCGCGGCTCGAGACACAGATCCGCTTCTTCGCACCCTTCGCGCCTCGTAACGCGACCATACTGGAAATAGGCTGCGCGACTGGGGAGCTGGCCCTCGCGACGAGGGAGATGGTCAGCGTCGCGCGGTACGAGGCCATCGAGCTGTCGCCCGCCGGAGAGCAGGCCAAGCCCCATCTCGATCAACTGTACACAGAGACGTTGGGAGAACTCCTCGGGAAGGGGCAAATTCGAACCACATTCGACCTGATTTTGATGTCGCACGTATTGGAACACATCGACGACCCCGCGGTCGAATTGTCCGCAATGAAGCAGGTGTTGAGCCCCTCGGGAGCGATTTTCCTGGAGGTCCCCAACGGCGCCGGGCATCGTCACCTTCCGATCGATGATAACCGCGCCCACCTTCATTTCTTTTCACCGTCTTCCTTGTCGCTGCTGTTGGCCGGACAGGGCCTGGAAACCATCGCCGTAGCCACGGATGTGCGTCTGGACGCAAGGTGCGCGGACTCGTTGCAGGTTATCGCGCGGCCCTTCCAGATGCCCACCTGGTCGAAGACGTTTCTGTCGGACCATTCAGCCCTGATCGGTGAAAACGAGATTGTGGTTTGGGGCGCCGGCAGCTTGGCCTATGAGATTTTGGCCAACTTCTTCGATGCGACCCGCATAGCCTTTTTCATCGACCGCAATGTCGCAAAGCAGGGCTCGCTCTGTCTGGGGCGACCTGTCCGTGGGCCCGAGGCTCTCGGCCACGCGCCGCGCACCGTGCTGATCAACAGTATCGATTTCGCGGATTCCATTGCCGCGGACATCGCCCGGGTGTCCCCGGGCGTCGCTCATAATCTCATCCGCGTCGGCGACTTGTTCGGATAGGCTCCGCGACCGCCCGCCAGAGTACGCCTCAACGGACGTCACAGGGTCGCGCCGGCGTCCCTCATGTGCTCCACCCCGCTCCGAGAGCGCCCATCGGCGCTAACCTCCTCTCGTCTTGCTCGCACGATGTCGACCACCGAGGCGGCGACAAGAGCGTACTCAATGAGCAGAAGGAGACCCGGCCGCACCAATTCACCCGCCTGTACGAAAAGATTGTATGTCACGAGTCGGTTCGTCAACCAACTATATTCGGTGGCGGTTGCCAATGGCGTCAATGCGTAGTCCGCCGAGATACTTAGTACGTAAACCGTCACGAGGGCGGTGACGCGCGCAGGGCCGCGCCAGGGCTCTAGAAATACAAGGAAGCACAAAAATATCTGCGAATATCCTCCGGCGTTGGTGCTCGTGATTAGCAACGCAGTGCTCATCGCCGTAAGCCGATACAGTGGCACTGAATGGGGACGCCACGCTGCTCCCACAAAACAGCCGATGACTCCGATTTGGCCAATTCGCAACATAGCCGGAAATAGTATCGCCATGATTTCCAAAGGCTGAGAACCGGTAGACATCATAAGCGGAAAAGTCGACTTCAAGATATCCATGATGAGTTGATATGTCGTCGTATAGTATGCCCCGTCAAATTTTAGGAGCACGGGCTGATCGCTAAATCCCACTATATTCGAAATCAACTCCATCGGAGACCCCGCGCCTTCCATCGCGTAACTGATCACATAGACCAGGAGTCCCGCCAGCGCCGCCCCTTCAAACCAACGCCAACGTCGACGAACGAGTTGGGGAAGCAGGGTGGCGACGAGATACGGCTTGAAGTTTATGGAAATGGCCAGCGATAGCCACCTCAGCCACGCAGAGCGCAAAAGGCGGCCGTGCCCGAGCACAAAAAACGCGAAGCATACGATAACCAAGTTGCCGCGTTCCATCGCGTACAGCATCGGGAGACCGATCGCTATCGCCCCGGTGCGCCATAGGGCCGTGCGCCGGTCCCGCTTACGATAGACAAGATAAACTGAAACATTGGCAAATACGTAGAACGCGCAAAGCATCACGCGGGCCAGCCAGTCGCAATCTCGGGCAAAACTACCGTCAAATCGGTAGCACGCGTGGATACTAAATATCCGAAGAAAATCGAAAGCTATCGGTGGATAGACAGATAGATAAGCGTAATAAGCTCCAGGATTATTAGACCAATAGGCGACGCTGATCCAATCCATCAGAGTGTCCGACGAGCCGTAGAAGTAAGGTTGTGGGAGTCGCCCCTCCACAAGAAGAAAACGCATCGTGAAAATAACGCTGTAGGCGATCACCAAAAACAGAGCAATTTCGACAACGAGACCGGCTCGTATTCGCCCCCCCGGTTCGCGCTCGCTCACGGCTTTCGGTCTCCGCCTTTGAAGACAAATATCCTCAGCATAAAATAGTTGACGAAGGAGACCGCGACGAGCGCGATAAACCCGGCCAAATAGGGAGAGGCCACCACCCTGTGTACCGTCGTTAGGAAAGCTAAACCCAAGAGATAATTGATCCCGTAGGAGCCGACGTAGGATAAGACATTGGGCTTCGCGCCATGAAATACATGGTGTTTGAACATAAAATAGTTAAACGTCGCCCCAATAACATGAGCAAGTATTTGAGCGACGTATAAATTTAACCCGAGAAATACAAAGATCGAATACAAGCTATATCCGAAGGCCGTGTTTACGACGCCGATTTTGTAATATCGCCACAACTCGGCAATTCTGTGCCGATGTGGCTCGATGAGCTTGGTCGCCTTAGAATTCAGAGGTGGGAAAATTGACCCGCTCCTTCTCGATCACCAAGGGAACGTTTCGGATCGTCTGTGAAATCAAGCGCACTTGTTCACCGATAAGCCCGAGAAAGAAGAAGATTAATCCGACAGTGAGGAGGCCTAGAGCGAGAAATACAAGATGCCAACTCCTAAACCCGAGGACGGCGGCAACGATGGCCCAAACCGCTGCGATGGCTCCGATCAGAAAGGTGAACATCGAAAGAACAATAGGCGCTCTCAGCAAATTCTTGGATGAGCTCGCCAGTCCGGTGAGCGCGAAGCTCAAGAGGGCGCGGAAATTGTTCTTGGTCTTGCCGGCGGCCCGGCTCGGACGATGGTATGCGATGGTCTCCAGACTATAGCCACTTTCGACCAGCATGCCCCGAAAGAATGGTTCTGGGTCTCGCCAACGCTTTAATACTTCGATCACCGCTCGGTCGTAGAGTCCAAAACCGGTGGCGTTCGGAATCACGCGATAGTCGCCGAAGCGGGCGAAGAAGCCATAGCCGACGGCTCTGAGAAGACGCATGGCCGGAGAGGTTCTTTCAGATTCACGAACTCCGAGTACGATTTTGGTTCCGGCGCGCCAGCGAGCGATGAGTTCGCCGATCAGTTCGGGTGGATCCTGAAAGTCCGCGCACATGCCAATGACAGCCTCGCCGGACGCCTGGTAGATCGCGTGGGTCGGCGAACGCATATAGCCGAAGTTCTGGTTGTTGACGATCAACCGGATTCTCTCGTCACCCGCGCACAAAGCTTTGACGATGTCGATCGTGCCATCGGTAGAGCTATTATCGATGAAGATGATCTCGTATGAAACATCGGCTTTCCGCAACTCGACGAGCACCGCCGCCGCGATCGCCGCGGCGTTGTCCGCCTCGTTGAGGCAAGCAATCACCACCGAAATGTCGATGGGCGCGGGTGACGTCATGGACGAACCCTAGCGCCGACCAACAGGAGGCCTCAGAACATAACCCTCCGCCATTACCGCCAGTATGAGGACAACAATGAGCAAGCCTACAGCCCAGATATTAAATTGACGTTCGGGGTTGATATAGGCGGGATCAATAATATCCATATTTTCGTTAGCCGACATCTCGTCGATCGTCAACTCCTCCATGTAACGCGTATACACTTGATATAGAATATCGGCGGTTTTTTCGTCCCTGTATAAATTGAAATAAGCGGAATTGGTCAATGAGAGACCCGCTAGATTGAGACTACTCTCACCGCGAGACGTGGTCTGAATTTCGGCAATTTGCCGTTTAATACTGCCTATTTCAGTTTGAATCACTTTTATTTGGACGTTGTTCGGCGTTGCTACTTCTTGGAGGCCCGTCAATTCTACCTGTTTTGCTTGCAATTGCCCTTGAAGGGCCGCCAACTCGCTGACGCCAGCCCCCAACTGGGCTTCCGGCGCCGCCAGCTTGTTTGCGAGCCGAAATTGCGTGAGCGCTTGTTGCGCATTGAACAGACGAAGGCTGGCCTCGCGCAATCTGTTTTCCGCCACCGCCCGCTTCTGCCCAGCCTGTTGAATGCTCAAGGCGGCCAATCGATCCTGTATGGACGTGGCGACCGCGTTCACGAGCGCCTTGGCGAAGGCCGGGTCGTGGTCTCGAACGGTGATCTGAAGAATGCTGCCGCGGATGGCTATGATCCCCAGTTCATGCCTAAGTTTTGCGGCCGCTTTCACCGGATCCCGAAACCGGCTCGGAAAGGCAGGGAGCAGCTTGACGATCACGGTCCGAAGCACTGAATAGCTTCGCGCAACGGTGAGATCGGCTTCAATCGTCTGCCTGTTGCCCGTCAGGGAACCGAGGTCCAGGATCGCACCGCCCGCCTGTTGGGCGAGAATCGCGCTCAAACCGCCGCCGCTTGTCTGAGGAAGGAGTTCGGTTTCGGCCGCGTACTGGCGCGGCCATAGGCAGAGCGCGGCGAGGATCAGGGCGCATAAGGCGAACGTGAGGCGTCGCCGCAGAGGGCTGCGAAACCAGGCGGAGTCGAACACCGCGGACATGATGGTCGGCGGCGGCGTCAAGCGCCGAGCGCCTTCAAGGTCAGGGCCCCGATGCCAAATTCATAAACCAGCGAGGCGATCTCGACGAGTTTGTCGAAAGCGTTGGGCGACGTTCTTACCGGCACGAAGATTACGTCTCCGGGCAACGCTGGCTTGGAGCCTAGGCCGTGGACCTGATGGCTGGAGAGAACCGCGCCGTTGGCGCGAACGACGAAGATATCGCCGCGGTCGGCGAACTTCTGCGGGCCGCCGGCGAGCTTCAGATAGTCGCCGATGCGTGTTGCCGGCGCATAGAGGAACGAACCGGTCTGATAGACCGCGCCGAAGACGCCCACCGTCTTGGGCCGTGGCGGAACGAAGATCCGGTCATTGTTTTCCAAGCCCAATTGCCCAGGAAGCGTGACCGCGTCGGGCGCAAGCGCGAGAACCAGACGGCCGTCGGGCTTGCGATCTCTGAGCCGCGCGATGATCGCCAAGGCGGCCTGTCCGCGCGCCGTCGCCGTGGCGGCCCCGACGGTGAGCGACGATATGGGGGCCGCGGCGGCGGCTAATTCCAGATTGTCGATCGCCTTGTCAAAGCTTGCCTGCTGCTGCTGACGAATGGTTTCTCGCTGGATCTGCACGCCGAAGACGAACGCCCCCGAGGTCAGGCCTCCCGACTGGGCCAAGAGATCGGCGACGGTCGCGCCGGGCGCCAGATAGTAGCGCCCCGGATGGTCGATCTCGCCCTCGATGGTGGCCAATATGGCCTGCCGTTCCTGCGGCCGGGCGATGGTGGCGAGGGAGAGGATACGAACGATGGAGCCTCGCTCGGCTGGGAAACCCCTGGCCTGATCAAAGGTGATCTGCCGCGATCCGGTGGCGTCGAGGTCTCCCAGGCGCACGACGACGAGACGCTTGTCGTCCGCCAGGGAATCGAGGCCGCCGGCGTAACGGATCATATCGCCCAGTGTTTCGCCTCTCTTGGCCTCGAAGATGGCCGGATTGTTGACGCTGCCGCTGACCGCCACTTCCGGCCCGGCCGGCGCGATGTTCAAAACATCATCGTTCTGAAGGACGGCGTCGTGGCTCTTGTCGCCATTCAGCAGCAGGTCATAAAGGTCCAGATCAGCGATGAGCCGGCCGGCCCGGCGAAGCTGGATGGAGCGGAAGCTCCCGCCCGCCGATGGGCCTCCGGCCGCCAGGACCGCGTCGATCATGGTCGAGAGACTGCTCACCGTATAGGCCCCGGGGCTCATCGCGAATCCGGTCACATAGATGGTCAATCCGTGGAGGCGTCCGATGACGACCGATACCTTGGCCTGCTTGAATTGTTCGGCGAAACGCCGCGACAGGGCGTCGGCCAGGTCGCCGTAGCGTATGCCCGCTACGTTGATAGAGCCGATTCGAGGCACGAAGATGCGCCCCTCATTATCGATCTCCAGCCGCAGCTTGGCCTCCACCGAGCCGGTCACGCTGATCAGCAGTTCGTCGCCCGGATTTAGGGTGTAGTCGGGGGGAACCGTGGCGGTCGGCGCGGTGGCGAACCCCAAAGCGCGGGTCAGGACCAGGGAGGCGCCGAATCTCGGCAATGCTTGGCCTAGGGTCTGCTTGACGAAGACTTCAAACTCGCTCAGCGGCGGCGGCGGCCGCTGGAACAGCTCGAACTCGCCGGGCTTCGCGCCGGGCCGCAGATAGAGTGGTCCGGGAGTCGCGCCGCCGGTGGGGTTGGTGACTTGGGTGTCGCGCGTCGATTGACCATTGGCCTCGCCCGCGGTCTGGCCGCCGTAGTCCGGCAGATAGGTCGGGCTGAAGGAGCCGGTCGCCGAGGGATTGCTCTGAGGCGCTCCGGTTCCCTGGACCCCCGATCCAGGAGGGGATTGATTGGAGCCTGTGTTCGTGGCGCCATTGGCGCCCCCGTTCGCTCCGTTTGCGCCGTTCTGCTGTGACTGCGTCTGCTGCGGCGCGTAGGGATCGTAAAACGTTTGGGCGTGGACGGGCGCTGCCCACCCGAAGGTCAGACACCAGACGACAATGAGCCATCGAGCGCCCCTGGTCGTACCGTTTTGCCGCATAGACCCTCGCCTTGTCACCGCCGACCGTTCCATCAAAATGCTTGCGGCGACCCAGCCGCGGTTGGACAATCCCAAAGTGTCTCGTCGGATCGCGCCATGAACAGGGCGGTCTGCCTTATCTGGTCGGGAAATTCCACCGGTTGGACGCCTGACCGGCTCCGCAGGTCGCGAAAGATCGTTCCGTCACCCAAATATCGATCCGGCGCCTCGTCCAAGAGCGGCGGACGATCGACGCCTCGACGCGCGCCGAGTACATCTTGCACCAGCTCGGCGATTTCCGCCATCTCATAGCTACGATCCCCGGCGGTGTCGAATGGGACCACGTCGCGGGATGTTTCGGTCATCAGGGCGAACACCACGCTCATCAATTCATTGATGGCCACGTACGAGCGCAGAACCGGTCGCGTCGCCGTGATGGTGATCTTTCGGTGGGCCAGCGCGTCCGCGATGAAGCTGGCCAGGGCATAGCTCGACTGCTTGTTGATGTAGGGACCCGACAGGTTGAACACCCGGGCGATTACCGCGCGCCTCCCGCTCGTGTGAGCCCAGCGGGCGAACCGCGCCTCGTCCTTCAGCTTCAGACTTCCATAGATTCGTTTGGACGCCTCGGCCTCGCGATCATCGACCAGATAGACCGCGCCGGACGACGGCACGAACAACGCCTCCGTCCCGATGGTGTCCAGCGCCGCGAGAACCTGGCCGGAGATTGCCTCGTTGGCGCGGATGTATTGCGCCGTCGGCATCTCCCTGGCCTTTTCCTGGGTCAGGAACGCTAGATGCAAGACCAGCGTGGCCATGGGCGGCAGCTGGGCGATGCTCTCCAGAGGAGCCTGACGAACCGCCAGGCCCCCTCGCAAGGTCAGGTCGCGCTCTTCGGAGCCGAAGCAGACGACCCGCCTGGCGAAATCCCCGCCCAATAAGCCGTGCAGGGCCTCGAGCGTGGCCAGCCCGAGCCAGCCGCCGGATCCGACGACGACGATCCGCGCCGCGCTGTCAGCCAGGCGCTTCGCGCCCGCTCCCGTGAGAGTCGCATAAGGCGCGGCGTTCGGCGTCACGACTGTCAGAGTCTCCCCGCGGCGCGCCGGTCGGCCAGCATGTTGCTGAGCATTTTGGCACACATGGGAACGCTCTCCAGAAGGGCGCGGTCGAGGTCAAAACCCGCCCGGCTTCTCACCAGGTCTTCCAGGGCGCGCTGCCGTCGCGCCATAGCGTTTCCAGGAAGTTCTTGTCACGCAGGGTGTCCATAGCCGCCCAGAAACCGTCGTGCCGATAGGCGACCAGCTCCCCGTCGCGGGCCAGTTTCTCGAGGGGCTCACGCTCCCAAAGCATGTCCGGTCCATCGACGAGGTCCAGAACCGATGGGGCGGCGACGAAAAAGCCGCCGTTGATCCGGCCGCCGTCGCCATCGGGCTTCTCGCGGAAGCGCGTAACCAGATCGCCGTCGAACTCGAGCGCGCCGAACCGTCCGGGCGGCGCGACCGCGGTGATGGTCGCGCGCCTCCCATGTCCCTTATGGAAGTCGATCAGCGCTCCGATATCGATGGCCGCCACCCCGTCGCCATAGGTGAAACAGAACGGCTCATTTTCGTCGAGGTAGCGTCGGATCGCCTTCAGGCGTCCGCCGGTCATCGTGTCCGGGCCAGTGTCGATGAGCGTAATCCGCCACGGCTCCGAAGAGTTTTGATGCACTTCCACCGAGTTCTTGGACAAGTCGAACGTGACGTCGGACATGTGCAGAAAATAGTTAGAGAAATATTCCTTGATCAAATACCCCTTGTAACCCAAGCAGACGATGAAGTCATTCAGGCCATAGGTCGAGTAAATCTTCATGATGTGCCACAGGATCGGTCGACCGCCGATCTCGACCATGGGCTTGGGCCGAACCGCCGTCTCCTCGCCAAGCCGGCTGCCCAGTCCTCCGGCCAGGATCACCGTCTTCATGATGGAAAGGTCCCTGGGGGCGCTCGGCCGAGTCTGCCGGACAAGCGACCGTCCGGCTAGGTTGATTTAAGCCAGGCGACAACGCCCGGACGCTCAAAGTGTTCCTGTTGAAGCGTGACCGTGAAATGCGGCGATTCGACGGCCTTGGCCTAGTCCCGCTCCGCCGCCTTCGCCTCGGTCGCCGTCGAGCGCAGCGAGAAATGAAATCCAGCCAGCATCTGGGCGGGATTGCCTCCGCCGGGCGCGCCGGGCCCCGCGGCGTCGCCGGGCGGCAGGGCGATGGGTCGAAGCTTCTTATCGGTCAGATCGTGGTTTCGCGCCGCCAGATCGCTCTGGACGAGCTGATCGAACCGACCTGAAATATCCGCCAGCTGCTTGGAAAGCACCTCAATGCGGGTCAGCTGATAGCTCGCCGGGGCCCCTTCATACGACATGATGGCGCCGTAGAGTTCGTCGGTGTACTCGCGCAGCCGCAATTCCCCGGTGATCGCCCCGCCCTCCTTGGTGGCCACGATCTCCTTGCGCAGCACATCGGCCTTGGCCGACAGGTCGATGAGGCCGGCCTTCAGGTTGTCGCCGTCGGGCAAGCCGGCGGCCCTTCCGTCGGCGCCCTGGCGCACCGCGTTGATGCGCGCCACCAGGTCGGTCATCCGCGAAAAGAGCGCGCTGACCTTCTCGGCGGCGTCGAACTGAGCCTGACGGTCCGCCAAGTTGAAGGCCACCCTGCGGTCGAGCGTCACCGTCACCGGCGCGGTAAGGACGGTCACGCCGCTGGTCAGGCGGGCGGTGTAGGTTCCGGGGACGAATCTGGGTCCCTGCACGGAATTGAACGCGACCTGGGCGGCGGGCGGCGTGCGGGGCGGCGGCGCGCGCATGGACCACACCACGCGGTTGATCCCGGGCCGCTTGGACGCTGGCAGCGTTTCCACCACCTTGCCAGAGGGGTCCAGTATCTCGACCTTGAGCTTGCCGAACAGGTGCCGGCCCGGCTCATAATAGGCGATCACCGCGCCGTCGGCCGGGTTGGGCCCGGTGAACTGGGCGTCGCCGTTGGACCAGCCGCCATTGGCCTCGATGCGCTGCTGCGCCGGGCGCGAGGGAAGGAAGGTGAGCGGCTGGGCGAGAACCTGAGGGGTGAGTCCCCGCAGGGGCGTCAGGTCGTCGACGATCCAGATGCCGCGGCCGTGGGTGGCGATGGCCAGATCGTGGTCGCGCTTCTGGAAGGCGAGGTCGCGAACCGGGACATCCGGCAGATCGCCGCCCTTGAACTGGGCCCACCGTCCGCCGCCATCCAAAGAGACCCAAAGACCGAACTCGGTTCCGGCGTAGAGCAGTCCGGGTTTTTCAGGATCTTCCTTAATCACATGAGCAAAGCCGCGCATCCCGTTCTCGGAGCTGGCGATTCTCTTCCACGTCTCGCCGAAGTCGCTGGTCTTGTAGATATACGGAGCGAAGTCGCCGAAGCTATGGCGATCGAAGGCCGCGTAGGCCGTGGCGGCGTCATAGGGGCTGGCCTCCACCCATGACACCCACGAGGCCGGCGGCAGGCCGACCTTGGCGGTCAGATTGGTCCAGCTCTTCCCGGCGTCCTTGGTGAGCTGCACATTGCCGTCGTCGGTCCCGACCCAGATCACGCCGGCCTGGCGCGGCGATTCGCTGATCGCATAGATGGTGGTGTAGGTCTCGGCGGCCGAGTTATCGACGGTGATGCCGCCGCTCTCCTCCTGCTTCTGCCGTTCCGGGTCGTTGGTGGTGAGATCGGGCGAGATCTTGTCCCAACTCTGGCCGTGGTCGCGGCTACGGAACAGGTATTGCGCGCCGATGTAGATGGTCCCCTTTTCGTTGGGGCTGGTCACCAGCGGGGTATTCCAGTTGAACCTCAGCTTTTCGGTGGT
>Ga0182024_10004164_pt1 | contig 33616 bp, 24 predicted proteins | sample P32metaG_FD_120480 | JGI IMG/M metagenome (GOLD analysis project Ga0182024, IMG submission 120480) | Permafrost microbial communities from Stordalen Mire, Sweden - P3-2 metaG (Illumina Assembly) | ecosystem: Environmental > Terrestrial > Soil > Wetlands > Permafrost | place: Sweden: Stordalen... | reverse complement strand
CTTCCGCGAACTGGGCGAACTGACGGTGCAGGCGCGCGGCGGCGGCTTTCATTGGCGGGACGACGCGGATCGGGTCATGCTGGACCTGTCGGACGGCGCCGCGCCGGAATCCGTCGCCGTGGATCTGGACGCGGGGGTGCGCGAACGGATCGCCGCCGCAACGGCCGCCGACAACGGCGGTGCTTGCTGGCAGACCTGCGCCTTGGAGTTCGACCGTGCGGCCGGCTGGACGCGTGGACGCGCCGAGCAGTGGCTGGAGGACCATCTTCAGGTGCGCGACCCCGGCCGCACGGCCCGACTGCACACGCCGCATCGCTGCCGGCCCGCCCTGGCCCGCTTCCTGACTTCCTTGCTGTTTATTGACGCCCATGCGACCAACGGGGCCGACGGTGCCCCCGCCGTGGAGTTCGTGCCGGTGCCCGCGCTGCAGGACGAGGCGCATTCGCGGCCCGACGCGGAAGGGCGGGCGCGGCGCGGCGGCACGGCCACGGCCGCACCGCGGCTGCGGTCCACGCGGGGCGGGGCGGGGGTGGAGATCGACCTGGCCGACCCGCGCCGGCTGGACCCCCTGCCGACCGAACTGCGGGCGGCGCTGCCCGGCCGCGGCCTGGTCAACCTGTTCGAGGCCCAGGCCGTCGTCCGCAAACTCGAAACCCTTACCGCCGACCCCGCCTTCCGCGCCGAGGCCGCCGAATGGGCCGGCGCGACGCGGCGGCCCGCCCTGGCCGTGCTGGCGCTTTATTCCTCCCAAGCGGAGCTGATTCGTCTTTTGATGGCCCAATCGCCGGCCCTGGTCGCCCTGCCCGCGGCCGTGGAGGTCGCCACGCCCGACGCCTTCCGCCACCGCGAATGTTTCGCGGCCCTGGTCAGCCTGACGCGGAGCCACAGCCATCGCGCCGTGCCGTTCGGCGACGATTCAACCCATTTGCCCACGGCCCTGACGCGCGCCGCCTCGCGGCTGGTCCTCTTCGGCGACCCCGGCACGCTGATTCGGCGGTGCCAGTGGAACGGCGCCCTGGACCATCTGGACGAAACGGCCGGCGAATGCGAGCGCGGGCTGATCGCCCGGATCACGGCCTACCTCCACGGCCGCGGCGCGCATCCTTCCACCTTCCGCCTCGACGAAAGCGGCGGGGTATGACCGCCTCCGTCCCCTTCCCGCTCCCGCCCGGCCGCGCCCTCACCGCCTGGCGGCGGGATTTGGCCTCTTTTCATCCCCGTTTTCTCCGGCTCTGTCATCTGCTGCTGCACCGCGTCGAATGCCTGGTCCGCGTCGTTCATCGGCGACCCCTGGACTCATTCGGGGCCGGCCTGCTGCGCCAGTTGGATGCGGCGGCGCCCCTGGACCGCCTCCTGGTGGACCGCGAATTGCTCGGCCGCTGGATGCGCGACCTGTCCGCCGAAGGCCTCGTCGAGACGGCCGGCGACTGGCGGCTGACGGAACGCGGCCGCAACGCCCTGGAATCGCGCTCCTACACGGCCGCCGTCGAAGAGCGGCGCGTCTTCACCTTCGCGGAGGGGGAAAGTCCCGGCCGGCCGCCCGCCTTTGTGGCGTTGACCGGCCCCGCCGCCCCCCTGGCGCCGGGCGCGGGCTGGCGGTTCGACGTGTCGGCCTTGGAGACGTGCGTGCGACGGCCGGAGGAGTGGAAGACGCGAAACGGCTTCCCGACCGACGTGGACGCTTTGCTGGCGCCGCCGGCCCCCGAGGCCCGCACGCCGGCGGACTGGCGGCGCCTGATCCTGGACCGCCCGGAGCAGGTCCTTCTTGTCTTTGTAACGGAAGAGGGGTCGGACGCCCGACGGCTCGGTTTCGCGGTGCGGCCCGAGGACTGGGTGCTGCAAACCGAGGCGCCGGCCCTCACGCTCGGGGCGGGGGCGGAAGAGACGTTGCCGGACGCGGACGAACCGACCCCGGAGGCGTGGCGCGAGGCGTGGCGCGAGTGGTGTCGGCAGCGCGGCCTGCCCGACGCGGACGCCTGTCGCATCGAGCCGGCGGAGGACCGGGTACGAGTGGTCGCGCCCCGGACGCTAACGGAACGGCTGGGCGGCGAGCGCACCGACGCCTGGCTCCTGGCGGGGACGGGCCGAACGCGCGTTGCGGCCCCTTTGGAGATCGTGGAAGAGCAATAGGCGCCGTGAGGTCAATCCACCGGCGGCGGCGGCGACAGGGCCGCCATCCACGCCAGGCACCGCGCCCAGTTGGCCGACGAACCCGGCGTCAGGCTTCCCAGCAGGCGCGGCCCCGCGGCGCCGGTGGCCGACGGCACGTTGCCGCTCACGCCGTCCACGGTCAGCGCCGCCAGCAGGCCGAACGAATACGCCTTGCGGACGACGATCGGCACGCCGGCCTCGTCGGTGCGGACCAGCGGCGTTCCCGGCAATTGCTGTTCGAGCAGCCGCCACAACAGGCCGTTGCGCACGCCGCCGCCGCTCAGAAAGACGCGGTCGGGCCGCCGCCCCGGCGGCAGAAATCGCTGTAGCGCCGACGCCACGCCCCGCGCCACGAAATGCGTCGCCGTGCATAGGAGGTCGTGGAGGCTGGCTTGCAGGTCGCGGGCCTGCCGCAGCGCCTCCGCCGCGAAGGCGTCGCCGAAGACGTGCCGCGGCAGACATTTCGGAGGCCGACGGGAGAAATACGGGTGCGCCAGCCAGGCCCGCGCCAGCGGCTCGACGCACTTGCCCTGGACGGCGTGCTTGCCCCCCGCGTCGAACTCCGCCCGGCCGCCGGTCATGTGGCGCATCAGCGAGTCCAGCAGCACGTTGCACGGGCCGGCCTCGAAGCCCGTGGCGTCGCCCGGCCGCCCGGCCGCCGGCAGAAACACGACGCGGGCCGCGGCCCCGAGATGCACCACGGCGCGGTTCTCGCGCGGACTGCGGAACAGGAGATAATCGGTCAGCGCCGCCATCGGCACGCCCTGGCCGCCGGCGGCCACGTCGCGGCAGCGGAAATCGCTCACCGTGGTGACGCCGCAGCGCTCGGCCACGACGGCGGCCATGCCCAGCGGCAGCGTGGAGGGGAAACGGCCTTCGGAGTCGTGCCAGACGGTGTGGCCGGGACAGCCGATGACTTGGACCTGTTGCAGGCCGAGGCTGGCCTGGTCGGCGGCGGCGCGGGCGGCGGCGGCGAAGGTTTCGCCCAGCAGGCGGTGCAGCAGGCCGACCTCACGCGCCTCGCAGGGGCCGGGGCCGGATACGCGCCTTATCAGCTCTTTCAAGTCGGCATCATAGGGCTGGTGCAGCGACCCGACCAGGCGCGGGCGCAGTTCCAGGCCGACGCCCTCGACTTCCAGCAGCGCCGCGTCCACCTCGTCCGCGCTGGAGCCGGAGGCCAGGCCGATGATGCGGCGTGTGGTCATGGGATGGACCTCCCAGGTTCGGCGAGCGGGGGGCGTAAGCCCCCCTGATTCTTCCTGCGGTCGCCGGCGCTATGCTAAATCAGGGGGCTTACGCCCCCCGCTCGCCGACCGCCGCAAGCGTGGGATTACGCCGCCAGCGGCAACGGCTGCGCCTGCCGCACGCACGCCTGGACGAAGCACTCGAACAGCTGTGCGTCCAGCGCCGACGCCGTGTCCGATTCGGGGTGCCACTGCACGCCGACGCAGAACCAGTTGGGATCGACCGCCTCGACCGCCTCAATGACGCCGTCCGCCGCCCGGGCGCAGACGCGCAAACCCGGCGCCGGCTGACGCACGGCCTGGTGGTGGGCGCTGTTGACGCGGATTTCGCCGCCGCCGTAGATCTCCTCCAGCCGCGTGTTCGGCTCGACGAGCACCAGATGACGGTGCGGCGCGCCGGCGGCGTCGCGGTGCGGCATGGCCCGCGGCTGTTCTTCCGGAAGGTGCAAATACAGCGTGCCGCCGAGGGCGACGTTGATCTGCTGTAAGCCGAGGCCGACCCCCAGCACCGGAATCCGCCGTTCGAGGACATGGCGGATCAAACAACGGTCGCTGTCGTCGCGGCGTTCGGCCATCAACTGCACGGCCGAGTGCGTCGGCAGGCCGTGGCGGCGCGGGTCGAGGTCGAGGCCGCCGCTCAGCAGCACGCCGTCCAGCCGGTCGAGCAGGGCGTCGGGATCGACGTCCTTGGCCAGCGGCGGCAGCACCACGGGCAGGCCGCCGGCGGCGACGACGGCATCGACGTAACCGATGGGCAGGCGCAGGTGGGCGGTGATCGATTTGGCGGCCGGGGTGTAGTCGGCGTTGACGCCGATGAGCGGCCGGGTCGGATGCGGCATCGTTTTTCCCTCCCTGGAAAAACCTTGCGGCGCGGGACGGCGGCCGGTCCCGCGGCGGCGCGGAGTATAAGACGGAGGCGCGAACGGCGACAAGGCCGATTGCCTGGAGGCGCCGGGGCGTCGGTCCTCCCGCCGCCGTCCATACGCCAGCGCCGCCGTCCGGTCAAGCGGTTGTGGACGCGGCGAGCCGGACGGCCGCCCATTCCCCACGGCCCGTCCTTCGTATATTCTGCCCCCATGACTACGCTACGCATCTGCAACGGCCGCGTCCTCGACCCGTCGCAGGGTCTCGACCTCGTCGGCGACCTCTGGGTCCGCGGCGACCGCATCCTCGGCGTCGGGCCGCACGGGTGGGGCGAGGCAACCTCGCCCCTACAGGCCGACCGCACCATCGACGCGGCCGGGATGATCGTCTGCCCCGGCCTGATCGACATGCACGTCCACCTGCGCGAGCCGGGCCGCGAAGAGGACGAGACCATCGCCACCGGCACGGCCGCGGCGCTGGCCGGCGGCGTCACGTCGGTGGCCTGTATGCCGAACACGGAGCCGGCCATCGACGGCCAGGCGGCGGCCGAGTTCGTCCACCTCCAGGCCCAGCGGGCGGGAAACGCCAACGTCTTCCCGGTCGGCGCCATCACCAAGGGTCGCGGCGGTTCCGAGCTGGCCGAAATCGGCGGACTGGTGGAGGGCGGCGCCGTGGCCTTCTCCGACGAAAGCGCGCCGGTCGTCAGCGCCGAGATCATGCGGCGGGCCATGGAGTATTGCACGATGTTCGACAAGGCGGTGCTCAGCCACGCCGAGGACCTCGAACTGACGCGCGGCGGCGTCATGAACGAGGGCTTCGAGAGTATGCGCCTCGGCCTGCGCGGCCAGCCGGCGGCGGCGGAAGCGGTCACGATTTACCGCGACATCGCCCTGGCGGAATTGACCGGGGCGCGCGTCCACATCCTGCACGTCTCCACGGCCGACGGCGTCGAGCTGATCCGACGCGGCAAGCGGCGCGGCGTCCGCGTGACCGGCGAGGCCTGTCCCCACCATTTCACGCTGACCGACGCCTGTATGCGGACCTTCGACAGCAATTACAAGGTGGCGCCGCCGCTGCGCACCGACGCCGACGTGCAGGCAGTCGTCGAAGGGTTGTGCGACGGCGCGCTGGACGTGATCGCCTCGGACCACGCCCCGCACGCCCCGGAAAAGAAGATGCGCGAGTTGGACCAGGCACCCAACGGCGTCATCGGCTTGGAGACGCTGTTGCCGATCTGCGTCCACGCCCTGATCGAGACGAAACGGCTGACGTGGCCGCAACTGATCGAGAAGCTGACAATCAACCCCGCTAAAGTCCTCGGCATCGACCGCGGCACGCTCAGGCCGGGGGCCGTTGCCGACGTGACGGTGATCGACCCGGCGACGGAATGGACCATCGACCCCGGCCGGTTCCGGTCGAAGAGCCGCAATTGCCCGTTCGCGGGCTGGAAGGTGCGCGGGCGGGCGGAGACGGTGCTGGTCGGCGGCGTCGTCAAGTTCGAGCGGACGGCCGCGAAGTGAACGAGAGGTTCGGTGACGCCTCGCCCAACATCTGGTATGGTGAGGCGGGGGTCCGTTCTGGCATCTGAAAAGGGGTTGGCGGAGAAAGGAAGCGACTCCCGACCTTTTCCCAAGGAGCGACCATGCCTCTGCACGACTGGACCGATGATCGGGGCTGGGACAGCGTCCACCAGTTATGGATCAACGAGTTGCTATTCTGGGCCCAGGAACGCTTGCCGGACGGCTACCGGGCCTATCTGGGTTCCGTCCCAGGGCTGAGCATCGGCACGGAGCCTGGTCGGCCCGATCTCGGCGTCCGGACCTGGCTGCCACGAGGTGGGGATGCGATGGCCCCGTCCGAAGCACTGATCGAAGCGCCCCAGCCCGACTTCAAGACCGTAGCCCTACTCCGCCCGGAGCCGCGAGCGGCCGTCCATATCTTCCGTCAGGGCCAACTCGTCGCGGCCGTCGAGGTGGTGTCGCCGCGCAACAAGGATCGTCCCTCGTCCCGCGACTTCTACCGCAACCGCTACCTGGGCCATTTGTGGTCCGGCGTCCACCTGATGCTGATCGACGTTCACCGCCGGCCGTTGGGATTCTCCTTCGTGGAAGCGATGGCGGCCGAAGTGGAATGCCAGTTCCCGGTCGAACTGCCGCCCCATGTCGTGAGCTGGAACGCCGGCGGCCCCACCCCCGAGGGCGGCCAGTTCCTGGACGGCTGGTATCGGTCGCTGGCCGTGCATGAGCCGTTGCCGACCCTTCCGCTGGCACTGACCGCCGGGCGGTCCCTTCTGATCGACCTGGAAAGCACCTACGGCGAGGCCGCCCGCCGCGCCTATCTGGGCGGTAGCAGTTGAAGCGCTGTAAAAGGCGTCAGGAATTGCTCACGAGGTAACGGAAACATGATCCTCGCATACGAAGAGTTCGTGGACTTCCTCGCCGCGGGCAGCACGCCGCAGGGCGTCATCGACTTCCGCCCCTCGGACGAAACCAAGACCCGAGTCGCGGACCTGATTCGTCGCCAGAAGACGACGTCCTTGTCCCCGGACGAGACGGCGGAACTGAACCAGTACCTGCAAATCGAGCACCTGATGCGCCTGGCCAAGGCCCGCGCTCGCCAACGTTTGGCCGCGGGGTAACCGCCATGTCGGTCACCTATATCAGTGCCGAGCTGCGCCGCCTGGTGGCGGCACGCGCCGATGAACTCTGCGAGTATTGCCTGATCGCCGAGGCGGACACCTTCTACGGCTGCGAGGTCGATCACGTTATCAGCGAGAAGCACGGCGGACCAACGCAAGGGGACAATTTGGGCTACGCCTGCGTGTTTTGTAATCAGGCGAAGGGCAGCGATGTCGGATCGATCCACTGGGAAACCGGGCAGTTCACGCGCTTCTTCAACCCGCGCACGGATCGCTGGACGGATCATTTTGTGCTGGCGGGGAGTCGGATTGAGGGCTTGACGGCCATCGGCGCCGTCACCGCGCGGATCTTGGGATTCAACAGCGGCGAGCGCATCCTGGAGCGGCAAACACTCCAGCGGATGAATCGGTATCCGAGCGCCGCCGCATCGAACCGTATGCGACCGTGACCGGGTCGAACACCTCTATGGTAAGAAAAGTGGAGGCGTTCAAGGTTTCGAGCCGGCCCTTTCGCCGGCGCGCCGTCCCTGGTATCCTCATCAGGAAGGCGATTTACAAAGGCCGCCCCTAAAATCGCCGCGACGCTTCCCCGGCCGGGAGACCCCGCGATGCCGTCCACCGCTCCTGACGAAACCGCCCTGCGCCAGCGCCTGAGCGCCCTACGCCGGCGCATCCGGCGCACGGCGATCATCCGCGGCGTTAGTTGGCTGGTCTTCACCACCGCGTTCCTGGCGACGGCGGCCGGCCTCCTCGACGCGGCGGTCCCGCTGCCGAGCCTGGCGCGGGCCGGCGTCCTCGTCGCCTGGCTGGTCGGCGTCGGACTGCTGACGTGGCAATTCCTCGTCCGGCCGTTGTCGCGGCCCCGCGACGACCTGTCGCTGGCCCTGCGCATCGAGCAGCGCTTCCCCTCCCTCAACGACGCCCTCGCCAGCACCGTGCAGTTCCTCGACGACCCGAAAACCGCGTCGGGAGACTCGGAAAGCCTGCGGCGAGAAGCGGTGAAACGCGCTCTGGTTAAGGCGAAAGGCTGCGATTTCAATCGGGTGGTACACGCCCGCGGCCTGCGCACCGCCGCCGGGCTGGCAACCGTCGCCGCCGCGGGCGCCCTGGTACTGATGGCGATCTTCCCCGCCGCCGCCTTCAGCGCCCTGGGCCGGTTGGTCAACCCGTTTAACAACCGCGACCTGCCGCCGCGGACGCTGCTGGAGCTGGAGGCGCCGCGCGACCGCATCGGCCGCAACGAGGCTTACGAAATCCACGGCCGCGTCCGCGGCGTCGTGCCGGACCATGCCTCCGTCGTCGTCCGCATCGACGGTTTCCCCCAGAGCGAGTTCGTCACCGACGTGGCGCGTGAGGGCGACGGCACGGGGACGCTGGCCCTGCGGCTGGAGCCGGGTAAGGTGCAGCGCAACTTCCGCTTCCAGGTGCGCGCCAACGACGCCGTGAGCAAGGAGTACGAGGTCAAGGTGCTGCCGCCGCCCACGCTGGCGCCGCTCGGCAAACTGCCTTCGCCGCAATTGCAGCTCTTTTATCCCCACTACACCGGCCTGCCGTCGCCGCAGGCGCAGTCGCCCGGCGTCGGCAACATCGACGCCCCGGCCGGCACGTCAATCGTACTGCGGGCGGCGGCCGACCGGCCGTTGCGCGCCGCCTGGGTCGAGTTCCAGCCGGAGCCGAAGGTCGTGCCGCCGGGGCCGGCCGCCGCCCTGGGCCTGCTCGGCGCCGCGGCGCTGGGCAACTCCGTCTGGGGCCGCGCCGACGCCAAGCTCGACGACGATCACACCTCTTTTACGATCCGCTTTTCGCCGCGCGTGTCCGGCGTCTACGCATTGCACTTCGAGGACGAGACCGGCCTGGGCAACAACCGCCTGTTCGACCTGCGTCTCCGCGACGACCCGGCGCCGACCGTGGCGCTCGATCGGCCGTCGAAGACCCGCGACGTTTTGAACGTCCTGCCGACGGCGGAACTGCCGCTGCAACTGACGGCCGACGACCCGCTGTACGGCCTGCGATCCGTGTTCCTGGAGTACCGCCCGGCGGCCGACAAGCCGGTGCAACGGCTGGTGCTGCACGACGCCGCCGCCGCGGCGGAAGGGGTGCTGGGGCCGGCCGTCATGGCGGCGCCGCGGCTACTACCGACGCATCTGGAGTTCCGGCGGACGCTGGCGATCGCGTCGCTGCGGGGACCCGACGGCGGCAGCCCGCGCGAGGGCGACGTGGTGCTGTTGCAGGCGTGCGCCGACGACTGGGACGACGTGACGCCGTCCAAGGAGCCGGGCCGCAGTCACGTCGTCGAGATCCACGTCATCGACCGCAACGAGTTCGACCTGACGATCAACCAGGAACAGGCCGACGTGCAGCAAAAGTTGCTCCGGTTGCGCGAGAAGGAACGCGACGCGCTGAAGCAGGCGGAGGAGGCGGAGCACCGTCTCAAGCGCGTGGAGAAAATCCAGCCCAAGGACGACGACCAGTCGGCGGACGCGAAGAAGCAGCGTGAGGAGGTCGAAAAACTCCAGAAGGAGATCGCCGACGAGTTGCAACAGGCGCAACAGCTGCAAAAGGAGATCCAGGAAGGCGTCGGCAACCGCGACGAGGGGGTGCGCGCCCAGGCCTCGCGCGTGCTGGAGGCGCTGCGAGCCAACGGCATGCAGGATTCGCCGGCGCGCGACCGCATGGAGCGCGTGGGCAAGGAACTCGACCGGTTGGCCGACAACGAATTGCAGCAGATCGACCCGCGTCTGACGGCCGCCATGAAGGAGGCGGAACTGCTGGACCCTAAGAACAAGGAACAGCGGAAGGCCTTTAAGGAGGAGCAGGCCCGCGATTCGGAGCGTCAGGCTCGCGAGCAGGAACAGGATGCCCAGGCGCGTTCGGCCGACGCCGACCGGGCGGAGCAACGGGCGGAGGAGAGCCGAGACGCGGCGGAGAAGGCCCGGCTGCGCGACGAGGCCGCCCGCGCCCGCAAGGACGCCGAGAACCTGCGTCAGAAGGCGACGGCCCTGCGGAAGGAGGCGGGGCGCGAGCGCGACGACGCCAACACGGACCCGCCGGCCGCCGCGCCGCGCCAGGCCGTGGACCAGGCGCGGGAGATGCAAGAGGAGGTGGAAAAGACCTTGTCGGACCTTTTGACGCGCATGGAGCCGTGGAGCAGTTCGCGCGAGGTCAAGGGCGAGGCCGGCCGGATCTTGCAGGAGCAGCGCAAGTTGCAGACCGAGGCCGAGGAACTGGAAAAGAAGCTCCCGCGCGACACGCCGGAAGAGTTGAACGCGGCGCAGCGGGCCGAGTTGGAGAATTTGGCCGACAGCCAGAAGCGGCTGGAGGAGCGGACAAACCAGCTGCTGGCCAAGATGCAGCGCATGGCGGAGGAGCGCAAGGACAAGGACCCCGACGGCGCCCGCGACCTCAAGGACGCCTTCGACCAGGCCGCTCAGGGCGACCTCTCCGGCGACATGCAAAAGGCGAAGCAGGAGCTTGGTCGCAACCAGCTGGGCGACGCGCGGGCCGACCAGAAGGCGGCGTCGGCCGAGTTGCAGAAGATGGTCAAGGGATTCGAGGAGAAGCGCGAGGACGACCGGGACCGGCTGGCCAAGAAGTTGGCCGAGAAGCAAAAAGAGTTGGAGGAGCTGCAAAAGGAACAGGACGAGTTGAAGAAAAAGATCGAGGACGCGGAGAAAGCCAAGGACGAGCCGGAACTGGAACGTCTGGCGAAGGAGCAGAAAAAGCTGGCCCAGAAGACGAAGGACGTGGCGGAGCAGCTGACACGGCTGGGGGCGGAGCGGGCCGGCCGGTCGGCGGCGCAAGCCGGCGAGGCGATGGACCAGGCGGCCGAACGGCTGGAGAAGGGCCAGAAACCGGAAGACGAAGACGCCGGCCTGGACCGCTTGGCCGACGCCAAGAACGAGGTGGACCAGGCCAAGCAGGACACGGAAGATGAGCTGAGCCGTGAACAGCAGGCCCGCATCGCCGACGAGGTGCAGCGTCTCAAGGAGCGGCAGGAGGGTTTGAATCAGGAGGCGACGCGAATCCGCGACGAGTTGGCGAAGGGTCCGGAGCGGTCGCGGAGGCTGCTGCTGAGTATGGGTGGATTGTCGGACGCGCAGAAGGGTCTCGGCGACGAGACGGAGGCTCTGGCCCGCAAGGAGTTGGCCGGGACGCCGGTGTTCCTGCGGCTGATGCTGCGTGCGTCGGAGTCGATGACGGACGCCGCGGATCGGCTGGACAAGGGCCGAAAGGCGGAGCCGGCCGGCGTCGAGGACGGGGCGGTTCGCGCCCAGGCGGAGGCCCTGCACCGGCTGGATCTGGTCGTGGGCGCGCTGAAGTCGGACGACGCCGCCCTGGGGGCGGGCGGCGGAGGGGGAGGCGGAGGGGGAGGCGACGCCGGGGCGGCGGACGATTCCGTGCCGCCGTTGGCGCAGCTCAAGGTGCTGCGGACGATGCAGAAGGAAGTCAACGACCGCACCGCCGCGTTTCAGAAGGACCACCCCGATGCGGCGAAGTTCGGCGACAAGGAAAAAAGCGAGTTACAGGACATCCGTAAGGAACAACAGGACGCGATCGATTTGCTGGAGGAGTTTCGCCATCCGTCGGCGCCGGACGGCGAGGGGGACAAGAAGTGAGCGCGCCGGCTCTCGTTCCCACGCTCCGCGTGGGAACGCACGCCCGGACGCTCCGCGTCGCGGGAAAGAAGCCTACCGACGGAAACTTTCTTTCCGGGACGCGGAGCGTCCAGACTTCGTTCCCACGCGGAGCGTGGGAACCAGGAGAGCGATGAGACGCCCGGAATCGTTTGGAGCGGCCGGCGCAACCTGTTAGAGTAAAAAGGCCCAATCGAGGACGAGCCGATGTACCGTCTTGCGTCCCTCATCGTGGTCGCCGCCGTTGTCGCGGCCGGCTTCAGCGTCTACGCGGAACCGCCGGCCGACCCCGGCGACGATCCGCCCGTGCTGAAAAAGAAGGGCGCGCCCGAGATCGAAGACCCCACGCCGCCGGCGGCCGACGACAAGGACAAAGACAAAGACAAGGATGCCAAGGACAAGGACAAGAAGCCGGCCGACGCGCCGAAACCGGACGCCGGCAACGGCCAGCCGGATCAGCCCCAACAAGACCCCGATGAGGTGCTGAATCGCGCGTCCAAAGACATGCACCGGGCGGAGGACCGCCTCGCCAACAAGGAGATCGACGACGGCACCCGCCAGGCGCAGGACGACGCCCTCAAAGACCTCGACCAGCTGATCGACCTCAACGAAAACCCGCCGCCGTCGCAGGACGACCAAAAGAACAGTTCGTCCGATTCCTCGAAGTCTGGTTCGTCGAAATCCGATCCCTCGAAATCGGCTTCCGGGTCCGGCTCGTCCGGTCGTTCCGGTTCGTCCGGTTCGTCCGGTTCGTCGGGCCGCAAGGGCAAGGGCCGCGGCCGGGGCAAGAAGAGTCAGGGTCGTGGGAACGGCGGCCAGGGCGCCGGCTCACAGCCCGGCGCCGGCGGCGCATCGTCCGGTGACAAGCAGCAATCCGCGGGCAAGCCCGACCAGCAGCCGGGCGACCCAAACGGCAAGAGCGCCAACGGCGGCAACGGCGGCGGGGGTAAGGACAGCCCGACGCTCAAGGACCGCAACGCCGACCTTTATAAGGACGTGTGGGGCCACCTGCCCGAGACGCTGCGGGCGGAGATGAACGCCTACTCCAACACCAAGGGCTTCATGCCGGAGTACGAGGCGCTCATCAGCAAGTATTACCGCACCATCGCCGAACAGGGCCGGCGGCAGGGGGACTGAGCCATGTGGACGCGCCGTCAGTTCATGTCGCGGGGCGTGCTGGGCCTGCTGGGGGCCGGCGGCGTCGCCCTGGGAATGCCCGGCGACGACCGGCCGGCGGCCGCCGACGGCGACGCCAACGAGGCGCTGCCCGACGGCTCCGCCTCCAAGGACATGATTACGCCGCGCACCGACCAGACCATCGACCGCGGCCTGTTGTACCTGGCGACGCGCCGCAACGGCGACGGCTCGTTCGGCACCAACGGCTACGCCGGAAACGTGGCCGTGACCAGCCTCGGCGCCCTGGCCTTCATGGCGGCCGGCAACCAGCCCTACCGCGGACCCTACGGCCGGATCGTCCTCGACTCCTTGCGCTTCGTGCTGAGCATGGAAAACCGAATGGGCGGCCAGCCCGGCTTCCTGCACAATCCCAATGGCGTCGCGCACGGCCCCATGTACGGCCACGGCTTCGGCACGCTCTTTCTGGCCGAAGTGACCGGCATGGTCAACGACCGCCTCCTGCGCGACGAGGTGGACCAGAAGCTGCACCGGGCCGTCCGGCTGATCCTCAACAGCCAGAACATCGAGGGCGGCTGGCGCTACGACCCGGAGCCGCACGACGCCGATTTGTCGGTGACCATCTGCCAGATCATGGCCCTACGCGCCGCCCGCAACGCCGGCATCGCCGTGCCCAAGTCCAAGGTCGATCACTGCGTCGAGTACGTCAAGGCCTGTCAGGACCGAAGATTCGGATATTTCCGCTACCAAAAGATCAGAGGCGGCGGCGACGGCGACGGCCCGCAGGCGTTCGCGCGGACGGCGGCCGGCGTCGTGGCCCTATATAGCGCCGGCATCTACAAGGGGCCGGAGGTCGAGGCCGGCCTGGAGTTCCTGCGGCGCAACCGGCCGATCGGCGGCCCGGTCAACCACCTCGACATGCACTATTTTTACGGCCATTACTACGCCGTGCAGGCGATGTGGGCGGCTGGCGGCGACTACTGGAAGGAATGGTATCCCGCCATCCGCGACGAGCTGATCGGCCACCAGTTCCCCGACGGCCACTGGGCCGACGGCATCTGCGACCACTACGCCACGGCGATGGCGTGCATCATCCTTCAGGTCCCCAATAACTACTTGCCGATCCTGCAACGATGAGTCGATTCGTCGCAATCCGGCATGGGCGAGCGGGGGGCGTAAGCCCCCTGATTCGTCTCCGATTCGGGAACCGGCGCGCATCAGGGGGCTTACGCCCCCCGCTCGCCTTGGTGATAGCGCTCTGCGCGCTGACCGCGGCCGTCCGTGCCGACGACGCCCCGCCGTTTACGGTCCAGACCGCCGACGGCAAGGCCGTTGCGGGCCGCCTGCGCGAACTCGGCCCCGACTGGTCCGTCCGCCTCGACGGCGGCCGCGTGGACGGCGCCGACGTGCTGACGGTGCGCCGCGCCGGCCGGCTGCCGCCGCTGCCGGCCGAATCGTGGACCCAACTCCTCCTGGCCGGCGGCGACTGCCTCCCGGTCGAAAAACCGCTCCTGATCGGCGAACGCCTCCACTTCCGTCATCCCTATCTCGCGGGCGGTGAGGACACGAGCGTGCCGCTCTCGGCCGTGTCGGCGGTATGGTTCGCCGGGACCGCCGGTGAAAACCCGGAACGCCTGCGCCGCCGGCTCGTCGGGGAGACGCGCAAGCGCGACGTGGTCCTGCTGCGCAACGGCGACCGGCTCGAAGGCGTGTTTACCGCCCTGGACGAAAAATCGGTCGTGATCGAGGTGGACAGGAAGCCCGTCACGGTGGACGTCGGCCGGGCGGCGGTCGTCGCCCTGAGCAGCGACCTGACCGAGGCGCCGCATCCCAAGGGGGTCTACGGCCGTGCGGTACTCGACGACGGCGCCCGGCTTTCGCTGGCGTCGGCCCGCTGCGCCGACGGGGCGATGCTTACGGGGACGACGCTGTTCGGCGCGGCGCTGAGTCTGCCGCTGGCGAAGGTCGCGTCTCTCGACTTGTATCAAGGCAAGGCGGTCTACGCCTCCGACCTCACGCCTATTCGATACGAATACTTTCCCTATCTGGATGACCGCTGGGACTACACGCGCGACGGCGGCGTGGACGGCCTCGACCTGCGCCTTGCCGGCTCGACCTACGACAAAGGTCTCGGCCTCCACAGCCATAGCAGGCTCACCTACGCCGTGCCGCCGGGCTGCCGTCGCTTCGACGCCCTGGTCGGCCTCGACGACCGTGGCGGCCGGCGCGGCAGCGTCCGAATCCGGCTGCTGGCCGACGGCAAGCCGATCGACCTCGGCGGCGACCGCGAGCTGACGGCGGCCGGCGGCCCGCTCCGCGTCAACGTGGACGTGAGCGGCGCCAAGGAATGGACGCTGGAAGTGGACTTCGGCCGGGGCGGCCCCGTGCAGGACCACGTCGATTGGGCCGACGCCCGGTTCGTAAAATAAGAAGATCTCACGCAAAGACGCAAAGGCGCCAAGAAAGATCGAGGTTCCTCCGATGAAGGCCTCTTATCTCGCTGAGCAGTTCGCGGCCGCGCTGCCCTACGATCGCTATGTGCTCACCGGGACCGAGGAGCAGCAGCGCCGCTGGCGGCAGGTACACGACACGGCCCACTTAACGGACCCGCAAAGGCAATTGCTCGGCGGCTTCGTCCGCGACATGAAAATCCTGGTCGTGAGCGGCATCTGGTGCGGCGACTGCGTTCAACAATGTCCGCTGCTACAGCGCTGCGCCGAAGGCGTCCCGACGAAGATCGACCTCCGTTTCGTCGACCGCGACGAACACCGCGACCTGACCGACCGCGTGCGCATCAACGGCGGCGACCGGGTGCCGGTGGCGCTGTTCCTGGCCGAGGACGACGAACTGTGCGCCATCTTCGGCGACCGCACATTGCGGCGCTACCGCGCCCTGGCGGCGCGGCAGCTGGGGCCGTCGTGCCCCACCGGCATTGTCGCCCCGGACAAGGATGAGATGGCCGCGACCTTGCAGGACTGGCTCGACGAGATCGAGCGCGTGCAGTGGATGCTGCGGCTGAGCGCCCGGCTGCGGCAGAAACACGGCGACTGAAGGCGCCCCCGCGCCATATTCGGGTTCCCCATTCCGACGCCGATTTGCTATGACAATCCTAAGGACGGGCCGTCTTTCCAATCCACGCCGCCTCTTTCGGCAGCTCGCCGCGCGGCGCGACCGGCCCGCGGCGTAGGAGGCGAGGGACGGAATGACCGAGAAAGGCGAGTCCAAAGCGGGACTGACACTGCTTCACAAGGGGGATTTCACCGCCGGCGCGCGGCTGCTCTGGATCGCGTCGCTGGCCGTCGTCATCGGCGCGACCTGCTCGGCCGTGGCGCTGGTGCTGTTCCGACTCATCGACTTCTTTACGAACCTCTTTTATTTCCAAACCTTCTCCTTCGTCCATCGCATTCCCGCGGACAACGCGCTGGGCTGGCTGTCCGTCCTCGTGCCGGTCGTCGGCGGCCTCGTCGTCGGCCTCATGGCCCGCTACGGCTCCGACCGCATCCGCGGCCACGGCATCCCGGAAGCTCTCGAAGCCATTCTCATCGGCGGCAGCCGCATGTCGCCCAAGGTCGCCGTCCTCAAGCCGGTGTCGTCCGCCATTTCCATCGGCTCCGGCGGCCCGTTCGGCGCCGAAGGGCCGATCATCATGACCGGCGGCGCCTTCGGCTCCATCATCGCCCAGATCTTCAACCTCACCGCCGCCGAACGCAAGACGCTGCTGGCGGCCGGGGCGGCCGGCGGCATGACCGCCACCTTCAACACCCCCGTCGCCGCCGTGCTGTTGGCCGTCGAACTGCTGCTCTTCGAGATGAAGCCGCGCAGCCTGATCCCCGTGGCCGTGGCCTGCTCCGTGGCCGCCGCCATCCGGCCGTTGCTGGTCGAACCGGGGACCTACATCCACAACCCCATCGTCCACTCCGCCATCGTTTCCTGGGACGGCATCGCCTACGCCGGCCTGGCCGGGCTGTTCGTCGGCGTCTTCGCCATGGGGCTGACCCTGGCCGTATACACCACGGAAGACCTGTTTCATCGCCTGAAGAAGGTCCACTGGATGTGGTGGCCCGCGATGGGCGGCGTGCTCATCGGCCTCGGCGGCCTCCTCCAGCCGCACGCCCTCGGCGTCGGCACCGACGTGATCGAAGGCCTGCTCCACGGCCGGGCCGAGGTCACGGGCGTGCTGCACGGGGCGGCCGGCGCCAGCCTGCTGCTCGTGCTGCTGCCGTTCCTGCTGGTGAAGGCCTTCATCTGGTCCACGTCGCTTGGCTCGGGCACCTCGGGCGGCGTTTTGGCCCCGTTGCTCATGATCGGCGGAGGCGTCGGCATGGTCGTCGGCTCGTTCCTGCCGCTTCACGACGACCAACTGTTCGCCCTGGCCGGCATGGCCGCCATGATGGGCGGCGCCATGCGGGCGCCGTTGACCGGCACGGTCTTCGCCCTGGAACTGACGCACGACATCAACACCTTTCCCGCCCTGCTATTGGCGTCGATCGTTTCCTACGGCTTCACCGTCCTGGTGATGAAGCGCTCCATCCTGACCGAGAAGGTGGCCCGCCGCGGCTACCATATCAACTACGAATACTCTGTCGATCCGCTGGAGATGGTGTCGGTGCGCGAGGTGATGACGCCGGAGGTGTTGATGATCCCGGCCAAGACGCCGATCAAGAAGGTGCTGCACGACTACTTCCTCGGCGACGGCAAGGGCCACCAGGCCTACCCGGTCGTGGACGGCGACGGCAAGCTGCTAGGCGTCGTCACGCGGCGCAACCTCCTGGAGGACTGGGTATCGGTGAGCCTGAGCAAGCCCGACGACGACGGCCCGGGCAAAGGCCTGATCCTCGCCTACGACCTGATCCACCGCGAGCCGATCTCGATCCTGCCGTGGGAGTCGTGCCGGACGGCGGCGGAGCGCATGGCCGAGGCCGGCGTGGGCCGGCTGCCGGTCGTGTCGCCGGACGAGCCGAGGAAGGTCATCGGCATGATCACCCGCAGCGACCTGCTCAAGCCGCGCGCCCGCAGCGTGCTGGAGGAGGGCAAGCGCGAACGGTTCATCGTCATCGGGCGGCAGGGGAAGTGAACCGACCGGCGCCCGTTTCACGCCGACGCCACCGCCGTCACCAGGATCTCGCCGCCCGGCTCGTGCTCAAACAGCACCAAATTGGATGTCTCTTTAGGCAATCCCAACAATTCGCGCGGCCGCGCCCCCGCCATGTCCAAGGCGTCGCGCAGGCCGACGCCGGCGTGTCGCGCCGCCCAACCGACGCACGCATCCGTGAACACACCCGACCCCGCCAGGTACTGCGTGCCGGGAACGACTACTTTTCCTCCCGGCAACACCTCAAATTGCTGGTCCCATTCACGGTAGACGCCCGGCGGCAGCCCGGCCAGGCTGCTGGCGTCGCACGTCAGCACCGCCCGCGCCGGCGTCTTGACGCGCAGGATGCAGCGGGCCACGGCCGGCGTCAGGTGCCAGCCGTCGCAGATCACGCTCGCCCACAAGGCATCGTCGGCGAGCTGCTCCCAGATGGGGTTGTCGTGCCGCGGCAGTACGGCGGCACAGCCGTTGCCGAGGTGCGTGGACAGGCGGGCGCCGGCCCGCACGGCGTCGCGGATGCGACCGCCCGACGCGGCGGTGTGGCCGAGGGCGACGACGACCCCCGACGCGGCCAGCTTTTCGATGAACGCAAGGGCGCCGTCGTGTTCGGGCGCTAGCGTGACCAGGCGGATGCGGCCGCCCGACGCCTCCTGAAAGCGACAAAACTCGTCCCAATCCGGCGGGCGGACGTGCCGCCGTGAATGGGCGCCGCGCGGGCCGTCTTCCGGGCTGATGTACGGCCCTTCCAGGTGCAGCGCCGGCACGGCGCGGGCGATGTCGGCGTCCGACTCGCACGCCTTCCGCAGGACGGCGAAGCCGTGCAGCAGCGCCTCGGCGGACTGGGTGACGAGCGTCGGACAGAAGCCGGCGACGCCGTGACCGCGACAGACGTGTGCCACATGACGGATCGCTTCCATCGTCAGTTGCGGCGAGTTGAAGCTGACGCCGTCGCAGCCGTTGATCTGGAGGTCGAACAGGGCGGGGGCTGCCCAGCCGGCTTCGCGATCCGGCTTGGCGGCCGGGTCGGGCGGGCTGCCGGGCGGGAAGCGGCCGTCGCGGGAGACAATGTCCTGGAGTTCGCCGGTGGCGTACCAGCGGGCGCGGATGCGCATGAGATAATTCCCCGATCTCGAACCGGCGAGCGGGGGGCGTCAGCCCCCTGATAACTCCTTCATTCGCCGACCCTTGCATCAGGGGGCTGACGCCCCCCGCTCGCCGGGCGCGACCGCCGATTTATCCTTGTCCTTGTCATCGGGCGGCGGCGCGGATTTCCTACCGAACAGGGCGATGAGCAGGCCGAGGAACGTGACCGCGGCCCCGGCCCCGGCGCCGATGCCGAAGGTGAGAAAATCGCGGCGGCTGAACGGCGGCCCGAACAGCTTCGGCGGCGCGGACTGGCCCGGCGCCGGCAGCGGCACCAGTTCGACGTTGACGACCGGCACTGCGGCGCCGGGCGGCAGGGGCGGCCGCGCGGCCTTGGAACGGTGCTTCTTCTTGTGCCGCCGTTTGGCCGAGGCGTGGCGGTCCTTGTCGGCCTCGCCGGGCGGCCGCGCCGGCTGGGGCAGTTTCGGCGGCTTGGCCGACGGGGCGGCGGGCGCGGCGGCCGCCGCCGGGCGGGGGGCGGCCGGAATCGTGAGGCTCGGCACCGTCGCGGCGGGCGCCGCCGCCGCCGGGTCCTTGTCGTCCTCCACCTGGAGCCAGGTCAGATACGTCCGCATCTTCGGGTCGGATTCCGGGGCGTGCAACGGTTCGGCCCCCGCCGCCAGGAACACCTGCAACGCCTGGGCGGCGCGGTCGGGCGTCGGGTAGCGGCCGTTGGGGTCCTTGGCCAGCATCCAGTTGACGATCTGCTGCAGGCCGTCGGGCACGGCGGGGCTGAACTCCTTCAGCGGCCTGGGCGGTTCGGTGGCGTGGCGGATCATCTGGCTGATGATGTTGGTGTCGGGGAAGGGCGGCCGGCCGGCCAGGGCGTGGTAGAGCACGCAGCCGAGGCTGTAGACGTCGCCGCGGATGTCGGTCGCGCGCGGGTCGCGCGCCTGTTCCGGCGACATGTAATCCGGCGTGCCCAGCAGCACGCCCTCGCCGGTCAGCCCCTCCACCGTCGGCGCCTCCGAACCCTCGAACAGTTCCCGACCCAGGCCGATGTCGAGCAGCTTGACGGTGGCGCGGGCCGTCGTGTCGGGGGCGCCGCCGACGAGCATGAGGTTGGCCGGCTTGAGGTCGCGGTGGACCAAACCCTGCGTGTGGATGTGTTGCAAGCCCTGCAACGCTTGGAAGACCAGGCGCACGGCCTCGGCCGGCGGCAGCTTCTTGCGCCGGGCCAGCACGTCTTCCAGCGTTTCGCCCTCCAGATACTCCATGACGAGGTAGTGCAGGCCGCCGCTCTGGCCGATCTGGAAGGCGCGGACGATGTTGGGGTGTTTGAGCCGCACGGCCAGCTTGGCCTCGCGCTGGAAGCGGGCGAGGAGGTTCGGCTCGGCGGCCCGCGACGGCGGCAACACCTTGATGGCGAAGATCTGGCCGAGCCGGTGCTGCACCTTGTAGACGCCGGCCATGCGGCCCTTGCCCAGGAGGTCGAGCACCTTGTAGTCGTTGAGGAAGAAGCCGTCGGCGTGGCCGCGCACCAGCAGCGACGCCTGGTATTCCGTCGCGAACTTGTTGGCCACCAGCCAGGCGGCGAAGCGCGACAGGTCGCCGGCCGCGTCCTTGGCCTCCCCCTGCCAGCGCGCGTACATCGCCCTGGCCTCGTCAACGGGCAGCAGCTTGCTGCGCAGGATCAGGCCATAGACGTTCTGAACCGTGAGTTCCATGAGACCCTCGGGGAAGCGCAATCGCCAATAATTGTCGTCGGCCCGACGCCGCGGATCAAGCGCCTTCCGCAGTGCGTTTTCGGAGGGCGGCGGGAGGCGTCGGCATTTTCGCTATAATACGGTATGATGAACCTCGACGCCGCGCTAACCCTTCTGGCGCACGAACCGGCAGCCCCGCTGGACCTGGCGGAGCTGGCCCTGGCTCTGGCGCGCGACCAATATCCCGACCTGGACGTGGAGGCCTACCTCGGCGAACTGGAGGCGATGGCGCGCGATATCCGGCCGCGGTTGCGCGGCGGCCTCCAGGCGCGCGCCCGCCTGCTCTGCCGCTACCTGTTCGAGGACATGGGCTTTCAAGGCAACGCCGAGGAATATTACGACGCCCGTAACAGCTATCTGAACGAGGTGATGGACCGGCGCAAGGGCATCCCGATCACGCTGTCGGCGGTGGCGATGGCGGTGGGCGGCCGCGCGGGGCTGGACGTGGTGGGCGTCGGCCTGCCGGGTCATTTCGTGGCCAAGGCCGTGGCGGACGGCGAAGAGGTGTTGTTCGACCCGTTTCACGGCGGCCGGCCGCTGACGCCGGCCGACTGCGAACGGCTGGTCGGGCAGTCGGCCGGCGTCGCCTTCGAGGCGACCCCCGCCACCCTGCGGCCGGCGCCGTTGGGCCTCATCGCCACGCGCATGTTGACGAACCTCAAGGGCGCCTACCTCGGCGAAGGCGACTTCGTCCGGGCCGTCCGTGTCATGGAACGGCTTCGCCAGCTCAACCCCGCCGACGCCCTACTGCGCCGCGACCTCGGCTTGACGCTTCTGCACACCGAACGGCCGGGACGGGCCATCGATCATCTCAACGCCTATTTGCAATCGGGGCCGGACGCGGAAGACGCCGCGGCCGTGCGACAGATCCTCGGCCAGGCGCGGACACTGGTGGCGCGGTGGAATTGAGGGTGCCAAAAGGAGCGGAGCCGCCGCCCGACGGCTGGGCGCACCGCGAGGCGGTGGTCAATGGCGTCCGGCTCCATTACGTCGAGGCCGGCGCCGGGCCGCTCGTGGTACTGCTGCACGGCTTCCCGGAGTTCTGGTACGCCTGGCGGCGGCAGATCGGCCCCCTCGCCGCGGCCGGCTTCCGCGTGCTGGCCCCCGACCTGCGCGGCTACAACCTCTCGGACAAGCCGCGCGGCGCGAACGCCTACCGCGTCGAGGCGCTGACGGCCGACGTGGCCGGCCTGATCCGCCACGCCGGGGAACGAAGCGCCGCCGTCGTCGGCCACGACTGGGGCGGCATGCTGACGTGGCTATTGCCCCTTCATCACCCCGAAATAGTGCATAAACGGGTGATCCTCAACGCCCCGCACCCGGCGGCCCTGCGCCGCGAGTTGCGGCGCGGTACGGAGCAGCTGATGCGGTCCTGGTACGTCTTCTTCTTCCAGCTCCCCTGGCTGCCGGAGGCGATGATGCGCGCCGGCGACTTTGCTCTGCTTGGCCGAATGTTGCGCCGCCAGCCCGTCCATCCGGGCGCCTTCACCGAGGCGGACGTGGCGGCCTACAAGCACGCCCTGGCCCGGCCGGGGGCGCTGACGGCGGCGATCAACTATTACCGGGCCGCGTTCCGCCTTCCGGCCGACGACCGGCCTTGTCCCGTGCCGACGCTCGTCCTTTGGGGCGAGAAGGATGCGTACCTCGGCCCGCGTCTCACGGAAGGCCTGGAACGGTGGTCGCCGAACGTCCGCGTCGAGCGCATCCCGGACGCCAGCCACTGGATCCAGAACGATGCGCCGGAATGGGTCAACGAACGGATGATCGCGTTTCTCTGGTAGGGCGAGCCGGGAGCGTGAGCGACCGGAGGAAAGGGTCAATCGCCGCACCTTGTCTCCGGTCGCTCACGCTCCCGGCTCGCCCCGTTGGTCATCCCACCGTCGTCTCGCCGCCCGGCAGGGCCAGCACTTCGCCGGTGATGAAACTGCTGTCGGCCCCCGACGCGAAGAATACATAGGCCGGCGCGATCTTTTCCGGCTGGCGCGGTCCTGAAAAGGAGTTCGGACGCGGGGAGAGCGGCCCGCCCGATGCTACTTCTGCCCGGCCTTCTTGAGCAGGCGTCCACGTCGGCCCAGAGCTTACGCCAGGCGTCCTGTTCGTCCTCCGGCAGCTTGGCCAGGGCGTCCTGGTCGCGCACGCCGGCGAGGGCGGGGTCTGTCTGCCAATCCTGAAGCGCTTGCCGCGCGGCGTCGCGGTCTTCCATCCCACCGAAGCCGATCTTCTTTGTCCACAGTATCAGGTCGGCACGCAGCCAGTCCAGGGCCTGTTTGCGCCAGCGGCCGCGCTCCTTCTCGTCGGTTTTCACAGTGCCCACGCCCTGATCGCAGCCGGCGAGGACGGCGGCGCAGGCGGCGTAGTAGCGGTCGCCGCTGGCTGGGTCGGCGGCGAGCGCCGGCTTTTGAGCGAACGCCTCCGCGTAAAGGCTGACGGCGGCGTCGTACTCTTTCGCCGCCTCGTCCAGCTTGCCCAGACCGGCCAGTCTGACGCCGAGGTTGTAGCGGACGAGAGGCTCCTTGGGGTGGCGTTCGATAGCGGCGCGGTACTCGACCGCCGCCTCGTCCAGCTTGTCTTGGTCGTCCAGCAGGACGCCGAAATTGTAGTGGGCGATGGCGTAGTTGGGGTCGAGTTTGATGGCGAGGCGGTATTCTGCCTCCGCCTCGTCCGGCTTGCCCTGCGCCTCATCCGGCTTGCCCTGCGCCTCGTCTAGCTTGCCCTGCATCGCCAGCACATTGCCGAGGTTGTTGTGGGCGTCAGCGTACTTGGGATCGAGTTTGAAAGCGAGTTGGTATTCGACCGCCGCCTCGTCCGGCTTGCCCTGCATGAAAAGCAAGTTGCCGAGGGCGTCATGCAGACGTGGATTGCGAGGGCGGATTGCCAGGGCGGCGCGGTGGAAACCAATTGCCTCCTCTCGTTCGGATGGGGTGCCGCGGTCCAAAACCGCTGCAAGCAGGACATTGATCCCAAAGTCGCTGGGATGACGCTGCTGCCCATCCCGCAGCGTCTTCACCGCCACCGCCTTGTCCCGCGCCTGTAACAACGCAAGCCCGAGGCCCGCCAGCGCTTGCGGCGGTTGCTCTAACACGTCGTTTTGTTCGGCCAACTTCTCCAGGCCTTTTCGGTCGTCGCTGGCCGACAGCTTACGGAGTCCTATGCGCCACTTGTTGGGGTCCGCAAGCTGGGCGGCCTCGCGCAACAGGTCTGCTCCCTCCTTGATGTTTGCGTCCCGTTTCAGGTAGACCCAGCTGTCCAGCGCCTGGACCAGTCGCTCGCGGACGGCCGACGCCCGGACCCACGCGGCCATCTCCTCCGGGTCCGTCGCGTCCAGCGGCATCTTGGAATCCCGCAAGACCGCCGCGTAGTCCCGGTCGATCTGCTCTGGGTCGCGAAGGCCCGTCACGCTATCCAAGGACGGCGATCCTGAGAGGAGGTGGGGTCCGGCGACGACCCGGCGGCGGGGTCGGCCGATCTCGGGTCGGAACTCCACCACCTCGACGGCCAACCGAATCGGGCGGAGTCGGCCGATCTCGGGTCGAGGCTCCACCACCTCGACGGCCAATTCATCTAGCCGTCCGACCATCAGCCGGTCCTTGTCCGCCGCTTCCAGTTCCTTTTGCTTTGCGTCCACGCGCTTCCGCAGTTCATCCGTGCCCTCGCCACTGTCCAACACGCCCTCCGCACGCTCGACCGCCGACCGCGCCTCCGTCAGCGCCGCCTCCCACCGCGCCGGGTCGTCGTGCAGCCCCGTCGCCTGCTTGGCGAATGCCGTCGCCTCTTCCAGCGCTGCCGTCACGTCGCGCTCCGTGGCCCCCGCCCGCTTGGCGTGCTCCGTCGAACGGGCATTTTGCTCGTCCTGATACCACAACGCTCCCGCGGCCACGCCGACGACTGCCAGCAGCAGCGTCGCCGCCAGGGCCAGGGTGAGCCGCAGCCGCCGGCGCGCCTCGGCGACCTCATCAGCCTTCCGCCTGCCCTCCGCCTCCACGCTCGCCGAAAGAAACTCCGTCTCCAGCACGTTCAGTTCCGCCCCGTGCGCTCCCACCCACTCCTTCGCCACCGCCAGCCGGGCGCCGCCGTACAGGAAACTCGCGTCGCGGCCGTTGCCCTCCCACTCGCGCGCCGCCTCCGTCATCCGCCGTTGCGTCCGCAGGCCGGCCCGGTCCGCGTCGATCCATTTCCGCAACTCCGGCCAGCCCCGGATCAACGCCTCGTGCGCCACATCAACCGTGCCCTCCCCCGGCCGCTTGTCGTCGCCCTCGGCGGTGATGAGCCGGGCGTCGGCTAGCCGCCGCAACACCTCCTGCACCGCCTCCGCCCCCGGCCCGACCGACGCCAGCTCGCGGTACGTCGCCCGACGCTTCGTGTCCTCCGTCCCCTCGCCCGGCTGCGTCAGCCGCAGGAAGATCCGCCGACATAACTCCCTTTCGCCCTCCGTAAACTGGCCGAGCACCTCGTTGGCCCGCCGCTCCAGGGCGCCCCGAAGCCCGCCGATGGCGTGGTACGCCTCCAGCGTCAGCCGCCGGCCGTCGCGCCGCTTCCACAATTCCAGCAGGGCGTACTGCATCAACGGCAGCGCCCCCGACTGCCCCTGCACGTCCTGGATCAGCACGTCCACCAGCCCCGGTTCCACCTCGCAGCCGACCCTTTGCGCCGGCCGCTCGATTGCCCGCCGCAGCTCGTCCTCCGTCATCGGCCCGACCAGCGCCTGGTGGTCGGACAGCGCCGCGGCCAGCGCGGGATGCGTGGCGCACTTGCCGAGGAAGTCCGCCCGCATCGCCAGCACCACCACCGTGCGGCCGCCGGACGCGGCGGCGGCGCGGACCAGATTGTCGATGAACGCCTTGCGGGCCGCGTCGTCCGAACAGAGCGTAAAGACCTCCTCGAAGTGATCGACCAGCAACACCAGCCGCCGCGCCGGCGGCGCGTCGCGCAGGGCCAGCCGCGCCGTCAGGTGCAGCGCGTTGTCGCTGGCGCGCAGGTCGGCCATGAGGGCGTGAACCGCCCCGGCCGTCGGTTCGACGCCGCCCAGGGACGTGAGGGCCACGGCCAACGCTTCCAACGGGTCGGCCCCCGGCTGCAAGACGGCGACCGGCCAATCGGCGCTGCCGTCCAGCCCGCCGGCCTTCAGTGCGGGGATCAGCCCGGCGCGGGCCAGCGACGATTTGCCGCTGCCCGACGGGCCGAGGACGGCCAGGAAGCGGCTTTCCGCGCCGGCGGGCGTGCGTCGCAGGGCGGTCAGCAGCCACTCGGTCATCGCCTCGCGGCCGAAGAAGAAGCGGGCGTGGGCGGCGTCGAAGAACTCCAGCCCGCGATAGGGGCATTGCCCCTCAACGATCGTTTCGCCGGGGGCGTAGCCCGGTTCGATGCCGCGGATGTAGCAGAGCAGGCGTCGGAACGGCTCCGGCTCGTCGAGCGTGGCGCGGAACTCGACCCAGTTGTTGTTGACGAGGAAGGCGGGGAGGCGACTTCGCTCGGCACGGGCCGCGCCCGGCAGCAGCACCGGGATGACGCGGAAGCGGTCCTTCGAGTCCGCCGACCGGCCCGTCGTCACGCAGCGGTTGATGGCGACCCACATCTCCTCCTCCTGCCACGGGCTGATGCCGCTGGACCCGATGAACACGGCGCAGGAGGCGCTGTCGGCCAAAGCTTTCTCGATCGCGGGCATCCACGAACCGCCGGTTAGGTGCAACTTGTCGAGCCACGGCTCGATGTTTTCCGCCTTCAGCCGGCGGGCCAGTTCCTCGACGGCCGGCTTGTCGGCGCTGTTGTGGGAGAGGAAAACGTGGAATTTGGGGTTGGGCATGGTGCGAGTCCCTGGCGTCGGGTCTGTGTGGATGGGGACATGGTAGCGGCGCGCCGCGGCCCGGTCCAATTCTTTTTTCTTTTTCGATATGTAAAGAAGTGATTATAGCTAAATAGAACCGGCCCGGTAGAGATGGGCGCGCCACTGGATTTAGGCGAGCGGCGCGGCGTCAGCCCGCCGGTGTGGCATCCGTTCCGCGGCGCTATGCCACACCGGCGGGCTGACGCCGCGCCGCTCGCCTGTTTTGAGAGGCACACCCGGTAGAGGTCGCTCCCGCCGTTACGGGAAGACCGCGAACACCGTCAGCACGGCGGCCGTTTCCGCCAGCGTGCCGGTGGCGCTGATTTCCGGCGGGTAGATCATCAGCGGCACCGGGTCGCCCGGCAGGCAGTAGCCGGCGCCGGTGTCGAAGTGGCGGCACGGGTCGGTGAAGCCGTGGTACGGCAGCATGACCACGTCCGCGACGAACTTGCCGGCCGACAGCGGCGGATCCACGATGCCGAGGTCCCAGCCGTAACGCTCGTAGTTGATCTGCTCGAACATCAGCCGCTTGTGGGCCACGAAGTACGGCTCGACCACCTCCGCGTACTGCGGCCAGGAGCGGCCGAGGTAGGTTTGCGTCGAGATCACCGGCTCGTCGGGGAAGATCAGCCGGTCCTTGTGGCCGTTGTCGCGCCACTCCTGCTGAAGGGTTTCCTGGAAGCCGCCTTCCGAATGCAGATTGAACAGCCGATCCGGTCCCGGCGGCTCGACGAGGTACTGGTACTCGCCGGTCGAAACGTCGGCGCCGCCCATGCGCGGCGCGTTCAGCTGGACCTGCTCGATCGGCCCGCGAACGCCGGCGAACGGCTCGTGCGGCTTCGCCTTCTTCGTCGTCTGGATCGGCGGCAGCGTCCCCGGCGCCGGTGGGGCCAAGAGGATCGGCTGAAGGTTCACGGGCAGCGGCGCCGGCGCCTGGGCAGGGGCCATCCCGGCCGCCAGCAGCAGGCCGAGGCCGGCCAAAAGGGGCGCGGCAACCCCGCCCCTACACGCCGTCGTTGCCGCCGTAGTATTCGGAGCGGGAGCTGTAGTTGGGCGCTTCCTGCGTAATGGCGATGTCATGCGGATGGCTCTCCTGCACCGCCGCCGCGCTCACCAGGATGAAGCGGGCGCGGGTGCGCAACTCCTCGATGTTCCGGGCGCCGCAGTAGCCCATGCCGGCCCGCAGTCCGCCCACCAGCTGGAACACGAACGGCGCCAGGGGCCCTTTGTAGGGCACCCGGCCCTCGACGCCCTCCGGCACCAGCTTGTCCCGACCGCCACCGTCCTGGCGGTAGCGGTCCTTCGACCCGGCCATCATGGCGCCGATCGACCCCATGCCGCGGTACGTCTTGAAGCTGCGCCCCTTGTAGATGATCGTCTGCCCCGGGCTTTCCGCCAGCCCGGCCAGCAGGCTGCCCAGCATGACGCTGTGCCCCCCGGCCGCCAGCGCCTTGGCCACGTCGCCGGAATAGCGGATGCCGCCGTCGGCGATGATCGGCACGGCGCCGTCGGCGCCGCGCACCGCCTCGTAGATGGCCGTGACCTGCGGCACGCCCACGCCGGAGATAATTCGGGTCGTACAGATCGACCCCGGGCCGATGCCGACCTTCACGGCGTCGGCCCCGGCCTTGACCAGCGCCCGCGCCCCCTCGGCCGTGGCCACGTTGCCGGCGATCACGTCGATTTCGTGCGTCCGCTTGATGGACGCCACGGTCTCCAGGACGTTGCAGGAATGGCCGTGGGCCGAGTCCACCACCAGCACGTCCACGCCGGCCCGGATGAGCGATTCCGCCCGCTCGTAGTCGTGGACGCCGACCGCCGCCCCGACGCGCAGCCGGCCGCGCGGGTCTTTGCAGGCGTTGGGGAAGTTGGCCAGCTTGTCGATGTCCTTGATCGTGATGAGGCCTTTCAGTTTATACTTATCGTCCACCAGCAGAAGTTTCTCGACCTTATTTTCCGTCAAAATCCGCTCAGCCGCTACCAGCGTCGTATGTTCCGAGCCGGTGACGAGGTTGTCCTTGGTCATGACCTCGGACAGCCGCTGGTTGTTGTCGGCGAGGAAGCGCAGGTCGCGGCGGGTGAGGATGCCCTTGAGGTAGCCGTTGACGGTGATGGGCACGCCGCTGATCTTGTGCTGTTCCATGATGCGGCGGGCGTTGCCGACGGTCTCGTCGGGCGGCAGCGTGATGGGGTCGGTGATGATGCCGTTTTCGCTGCGTTTGACCTTATCGACTTCGTTGGTCTGGTCGGCGACGGAGAGGTTTTTGTGGATGACGCCGATGCCGCCTTCCTGGGCGAGGGCGATGGCCAGGTCGCTCTCGGTGACGGTGTCCATCGGCGAAGAGACGACGGGCAGATTGAGGCGGATGTTGCGGGTGAGCTGGGTTCGGACGTCCACGTCGCGCGGCACGACGTCGCTGTAGGCAGGCTCCAGAAGCACGTCGTCGAAGGTGATGCCCTGGTAGGCTATCCGGTCCTGCATGGGTGGGGTTCCTCGGCAAGGGGGATTGATCCCCCATTATAGGTTTGGGGCGGGAAAGGGGGGAATAGCGGTTTGGGGAGGTGCGGGGCGAGCGGCGCGGCGTCAGCCCGCCGGTATAGACTAGCGCCCTTGAAGAAGAGAGCGCCTCGGGACGCATCCTACACCGGCGGGCTGACGCCGCGCCGCTCGCCCCCGACGGATCGACGCAACAACTCCTGTCGCGCCGCCTCGAAGATGTCGGCGAGGCGCTGGCGCTGGGCGTCGTTCTCACAGCGGGCTTCCTCGGCGACCCATCGGAGCATCCCGTCCAGGGCGGCACGGAAACGAGGGATCGCGGCGGCCTCCGGTTGGAACGGTCGTCCTTCGAGCTGGACGTAAACCGGGGAAGTGTGTGCGAACACCTTCTGATTGGCCGGCCGGTGCAGTAGTTGATGTTCCCCTCGGCAACGGGCGGCCAACCAGCACGAAGCCTGAACGGGCAAATCGGTTTCCAGAACGGCCGAAGCCGGTGAACCGCTTGCCGCCGTCTCCGCGACGACTTTGCCGTCGGCAATCAGTTCCAGTCGGTCGAAGGGGACGGCGCCGCGGGCCTCGGCCCGAATGCGAAGCGGCCGGCCGGCCGGCAAAACGGTCGCCGCACCGCCCGGCTCCTGCCCGTCCACCGTGAAGGACAGGAGAGGACCGTTCGTCACGAAGGTTCGGCCGGCCCGAATCGCCTCGATCCAGTTTTTATAAGTAAATTCCTGTCCCGATAGGCGTGCATACGTCCGCATACTCCCCAGCACCATACCGTTGTTGTCCTTGCCGCTGCCGCCGGCGAGCGGTACGCGGAGACCGATGTTGAGCAGCGCGTACCAATCGGGAAGTACGTCGAAGGGAGAATCCTCAAAGGCATCGACCTCGAAGACATCGACCTTGCCCAGGATAAGATCGGCCAGCGGTTCACCGTAGCGAAAGCCCGCGCTTTCGTGCGCGGGGTCCGCCCAAACGACGAGGCCGCCCTTGCGATGACACTGATCGCACCAGTCCGCCAAGGTCCAGTCGTCCGCACCGTCCGGCCCGCCGAAGCGCAGCGGGTAGACGACCCGATGACAGTTGAGCAGGCCGAGACTACCCAGAACCGGATGGACGTTCCGCGTATTGACGACGACCAGATGTCCCGACGATTCCAGGGCCGGCCGCTGCCCGCTGAAGGCCAGCAGGTTGGGCACGGCGGGGAAACTCCGTGCGAACGGGCCTGGCGTCTGACATTCGACGGCGAGAAGGTTCGCCACGGCCAAATCTTCCGCCGCGGCTTCGAGCAGTGCGGCGTGCGGCGTCAGGAAGTGACAGCGCGTGTCGCCGGAATACCACCCCTCGGATCGCATGTTCGTCCAGCGCTCGACGGTGAAGCGCAACGCCAACTTTCCCGGCCCGACGTTGACTTGCAGACGTTGCGGCGTGTACTCCGGCCCCTTGTTGATTTCGACGTGAATCGGCCCGACAGGCAACCGGATTTCACACGTCCCGTCGATGTAAGTGTGGGGCTTCATGCCGATCAGGACGTTGCCGCCGACCTCCTGATTACGTCCCGTGGCGAACTTCGCCAGCCGCCCGAACGGCGCGTAATACCGCCCTTCCGCATCCGTGAAGCGGACGCGGCACGGCGTCGGCTTGCCCGTGGCGGCGTCGTTGACGCGGACGTGGACGGTGTGCATCGGACGGCCCGCCTACTGGTATTGCGCCTCGGCGCGGTCGAGAATGCCCCGGAACGCCTCCACCGCCTTCGGGAACAACTCCGGCCCGGTGACGCCGCCGGTCGGCCCGCCGCCGAGCAGGTGCGGCTCCATCACGGCGAAGCCGTCGTAGCCGCGTTTCACGGCGTCGGCGATGACTTCCGGCAGCCGTCCCTGCCCCTGGCCGGCCAAACAGCCGTGCTTCTCACCGGCGACCCAATCCTTGATGTGGAAGTGGGCCGTCGCGTCCTTCGTCTTCTCCCAGCCCTCCCACGGGTCGTAGCCGCAGAAGACGTAGTTGGCGGCGTCGTAGACCGCCCGGAACGCCTCGCCCGGCAGGACGCGGAATAAATCCTTTACACGATCCGGTGAGTCGCCATAAATGCGGTGCTCGTTCTCATGCACCAGGCGGACGCCGGCCGCCGACGCCAGGCGCACCTGTTCTTCGAGGCGGCGGAACAGTTCGTGTTGCCAACTCTCGCTGACGCCGTTCCAGTCCTCGGCGTCGCCGGGCGGGTAGTAGCTGAAGACGCGGATATTCGGCGTGTCGAAGACCTTGCACAACTCGACGGCGCGGCGGAAGCGTTGCAGGTGCGGCTCGAACGGCTGATCGATCCGAATCTTGCCGATCGGCGAACCGATAGCGCTGAGGCGGAAGCCGTGGCGGTCGAGCAGCGACTTGAACTCGCCGATCTGGAGGTCGGTGAGGTCGAGGACATTGGTGTTGAGAATGGAGCGCAATTCGATGTGACGGACGCCGCAGCGCGTGAGCACGTCGATCTGTTGCTGCGGGTCGGGGGAGATTTCGTCGGCGAATGCGCTGAGGGTGAACATGGGTGCGTCTCCATACTAACCCGAAGCGCAAGCGAGGGAGTAGGTTCCTGGGCTCAAACTCTATCGAAGAACCTACTCCCTCGCTTGCGCTTCGGGTTGGTGTTGCCCCGGCCGCCAGAGCACGTCGTCCTTCCCGTGATTGTTGTAGACGCGGGCCAGCACAAAGAGGAGGTCGGAAAGACGGTTGAGGTAAACGATCACCTCGGGGTTGACCGGCTCCCCGTGTGCCAGCGTCACCACGTCGCGCTCGGCCCGGCGGCAAACGGTGCGGGCGACGTGACACCTCGCCGCGGCTGGCGTGCCGCCCGGCAAAACGAAACTGGTCAGCGGCGACAGGTCGGCGTTGAGCCGGTCGATGGCGGCTTCGAGGCGGGCCGACTGTTCCGGCCGGACGCGCAACTTGGCCCCCGCCGGTTCGTCGGCCGGTTGCGGCACGCACAGGTCGGCGCCCACGTCGAACAGGTCGTTCTGGACGCCGCGCAGCAGTTCGGTTTCGGGGGCGTCGGGATGGTTCGCGGTGAGCAGGCCGAGGACGGCGTTCAGTTCGTCCACGCCGCCGTAGGCCGTGACGCGCGGGTGGTCCTTGGCGACGCGGCTGCCGTCGCCGAGGCCGGTTTCGCCCTTGTCGCCGGACTTGGTGTAAATGCGGGAGAGGTAGACCATGAGGGAGGGTCCAGCTACGGGCGGCCTAACACTCGCGCATCTTCCGAAGGACGGCCCGGACGCGCTGCTTGGCCAGACGAGTTTGACGCTCCCGTTGGCGTTGCATGCGCTTGAGGCGCTGCACCGCCGCCAGAAACCGTGTCGTTTCTGGCTCGCCATATAACATGATGAGGCCGTCTCCTTTCGGTGGGTCCGGCGGCGATCCGCTGTTCGAGCCGCCTCTTTACCGTCTATACCATTGTTATCGGCCGTATGCAACAGTCCATCCCACGCCTTTTTCGGGATTCCGTGAGGAAAACTTGAACGTCTCCGCCTTGAAACCCCGACGCCCCTCCCGTCGGTATAATGGGGGTGTGGTCGCCGACGCCTCCCGATGGAACACCCATGCGTAAGCTTTTCGCCATATCCGCCGCCGTCCTGCCGGCCCTCTGGGCCGTCGCGGCCGCCCGCGCCGACGACGCGCCGACGCTGCAACAGACCTTAAATGTGCGTTATTCCGACGGCCCCGACGGCCAGGCGCTGGACGTGTTCGCGCCGAAGGGGGCGGCGGGCCGGCCGGTGGTGCTGTTCGTCCACGGCGGGGCGTGGACGTTCGGCGACAAGAGCACGTTCGGCTATTACCGCGGCGTCGCCCGCTTCTTCGCCCGCCACGGCGCCGTCGCCGTCAGCATCAACTACCGCCTGTCGCCGCACGTCAAACACCCGGAACAAGTCAAGGACGTGGCCCGCGCCTTCGCCTGGGTCCGCAAACACGCCCGCGACTACGGCGGCGACCCCGACCGTATTTTCCTGTGCGGCCACTCGTCCGGCGGCCACCTCGTCGCGCTGCTGGCGACCGACGAAAGCTATCTGAAAGATCCCGCTCTCGGGTTGACCGACGCCGACCGGGCGGCCCTCAAGGGCGTGATGGCGGTGTCCGGCGTTTATCGCATTCCGACGCAGGACGAGTTCACGGCCATGATGGGCGACATGGTGAATGGCTTGTTGCAGATGGCGGGCCGGCAGATGATGCCGGCGGCGACGCTGGCGCCCGCGCTGCTGCGTCCGAGTCGCGTCCTGAACCCGTTCCGGCTGGTGTTCGGCGACGACCCGGCCGTCGCGGCCAAGGCCGCACCGCTGAACCACGTCCACAAGGGGCTGCCGCCGTTTTTGGTGCTGTACGCCGGGCGCGAGCTGCCGCGGCTCGACGCGATGGCGGCGGAGTTCACCAAGGCGTTGCAGGACGCCGGCGACCCGGTCGAAATGCGCCGGATCGACGGCTGCGACCACAATTTCATTCTTTTCAAGCTGGACCGGCCGAACGACCCGGCCGCGGCGGCGCTGCTGGACTTCCTCGGCAAGTACGCCGGCGAACCGTTCAAGGAAGCGAAGCCGTGAGCGCGGCCGGCGGCGTGGTGGGCCGGCTGGCGCCGTCGCCGACGGGGGCGCAGCACGTCGGCAACGCCCGCACCTATCTGCTGGCGTGGCTGTCGGCCCGGAGCAAGGGCGGCCGCGT
>Ga0182024_10004163_pt1 | contig 33618 bp, 28 predicted proteins | sample P32metaG_FD_120480 | JGI IMG/M metagenome (GOLD analysis project Ga0182024, IMG submission 120480) | Permafrost microbial communities from Stordalen Mire, Sweden - P3-2 metaG (Illumina Assembly) | ecosystem: Environmental > Terrestrial > Soil > Wetlands > Permafrost | place: Sweden: Stordalen... | reverse complement strand
GCAGCGCGTGGGCGATTCGCTCGTCAGAGAAGCGAGATTTCTTCAAGGCGAACCCCTTTCAAGGGCGGTGATTCGCCGAAAAATCCTAGTTTACATCGGTCCGAGAAACCGGTTTACCGTCACGGCGACGCGATGTTCAGTAGCCTCGAGCCAACGAGCGCAGAGCTCCGCGATCGTCATACGTCCAGCATCGGCGTAGCCATCGGATTCGACTTCGCAGAGAAGTTCTCGGAGACGACGTTGCGCCTCGCCCTTCGTACCGCGAAACGTTTCACGCGGCTGGTCGCGTTTGCCGTCGGCGCGCCGCGGTGCTTCCACACGGAGATACCAGGTGCCGGGGACGCGCCCCGGTTTGATATGACCAGTCACGCCTAGGTCTCCAGATTTCGCTCGCTTACGCAGGACCGACGCTTTGCGATCCGCCACCATTCGACCCGAGGCCGAGGAACACTTCGAGCGCCCTCTTGGTCACCACGATCCGACGGGCCGTAACGCGGACGGACGGCAGCTTCCCAGTTGCCAAAAGTTCATAGGTCGCGTTGCGCCCGATGCCGAGAATGCGCTGCACCTCAACAACACTGAGCACGTCGCTGGCATCCGTAAGTGATAGCGATGATTTCATGGTGTTTAACCTGCCCACCAGCGCGAAAGCCCTCGGAATGTTGATGTTCCTCGGGCCTTTCGCGTGCATTATAATGCGGGTGAAAGTCGCGTGTTATCGTGTACCGCTATTATCCCGCAAGGCACCAGAACGCGTCAAGCTTCCAGCGGAGCGACGAAGCAGCGCACCTGCAGCGATACAATGCGGCTTACCTACTGCGGTCGAATGTGCGCTCGCGATCGCGGCTGCGCTCCCGCTTGAGGTCCCTCTCGATTGCGGCGGCCGTTCCTGGCGGAAGACCTCGATATGCCGCGTCAACCGAGCGAGCGATGCCCGTTAGGTCTGCCCTTGGCGAAACCGCTTCTAGGCTCGCAACGCCTGCACGCTCGAGGACCTCCATGCGCTCGAAGATCTTTGGGAGGGTCTGGCGCAGGGTTTCTCGTGCCTCACGCATCTCGTTTTCATAATCGAGGGACGCTCGAACGTAGTCCTTGTATCGGCGCTCGTGCGCGCCGTGACTACGTTGGATGTCGGGAACCCTGTTCTTATCGAACTGCTCCTGGGCTTTCCGCAGAGCGTCATCACGACGTTGCTCGCGCGCTTTCAGAATCTGCTGCTCTTCGGACTTGGCGAGACTCCGAGCAATCGGATTCCAGGAGCGCTGCCGTCTCCGCAGCTCAGCCACGCGGCGCCGCTCCGCGTCGGTGAGGTCGGTCTCTTTCGCTATCTTGACGCGAATTGCAGCGCGCTCCGCCGCGAGCACCTCTTCTAACGTCGGTGGGCAGTCAATGCGCTCAAGCCCTTTCCTGCGCGTGTTTGCCTCCTCATAGAGTCCGCTTGCGTCCTTGCCGACCTGCGCGAGCCGCAAGCGTAGCTCAGCGATCGACATCGATTCCCGGTGTCGTTTCAGATCATCCTGTGTGTGCGCAGACGCTGGTTCGCCACGCGATGGTACCTGCCGCTTCTCGAGCGCGACGCCCAAGAGTTGCGACGTCACGCGCGCTGCTACGCGATCGCCGGCTGCCGCGCGAGCGAGAGCGAACTCTCGATAGGGCATCGGGCGCTCTCCCCGTCGCTCGGCCGTAAACACAACCTTAGCTGCCTCCCAGCGAACCCGCGCCGCAGCCCACTCCTGAGCGCGACGTCGGTCGTTTATGAAATCGATCGCCCAGTACGCTATCTGCCGTGCTGCGCCGCGCATTGTCACGCGAACAATCGCACGCAAGAGGTGGCGAGCGTCGCACCGGTGCTGCATTTCGAGGCGACGCTGCGCGCGCTCGCGTTGCCATGCTGTCTCCCGCCGGCGCGCTGTTTGGACCGATCGCGTGGCAAAGAACGTCTCGCGATACGCACGATAGTCCGCTCGCAGCTTCGCGTGCTCAGCGATGCCCTGGGCGCGTCGCAGTGCCCACTGTGGGTCGCGAGAAGCGTCAGCATCAGCACGCCCACGGAGCGTGCCGGGATTCCACGGCCGCTGCCTCTGCCTTTGCCTCGGCCGCTGCAGCCGGGCCTCATCCGACCCTGCAGCGTGATGATCGTGCGGCGCCTCGATGCGTTCACGCCCCTGCTCGTGATCGAGTGGCGGCGTGCGCGGAAACGCCCCGAAGCGCGCTTCCAGCGCGCGCAGCTTGCAGCGGTCCGCGATGCGCGAGGCACCACATCCCGGCGCGCGTGGATCGCGTCCCTCCGCAAACGCGAGTCCTTGGCTGCGCTCGCCGCGTTGCACGAGTTTGACGACCACGCCATGCTCGGCTAGCCGACGGCGAAGATCTGACCAGTTCCTTGCGCGATCGACGGCATCGAGCACGTAAGGCCGCGCGACGTCCTGCCACGGGAGCTCGCCCCCTTCGTGAAGTCGCCGATACTCGCCATCACGGAGGCGGCGCGCCGGCGCTGGCGGGAGCTCGTGCAGCTGCCCGACGCGCTGCACGATGTCGCGGTTGTGCCGGCCGACGACGATCTCCCAGCCGCGTTCGGCCGCGATCTCGGCGCAGACGCGCTCGCGGATGATGCGCTCGTGCCACAGGTCATTCGCCCGGCCGTTGCGACCGATGCGGTTTGCGATCACGTGGGCGTGGAGGTCGTCGGTATCCATGTGTGCCGCCAGCACGTACTGGTTCTTATCCATCCCGAGCGCTCCAAGGAGCCGCTCCGCGTCGGAGACGATCTGGATACGCGTCGGGTGCTCGTGCTTTGCATAGGCGACGATCAGATGATAGACCGGGTCCTTGCACCGCGTTGACAGTGCCGCGACGGCCTCCATCTCGAGCCAGGCCGTCTCGAGCGACAAGACGCCGCGCAGGTGAATCCAAGCCGCCTTCTCCGGAGCGGTCGCATACTCGACGCCGCTTTCAAACGATCTCCCGACGTCGACGCGTTCGCGCTCATGGTGCTGGCGCGTAATGTAGCCAACGGCGGTCGCGAAGGTACGCGTGCCGCAGCGCGCCGGAACGGACTTGGTGATCACGGAAGCACGCCGCCGATCGCGCTCGGGTGTTGCGGCAGACGCCGAGGATGCGTCTGACCGCGAAGACAGACAGCGCAGCTACGCGCGAACGACGATGACGCTTTCATGCTGTTCCGTATCGAGCAAGAGTGTCGGATCCCGTGCTGTACTGCGATCCTTTTGAGCCGCGCAATTATTATGCGGGTGAAAGTCGGGAACGTTTTGTACCAATATTATCTCGCGTCATCCCGATCTCGTCAACAACACATCGATAAATTTGATTTCGCTCGGCGGTCAGCTATGATCTGAGTAGGTAGGCATAGTCGTTCTCGCAGGCCGTCACACCGCAACGTGAAGTTCTTTACGCAAGCCGGTGGTTGTGCGTACAAACGCCTGCGGCGTTGTCCACCCAACCAGAAAGAAACCTGCGGGGTCGCGTCGCCTATCGGCTCCGCTCAGCCCGCAAGACGATGAAGTGTCAGTCGCGCGCCACCTTTGTCATGCGTAGGCGGTTGTAGTTGCCATGATCGTCGGGCCGCGGATCATCTTCGACAAGTCGTTCATCCAGTCGCTCAACGGCGCGTTGATCGATGAGATGACGCTATACTTCACGGCGACGTGCCCGCCGACGCTCATCAGCGAAATCATCGCCGACCTGAAGCTGCCCCTCTTGAGGGACGGCCGCATCGGCGAGGACATTGTGCGGCAACTCGCGGTGAAGATGACGGGAGCACACGGGGCGCAGCCGCCACCGCTCCGGTCACTCGTCGTTGGGAGCCTGCACGGCCAAAACCCGCCGATGAACGGCGTTACGTTGCCGGTCATGGTCGGCTCGCCTGGTGTTCGTTCGAACGCGACCGGCACGCAACTCATGGTCTCGCAGGTCCCGCAGCAACAGATGTGGGCTCGCTGGGCCACGGGCGATTTCAGCACCGACGACGAGACGGCAGCAGCGGCGTGGCGCGCCGGCATCGATGCGACCAACCTTGAGGTCGAGCGCGGGAGGTGGAAGCCGTTGGCCGCGCAGCTCGGCAATCCGACTACCCTCGAGGCGATCGTCGAAGGCGTTGACCGCATCATAGCTGACCGCAGCGCCAGGACCCAACATGACCTCATCCATCTCGCCCTGAACGTCGTTCTCGGGACCGCGCGGGAGAAGGCCAGTGCCGGGATCTACTTCGTTGCGCGACAGATGGGTACGACGATCACCGCGTATGCGCCCTTCGCGGCGCACGTCGTGCGGCTCTACCTATGCTTCGCGGTCGGCATGGCACGCGGGTTCATCGGAACGCGATCAACGAACACGATTGACCTACAGTACTTGCTATATGCGCCATTCTGCCAGGCATTCATCTCAAACGACAAGCTGCACCAGAAGCTGTGGGCGGCCGGCGCGGTCACATCGGGAGCCTCATTCGTCTTTGGCGACGACTTCCGCCGCGAACTGAAAGAACGAAGCGACCGACGTGTGGCAATGACGTTCGACGAGTGGGCCGCGCATCGTCAAGTACACGGGCAGTGGCCGGAACCGATCGACGGATCGATTATCTATGCGCTGTGGGACAGGCACTGCCCAAACTGGCCGCGCGGCGGAGACGGTTCGATCGTCGGTAAGACCATCGACGATCTCGACCCTTACGCGCGTGACATCGTCAAGCGCGCCATGGCGATGAGCCGGCGGCGCTAGGAGCAACGTTTGTCGAGCGGCCACCGGACAATGAACACCAGTCAGGACACGCCAGCTGAGACTATTGACGCGCTGCTGCGCCTGCCCGGCTTCGCGGTGTACCAGGGCGCGGCATACCAACGCATCGTCGACATCGTCCTAGATGGCGAGAAGCTGCGCCGCACCGGGCTGCGCATAGGAGACCTACCGCTGGACTTCGACCTCGCAGGCGACCAGTTGAACGGGTCCCAAGAGATCGTCGCCGTCGCGAACGTCCTCGCGCTTCAAGGGCATCCGAAAGCGACCCTCATTAAGGGCGATCGGCCCGACTTTACAGTGAACATACCTGACGGGTCGCTCGGAATCGAGCACACCAGGGCATACACGGGCTATCAACGCGGCTCCGAGGAGCACTTCTACCGCGGCATCCAAGCTCTCCAAACCGATCGTGATTTCCGGGCCAAAATCGGAAAGATCGCCATCTCGCTGACCGTGGACCGGTCTCCTATCTACCGCACCCCCGTCGAAGTTCTGGAGGATCCCGAGCCGCAGGGTTTCATGGGTAACCGAGACGTCTCGACGATGCTGGCAGAAATCCGCGACCTCGCCGATCACGGTTACTTTCAGGATCTCACCGGCAAGGGGAGGCGGGCCGTCGACTGGATGCCGGCCCTCGCTAAGTTCCGGGCAACCGTCGACGTGGACGTAGCCGTCTCCGAAGAGCTTGCCGGCATTCATGCCTCCGTCACGATGTGGAAGCCGGGACGGTTAAGTCTGTTCGAAGCCTGTACCGTGAACATCGACGACAAGACCAAGAAGGCTACCAGGTATCCGATCATACCCGATTGGCTCGTCATCCAAGTCGTTGCGCCGCCGGACGTTTTTGTCTACGACCTCGCAGACCATGATATAAAGACACTCGGACCGTTCAAGAAGGTCTTCGTCCTCTACCCGCATGTCGACGGCCACCTGTATCTTACCACCTACTCAGCAGATTCAGCCGGAACGATCAAAGCCGAAATCCCTGAGCTACCGCCGATTGAGGACCCGTACGACGAAGACCTTCACGAATGGGCCGCAGCTGTCGATCACGCCCTTGAACCGCGCCGGCTTAGAGCATGGCTCGCTGCTGGCAGCGACGCCGACGTGCCCAAGATGACTTCCGCTCCGACACAAGTTCAGTGGTACAAGAAATGGTCGGGGCCGAATCCTTGGGTGTCGTGCCATCGCAAGGGCGACCGCATCCAAATGTGCTTCTCCGTTGCAGGTGACTGGGCTGGGAAACGCATCGAGGAACTTGCTCCTGGCGACATCGAGGGCGCTGCCGACCGCGTCTGGGGCTTTATTTTTCCAAGCGCTGGTGTAACTTCCACACATTCAGGGTGACATGCGAACTTTCCGTCCCGGTGATCGGTGCTCTATTGCCGCGAGGCAATGCGTTACAAAGAGCCGGCAAAATCTATCCGTCGGCTCGCGAATACACATGAAAGTTTGTAAGATTCAACACGAGTGGAAAGAGCGACCAGAATGAACGACGGCGCTGACGGAGGCTGGCATGTAGCGCAATTTCTTGCTAAGACCCACGCTGAAAATGCGATGGCGCCCGTCCGTTATGCCGATCCATACGGGGCTTTCTTGGAGTCCGTCGTGGACGGTTTCTTCGGCGACGCGTTGCCAATCGTCCCTGACGCGAACGTGTTGCGCGGCAACATCGGTCGTATGTGTCGTGACGGACATCGAACGGTCCTCATAACGGGTGCCAATACCGGAACATTTCGGCTGTTCTGTGCAGAGCACGTCCTAGAGGAAGTTGTTGAGCATAGCCAAGAGTGGGCGAGTGAGCTCGGAATCCCATACGACGCGTACGTCAATTGCTGGCGGCAGTATTTCCTACCGAACATGCGACTGGTGAGCACCACTCAGCTGCGAGGTCTACTATCGCCGGAGGAGGGCAAACGAATTGACAAGCTGCCCGATCGCGACGACGTTCCGTCGGCTACGCTGGCGCTCGTACTTGGCGCATTCTACGTGACGGAAGACGCGCTAGCACGATTCGCCGTTTACGGCGTAGACGCGGACGCCGAGGAACGGCGCAATTGGCTAGCGCCGCTTAGATGTGCGGGAGATGCTGGCGAACTTCACAAGCTCGCTGTTATCGCGTCAGCCGCGCCAATTCTGACAGTCACGGGCGTTTGGAATCTCGGTCGGTGGCTTCATAAGAAGTCACCACTGGCTCTCGCAATTGGTGCCGGAGTGGGACTTTTTCTGGCCACGAGGCTCAAGCCGGAGACCTATCGTACTGTGGGGACCGCCTTGGGTCTTGCAGCTTTGCAATTCGCGGATGGCGTGATTCGCCCATACAGTGAGAACATTGAGAGTTTCCGAGCCGTGTTGCCAGCCTTTCCGCTTTGGGAGGACCTCGTGGCCGTCAATGGGCGTGACGCGGTTCTCGCGAGGGCGTGTTTGCATACGTTAGGGAGGTCGAGGCAAAACCCAATGACCGTGAGTGAACTCGCAGATGAACTCCCAGACCTCGGTATCGGCCAGAGCGTTCAGCGAGTGGGGAAAATACTGCGCAATAACGAGTGTTTCTTCGAGCCTTACAAGGGATATTGGCAGTTGGGCCATGCGGTCGTTGGGGCGCCAGCTTAAGACATCTCGCTCGGTGGCCACGGCCCTTCGGTCACAAGGCGCCCTAGACGGACCAGCGTTGTTGTGCGACCTCGGCATTACGAATGTGCTACGGTCGACGGTTCTTCGTAGGGGAACGCATAGCGGGGGCACGGCGGCCGTCGAGCCGGGCAGCAGAGATCCGGAATGTGGTCGTCGACGGGATGCCTATTCGTACGCTGCGTCAATGTGTCTCATGGCAGAGGCGGAAGGACTATACCGTGCGTGGCAGCGAGGCTACGAACAAGTTCATACGCGGGTTTAGCATTTGCCGCCAGGGCGGTCATGCCGCCAAGCGTAGCGGGAATCGCCCGTAGAAGCGTGCCGGCTTTTTCGCCCCAGCCGTTCGTAATCAGTTCTTGTGCAGCGCCTTGCACGAGCGTGACCGTGGCGGACGTGCTCACATCGTCACCGATCGCCGCTTCGAATTGCGCGAGCGCGTCGAGCATATCGTGCACTTCGGAATTGATCGTAACGTGCTGCTCGACGCTCCCGTAGGAGACGCCGGCGCTCGCGATAGTCGAGTCGTGAATGTACTGCGTTAGCTGAACGGGCGGCACGATGCCGCGCGGCTTTGCGGTTCCGCGCGCACGACGGCGACCTCGTGCAGTGACCGCGAATAGCCAAGTCTCGTATCCATCGCCTCGACCGACGCGCTGATTGATTGTAACCGCCTCGTCGTGCGCGAGCTCTTCGAGTGCGTCGCGAACCCGCAGTTCCGGTATCGCTAAGCTCCAAGATAAGGATGGACTCCACTGTGCCTGATCACTCTTGGCCGCTTCGGCGAGGACGGCGTTGACGACGTCGTCGTCGTGCATATCTTCGTTGGCTGTGAGCCGCTTCTGAAAATCTTCGATCTCGTCGATCGCGAGATAGTATCTGCCAATGAGTTGTTCGACCGCTCCATCGAAGCGCTCGTCGCGCGCGGTGGGTGACGGTTTGCCGAGTGGCGGCACCAGCGATTGCACGGGCGGCAGCGCACGGGCCTCGGAGATCAGAGGGCTCCCATCGCCCGCAACTGCCGCGGCGACGTTTGCGGCCGCCTGGCGCACCTGATCCGTGTTCGGGTGCGTGCGCAGGTACGGTTCGAGGCGCGCGACGTGCGCGCGCAGTAGGGTTGGGTCGGCCGTTTCGGGGTTCATTTTTTTTCGGTTCGCCCTTCTGCCGGGCGCCGCGCTCCATGCGCTTGAACTGGGTTTCAGAGATGCGAACGGGCGTTCCGGTAAGGAAAAGAGTACATCCGTGTTGCTGGGTCGCTCGACGTGCGCTATACCATACTTCGTAGCATATGTGATATGATTGTACGGTATGGCAGACACCTCCTTCCGATCCATTCTCGCGCGCCGCCTCCATGCGGGCCTGACTCAAGAACAGCTCGCCGACCGCGCCGGCATTCGCCGGCAAACGCTCATCGCTATGGAAGCGGGAAAGGCCAGCCCAACGGTCGAGGTCGCCCTCGACGTGGCCGACGTGCTCGGCTGCTCGGTGGAGGCGCTGTTCCGCCCGATCCCGCTCGCGGAGTTGATCGGCTGGTATGATCCCGCGCTCGTAGATCAGCCCGCCCACCGGGCGATCTGCAAGGCCAAGACCCCATTCTTGATCGCCAGCCGCCCCGACGGAGGCAGTACTACATTCTTGAATAGCGTGCTCGCCGAACTCGGGCCCGTCGCGCAACTCGCGACCTTCGACGCCGACGAACTCTATCGATCGCGAGAATCCATCCTGCAGCCGATCGCCGATCCCGTGCAGGGCGCGCAGCGGGACAAGTTGCGCGGCGCGCGTGCGATCGTCGTGCCAGAGTTGCGCGACCCGGAAACCGCGCGTTTCGTCACCGCCCTTGGACACGCCGCAAATCTACCGGTCTACGCGACCATTCACGCGCAAGATGCGCGCTACGTCGGCGAACGCGTACGCTCGCTCACCGGTGGCGACGCGGAGGCCGCACGCTATTGGGGGACGCCGGGCGTCCTCTGGGTCGATCGCCACACGAACACGCTCTCCATGGAGAAACTCATGTTGATTGAACCTGCGAGTCACGATGCCATTCAAAAACTCTTTGCCAAGTGGTGCGCCGACGTCAACGACCACGTCTGTCGCGATGAGATTGCGCTACAATACGCGTGGGGCGGTCATACGTGGCCGGGACAGACCGAGAATGACCGCGACTTCGGCAACTTTAGCAATCAAGGGCGCTTCGTCCACATGAGCGCGATGCGCGACGGGCGCATCCTAGTCTCCGGGCTCGAGGCCGTCATAAAGCCGATTGCTCCCGGCGAACAGATCCCGCGCGGAAATCAGCTTTTTCCCGGCGGCCTTGCGACGATGGTCAGCATGGATGAGAGCGGCGCCGAGTTGGCCGCACGCGCGGTCGTCGCGTGGCTGTCATTCCGCGATGATGTTTTGCCGGAGATTCGGCGCCAGTTTAGCCAGCACGTCGCGAGCGCGAAGAACGTTGCCGGCATAACGGTGGAATAGCAACACCTATGAGTCAGGACGTAGGACGGCCCGCGGCGGCGAACCTAGCAGGATGACTTCTCCACTAACATCGCCTGCGCCGGTACTTAGCAACAACCAACTGGACCTATTGACGGCCGCCTCCGAATTACCCGACCTGAGCGCTTGGGAATTCGTGGGCCCGTGCCGTTTGAGCCACAACAACGCTACGTGGGACCGCAAGCTGACGGGAAGATGGGACGGCATCGGCACGGGGGCCATCGACGACGCTGATCGGGCGATCTGCGAACTTGCGAAGAACGCCGAATTCGGCGTTCGCGCTCCCGAGATAAGCGCAGCGGCGTTGGATCACAGCTGGCTGATACCGGCCGTGTTCGTCCCAACATGGAACTTCTTAACGGGCCGGACCGAACTTCAGTGGTGGGAGATGTGGCATCGCGTTAGCGACGGAGTGCCGGCTGCGACGACGCTTCTTTTCCAATCAAACCCTCCGATGTGTCTCACCGAGAGGCTCCCGATAGTGCCCGGCGTCGCTGGTCGATCCACCGGCGAGAATTGTCTTCCAACTCGACTCTTCGGTAGAGCTGCTATGTTTCGTAAGGTTACCGTGGGCGACGGCGTCGCTTTGGCGTTATCCTACGAATCCGAGCCGCTTGATGCCGATTCAACCGTGTCGATTTTGACTGTTCTGAGTCTCGTATTCGGCGAAGACATTAACCTGAAAGCGGAGATAGTAACTGACGTTCTCGGCCTGACAGTGTCCCGCCGCTTGTTCGCCGGCATGCATGACCAGTGCCACAAAGAACCGAAACCATCGCTCGACTGTCGCAACGAGGAAACGATCCACGCCTTTGCGTCGTGCTTCGAGGAGATGGTGGAATCGGCGCGACGGTTGCGCTTTGAGCAAGACTGTCCGATCGATGCAGCGATCGTGACGCTCCTGTCCTGCAATGAATGGCGGCGAGACCGCGAGATTCGAGACATCGTGCTCGCTCTTGATACCGTGGTAGAGTCCGATCTGTTTACGCCAAACGATGGAAGAATCGTCAATGACTTCGCGCCGATCAAAGCCGACATTCATGCGGCTATCGGAGCGCTGCCCGCAACGGTGCCGTCGACTCTGAGAACCCGGCTTTGCGACCGGGTTGCTGAAGCAAATCAAACTTCGATGAGCGCACGGAGAAGCAACTTTTGGTCCCGCGTCGGTTTCGACCCCGGATCGGAGCACGAGACGCCAGCACTAGAGCGTCGGCACCCCATGAGTCATAAAGGTTTTATCGACGTCGAGAAAATCGAAGACGAACTGCGACTACGGGACGACGTCTGGCTTGCAAGGACGCTCGTGAACGAAGCATTCCTTGCGCTTTTGGGTTACAGAGGACCCATCGCGGATTACGCTTCAGGTACAAACCGAAAAATGCGCGTCTGAATCTACGAACGCGATTCTTGCGGCGCCGTTCCTACGTCCGACATGCGATCTTCCTCGAACATTTGGTCGAGGCGCTTGGCGAGGGTGGCTTGAGAGCCGGCGAGGATGTGGCCGTACGTGTCGAGCGTCATCCTTGTGTCGGTGTGACCGAGGCGTTCCGCGGCTTCGGGCGGGCTGGCACCGTCTGATCAGTCGGCTTGGAGAGGCCGCGAGATCAACACGGGCCGCGCAACGGCTCTCAGCGGCCTTGAAGTAGCGGGACGCGCGTCATATTCTGCTCGACCGCTGCAACAACCCGATGGTCCGGCACCGACTCGCGCACTGACGCCCAACTCGCGCGAATGCGCTCGACCGTTGCCCGCGCCACGCGCACGGCCTCGCGCTTGGAAATCTCTGCCCGCTTTGCGAATTCGACGATCGTTTCGGTCGTGATCGACGAGAAACGCCGCTCTCCGCCGACAGTCAATGCCAGTTCGCCGGCCGGAAGATACGGCAGCGTGCAGACGTAGTCATACACGGGCGCCAATCGCGCGTCGCGGCCGTTCGAATACAGCAGCGACCAGTTCTTCAGGTGCATATCGCCATTCCCGATCGCGACTCCAAAGACGACGCGAGCGATCAATTCATCGATGTCTTCGGGCGGACAAAGCGTGCTCACCACCCCCGCGATCCAGCTGGTCGATCTATTTTCGTACTTGTCGCGCGGGAATTGGCCGGCGATTTGATTGAAATCTTCGGCGTGGACGCGCGAGCCGTCAGCGAGCCGATCATAACGGGCGATAGCGTAGACATAGTGCTCGTCCTCGCGCAAGGCCGGCATCTCCGAGGGCAAACCTCGTACCTCGCCGATGTCGACCAATCGAATCTCCGGAACGTTCAAACCGACCGCGCGCGCGAACGACATCATCGCGAATTCATTTTCGGTCAACCGCGGAAAGGCGTTGGACGGAAGTTTGGCGATCCAGGACCCGCCCTGACCTTCGAGCGGAATCGTCAAGCGTTGTCCTGCCAAACTCGCGCTGAATTTCAGTTGTACGCCGGCAAGGGAAAAGCGCAACGGTTCGTCCTGATGAACGCCCTGAGGTTCGCTCTGGATCGTAGTCGCCGACGAGCCGTAGGACACTGAGTCGTCCGCTGTTTCGGATTCGTCGACGAGGACGACTGCACCGGGCAAATCCCGCCCGAGAACTCGGAGTAGCGGAAAATCAGGCGCGACCTTCAGGCTATGCTCCTTGGCTAGAAGCTCGCGCAGGGCGCTCGGATTTTCCGGGAGGAGGTTTGCAAAAAACGGCGCCGCAACGGTCTGCGTTCGCGGAATGATGCGAATCGGCAGTCCGTTCTTGTCGAGGAAACTCTGGCTTAGAACCGGCGCACTCGGATCTTCCACGTAGCCTTCGTCGAAGCTAAAGACGTTGTAGTCGCCCGGGATATTTGCCAACTCGCCGATGCGACGATCGCCGAGCCAGACGCCGAGGACGCCAGGCATCTATGAAAACCGTGGCCGTTGTTCGGGCTCTTCTTTACCCTCGGTCAGAGACCGTAACAGCGCGCGAACCGCGGGAACGTGTTCCTTCGGAACCAGAAGCGGCTCGTAGCGTAAGGCGCGAGCGATCTCGAAAAAGGTCGAGGCACGCGGGTTGCCTCCGTGCTCGATCCGGGAAAGTGCGGCTGGGCTGGTCCCGAGGCGTTGAGCCAGGTCACCTTGCTTGACCGACCGGGCGCGGCGAGCCACCGCCAGCAAGTTTCCCGGTCCTTCTCGGTCCGAATTTTGACTTTTCTGTGAAATCACGATAGAATATTAACACATATGATATATATGCGGCAACCCCCCTGACGGGGTATCTCCGATGGCTTCGTGAGATCAGGAAATCACAATGCCCGCTGGCCTAAGAACGGGATACCCTCCGGAACTTTGAATCCATGCTCAGACATCGTGCTAGCACCAATGGACTATTTGACCCTCGGAATCGCCGAGGCCATTTCAACATTTCCACTCTTCGTGGCGCACAGGCAGTTGATTCAGCTGACCTCGGCGCAAGCGCCAAGCCGGCATGAATCGATCCATCATAGCAATGAACCGGGCGTTATGCTTAGGCTCCAGCAGATGGACCATTTCATGCACCAGGACGTACTCCAGACACTCCTTTGGCTTCTTCGCGAGTTCCGTGTTGAGCCGCACCGAATGGGTAAGGGGATTGCAACTCCCCCACTTGGTCTTCATCTGCTGCACGTAGAACTTCTCAACCCTAACGCCAATCACCGGCGCCCATCTAGCAACTAGGAGCGTAACCGCCGCCCTCATCTGCTCTCGGTACCACTTGGCGACTGCGTGCCGCTTCTTTTCGTCGGTTGCTCCTGGACTGATGCGGAGCGACAGGTGGCTGTGCGTTACCTCGACCGACGGCGCGCGGTCGTCTTCGATCACCTTCAGCAAGAAGCGCCTCCCCCAAAGGTAATGGCTCTCGCGGTCGAGATACTCTCGCGGGGTCTCGCGGGCCTGGCCCCTGAGTTTCTGCTGCTGCCGCTTGATCCAGCCAAGTTTGGAGATTACGAACACGCGAATTGTTTCCAGTTTCATTCGCCTGGGAGCCGCGACACGGACTCGCCCGGTCGGCGGGTAGACGCTGAGGTGGAGGTTCTTGATATCCTTGAAGATCACGTCCGCCGAGATTTCCCCGAGATCGAGTCGCGCTACCATTAGTACTCGCTCTGCGCTTTGACGACGGCAAAGAGGCGCTCAACCTCGGCTTCATCGTGCAAGACGCCGTACAGAGCGTACTTAATGATCTGTTCGCGAGCCTGAACCCCGCGCCAGCCATCGGGGCGCACTTCCTTCACGGCCGCGTCGACCCTTAATGCCAAGGCATCATCATGATCGAGATTGTTCCAAAGGGCGCGTTTGCCGGGTGTATCCAAACTCGTCGGCGTCTCGGCCGACTGCCCAGCCTGCACTCTTCCAGCGAGGTCGGCAATCCGCTTCAAGTACTCTTCGTACTCCATCGCCTTTGCCTTACGCGCAACGATGATTTCCTCAAGCAGCGCGGACATGGTCTCGTAGAAGGCTGGGTCGCTCAGTTGCTCCTTTATGATCTTACTGCGGACATTGTTCTCGATCGTCTCGGCGATAGCGTCCCTATTGCCCTTCATATCCCCGAGCTGCGAAGCTATGACATCGGCGATACCGGTCTTAACGATCAGATCAAGGAGACCGATGTTCGGGAAAAGCGAGACCTTGCGTGGCTCGTCGGCATTGATGTAGGTGTCGATGAGGTGCCGCATATCGGCCTCGTAAGGTTTAAGATCGAGCGCCTCGCCGCTGGCCCTGCGAATGATCTCGCGGACGTCGAGAAAATAGTCGAGTCGCTGCTTTATGCGGACGATGTCTGCCGAACTGTAACCGGCCGCTTCCAGCTCGTCGGCAACATTGGCAAAAGCTCGCAGCAGGCCGGCAGTCGCCTTGTAGAGTGCAACCCGCCGAGGCTCGCGCTCTTCGAGATCGGACTGGATCTCGGAGTTGCCACAGAAATAGTGGATGAGTTCCAGCTCTCCCTTGGGTGGATCCACGGGCTCGCAGAGCAGGAGGAGCGCTTCAATCGCGCTGTCGAGGCGCTCCTTGCCTTTCGCCAAACGGTCCTGCAGCAGAACCTCTGGCGCGACGCCCCCCGCGCTGTGGTCCAGTTCGGATGTGTAAACGGCCATGGCACTTCCGACCTTCTTAAACAGATCCTTATAGTCGACGATGTAGCCGAACTGCTTGTCCTCGCCGTCTAGTCGGTTCGTGCGGCAGATGGCCTGGAAGAGACCGTGGTCCTGCATAGACTTATCGATGTAGATGTAGGTACATGGCGGCGCGTCAAAGCCGGTGAGGAGCTTATCCACCACCACCAGCAGCTGCATGTTCGCCGGTTCCTCGGTGAACATCGCTTTTGCCAATTCCTCGTAGGTCTCTGTCTTGGTCATCCCCGGCTTGGCTTCGACGTCCTTCAAAAGCTCGGTGTACGTATTGTAAATGAACTGCTTCGCCGTCTCCGTGTTGTCGCCGGTTTCTTCCAAGGTGACGTCCTTGGCCTGGGGGTTATAAGAAGTCACCACCGCGCACTTGCCCTTGAGCGGCGTCTTCTGAAAGAGCGTGAAATACTTACTAGCCTCGTAGATGCTGGACGCGACGAGGATGGCATTGCCGCGCTCGCTGGATAGGCGCGGCTTGACGCTGAAATCAAAGACAATGTCGCTCACTACCCGATCCATGCGCGAGCGTGAGCTGAGCACTTTCTGCATCGTGCTCCACTGCTTCTTGAGTTCATTTTTCCGCCAGTCGTTGAGTCCGGCCGTCTTTGCCGCGAACCACTGATCGATCTTATCTTCGGAGCCGAGTGACTGGTCGATATCCCGCGCCTCGTAGACAAGGTCGAGCACTATCTCATCTTCTACTGCCTCGCTGAACTTGTAGGTGTGGATGTAGGCGCCGAACACCTCAAGGCTGGTCGCCCGATCTTTCTTCAAGAGCGGCGTACCGGTAAAACCGATGAACACCGCGTTGGGCATCATCGCCTTCATCACGCGGTGCAGTTTGCCGCCCTGTGTACGGTGACACTCGTCGATGAACACGAACACCTCGCCCACTGTTAGACTGGGCTGGGTTTCCAGGTCCCTGATGAAAGCATCGAAGTCGTCGACGTCTTTGCGACCGAACTTGTGCACGAGCGAGCACATCAAGCGCGGGGTGGCTTGGGCAAGTTGGGTCATTAGGTCTCGGCCGCTGGTAGTGCGCTTGATCGTCTCACCTGCCTCGGTGAAGAATCTTTCGATCTGCTTGTCGAGCTCGTCACGGTCGGTAATGATGGCGACTCTGGCGTTAGGATTGTTCTCTAGAATCCACTTCGCAAGCAGGATCATCACGATGCTCTTCCCGCTGCCCTGAGTGTGCCAGATGATGCCGCCCTCGTGCCGGCGGACGTGGTCTTGCGCAGCCTTTATGCCGAAATACTGGTGCACGCGCGGAAGCTTCTTGATGCCGCCATCGAAGATCACGAAGTCGTGCGTCAGCTCGATTAGCCTCTGCTTCTCGAACATCTTGAGCAAATATTTGTCGAGCTTTAAACGGGTATTGTCCGCCTCATCTTCCTTCCACTTGAGGAAGTACTTCTCTGGCGTGCCGATGCTCCCGTATTTGAGACCCTCGGAATCGTTGCCAGCAAATATGAACTGCACGGTGGCGAAGAACCAGGCGTTGAACTCCGGCTGCTGATTTGAGAGGCTCTGACGGATACCGTCTCCGATGCTGACGCGGCTATTCTTTAGCTCCAGCACGCCGATCGCGATACCGTTCACATAGAGTACAAGGTCCGGTCTCCGCTCACGGTTTCCCTTGAGCGTCACCTCTTCGGCAATGGCAAAGTCGTTCTGTTCAGGGTCGCGCCAGTTGATGAGATGGACGGTCTCTGTGACCTTGTCTGCCTCGATCTTGACCGGCACGCCGTACCGCAGCAGCTCATAGACGGCCTGATTATTGTTGTAGAGGCCTCGGCTATGGTTACCCGCCTCAGTGCGCAGCCGGTGAATGGCCACGCTGATCTGGGCCTGTGTGTAGCCGCTTCTAGTCAACCACGATGTGAGTAGCCCTTCCTCAATGTTGCTGTTGCCGTCGCGGTCGGTCCAGTCGCCCAGATAGTCGTAGTGGAGTTCATCACGGAATAAGGCAATGATGCGATCCTGTGTAACGCGCTCAGGCTTGCCGACGTCGCTCATACGAGCCGTATCCTCCCCGTGAGCAGTTCCTGCATCATGCCCTGCTTGAGGTTGCTAGCTTTCCTGAGCTCTTCGTGAAGCACAGCGATCTTGGCATCCATGTCGGTCAACACTTCGGCGATAGCAGTTTGCTCCTCAACACTTGGAAGAGGCCTCTCGATCCCCTCGACGTCTCCGTGCGACAGATGCTTGACAGTGGTGCCGGAAGTCGTGCTCTCGATCTCATGCAGAGGTTCTATGAGATGGTAAAAGGCGAAAACACGATTCAACCCGTTTAGGGGAACAACTCTTCCGACTCGTTGGTTCAGCAAAGCTAGTCCCTTCGCCCACAAGCACGGCAAGAATTCTCCGTCCATTCCAACTAACACATCACCGTTCCGGACCAAGTATGCTGGTTCGTATTTTCCCGAGTAATAGAACATTTGATCGTCGCTTTTGAGATCGTGATTCTTAACAAGCCTGAGCCCTTGCCCATCTTCGTTAAAGAAAGAGGAACTGAAGGGAAATCCAACCTGAAATTTGAGCACTGACCCCAACTGTTTAATGCCCCACTCCTCGCTGAAGCCCGGCAGGCGCTTCTTGCCGGTGAGCAGCTCCTGCATTGCGCCTTGTTTTATGTCCTGATTCTTGGCTAGCAGTTGCTCAAGGGATTCAATAAGGGAATCTGCATCGCTCAGCGCCGCGGCAATGGCTTCCTGTTCGGCTCTTGTGGGCGGCAGTGGGACCCGGATATTACCTATTAGGCCCGTGTTCAAGTTTGGCTGGCCGTTACCAGTTGCCACTGTGTCCCGCAGGTAGCTAGTCTTAGTGTTTATGTAGTGCACCAAGTAGTGCGGGCTGACATGTTCGCTAACATCCAGCAGTGCGGCGATCCCATCGTTCGCACAACACTTGATGCCAAGGATCTTCGCAACACCCAGAGTTGCTCCGCTGTTCGCAATGATTGGTGTTCCAGCCGTCAGCGTTCGGCTATGCAACGAGCCTTCTTGCGTAAGACCCGTCGCCGTTTCTGAGACAACAAGTTGGGACGCGGGAATGTTCGTGAGGGCCGCAACGGTTAGCCAGGGGATGTATGAGCCATTGAAATATCTGAGGTCGCCGGCTGGACGCGGCGATCCGCCTCTGACGACGGTGCTGATTTGATGAAGCGGTTTCACGTCCCAATCTTCCGGGATCGCGCCCGCCTGCGTCGATTTGTAGCCGAGTCTCACGTCAGTGAGAAGCCGAGTTGTTCGAGGTGGCGGTTTACCTTCGCCCCCAGCGACGCCACGCGGCTTTGCACCATGGACAACGGTGTCTCGTAGCGTTCGGCAAGTTCTCGCACACGATGAGTGAGCCGTTGGTTCACGCGATCCATCTCTAGATGGACGGATGCATCCAACGCGGCGAGCCATTTGTCGTCGACTACCAGTGCTTTAATTTCAGCCGGAGTGAGCGTCGAATATTGGGCGTAAGCCTTGGCATCTAGCTTACCGTCTGCGATCTTGAGTCGCTTCTTGAGATCGATTTCTTCAGCGCTCAACTTGAGCCACGCATTCAGCACGGCGGTCTCGTCCGTAGATTCCTTATCGCCTTCAAGCTGTTTCAGACGGGCGACGACGTCGGCTTTGTTTAGCTTATCGAAGTCGCCGAAGGCGCCGTCCTCGTCGCTGTGTTTTTCCTCAAGCTCAGCGCGTTGGGAAGTAATACTCTCCAGATCCGTCGCGAGCTGATCGATTGCGGTCCGCTCCTTGGCGTAGTAGCGGGAAACAATAAGCGGCTTTGGGATCAGGTCGCACGTCCACCCCTTGTCCCTCTCCTTGCCCTTCTTGTCAATCTCGATAACGCGCGTGATCTCGGCCTTCCAGCCGTCGGCTGCGATCATATAGCAATCGTCCTGCATGATTTCCGCCCAGTAGTCCATGAGGTGCTGGTAGACATCGTACGGGTTAATCAGCGGCATGTCTGCGTAGTGCTTTAGTAGATCTTCGGCCAGCGACCCGATCAATTCTTTAGGATGAAACCCAGCCTCCAAGCCCTTCAACTCAGCAGAATGCTTCCCACGCCAGAACGAGAAATGCGTGTTCATGACGGCGACGAAAGTTACAAACTCCGGGTGCTCATAAATCGTCGACTTGATGGACGCCTTCTCCACGGCAAGATCGAGGTAACCGGGGCGGCGTCGCTTGAATAGCGTCTGCCGAAGCTGGGGACAGACGGTCCAGTAGCGCGACAAGGCATCGATGTCGGCGGCAGGGATGCCACCTTGTAGATGGCCAGCGATGTCCTGCGCGTCCTCAGGTACCTGGCTGTCGATATAGCGCGGAAGATTGAGATTAAACTCATTTTTCTCGATCTCGGCGACGCTAACCATGCGCGCATAGCGAGGCGCGTCGAGCCGTCGAGTGAAGACGTCGACGATCTTGTGGATGTCCTGGGCGCGCAGTCGGTTCTTAGGGCCCTCTTTCATGAAGCCCTCACTGGCGTCGATCATGAAGATGCCCTTGCGAACCTGCGCGTCTTCCTTGTCGACGACCACGACGCACGCAGGAATGCCGGTGCCGTAGAATATGTTAGCAGGCAGGCCGATGATGCCCGTGATGTAGCCCCTGCGCACAAGGTTGCGCCGAATGTCGGCCTCGGCACCACCGCGGAATAGCACCCCATGAGGGAGGATGCACGCGCCCTTGCCGGTGCTCTTGAGCGAGCGGACAATGTGCAGCAAGTAAGCGTAGTCGCCCTGCCTCGGGGGCGGCGTGCCAAAGGACTGGAAGCGGTGATAAGGATCGTTCAGAGTATCGAGCCCAGTGCTCCAGCGCTTGTCAGAAAACGGCGGGTTAGCGACGACGTAGTCGAAGGTCTTGAGCGTGTCGCCGTCCTTGAACTTAGGATCGGCGAGCGTGTTGCCTTGCACAATGAGCGCGGTCGGGTTGTTGTGGAGGATCATGTTCATGCGGGCCAGCCCGCTGGTAGCAGCGTCCTTTTCCTGCCCGTACAGCGTGACGGGTGTGCCGGCTTCGTCGGCTACCTTCAGGAGGAGTGAGCCGGATCCGCACGTGGGATCATAGACCGTCGTGGCTGCGCTGGTATTCGCAGTGCGGATGCCGATGATCTGAGCTATGATGCGGCTGACCTCGGCAGGGGTGTAGAACTGACCCTTACTCTTGCCACTCTCGGTGGCAAAGTGCCGCATCAAGTATTCGTATGCGTCGCCGAGAATATCGTCGCCTTCGGCACGATTTCTCGAGAAGTCAAGTGCTTTGTTTTCAAAGATCGCGATGAGGTTGGTGAGCCTCTCCATCTTCTCTTTGCCGCTGCCAAGTTTGGTGTCGTCATTGAAGTCCGGCATGTCGGACAGCTTGTTGGCGTTAGCTAGCGGTGCAATGATCTTCTTGTTGATCTGGTCGCCAATGTCGCTCTTGCCCTTGAGCGCAACCAGGTCCCTAAAGCTTGCGCCAGCGGGGATGATAATCGGCGCGTATTGCTGGCCGGCGTACTTGTCGCTGACGTACTTGATGAATAGCAGCACAAGAACGTAGTCCTTGTACTGGCTGGCGTCCATGCCACCGCGCAGCTCGTCGCAGCTCGACCATAGGGAAGAGTAGAGCTCGGATTTCTTGAGCGCCATGGTTCGTCCACTGGTTTCCTCAGGATCGCGTCAAAACTCTGCCCTTGACGGCGCCCTGGCGTGAAACCGTTGCGCCGGCGACGTGCCGGCGCCTACCAAGCGCACAACATGCAGGAACCGCTGGCTTTCGCAGCCCGAATACCGTGAAGATACGATTCTTGGGAAACCTGTCGGAGGACCATGTTCGAAGAGGAAGCCGTTGAACTCAAGAAATCCAGCTGGCCATTATGTGATCGACTGGCTGCGTCGCTGGCGGCGCGTGGCAAGTCAGCGTTACCTGCATTACAAAGTGCTTTGACGTCCAGAATTCATCATGTGCGGTCAGCGTGTCTCCGTGAGATCGTAAAGATAGACCCGGAGCTTGGCAAGTCGCTGGCTACGGTCGCTCTGAAGGACCGGGCATACGAAGTCCGCGAGACATCGGCCAAGATCCTCGGCATCCCAGTTCCCGATTGATTGGAGAATACGTAGCCGCGACGCGAAACAGCGCGGACAGATCTACCGCTCCGGCTTCCTGGCTTGGAAGAAGAGCGCGACGATGAAGGCCTTGTCGATTCCGTGCGCCGTGGGCAATTCTCCACCAGGGCAAGAATATCGAGAATCGGTCGCGCGGTACCCGTCACCGTGGATCGTTGGTAATTCGGTCCAGTCTTAGGAAGGATCCCAAGGCGGTCGCGTGGCTTCGGCAGCACGGCTTTGAGTTTCCCGGAGACTTCCCAACGGGCTACCTCGTCGGCGTGGTTGAGGTCGTCGATTTCCTCGATAAGGTGCCGCGTAGCCTTTGGGCAAGCGGGCCGTTCTGCTACGTCCTTGAGCGACCTCGGGCTTTTTCGAAGCCCATTCGATGGTCGGGACAATTGGGATTCTTTGATGTACCGGACGCCGTTGTCAAGCGTGCGTTGGCGAGTTCTGCGCGCAAGAGGCCAGTCAGATAGAGCACCGGGGCGCCAGCAATTAGACGATCGCCGTCGAAGTTCTCTCAGTTCATGAATGCCATGACCGACGTTCCAAACTCCAATTCGCAGCTCTCAGAGCGTCCTGGTGCCACAAACCGAATGTACTCTCTCTAGAGGCCCATCATCTCGTGGAATCGGTTCGACGACGCCTGGCGTCGTCCACGTCCGCTGCCCCAGACTCCATGCACGACTATTTCGTCGCCACGCGTCCCTGAAATATTGGTCATCCGATCGTTTCTCTCGAGACCAATCTTGATAAGCGAATCTTCCAGACTATCGATCGCGCTAGCGTTGACGCGACCGCGCGTTCGCGTCAAGGGGAGGAAGAACATAATAGGCGTACCGCGCCGGACGTTGGCGAGCACGGCATTGTACTTGAGAACCTTGTGCGCTTGAAAGCATTCGCCCTCGAGGCGGTTGAAAGTGCGGCCAGCATAGTACGGCATCATGCCACGGCCATGCCGTATCGCGAAGACGTAGCACCCAGGGCGATCTGCACATCCTGCTTCATCCCAAAAGTCGCTCAGTGCGTCACGTGTGGCATCTATCGTACGACCGCCAGCGCGCCCACGACGAGTAGGTAAATCGAATGGACCCAAGACGTCAAAAGTCGCCATCGAATGGCCTCCTGGATTATGCGTCCGATTTGGCTGCGAGATGGTCCGTTGGGAGATTTTTTCGGCGAGAGCTGCACGTGAGAAGTGACGAAGTGTGCACAAACGCGGCGCGCTATCCGAACCGTTCTACCTGTCGGGTTCGAGAAGGTAGGTACCTGCTGAGACCATCCCGAGCCGCCAGCCAGTGCCGGCCAGCACCGCGTGAGCGGTCGCTAGCAACATTTCCTCGACGGCGACGTACGAGTTCACGTTTAGCCCGCAAACGAACTCGCGCGCAGCGTTGAGATCATGCGGGTCCAGCGCAAGGGTCCGAAAGACCCGAACGCTGTTCCTAGCGTCTGGGTCGTTATCAATATCAGCGGCCGGCACAGCCAACCATTCGTCGGCGTGGCGTGCCTGATTGGCTAGCGCCCAGATCGCGTCGTTTAATCTCACGCCGTTCCGTACCTGTGGCCCGAGCGTGCGCGTGTCGATTGGCTTGATCGCACGACGGAGTCTTCGAATTGCATAGTCGAGGATCAGGACAAATGCACTCGCTGCGTCCTGAGCCGTTGCCTCTGCCGCTGTCTTCGCGTTCAGCAACTCGTGCCTGGGCATGATGTTACCGGCTTCGACGGCGGCGCCACCGCCGCCGTAGCGAACCTCTAACGGCTCCAGCCGCCGATGGAGCTCCCAGGCTTCGGCTGCACTATTCTTCGTATCATAGAATAGTGTCTGAAGCACATCGCGCCGCGACCGGATACCCATCGCGAAGAAGGCCGCCGCAACGGCCCTCGGGGGAGGTACAGGACGCGCATCAGCCACCGAAAGTTACTTCTGCGACGCGGGGATTGGCCATTTCTTAGCCGGACCGGATTCCGTCGCTATTAGCGCGGCGGCCACCCGGCCGGAGGAACGTAGGCATGAAAGGGTCCTGGTTGCGTTTTGGTTGCACTGCGCAAGAAAAGTCGTGACGACCAGTGGGCGCTTTGTGGGCACAGGAGCTTCGCTTGCACGAGATCCCTGATGCTTTCTGACAACGCGAGATGACTGCGTGTTGGGTTTTCAAGACCGCAGCACTCGAGGAACTCATGGCGACCAAATTAGTCAGCTCTTTGCAATTCCCGAAGTTTCGCGATTTCGGTTCGGTCATCGAGGAGCCAAGCCAAAATACTTCGGGTCGCTGTTTCCTCACCAGTGGGATCAAGACCGCAAAAGAACGGAAGCCCCTCTTCGTTGAAGAGCGGCGGCTCGGGCGGCTCGCCGTCGCTTGCTAATCTGGCGTCAATTCCAAACAGTCGGATCCGACCATCCGTCAGCGCCGCGATCATCTCGCGGCCCTCGTTGGTCCAAGTAGCTCGGTCCGCCTGCTGGCTAAGAGCATGCCTCAATTTGGGGCTCGCGCCGACGACCCTAGTATCTACTGCCTGGATCCAAGTGCTGAAGTCGGACATTCGAACCGATTCCTTTTCGCGCCAGAACTATCCGTTTCGGGGGCGCCTCGACGTTAGCTCATCCAATAGCGTGCGAGCTTGATGGCGGCTTCAGGTCGTGGCGCGGCTTTGGCGGGCACTCCTTCCTTACTATGTGCTGACCTCGGACGAAATCAGGACCTCACCTGTGCTAGGTGGGATCTCTAACAAAGGTCGTGTGGCACCGTTGTGGCACGGACTCGCTGCCACGGGGAAATTTTGCCCGGTTTTCGACGGGACATCGATGAGCCTCAAGCGCTTATAGGACGGGCTCCATCGGCACTAAACATCACTCGCCGGTATCGCCATTTTCAGATTCAAATCCAGGCCCCGCAACCATTTCAAGCCCGTAACCACGGGCTTTTTTCTTGCGCAGCGGGGTCGCGTGGCACCGTTGCGGCACCGAACTTTTCGAAAGATCGGCATCGATGGCTGTTCGGAGTGAGGCATCGAGGCGGTTTGCAAAACGGTCTTGCAAACTCGCGCGCTTCGCGCAAAGCCCCGTGGCATAAGGATTTCCGCCGCATAGCTCGATGCACGGCCGCGCGGGCTGCATCGAGGAGCAAAAAGTCGGCGCGAGTGTTGGGCTTAAGAGTGGCGCCGGCACGGCGCTTACGTCGTCACAAGGCGGCGCCGATCGGCGCGGGACGGCCTTGCCGCCGCGCCGGCGTCATGCGCATCGCGAGCTGAGTACCGCACGGGCCCACGTCGCGAATGGGGCCGGTTCATTTGTGATACGGGCGGCTTAGCCCGCTGGGGTTGGTGCGACGGGGAGATCGGCGCCTTTGAGATTGATGCGGAATACGGGGCCCGCCGGGCCGCCTTGGTCGGTGAGGAGTATCTTGACCGGCTTGAAACCGGCCGGTGCGATGAATCTGAGCGTGACGCGCGCGGTGGCGCCCGGCCGCAGACTGTAAAAGGCATCGTAGACGTGGATCGGACCGCCATCGACGGCGACACCGTCGGCGTCAACGAGCGCCGCAGAAAATTGGCCCGATCGGTCTTTGCCTGTCCCGTTGGAGACAAGGCAGCTGAACATGAGTCCCATTTGGCCGGAAGAAGGCTGGTACTCATCGGTGGTCGCCGTTCGGATCGTCATCTTGCGAATGCGCACCTTACCGTTGAATAGTGTCGCAGCGAGGCCGCCGCTTATCCCCTTGAGTTGGTTAGCTCCGCCGGGAATCGGCGTTGCTGTCGCGCCCGCCGCCTGCGGGTTGAGCTGCGTCAGCACGAAAATCATGGCGCCGGCAAAGAGTGCGATGGCTGAAGTCCGCTGCATTGTTACTCCATGTGAATAGCGGTACTGAAACGCAACCGTAGGGCCGACGAGACCTCTTCAGAAAGCGGCGAGGACCGCTGGTGCGAGAACGTTCGATGGCTGGCGAACGTTCCCGGTCGCGGCGCAACTAAGGAATCAGAGGCGTTTCGGGCGTTCCGGCCGACTTCTCGCTCCCTTCGACAAGCGCGAGGAACGCCTCCCCATGGCGCGGGTGCGGGACGCGCGTTCCGGCACGGAAACGCGAGCAGGCCGCAGGCGAGAGGCCTGTAGCCTTCGCGATCTCGGCAAGCGAGAATGCATCGAGCTTCGGCGTTACCTCACGTAGGAACCAGGCGCGATCGCGTGACTCGGGATGTTCTTTCGCCCATTGCCGGCTGCGGCGGTGGTGCGAGGCGTTCGTTTCGCCGCGTTGCGCGTTCGCCTGAGCGCTGGCGCGCGGACCAGGTCCCTCGCGGGCTTGTTTTGCGAGCCCTGTGCGCGCCGCTGCGATCACTTCGTCACCTCGGTTGCTGAAGGCAGCGCTGGCGCCGCAGCCCCGCGCCTGCGGCTTAACGACCCTGCGTCGGGGAACCCGATTTGTCGCGCGACGGGTCGATGCCCAACATGCTGCTGAGAAGCCACACGGTCGACGGCCCGATCGTATCGACGTTCTGCGGTCTCAAGGAGCCGAGCAGGTGAAACCAGCGGGTGGCTTCTGGCATCGGGGGGCCAGAAACGTCGGAATTTACGCTGCTATCGGCCAACACGAAGCCTTCTTGTGCAAGGAGTTGGCGCTGCAGTCGTTTGCGTGCCGGTGCTGCCATCTCGATGTCCGCAGGGAGTTGCTCCTTCGCCATGCTTTCGTCGGGACGCACTAAGAGCCAAACCTCTGTCGTAAAGCGGCCGTTGGAATAGACGAGCCGTTCTATGACCGCAGTGATACCGGCCGCCGAGCTGCGTTCGAGTCGCATCGCTTGCGCTCGATCCTCAGGCGCCAAGTCTTCTGAGGAAAATCGCACCATGCTCAGCAGTATGGGCCGGTACCCTCGCCAACCGTAGAGTGTGAGCCTGATCGCTTCGCAGGGCCTTGGATTCGCCGGGCAATCGAGCAAACCGCTGGAATAGTGCGCGCTGACCGTGAGCTTGTCGAACCGTTGCGCAAGGCCCATGCGCTCGAGTGCACTGGCATCCTTGGCAAGAAATGCTGCCAGGATCTGCGCTGCGGCTTCGCCTCCCGCGCTCCGGGCGATGGCATCCCGCTCGATGGGCACGGGATCCATATTCGTTGGCGCGGCGCGCGCGAGGGCGAGCGTTGCTATGAGAAGCAACGCCAACACTCCAAGCAGACGCGACGAGAACCTCGTGTAAGGCATCAGCCGTACCCCAAACCCAAGGCGACCATCATCGTTATATAAAGATTCGACTGACGCTTCGTAAACCTTCTGCTTGAATAAGGTTAAGGGCCTCCTGAATCTCTTCAGGGAGCCCACCGGTGATGGTTGATTATCGTTGACGTCCTCTTGTTATCGCAAGCCGAAGCACCGCAGAAACCTGCAACGAGCTTTGCCCTTGCGGCTCGGGCAAGAAATATAAGCGCTGCCACGGAGCCGCTGCTTAGTGGCGCACGAGCGTCAGCAGTCCATGGGTTATGCGATCGCTCGCGGCGCTCAACCGCGGCAAGCCCTACGCGAAGCAGATCAAGCCGTTCAACTTCTTGCTAGCCGCGCACGTTCGTCCATTCGGCCATCCGATCGGCGTCGATCCGGAGCGCTTCCACCTTATCGCGCCATTTGAATCGAACCCAAACAAGTGGCTCATACAGCCGTGGATCGACGTCTACAGCACCAAGCGTTACCGCGTGACCACATCGCAGGCGCGCGGCCCGAAGATTGCCAGCCTGCTAACGTATGGCGACGTGCTGCGCGAATACGAATATCACGAGGAATCGAAGTGCGCTGGCCCGGATGGCAAGCCATGTGCAAGGCCGACCATCGGCCTTCTGAGCCGCAGGCACGCTCTTACTTTGGCTAAGCTGCCCGATGGCAACGAACACGGACCCGGAAAACTGCCGGAATCACCCGGCGGCGACTCGAATAGGGCGGTCAAATGGGGAATCCCGGTTAAATGCGCTACATGTCGATTCGCATTCGGTCAATTGCATCAGTGCTTGCCCTCGCCGTCTGCGCGCTTTTGGCAGCGCGCCCGATGCCGACGCTCGGCCAGAGCGGAACGAATACGATCAGCATCGTTTCGGGAAGTCCCCAGAGCGGGTTCGCCGGCGGCCCCGGCACGTGTGTCTTTACGGGGGCCGGACCGTGCTATCTCTTCGCGCCGCTGACGATTCGCGAAGTCAATGCTAGTGGGGCGCCGGTTGTGGGCGACTCCATCACGTTCACCGCGCAAGCGCAAGGTCAGACACCGACGTGCTTGCTGGGCCCGGGTGCGCCCGGCTTCTATCCCAAGACCGACTCCAACGGCATGGCGACCGCGAACGGACTCGCGGCATCGCTCGGGACGAGCGGCGGACCGTTCGGCGCCGAGGTGGTGGAGGCATATGGAACCTGCACCGTCACGGTCATCAGTCAAACGGCCAAGAACAGCGTGAACTTCATCCTGACGTTCACGGCCACTGCGCCGGCGCCCGCGCCGACGATCTCGCCCGGCTTGCAAAAAGTCAGTGGCGATAAGCAGGTTGCCACGACCAGTCTCATCGCTAGCGGCCCCGGCGTCTGTTCGCGCGCTCCGTCACCGATCTGCTATCAATTCGCGCCGTTCGTCGCATCCCTCGCCGACGCGAACGGAAAACCACTTGCGAATACGCCCGTAACGTTTGCGGCAACGAGCGGCGCACCGAATCTCGTCTGCCAAATGACGGCCGGCGGCGCAACGACGTACGCGGCCTCGACGACGACGAGCGGAACGGCGAGCGCGAATGCGGCCGGTACCGGAACGTCGTTCGGTTTACTTGCCTACGGCGCATACGGAACGTGCAGCGTGACCGCTTCATCGAGTTCGGCAACGTCGCAGCTCGTGTACACGGCGCAACTGCAAAGCGCGGCAACGCCGACGCCTGCACCGACGGTTGCGCCTACCGCTTCACCGTCGCCCGCACCGAGTTCTGCCGGCGCATACACGATAGCCGTGAGCGGATCGGCGACGCAAACCGTCGGATCGACGACGGACACGGCGCCGTTCGGCTTCCTATTCGCCGCGCTCACAGCCAAAGTAACGGATGCAACGGGGAAGGCGGCAAGTAATGTCATCGTGCTGTTCTCGACAATAACGGTGACCCCGAATACGGCGACGTGTCAGCTCAATTCGCTACCGGGGGGCGCGGTCACATTCCCGGGCACGTGGGCGAATGGTAGTCCGACGTCGCTCAATCCATCCATCGCTCAATTTGTTACCGTGACCGACGTGACCGGCACGGCGACTGCGAATAAAGCGAATGGACAGAGCGGTGGCGCGATCGCCTTCGGTGGAGGTGCATCCGGCGTGACCTGCGGCGTGACGGCCGCGGTGCTCAAAGCGCCGACGACGACGGCATCGAACACGGTGAACTACACCCTCACTGGGCAAGTCCCGCCATCTCCAACACCAACGTCCGTGCCGACGCCGAAACCTTCGCCCACGCCCGTGCCGACGCCGAAACCTTCGCCCACGCCCAGGCCGACGCCGAAACCCGGTTCAACACTCCCACCGGGGCCCGTGCCAGAATAGAAAATCGACTTCGAAAGATTCCCCGGCCCGGTCGTCGTCTGAATCTCAGGCAATGCGTCCTCGCCAGCTGATTCAAGGAGCCTTGTCGCCCGATCGAGCGCAGCGTCGCGGTGACCGAAGCGTTCCTGAATCACCTTGATGTTCACGCCCTTCTCGAGCAGTGTTCTCGTCGTCAACCGCGCGATTGCGGGCGATCTCGCTGCTTTCCATCCCGCCGTACTTGGCTTTCCAAGCGGCGACGGTATTAGGATGCACGCCATGACGACGACCGAGCTCGACAAACGTGGCGCCGGCGTCATGCTCTTTGAGAATCGACACGATCTGCGCCTCGGTGAATCTGGATTTATAAAGCCCTCGTGGCTAGCCCGCCAGCGAAGGCTCAGTGGAGCGACCTCACGCCAATCGCGCGCAGGGACTTTATTAGTTGGATAGACTCAGCCAAACAACCGGAGACGCGCGGACGCCGGATCGAGAGAGCCTGTGAGATGCTTGCGGCCGGAAAGCGACGCCCCTGACGTTTTTTGACTCTTGCCTTGGGACCTCGGCCGAGGATGCTAACTCGCAACATCGAAATTACGTTCGTGACTCTAACTCCTTTCTACAGAAAGAATGATTATCGTATGCAACTCCGACGCATCATTCCCATGACAGTCGCGCTCGCTCTAGCATTCGCGTGCGGTCACGCGTTTGTCGCCGTTCCGGCCTCCGCAGCGGGGGGCGGGGTATCAGCGGTGTGCGGGTGGGGCTTGCTACATGATGGGCCAGTTGGCTGGATCGTAGGCCAGGGTCCATCCTCCTACAACTGCAAGCTTCCGGCGCAGAGCCCTCAAATGTGTACAGCGGGATACGGCGTCACGAACCCCATCCCTAATGCTTCTGGCGCGCCTAGCAGTTACACGTGCAAGAAGAGCTAGGACCTCGGTTCATCGGCCCCGCGAATCGCTAGCAACTCAGCCGGGACCGACATACCGTAACCCGTTCTGACGATGGTTTCGCGGTAGAATGCGGCGTCGTCTCTTAGAGTCGGCTATTTCGATCGCTCTGCTTACCGCGAGCGCAGCGCTGGTCGTCGGCCGCGAGTCGGCGATCACCGCGTTCGCCGGCGGCGAACAGGCCGTGCTGCTTGGCGCCGCGCTCAGCTTCGAGGCCGGCGTAACCTCGAACGACGGCGCGCCCTGGCCGGCCAATACCGCGCTGACGTCGGTCGAAATCCTCGATTCCGACGGCCGCGTCGTGCAGAGTTCACCGCCCGTCGCAGCGGCCGACGAGATTCGGCCGAACGAAACGACGTTCGTCTTCGTCCAGATGACGCTTGCGCCGTCGCTCCTCGCCGGGACGTACCAAGCTCGCGCCGTCGTTCGTCACAACTGCGCGATCGTCGATACGTCGGAGACTATCCCCCTTGCGGTTGGGGCGATCCTGGCGCAAGCGCCGACTGTCTCGACGCCGCCGCCTGGCGTTGCGATGCACGCTACCTTGAACCAGACGAGCACGCTGATGACCCAGTCGTCCCAATCGGGCGACCTCGACGTCCAAGGCAAGATAGGCAACGCGCAAACGTTCGACTACAAAGAGGGCGTCGCAAATCCGCAGAGCGGAACGCAACCCAATCTCACCTTCACGACGATGCATACCGTGACGCAGCTCGGAACCTATTCGCTGTCGATCGACGACAGCGTGTTGAGCGGTCCGACCGGAACAGGCTTCGTGATCAAACGCAATTGGGATAACCAGCATTCGCTGGAAATTGCTGTGCTTTCAGGCGGCCACGCGACGGAGAACCCGTTTGCGGTGTACGGTGTGGGATACAACATGCCGATCTCGAAGGGGACGCTATCCTTCACCGCGGGGTGGGTCGAGCAAAGCGGGCCAGTCGTTGCGACTGGGTTGCCCGACTTCTTGCGCCGCGGCGAGTTACTGGGGATCGCGTACAAGTATCCGCAGAACGCTGCCGGCTTCCACTACGACGTGCGCTATGGGCTGATCAACTATTTCGACGAACTCTCAGGAGTCTGGCGTGCCGATCGCGCGATGGGCGCGGACCTCGGTTTTCGGCTGCTCGCGTGGAATTGGACGCTCGGCTACACGCGAGCGGGACCGTACTTTCCGACGCTGACCGCCTCGGGCGCTGCCCCTGACGCCGAAGACGAATCGATCGGTGCGTCGCGGACGTTCGGAAGCTTCCACGTCGATCTGAAAGCGACCGATTCGCGCACCGCGCTCAATGGAAGTCCCGGCCTGCAAACGGGACACGTCTGGAACGAATCCTTGGGACTCGGTTATGGCTTCCACAACAACGATCAGCTGCAACTCAACCTCTCCAACGCCGTCAACCACCTGATCAGCTCGACGCCGACGGACAGCCTCAACCAAAACGTCCAACTCAGCTACAGCGGGGTGCGCGGTTTGACGACCTTCCAACTCTCGCTTGGGAGCGCAACGGCGCAAGACAATTCCGGAAACACGACGCACACGATCGTGGATTCGGCTCAAGTTTCGCGCAAGTTCTCCCACAATATGATGCTGACGGCGATCTACACTGATTCGCTCAACTTGGCGAACATGGCCGCATCGACAAATATCGGCCAACAGCTCGGGCTGACGGCGACGTACGGCATCGGCTTCTTCGACTTTTCGTCGGGCTACAACTGGTCACTGACCAAGCCGTTCACCGGCGACGCACAACCATCGTCGGTCGGCCTCAACTTCGGGCTGGGCTACAAACCACGCTTTTCACCAACGACGATTCAGGCGACCATGACGCGAAACACCGGCGCGACGAGCGCGACGACCGGCAGGCTAAGCCTGTCCAGGCAGATATGAAAGGGAGAGTGGCCATGCCGCGCGGGCGTTTTGCCGTTTGGATGGGGGCGGCGTTGCTCGTGCTCGTTCCCTCGGCGGCGGCAGCGGTCTCAATCTTTTCCTCGCTCTCGGTCGCGCCGCCGTCGCTGGTTACGCCGGCCGACAACGCACGCGTCACGGCCCCGGTCGTTCTGCAGTGGAGCGCGCTTGGGCCGCAATCGTTTCCGCTCGGGGCTTTCGGACTGCCCGGCAAGAGTACGCCACCCTTGCAAGCGCACTACGAGATCGAGCTCTCCGATCGCATCGACCTCGAGAGTCACCTGCTGTACGATTGCGTCGTCGACAGTCCGTCGTACATCTTCAACGACAGTTTCAACGATCCGAACTTTACCGGCAACTACGAGCCGCAGACGGCCTTCGGCGGCGGAACCTTTTACTGGCGCGTACGCGGCCTCTACGCGAGCCCGGGCCTTACGCCGAGCGGCATCGCGATCGCGACGGCGGCAAATCAGGTCCCGTGCTCGACGACGATCGACGATCCCAACGCTCCGACGATCGTGCGCGGCGTCTTTTCACCGGTTCGATCGTTTACGCTGACGCAACCAGGCGTCTCGTCGACGCTCCACGCGCTTGCCTTGAGCAGCATGACGCTCCCGGGTGTCGCGCGTCAGGACCAGCCGACGTTCGTCGTCGTGCAGGTGCGGGACATCGGAAACTTCCCGGAGTCGTCCGCCGTGCTCAACGTTTTCGCCGACGGCCGGCCGATCGGCACTGCCAACGTGCCGCCGCTGGCTCCAGGCGCGAGCATCACGATCGACACGCCGTGGACGCCGAGTCGCGCGGGAGCCGTTCCGATTCGCGCGGAGCTCAAGTTCAGCGACGATCTCCCCGGCGCGCACGTGCGCGCGCAGACCGAACTCGTCAACGGGCCGGAACGGCGAGCGACGACGATCACGGGCATCGTCGCGCGAGCCGGAGCGAACTATCGACTCACCGACGCGAGCGGCCGCTACTTGACCGATCTCGTCAAGCGACCAGGAAGCAACGCCAACTTCGCGGCCTTCACCGGACAGCGCGTTCGAGTGGACGGTTACCTTTCGGTCTCGCGAAGCAACATGATCTTCGAGGCAACCGGGATTCGCTCACAGTGAGGACGCAAGATCGGCGTAGCCTGGCAGCTGTTGGTATAACTCGCCGTCGGCCCACGTCACGGACAGGATAGGCCCCTTTCGACGCGGCGTCTGGTTCGCGATCGTGGAGTACCCGCGCGATGCGAGAACCGGCCAGCGAATCCGCAAGCGGACCGAAGGGTTCAGGACACGTCGCGACGCTGAAGCCGAGCGTGATCGTGTGCGCAACGAAGTTCACGCTCATGTGCAGTTGCCGATCGAGGTCAGTGGTTCGTGACGACGGCGATGGTTCCGTGCATGCCCGCGTGGTACTGGCACAGGTAGGGGACGATGTAATTCTGGCCGATGTCGCGGAACGTGTACGTGAAGCGCCCGCCGCTCGCGTACAGGTCGCCGACGAACTGTCCGGCCGGACCGTACACGGAATGCTCGTCCGTGTCGTCATTGATCCACGTCACGTCGCCGCCGGCCGCGACGACCGTGTTGGCGGGGAAGGAATCGCCGGTCACGTGGATGACGACGTGCTTCGGCGCCGGTGCCGGCGGAGACGTGGCGTTGACCGTCGGGGATGCAAGAACGACGGTCTCCTGCCTCGTCACGCAATGCGCGGCGCTGAGGGCGGACTCGTATGCGCCGGCGTACGCGCTCACGGCGAAACACGCGCCGACGTATCCGGCCGCGGGCCCGGAAAGGTCTACCAGCGTGATCGAGTCCTTATCCGTACGCGTGTAGACGAGCTGTTTGGTTCCGCCCGTGACACGGTACACCCGAAACCCGCCGATCGCGGCGGGTCCCGCTCCTGCCTGCCAGTCCCAAACGAGCAGCACGTCGCCCGACTTGATCAACGCCGGGCACGTCAGCGCGCCGAAGAGGCCGACGTGCGCGGCGCACTGCTTGGTTCCCCGCGCGACCTGAACGTTACGCGGCGGCGGTACGGTCGGCGTGTATGCTCCGGCGCTGCGCCCGACCGTTGCGACAAGGAGTATTCCGGGACCAAACCTCACCCCCGTGTCTATCTTCGGCGCGGGGATCGGTGTCGCCATCGGATTTGGCGCATCCGCTG
>Ga0182024_10004162_pt1 | contig 33618 bp, 39 predicted proteins | sample P32metaG_FD_120480 | JGI IMG/M metagenome (GOLD analysis project Ga0182024, IMG submission 120480) | Permafrost microbial communities from Stordalen Mire, Sweden - P3-2 metaG (Illumina Assembly) | ecosystem: Environmental > Terrestrial > Soil > Wetlands > Permafrost | place: Sweden: Stordalen... | reverse complement strand
GGGTCAGGGCCGTAGGAGTGGGTTTCGAGACGGGAGTATTGGGTGGGGAATTTGGAGGCATTGGCTTGCAGGCAAGGGAGCAGGGCCGCGAAGGTCGGGGCGATGCCTTCGGGAAGAGACGTTGTGATGGATTTGACGGCTTCCATCGTTGTATGTTGACGAGTGAAGACGAGATGAGACGTTGATATTGTTCCAAGGGACTTCAGAATTCGGAGAAGAGGAGTCGAGAAGATGTTTCCGTGCGGAGCTACCGGACAAATATCACCGTCTTGACCACAAATTGACTTCTCAGAGCTGTTGCGGAGACCTGGTCGTCGCTAGCTGTCTTGCAATTGAATGTGGAGACCCCCCGTCAATCTTGCGAGCGGTGGCTAGCCTATGACTACGCTCCAACCAGTTGGCTGGTTGGAGCGTAGTCATAGGCTAAGCGGTGGCTGTCCGATGGAATCATCCACCAATGAATCACGGCCAATCCCCGCGTTGTGGGGTATCTCACTGCCGAATTCCGTCACCGCGTCAGTCAAAGTGCTGACCATAACGCCATCTCGTGTCGATGACAGGTAATTCCCTGAGGTTGCAGGCCGCGTCAGATGTTCCACTGTTATGTTTGCGATTCCCTGGTACATTGGGGTGAAAATCAACATACTTTTTGAAGTTTGTCCATTTACTCCCAAGAAACATCCGGGATTCGGTTATTATTTAATAGCTACCTAACCAGCCATGATTCGGGCCCAAAAATACTCGAAATTAGACCGAAATTAGACCGAATCTGGTTGTAAAAACAGTTCCTCCCAAATTCACAATATAAAGCCCCAAAAGTCGCATCACACTAGATCTTCAGTCAAACTCGCATACTCACGCTCCACGCTCCAAGTACTAATCGATGCAGGCTATCGTTTCAGGGGACCGAGAAAGGTTGTTTCAGGGGCGCGCTTGCGGCGGCTGGAATAGGGGTCGACATGTGTCTGCTGATCCGAAGCTACGTGTCCCTTCAGTGTTCACCCCGCCCGTCACGCCTCAAATGCTCATACAACATTCCAACTCGCCTCCCTCGCCAGCGTTCTCCGTCACCTATTTCCTCTCACCCCGAAAATTTGGACCGTCCATACAATCCCCAGCGTCTCATCGTTTCGGGGGTCTCTCCAGGTCCCTCTCTCCTTGCGACGCCATACCAAGATTTGAACGACTCCCAACTCAAGATGTTGAAGAGTATCAACTTCAGGCTTCTTGTCGAGGGGCAAATAGCATTATTAACCTCCGCAACTTGGCTGGCCCCACTACAATCACGAAACCATTGTCGGTGCGCTGGCGAGGGGACTCGACCTTCCACCGAGGCTGTTACCAAATGGGCTCTTCATTTGGAAAGAGTGAAATTTGAAATGCCGAGGCTGGTCGTTTTCCAGGGAGAAGAAGTCGATGCTACATATATACCACTGAGGTGTGGGCGAAGTCCATGGACCGTTGGACTTTCTTACGGGGATGGGGGGGCTGGCGAGGCATCCAAGTAAGGTCCATGGGTATATGCTTGTTGTGGAAGGACGAGAGATCCCGTGGGCCGAGGACACCTCATTACTGAAATCCAAAAATCCTTCTGAAGACGTCGGTGCTACAGCTCAACAGGTGCCATCGTCACTGGATATGTATCGGGTAACAGCCCTGAAAGTCTGCCATCTGACACCATAATAAAGACCGTCGACTACACGTCAAGCAAAGCCCAGCTCCTCGCACAGCTAAAAGCATTACAAATTCAAAGGTATCACACCTGTAGCAGGATTGCTAAACGGTAGCGGAAACGGTAGCGGAGACGGGACAAGGAGAACCGGTGCCTTAACGGATGATTGCAAATGGTCGTTTTTTGGCACTTGGAGATGACGATTGGTACTGTTGTAAAATCAACGATACGATGGCCGCTGCTGGAGGGGTGGCATCGGCGGGAGGCGGAGACGGCGGCGCCGGCAAAGGAAGCGGTGGACCAGGACGGGGAGGCGGTGGACTAGGCCGAGGCAAGGCGGAAAAAACCACGCCAGAACGTGTGGCTGATCGCAATCTGAGTGCTGCAAAGAAGGCTATTGAGAGGATTGCAGAAGCCCGTGGGCAGGATGCGCCTTCTAGTGATCCCCCACCTAATCTCTACGTCCCATGGGTTGGAAGAATGCAGAACATGTGCTAGGTACTCTATATTATCATCTCTGCTAACCGCTAGCGATGTTAACATACCTCGCAAGTTGCGGGAAAATATCCCACTCGCAACCCCCAAGACATGTATCTATCGTAATACAAGGGAGTCGGAGTTTGATCGGGAGGTTTGTGGATCGGGGGTTTATGGGTCCGGGGATTTACGGGGCTATGATTTTTTCCCGTGGGATGGGATATTTATGGGTCAGTTCTCCCCTTCTGTTGCTTTGAAGATGTATAATAATTCCCCCCGTCTTCAGACGGGTTTTCCTATCGATGTACATCCTCGCCTCGTGACTTTGAACTTGGGCATGAAGAACATTGTCAGCCAAGACTCCATCGAAAATCTTCCGGCAGTTTTACCGTGCGTAGACAAAGTATGCAATGGATGTTCAACATGTTCGTCATTCATTACTTGAAATAACATATCGTCCTCACTTCAACACTCTCTCTTGGAATCGTTCCCTCTCGCGCGTCTGGAAAGGCAGTATGTGGTACCCTCCAGCATTTTGATCCCTTTTTGCAGTCTGAATCATACAACTTGAATACCAAAACCTCATCTACTGTCATGTCGCTGAAATATCTCCATTCATGACCCGGTTGATAGACAAAATTCGCCCCTTCAACGGTATACGGCGGCAGCGGATCCATGGGAAGCTTCTCCGGAATTTTATCCACAATGAACATCGGATACGAAACTCCTTCATCCGGTCCAACTGTTCGGGCATCGATGAATGCAAGCGGCCAATCTTGTGGTGGGGCAGACAGCGGCCGCCAGATGTTCAAGAAAAGCACTCGCGAATAGGACTCGCCATCACATCTGGCTTGCGCAGTCCACTCAGCACCGCCGGGAGAGTAGTCGGTATGGACGTCCAGCGCACGAGGCTGGTACTTGGACCCTGGCTCCTCCTTGTTCTGGCGAAGGACCGGAGGGCTCACAATGACCACCTTGTCGGCGCCTGACATGCTCTTGACGAGCTCAGCCATTTCCGCCGCGTAGGCGTTGTCGAGCTGATCTCGATCGTAGAAGTCGGTGGTCTATTATCAGAACAACGGTTGAAGAGCAAACCTTCGACTTGTAATCCACCAACTCGAACCCAGCAGTTTCCACAGTATATTCGTCGCGGGCGGGACGGGCGTCTCGTATGATCACCTCGGTGCTTTTATAATCGCCGATGTTGACTTCAATGCCCTTGCTGAAGTATCGCTGATTCTTGGACCCGGCAGCCAGATACTGGACTGTCGTGTTCACATCTCGCGCTGGCATTCCAGGCATTGTTGCAGCGACCGGAGACACGAGCAGCTTCTCTTATCTAAATCGGTTACTCCCGAGCACTGTGGGGTATCTTGCGGGACCAATGAAAGGCCCGCAATCGGATACCTCGGCAATCACACCAACTGCCGAGAACTTTCCGGAGCAACCACGTCGATACCCTAGCTCAGACTTGCAGGCATGCCTAGAGTCCTCTGTTGGAGTTCATCGTCAAAATACGTTCATACAAAGATCGTGAATTGGCAACGAAACGATACGTAACGATGCAGATGAAGACTCAGAATATCCGAGAGTAACGAAAAGATGCCGCCTCTAATGCAGGGTGGTTCGGATTTATCAAGTTCCTCCCCTCCGAGAAGACGTAAGCACGTTAGTACTAGGTATGTCATATTTTGGTACTGCTAGTAGTAAAGGAGAGATACCTAGTAGTCGTACCTACAGAATAGACTATAATCAACACAACAGCTTTTCTCCCCCTAAGCCGGAATCGCCGGAACAATTGCATTACAAATACCACTATGTCCCAGCGCTAAGGGCTCAGTTAAAATTGAATTCGCAAGCTTGTCGCACAAAACAAGATTTCCCAAGGCCAATTCAAAAATAGTCTCCGCCGCAGCAGCCTTTGGTTCCGCACCGTCAATAAGTTGAAGACAAGCTTGGACCAAATCGGTCACTCCGCGTGCTCGGGAGGCCTGTCCGCTGACTACTGAACTTATTGCAGGAAGAACCGCTTGTTGACAGAGAGATGCTTCTACTTGTTGAAGGAGCGCATCATTTCCGGAAGGGAATAAACTATTGATATTTGAGACGATCTGCGCGTTTGTACCAGTGGCTGTTGGGACTGAGGCAGTAGTAGGAGTCTAAAGTTTAGGGAAGAGCCTGTCATCATGGAGTTTACTGGCGTCGTAGGTGGCGGTGTGACGACAATACTAGTACTAATGGATTGACTGCTACTACTAGTTACGGTCGTCGGCGGTGGTGTAACAACAACCGGAGGTGTTGTCGAACTTGCCGCCGCAGGGCTAGGTAAGGCAATACTGTGAGGATCAAAACCCGGCATAGCAGAGAGAGGTACAAATCTAACCCCGAGCCAACAACATCGCCTGAGGAATCCTTCCACACGGCCGTCTACAATGAGACTTCAAAGTCAAGCATGAGGATAGTACTCTAGTGATAGTTGGACCGAGCGTAGCCAACATGCTGTGAGCCAAGTTTGAGTACCCATGAGTAACCACTGTCGGGACCGAGGAGAGCACAACGGGAGGAGCAAAGAAAGATAAACTCGATTCCGCAATGAGGGTTTGATAAATTGTAAAAGTTTCGGTTGAACACGGAGTCGTGTCGATCTTAGAATACGTCTCTACATAGGATACTGTTTGAGACCCAGTTACAGGGCTGAAATACGCAGAAAGGTCCTGACAGTAAGGATACAGATCAGGGGAGAACTTACAGGGATTACCCCGCCGATGGTGCAGGTGGGCAATGCCTCAGGAGGAACAGATGTCGTACACACACACGGTGCAAGTGTCGCTCTACCCATCAGAAACAACTTCGGAGCGTTTGCTACGATACAACACCGCCTCCAGTGAATTCAAACGGTCCAGTCCAGACCGCCGTCTGCTGTAAACTAACTAAAGAGATGAGTTACCAATTCAAATACGGATCCCAAAGACGGCAACTCTGCGGGCGGAATGGTCGGAAACACATGCGAGATCACAGTAGGGAGCGCACTGATAACCGCTGGAGGGGCAATGATGGTCCTACTCCCCTGAAGTGCAATAACCGTTTGATCCGCGGTGAACGTTCTAAGGGAACAGCTTTGACCGGGCACAGTGGATACCGAATATGTGCCGACCACGGTGAGATGACCCTGCGAAGTGAAAGCAGAGAGTTCAGGTGTCAGTTGCTAAGTAGTAAAACAAAGAAGTAGAGAAGAGTACCGGGAAATTGCCAACTGTAAGACATGATGCATCCGCGGCAACACGGGCAGGAATCATTATCAACCAGAGGAGAGACATGCCAGTGGTCACTCTGAGATGTGCGGCGGTGGGACCGTCAGCCATACTTTGGCCAACGAACATGCCAAAGATCACGAGAACTACAAAAAGAGTCTTTGACAGTGGCGGCGTCCGGAAAGAAGCATCACTGGCAACGTGAGAGATGGAAGGCCCTCCAGTACCAGTGCCGGTGCCGGTGCTGGTGCCTGGAGATCCGCCAGCGGCAGTTCCGCCCCCAGCGCCTGTCCCTGTCCCTGTCGCTGAGGGAGTGGGGGAAGTCGCCACGTTGGTAGGTCCGTAGGACACAACACCATGCCCATCGTCCGTTCCGTCAAAATCTTGCCCATCGATCTCAAGCAGCTGCTGAGTGCTGACAGAATTATCAGGATGCTGTTGCATCTGAAAGATCGACTTGAAGTTCGGTGTGCCGGGGCAAGTCACGCCGTTCGTGCAGCTTGTAGTCGAACTGATTGGATCGTTGCTGCACTGGAGATGCGGAAATTGAGACAAGATCCCGCACGAAGGACCGCCGCACGTGAGGACCAAACCAACACCTTGTCCAAGGCCGCAGTCCGTGTATGTTCCGTTTGCAGAAGAGGTGATGGCCGACATGGTGGTTGATGGGAAGTCTGGGAGCGATAGCGGGTCTGACCGACGGCTTATATACCACACATCTAACGGCCAGGCAGAATAAACTTCCGACCCCACGCGTGATTATCTTCAACGCCTGGCAACTTGAATCACCTCAGCCAATCATGGCACTAACCCAGTGAGCTACTGTACTATCGCTTTAAGGTTTAAACAGTGGAACAAATATGTAACGCATGATTACGTACGACATTGCGGGACTAAATGCGAAAAGCTATAATTAGCAATCCGACGGCCCAAACTTCCACCCGAAGCATCATACCTTCGGAGCTGTTATTCTGTTCTGGAATACGAAGAAGGCTGCGCCATCAACTGCGAAGTCAGCGCCTTTGTTGAAGTACCAATATCCGGTAATTGCGCCTGGATATTATTAGCTTTCGCTTTGTTCCCTCCGACCCGCGCCGGAATGTGCGCCACAGAACCTTAAGAATTTCAACGGCACGTTATTGTAGCCTGTTCTGGGAGTAGAAAGCGCCTTGCCTAGCTTTGGGTGAACCTTGTTGGCCGTCTTCGCAAACTCGGCTATGATTTCCTCGTTAGACTAATTACCATATATCTTTCAATCATTCTTTCCTGTCATCGATAAGATTAGATCAACTTAATTCGCGCCAGGCGGTTATCGCAATTCAGCTATCTAACTATAAGGCTCTCGTACTATCACGCCCTCGTCCAATGCTTGCTTCACAGCCCGATAAACAGCCCTTGCAAAATTACTATTCTGAGCCAAAACATAGTCCAACGTCAAATCACCGAAATCTCCCCAAAGCGCTTCTTTGCCCTTAAGAGCATCATTCCACCCGTGGACGGCATAAGTATAACGCCAATCAAACCGCCAGGTCTTTGGCTGTGGTTCGAACTTGAAATCCTGCACAAACGTCGCGTTATACTTCAAGTCGCGTGCGTCTTCAAAGATGTATGGATCAGGCTCACCATCGTCCTCGTGAATCTCGTACAATTCTTTGATTCCCCAGTCTTCCCAACTCAATGGGAAAAATGACCTTTCATCCAGGATAAGGACTTCGTGCGGCCTCCCGGCGAATAAGGGCACCAGCCGAGTAAGAAGATCAACGCGGGCGGTCGTCCATTCTCCATCGAAGGCAGCATCCTGCAGCGAGCCGTATAATTTGATGAGTTCGCTTCCTGGCATGCCGAGAAACATTCCAGGGATAATGCCCCTATAGCGCCCCAGCCCAAGAACGGTCCGGAAGCCTGCCCGACGGAGGTCCGCTAGATCTTTGACGATATACATATCTTCGTCGAGGTAAACGCCGCCGTATTTCGTCACGACCTTCGTGCGAATAAAAACCGACTGGTGGGCGAGATGGATGTTGTCGTAGTAACGAAATTTGACCGATGGAAGATTCGCAACGGCACGCGTCCATTGGTCGGAAGAGGTTCGAGCTTGCTTGATTGATTCTGGATCAGCGTTGGTGTGGATGTAGATGTCCGGGTTCAAATAGAACTGGGCCGAGTAATAGGAGACGAATTGCCGGAAACTGAACTGAAGCTTCGCCTTCGGACCGGCGGGAGGAGGGACGACGTGAACGTAATGGACAATATTCGGAATCTCTCGTAATGTTGATCGGGATTGGGGCGTAAGATGGGTAGCGATGTTTCCGAGGGTGGTGTGCAGCCCCGGGTGGACGAGCGCAGTGAGGAGAAGAATTGACGTAAAAATAACGGCGAGAAAAATGTTCTGTCGCGACATAGCGTTCCCGGGGAGGCGGTTGGGTTCTAGGGGATGGCTGCGGATTTGAAAGTGAGGAGCTCTGAGGCACCTACTTAGTATTTATGGGCCGCGACAGGGGCCAATCAGCTTTCTCGGGGCAAGCCCGTGTGGGGGATTACTTTCAAGTTATCCAAGCACGGTGGATGCCTTAACTTCGAACACTTCAAGTTATGGCATCATCTCTGTGCATGGGCAACCAAGCGGCACGGTGCACTCAAGGGGACCCGAGTTCTGTTCCGCCCGAAGACTTCGCAATGGTCCTTATTAGTCAAACCATAGAAAAGGGGCACCGCTTTGGACTGGATTGGAGTATTCAAGCGGCGACGCAACCGATTGATCTCATTTGAAAGTAACAATACCCTTAAACTACTAGCTGTTACGACACAACAGGAGCCACTCTATTCTAGCAAGACATAAAAAATCATGATAGTTATGCACCTTTTCCACGGTATAGTAGTAGGGAATGCAATCGATGACGTGCTTTTGTGATATTTTCAGTGATTTTTAATGTGTGACCGGATCGACCTTAGATACGGCCGCGTGAATTCACTGGGGATGCCTATTGGCCGGTCCCTGCGGGTGGCACTTTAATTTGTTTCAAAATTAATTAAATGGCTGTGTCCGTGCGTCCTTATATTTTGACTGTTCAGGCACGCCGATGCGCGTTTCTGGCCATCCCACGACGGAGCGGGCCCCAGCACTATACCTCCAAATAGCTCGCTGGCATCGACTCCCGCTCTGGCCTTGCATAAGCGCTGATGTTTTGGAAGGAGGCTGTAAAGTCCGGCTGCGCGAAAGGCCGAGTCGTCCAATTCCGCTATTCGACAGAGCGGTCTAGAATTGCCAGCCATGCTATCAACGAGTCAACGATTTGTCAGCTTCTGATCATTTCTGGGTTTCACCATTCTTCTGCTGACCTATGGACGCTACTCATGGAAATTACCGTCCGCATTCGTTCAGGAACCAGAAATAGCTGTTCAGTCGCGTAGGAACCTGCCGTTGCACGCGCCCATCAACATGCCACAACACACATCGCACTGAGTACATCTAATAAGCGCCATGTGTTTGCGACACCCGTCAACGGGCCTATTTCGAGTGGGAAGGATGCCACGCTTGACATGAGACGAGCCGTCACATTCTTTGGTACAAAATCACTTACTGTTCTGACTTTAGGACCACGGTGGTGTACTACTTCGATTCCCTCAAGTGTGAAAGCCGGAGAAGACTTCGAAATGTCGTTCTACAATTAATAACCGGATCGTTCGCTTTGTCCCATGCGTCCTATCGTGATGTTTCACAGTCCCTCACGGACCCAGAGGCATTCAACGTTCAACTGGACAGCCCATGCTCCAGAGGATTATGCCAACACACAAGCTACATGGAGACTAAACGATCCTGGCGAGTATTTGATATACATCTACTCGGAGTTCATGATCTGCAGGGCATGGAAAGATATGGACTATCCCTGGTTCAAGGCCTCGGCGGAGGGAACCCCGGTGCGTCTCATCGTTCAACCGGCGCTGATGCCGTTCTTCGAAGAAGGATTCGTAATTTGTTCAGAGAACGATACAACTCATGGCCGATATCTTGCCACGACTTCCGTCCAGCTCGCTCATAGTTTGGAGTCAGTACGCATGGGCTCCTTATAACTGCAAAATCCCCCCTCGAACTGTCCGGGAAGCAACCACCTCGCTCCCATCAGCATCGTCTGGTTGCGACAACGACGGCACTGTCGAAGGGACGGTATGTGATTACAAGTCGAGACCACACGAGTATCGGGAAATGAAATCCACCAACAAGTTCACTTATTCTATGTTTGGGGAGCGGAATGGCAGTTTTACATTCTTGTGGCTACAAACTCAGAACGTTACTGCCACACACGATGCTATCTTATCTTTGACTCCGGTACCGACACACATGATCTTCAATATTGGACTGTATTTCCCTATGGTTCTCTGTTACTGATGGTACAGGTGGCGGCCATGCCAGCCTTGGGACTCTCGCGAGGAGATAAGGCAATTATATCGGGAGTTCTTGGACTTTGTAAAACTGCAATTCTCCTATCGCTTGAGACTTGTGCTAAAGACGCCAGTCAGTTCGGTTCCGGTATTTCCCTTTTGCTACTAAAGTAATTTAGTAGGCCGTGTTTTGTAACTACGACACCGACACTTCCTATCGACCCCCGTCGGATTCTTATGAATTTCGACTTGGTGGCTCAACAAAGCGACAGACAATATTCGAAGTTGCCCGGCAATAATCATGAGCACGCTCGACCATGATCCACCTTTTAGAGTTAGCGTTGTTGACGTCACGTCTCTCACTGATAATCGGCCAGACACGTCAACGGAGGGCCGACATTGGATCATGAGCAGGCGAGAAAAGGCGGGGGCGAAACTACTTGGCTCTATTGTTTCAGATAGCGTGGAGGTCACTCATCAAACAAATATTGTGGAGTTACGCTATTCCCGGCTGAGTGAGATGCGCGTTGCGCACAATATCACCAAGCGCACAATGTTTTGAGGCGCGCATTGTAGTGAGACGCGCATTATCCTTTCCTTCTCGTCTATATAGCTGTGGATTAATCCCGTATTTGAATTTCAAAAGAAGTTCTTGATCTCGCACCTTTTCTTCATATATTACTAGAACCTCACCATCTGAATGATATCTGCACCAATCTTTTGCCAAAGTCACTAACAAACGCCAATTCACCGGTCCTATCCACCGCCAATCCGCTTTCGTATGTCGGCAAGAAACTAGGTGGGATATATAATAACTTTTTCCAATTCTCAGAAAGCCAATTCGTATCATCCCGACCATCAAATACCGTGTGTCTGTCTCCGTAACTCTTGATATCCAACTCCATTTGTTTGAGTGTTTTGCTTTGGACCCATCCCCGAGTGGTGATGCTCACCAGCACTTCTTTGGACGTGACATAGACTATGTGTCGGAAGTATGGAAACAGTTGGCAAGTTCCACTCCCATTTTCCAGATCGATAAGGAATAATACGCAGCAATCTTGGTCTTTTCGTTGTCCGCACAGCACCAGCTTTCCATCAACAGAAACTTCACCTCTCATCTCCGGATCTAGTTTCAACAGCGGCGCTTGTAAGCTGAATGTCTTCTCGAGGCTAAGTGCAGGCATTTGAAATACAGAACAGTGGAGGAGGGGCTCGTCGCTATCCGAATTCCTCGTCACGACCACAAGAAAGCTTGGAGTCAAAGTCGGTTCAAATATGATCGATGCGTTCAATGGTTGCATCTCGACTGTGAGGTTAATTCGTCCAAGAAGAATATTACCCTGTATAGATGCGATTTCCTTCTTGTCTATAATAGAAAAGAGACGCAAGGCTGTGACTGACTCCTGCTCTTCCAGACATGCCAGTAGCCCTTTGGTGAGATGGAATGCCGTCGTAAGTGTTTTGCCTGGCAGTGTCAGAGACTCTGCGACACGCATGTCATCGACGTCTGAGATGTTTAAGATTGTGTCGGCTACTCCAATATTATCTCCTTCAATACTCCAAGGAAACTGCCAATGATGAGTCCCAAGTACTGCGCCGTCGAAAAACAGTTTCCGTCCTACTCGTTGTCTGCGTCGAAATACCTGCAGAATAAATCTCTGAGAGAGTTCCTCTGGATACAACAGGCAAACATCTCCACGAGAGGAGTATTCCAACCGAATGCAATACTGCGTAATGGGAAATCCACTGATGACAGAACTCTCTAGTTTATTTGAATCGACCTTCCCTTGGAACTTTATTCCTAACTGTATATCCCACGTGGCAATTCCAGTTCGATAAGTTAGCAAGTGATTGCTGTTAGAATAAAAGGCAATCCTGTCTCTCCAACCATAACGACCCAACGAAAACCCGCAAATTGGCGACATTTTCTCGATGCTCCAGATTTCGATCCTTGTATCATGCGCTCTGTTGTTAGCGACATAATTGAACGTCCACGCCAATCGGTTTGAGTCCGTATCGAAAGTGAGGTTATTGACGACGATATTGCTCCATGAGGCATCGGTTCTCGAAATTGTTATCTGACTCTGTTCTCTGAGATCGTGTAGTACAACTGAATTTTCGGGAGTAAACCGAGCAAACCATCGTGAATCGTAACTGAATTGATACAACCGGGTGACTTCCCACCATAACTGCCTCCAATTAATGACGGTACTGTCTTGTCTTCGGTAATCCGCTTCTGCTGTGAGAAGATATTCATTCTGGCTTTCGTAGGTCGGCTGTGAGTTTGTGAATATTACTGCTTCGTCAGAGTTTGTGTTGATTAGCGTGCGTAAGTTATTTCGATTCATCGTCAAAATGTTTTTTCGATCCTGGCTGACAGCCATTGCCTCGGCGTCACCAGTCAGTGCAGCGAGATTCCCGATTGTCTCGATCATTTCCTTCCGAAGGATATCATACTTCCATACACCGCAATGAACAAAGCGCCCATCGTCAGAGAAACTGACCCAATCAACCAAACAAAACTTGTCTCCCACTTCCTCTGAATACAACGGCAAACTCGTCAAGAGCACGAGTTCATTGATATCCCAAATTGATAGAGTCGGTAGATATGGAGAATCACCTTCCACTAACGGGACGTGAACAGCAGCTAACATATTCTTCAAACCCAATTTCGAAGGACCGAATGCCATCGCAAGAACGACCCATTTGTTGGCTTGTAGCAGGGAGAAGGAGGAACTAATGCTAAGAGAGCGGACTGATGAAACATCTTTGCTGCGTGCGGGTCCATTTATGCTCCCACCAGGCGGGAATGCAGGTATGATGAAGACGCTTCCTCCGAATGTTTGCAATATTCTGATATGTTCGTTATTGGCGAGGGCAAAGAATTTTCGCGGTCCTGTTGAAAAGGCGGAGGAGTAATAGCCAACATTATAGAAGTTACTGACTCCCGCAAGGGTAGGATTCAATGGAACGGAGGCATTCCCGGAGACTGTGGCAACGCCAGATTTATATCGATCGTAGAATAGTGAAGGACTGGGGAAGAGATCGAACAACATGTTATAAATGCAGTTGGGATATTCTGTCAGCGTGTTGGAAGACTCTGTGCATAATCGGGTTATATCTCGGGCCCAGGTTTGAAACATATCCGAAGCCGTATCAGACGCGTTATGGGTTTGTGCCCACTTGAGAATATCGTCTTTCGATCTCGATAATGCTGGAAGTTGACCGAATATCGCCAACGCTTCGATCCATAGCAGCAACGGACCTCGGCTGAGGAACTCTTTCACGGCAAGGCTCAATTCCTCCACTTTGGTTTTCTCAGTTGAAGACTGCAGGACATGTAACGACCATTTCGACGCAGCGTATTTCAATAACGGAAACTGGTGTAACAAACTCACAGCCTGATCATCCGTACGTTCTGAGAAAGTCTCCGATGTCAATTGAGTACCGAAATCATACGTCGATAAATGGCGTAAGAGGATAAGTGCGATTTCGGAATGACTATCCGGTAACGAGACATGAAATTCTTCATTAGAGCTAGTTTCCGAGGTAATGAAATCCCGGAACGTTTCGTGTGCAACTTGAACGTATTTCTGATCGTCGTCATTGGGAAAGTCAACGATTCGAACGAATGTTCCACATTCCGACCTGAGCAAGTAAAGGAAATCGAAAAATCTGTCTTTCAATGTCTCCTCAACGAAGGCTTGCAATTCACTGACGCGCAATCTTCTTGGTGATGTAATGATGAAACGGATAACCTCTTTGATAAATCGTCGTTTTCGTGGAGTGGCAGATTTTGTGATTCGTCCCAATATTTGACGGTACAGTTCAAAGAATTGAACAGGAATCTCATAGAGTCCGCTTTCGAAATCACTTTTCGAAGCCGAGCCTTCCAAGAATCGAAGAACGATATCGGTCCATAGGAAGTTACATCGAAGTTCGTTAAGAAAATGATCGACCGGACTGACGCTAAGGTCGGTAAATCCTTGCCGTAATTTCGCCGAATGTGACACTTTCCACTCGACGTACAGTTCGATATCATCTCCATTGTCTGAAGTACTGATCTCTCTCGAAACGCAGGGCAGTACGTCCAATGTGTCGCAAAGTTCTGTAATCCGGCGACTCGTAACAAGAAGTCGTATTTCAGGTGACGCAGAAAGAAGTTGTAGAAGAATCCCAATCTCAGAGTTCCCTGATCGTCCGTCCCTGATAGTAAAATCCGCCTCATCCAGTCCATCGATGATACAGATGATCTGTTCACGAATACCCACCGTTCTGACTACAGATGATAAAGGTCTTTCGATGAGGCGATTATACAATAAACGGATCCCCACGCTAGGCGATACCGTAAATTGTTCGACCAAACGCGTTTTATTGACTTCGCGATGAAAAATGTCGCTTTGACGTGCCAGTTGATAGGAGAAAGTCTGGACGATGTTATGTGCGTGTATGAGCTTATCCTCCCCACTTCTGCAGAAAAAGTACGCAATATAGGAGGGTGAACGTCTATTAGACGTGATCGTATCTTTGTCATTTTGATCACCGAGGGCAGCTGGGTGTAAAGTACTGATCAAGTGTGCGGCGATAATAGACTTTCCAATTCCAGGCAGGCCAGTCATCCAGAAAATACGCGGTCCTTTCCTTGATAGCCAGGTATTCAATTCTGGCATAGAATACAGCCAACTTAACGTCCCGCCGAGATGGCGATGAACATGTTCAGAGAGTTGTCCGACGACTTCCCAGTGTGAAGGAGACAACCATTCAAACATATCAAGATGATTTTTCTCCGCGCCAAACCTCGAAATTTCTATATCAGTCAAGTACGGTGTATGAAAATACCAACGACAAGAGCTCTGGTTTGGTCTTGCAATGCTTGGTCAAATTCGCTGATTGCGGTCTTTAAATCCGAAGCCGCGCTTTTGTAAGCTACACTTGGTCCTTGATATATCTCCTTTGCAGCATTGACTATTTTCAGCCGTGAAAAACGTTTTGATATACCTATCAATCCATGATTGAAAACTATAAGACACGCAGTGTAGTATTTCACGATTGCAGTCAATAAATCCATTGACTTTTCCGTTATGTGTTCAGTGCGATTGGATCCGCGAAGACTTGTCAAACGCCTTGCTTGATATGAAATCGATTTCAGATTTGATGCCATATCGGCCGGACAATTGGCCGCCGTTGTTAGAGCCTTTGCTTAGTATTTGACATGATATCATTACTTACCCCCACGACGACACAAGATGCCCTCAATACAACAGAAGCTGGAACACAACCCGCCGTCTAACATTAACAATGCGCTTCGAATTGATACCTGCGCAGCCATTTCACCGACGTCCACCAGAAACTTCAAAAGTGGAAAGACGTTAGCGATATACCGAGACATCGATTTTCTGCGAAAACGCTCCTCTTTAAGTTCCTCCCGTCGAGTCAATGTTTGATCAATTCGATTCTCCAGTGCAGCTATGTTATCAAACATGTCATCCGTCAATTGAACTTCATTCAAGACCTTCGATAGCGCATTATCCCAACCATTTTGTTCGACTTCTTTATCAGTGTGTTTTGCGTATATCTTTTCGAATTCGGCGACTGATTCATTTAACCTTTGGAACGACTTTTTCAATCGTGGGTCGCCGTCTACAGACTCAGTGAGGTATGAATTAACGGCGGATATAGGATTATTCTTGCTCAGTCATTAATCCGGGATTGAGAATTCTAAGGAGGAATACGATTTGAGACTGCAGAGACAGACGATTCAGTGCGCTCAATTACATCAACGCTTGTAGTCTTTTGGTCGACTGAATGCCTTCTTTGTTCAACACTGGTTTGTATGGGGGCGGTCGACGAAGTCGATGGCGTTGGAGTAATCCTTCTCGCATTTCCATCTCTTTTGTCTTTCAACAGCTTCTTCAGGAATCCCATCGTTTTACAGGCAAGGTCTTTGAGACTCTAATGATCCACCAAAGTATGGAGACCGGGTGTGAAATGATGTGACGTGGCGTCTGCTATCAGTCGCTTCGGGGGAAGGGAGAGGTAAATTTAGAACGTGGGGGGACGAGGGAACTTTAAGTTTGTTTCATAAGCACTCCGAAACGGGCTTTGGCCAATTTCGTAGATTATTCATCAAGGGGCGGAGGCGTGCGAGAGACACGGAGGGGTTGGGGCAATGGCGAAGTTCTTGGAGGATGGGAACGTGGTAGTCAGTGGGGTGTTCGGCTTGATCTTGGAAGCCTGTGAGCAGATGGAGAAACTTCGCTTGAGTTCGAGATCATACGGGATCATGTCGACGTATTCGAACTCTGGGTCGCACCAGAATTCAAGGCCATCTATGACTGCTCGAAAGGTGCGACAAACTGAACGCAGAGAGAAGAAGTTACGGCGCGTCGTGTCGTCGAAGTACCCCCATGTGATTATTGGAATGAGGTACGAAAGACTTTCGCGTAGGAGTTCGTTCGGAAGAGTCATGATACCAGAAGGCGCCTATGAAGAGTAGTGCACAGATTGATGTAGGAAAGATGATGGATTCATCTTTGTTCCAACGCGTGGGGCAAGACGATGGGTGGCGCGGAGGTTAAATGTTGGACTCGTGGGTGTTCAACTTGGAATTAAAGTCTGTTACGGATACTATGTAGTAGACGTAAGCATGAGCCCAAAACCAATGATCAGCTCACGAACATATCACAGCACTAGGTGAATTATTTCACATTCACATAACTTAGCAGTCGAAATGATAGGAAGATGGCTGAAATATTCAAGTGCAGTAAGATTAAGAATGGACTTTTGTAGCTTTTAACCCTGTCGAACGTGAATTCACCCACCCTCTCCGGATTGGATCCTCACATACTTAAACGGGCTCAGCCTGTCATCTTCCCGTCCCGGGCGGTCCTCCTTTCTGAACCAGCGATACGCGCGCTCGTCAGTCCGCAAGTTTATCCAACCTCTCCACCTTGCGCTGTACCTCCATCACTCGCGCTCCATCAGCCGCTCAGGGTTGTCTCAAACTCCCAACAGCTCGCGGTCGCCCTGACGTGTCGATGACACATCCCTTTCCACTCTTCCGGCCCCCGTCAAAGTCACCACCTCCACTCTGCCCTCGACACCCTTCTTTCGTAGCGCTCGCATAGAGTTCCCGTCGACCTCACAGTCAACCACTCCCGTCCTTGCATTGTACAACAAAGTACGTGTCATCACTGAAGGAGCAGCCGAGAAAAGGAATGGGCGAAACTATGGGTTCTTGGCTCTGTTATGTCACCGAATTTAGCGGGATGGCTTAATGAACGCAACACAGAAGTTTTTCATAGTAGCAGGGTCCACTGGTCGAAGCCCGCCAGCAGCAGGTAAAACAGGCATATATTGAAATAGGGATGTTGCCATGGATAAATACTACGACAAACGATAGAATTTCAAGGGGGGAGCGCCTACCCGGACAACTCAGCCAGTGCCGCATACTATACACAATCGTACAAAGTATCACTGGCCCCAAGTTCAGTATATATTTTCGCCGTTTTTTGTTTCATTATCAGCCTTCTTGGGCGCACAGCAATAGTCATGCCCGTGCCGGAAGGTGTTGCGACGGTTTAAACGCAGACTGTCGATCGGATGAACGAGAGAAAGCCCAATTCTCCATAGGGCAGTCACGGAATTTCTGGAATTTTTAAAGTTTTGTGGCGCTCTCATCGCTTTACCTTCCGGCCGCGGAAAGCGATTAGTCAGTACTGCGTTAGATCAAAAAGCCACGTAACACACTCATTCCGTGACTGAACCATGCCTCCTTCCCGACCGAGTTCTAAAGAGAAGTCTCAATATTCATGGACACGAGGTGGACTGAGGACCATCGCCCACGAGGCTTTCATCGCAACTGGGGGTTCTGCCGAGGTTCACAAGGTACCAACCCAACATACCACCATTAACAATGGTAGATGCGCAACGTCAGAACCAAGGAGGTATCATTCATATCTCCCGGGCATTTTACTCTCTAGATATTTGCGCGGAAGATAATTCGTGCATTTGGGGGCGTAACCAAGGAGGAGATAGAACAAGAAGCAGTAGCTATTTCAGCGCTTTGCCAATCCCGGGGGGGTTGCCCTAACGTGGTGCGCGTTTTTAAACATGGATGGTTCCCCCGCAACTCGCTTTATTATTTTATCGACATGGAGTACTGTTCGGAGACTTTGGAGGCCTGGATTGCTAGACTTGCTAAATTCATTAACGAGTCTTCTCTCTCGATTGGAGCCCTCGAAGGTAAGCTAGGTAAAGTTCCTGAAGAGCGTCAGTCAAGGCTTGGAGCCAACGACTTCGGGCAAGAACAGCCAAGTCTTCATATTAAAGCGACTTTAGTATTTACGTGGGAACATGTCATTGAGATTCTAGAGAATATCGTGATCGGTCTTGTGTTTATCCACGAGCGAAGCACAGCACATCGAGACCTCAAACCTCAAAATGGTTGGTCCGTCTCGATTTCCCTTTACTGACGTTAGTACTATATTCAGAACAATATAATTGCTGGAAAATTGCCGACTTTGGAATGGCCTCAAGTGCAACATCCAACCGGCTTAACACAACATGCGGTACACCTGGTTATCGTGCGCCGGAGATCTTGGTCGAAGATCCCAAATACAACAACAAAGTCGACATATTTGCTCTTGGTTGCATTATCTACGAGCTTGTAGCACGTGAAAAGTTGTTCCATAACGATCTCGCCACGAAAGGTTACGGGCAAAGCGGCATAATTAGCGCAATACGTTGGCCCGAGACGGATGGGGATTCAAAAACAAAGCTCCTCTTTCTTGAGAGACAGATGATCGAGATAGATCCATCCAAAAGACCTAGCTCGAGAGATCTGTCTTCCATTCGCGGTGATTTCATAGAAGCTTACACAGAAATCGAACGTTAAGATTTCGCCGTTTGGACTTCTCCGCCGTTCCCTTCGAGAAATGAACTTTCTTCGCCCTACTGTCCTCACAATTGGCCAATTTCCCGCCAGCGAATTACCAGGCTCTAATCGTGCAATTCCCTCGTTTGCAACCTTCAAACTAACGGGAATTCTTCAATTCGGTCGGGCGAGATTCACTCCGGGTTATACACTCCGGCTGAGAAAGAACAAAAATCTTGATCGAAACTTCCTCGCTTTGCTTGGGCCGCGATTGGCATTACAAAGTAGGTCGCTTTCTCAAGATGCCAGAGAACTCCATGATGTATCTCGAACATGTCGGGGACGGTCGCCACGCGATATCTTTCCGAGCCCATCCTTTCCGAGGCCTCCATCTCAGGCATTCGTGGAGGTCAAGCAGCAGAATCTTCGTCTCCGCAGCACAGTCCACTGTTAGGAAGTATGTAGTTAAGGCCACTACGACTGCGTTCGTAACGACATTTCGACCAGCTTGCTCCTCGAGGTAAACTCGGACGAAGAACCTAGAGACAACCCCCCTGGTTGGAGGTCATGGACCCTTTAGCGCTTTTAGGTTCCGGACTGGAGTTTTGTGGCTGTGCAACAGTACATTGGCCTGTAGTTCGGTGCGGATGCAGGCGGTCGTCGAACACGGGGTCGTTACGGTTGGAAAATTCGAGGTTACCTCCAAATGCAAGGTGGTGGATTCTGTTTGCCACGGAAATCGGTAACATCGTTGCTGGGATCGATGTGCGCTCACTGCAGAGGTTCCTGTCCCTAAAGAAAAGGATCGCGGGGAATTTCCCCTCTGTAATCAGGGGAATATACACCTTTGTGGATTTTCCCCTTGAGTAGTGTGGATCTCAGATTTGGAGATTTTGGAGGATTTTGGAGGATCCAAAATCCCCTCAAAATCCCCTGAAGAACTTGAGAGCCATGGTGTCAAGTCAATTATCAGATTGACATCACTGAAATTATGCTTCTAAAGTGTCATCAAGCAACACCAGACAGTTCAGGATAGCTTTAATGAATTCAGCTCAAAAAGTTTGCCCCAGGACATACCTTGTATCCAGGTGTGGTGTTGAGTTTGGTGATGCAGAGCTGTGACTGTTTAGTGTTCACTCAGACTTGATTTGATCAACAATCACCATTCCAAAATCCCCTCAAAAAAGGGGGGACTTTTTGTTTCATTTTTCCCCCAAAATTGGGGGGGATTTTGGCTGGTGGAAAATCCTCACATTTGGTGAGGGAAAATCCCCCACCAGACCGTGGAAACCAACCACACGTTTGGTTTTCATAGGGTGTGTAAGCTGAAAAAGAAAATGTTGGTGTAAAAGAAAACAGGTACAGAAAACAAGTAGAGATTCAAGAGTCAAATTTTGGAACACATTTATAAAACAATCACGAAATCAGCGTAACTATGAAAGTTGAACTATCTGTTATGGTATGTCAATCCAGCCCACCACTCATTATTCAGGTCTTCAATATCAAGGGTGACTGACTATTTAAACCATTTCTCACATTATCTTTTGGCAGAGTATCAAGCGGTATGTTATTTTTCAACAACATGCATCCCTCACACATGTTCGCTATGAGTTTAGATGGATCAGTCGTAGATTTACCTTCGGCATTTCGACGCTTTTGCCACCAGGTAGCAACTGTTAGGACAAGGTGGTAACCACCAGTAATGAAAACATAATCCGCGACAAGGACCGAGATAACTGCATTGGTCCAAGGTTGAAGTTGCCGTTGCATGCAAGAATAACTCCTCAGAAATACCGTCGCAGTCGGCTGTAAGGAGCTGTTGCTGTCTACAGGGAGGAATTCGGGAGGCAGAAACCCAGGCACGAGTGATAGGATATCAGTGAGGTAGGAGGAATAAATGCTGAAAAGGGTACTGTTGACGAAGATGTTGTTCGTGGAAGAATAGAAGACGGGTGCAGAGAAAGCCTGAGAAAGACTTTCGTCCCCGAAATGATTGTAATAAGTTAGATTCGTTTGACCGAAGTCATAGAGGAACAACCAAAAATAACTGACAACTATCCAATTCATAAATTTCCAAAAATCGAACTTGGGGTCTCCAGACATTAATCGCATCGCATTTATAGTTGGTGCCAAAAGCGCGTTCGCTGTGTCGAGCGACTGATTCGAAGTTGACTTATCCATTTCACCGGTAGGAAGGAAACTAATGGGGATCAGGTTTTCGGTAAAGGATCCCACAGGTGAATAGCCGAGATAAAGAGTCCACGAGTCGCCGGCAGGAGTGTTGATTGTCGAATTACATTGGCTAAAATGGTAAGCTGTGTCAGACAAGCACGCACCATTGTAAAAGATCCGAAGAGAGGATAAATTATTCGAAGTAACACTAGGAAGTAAGACCGAGATCTGCGATTTTGCTGAATTGGAAGTAATGCCGGGAGGAAAGGAGCTGCCAACCTGATCTGGGGGCGCTACAATCTGGAAAATACTTGCAAGAGCAGTTGCCCATATCGTTACAGCCGCAGAGATGTTGAGTGGACCGGTATTGTTGAATTGGATCAGGCTTGTACTTTGGGAAGTAAAGCCGACGGCATTCTCATCATCTTCGTGAGATGCCGAGAGGATAACGCTCTGTGCAGCGGAAGTATTGCAAGCTATCATTGCCTATAACACGCTGTGAGCCTCAATTTGATTCCAGGGCATAATATTATTTGTACGTACTTGATCTTGGGCGTTCGAGAAGGCAGGTTGAGCGAGCCCGATATAGTATATGCCGCAAGAATCAAACGTTGTATCCTCGTAACTCAGACCGTTGACGGGACTACCGGGGCGTTCATCGATATAATCCACTAAAACGTAACTGAATTCATTCATGTCACTGGTAGTGGAGACCGCTTATTAAAGGTTAGCATTGCAACTCGGTCTACTACCTTCGTTGAGACTTATTAAAGAACCATTGCATGTCCTCGCTGCGTAACCCTGCGATGATGGTATGAAATGTTCATACCATAAGGTGTAGGAGCCGTTGAACTGAGTAGTGGTGATCGGAACAAGTTCATACGCAACGGCTGCAATATTGAAAGCTGTGGCGATAGCCACCCAAGCAATCCCCAAAACAATGATCGTGACATTGAAGCAAACGCCGATCGTAACACGCCTAGTTATTGGATACTCGAGCATCGAGTTGATGAGACCAAACCCAGGCTTTCGTGTGTAATGTGTGAGGGATAGCTGGCCCGTTGAAGGGATTCTCGACCAGAACCGGGAAAGCCTAACTATAGTTCCTAGATTTTCGTGGGTTTTCGTGGGGTCTCAAATACAAATCCTTTGTGGCATGACTGGTAGCGCAATACTACCCGCCCGTGACGGAGAGCGTAGCGAAACTCTAAAACCCCGACAATCGTTTACTGGGTCAAGGACCAATTGTCTCATCTGTGGGAATTGATAGTACTGCAGTTCCGTGGGGGTGCAAACCCAATTCCAGAAATCCAGTTGTGCCCGGTTGAATTTGGGTTGGCCTCCCCACGGAAATAAGGTTCCTCCACCATTTTTGTCTCACCTCGTTGAGGATGACCCCCCCACGGGTTCCTTAACAGGGGAAAATGACCAAAACTGTAGTCCTGTGCCGCTAAAGAAATAAAACTCCACTCCCGAACCTACTAGTGCGCACAACGCAAAGAGCGCAGATGTCACAGCAGCATTTTCTTTTGCGTGGTTGCACAATCCGTTGATTGGTTGCCGTCGACTGTCGGTTTTTCATGGTGAAGGGGCAAGATTTTGGTACGGATCTTCGGAGTGAAAATTCCAATGCCTTCAACGGACATGTGACCATTTGTCAATCCGTTCCGCTTCTACAACCACACTCCGCTCATCCTATGTCAGATATCCATGGCCAAAATTTGTTCCAGGAACGTGGGGAGTTCTTGAGGGAAGTGGAGTTAATTGACCGCCACTTTATTGTTCCGGAATTTCCCACTTAAGAGTAAAGGTCAGGCGTGGATAGAGGTTAGGCTAGACTAGCTATTAAATAGATAGACATGCGCCGCGCGATGGACAACTTGAACTCATTTAGCCCATATATCGCACAACAATTATGTACCGTCTGACCCTGGTCGGGGTGGCCCGTCACCTAGTACCCGTACTACCTAGGACCTCCTCGACAACTTGGTGAATTCCAAGAGTACCCTATCATTCAGTTGGAATTACTACAGCGAAAGCGAACTTCATTCGTCAAAATCAATAGTCGATTGCCACAAAAGGCCAAGGCAGTGCGTTCAGGATTCGTCACCTTTTTAGCGCTTTCGGAATGCTTCTGCAAATCATCTGGCCTAAATCGATAAAGATTGAAACATGGTCGTTCCCCGGAACCGTTGAAAAGAATCACCGCATTATACTTATGAGAAACAGCCATCGCTGCATGTTTCGTATCCGCTAGCGCTCTCGTAGTTTTCACAAGCAGGGGCCTTGTTGGATCCTCATCGATATGGTACCAATCGTGAATTGGATCATTATGTGACCATGGCTGAACTGACCACACCAGATCTTTCCCTTGATTACAACTACGTAACATTAGTAACATTAATCAAGCACGCTTTCAAAGAAGGAGATGGGTGGTGGTTACAACTGTATTCCTGTCAAGCTGCCCTTGGGGAGTCTCGGGCCATTCAATACGCTGATCAAGTGACTTCCTTTCTTCCGCCATCGACCATAATAATACTCGAGAATCTGAATCTCACAATAATCCCCCACGTTAGTCGTCGATGTCACGATTCTTTTACTATCCCCTGAAAACGCCAGGCACCGCGGTGTATACACCGAATTACCCCAATTCGCCACCTCCTTGAAACAGTCCTTGTATTGAACAAATCTCGTCCCATCGGCCGGGATCCGTGGAAACATTGCCACCTCAGCAACTAAAGCTCTCCGCACTGTCCCACTGGATTCCGTCGTGTTCGCCAGGGCAAGTAATGTCTTTCCATCCGGCGAGAAGAGCAAATGAGATACAAATGAATTTTGGTCCTCGGTGTAGAAGAGACAGTGCCCCGAGGCGCACTCCGGAGTTCCGACGAAGACTAGAATCTGTCCACCTGTGCTGATGGCTATGTATTCATCGCTCAGAGCTGCTGCGTAGAATGGAGAAAGGTCCCTGAATTCGTGTCTTTGGAGGGTCCCCTGACGTTCTAAGTCTATGCCGTAGCGGTAGACGAGGTTAGTCTTGAAGTTCCCCGCGCATACCAGGGGGGGTGGCCGAGGGGTTGTATTGACGCGCACCGGTCGGTTTATGCGTTCTGGTTGAGGATTTGTGTCCCATACCCAGTATTCTTTCTCTCGGAATAGACCGACGCGGTTGCCGCTGTGGGATATTACATTTGCCCGGAATTCCGGTCGAATTCGGTACCACTTATTGGGTAGTAGTGGCACAGTAGCGTTCCGATTTACATCCAACCGCAGTCTTATATTTGCATCGAAATGGTCAGGGGGGGCCGGAGGAGAGGTTGGAGGAAAGCGTTGCGCGGGTGACTCTGCTGGTATATTGGGGCCTTGCTGGTGATGCCCGCTCCTTGTCAGCATACGCCACCAAAAGTGAAAAGGGGGGGTTTTACATCACAGCGGTTAGCTCACGGATATTAGTCTCAAATCTCTCGCTCAGAAATAGGAGTTTCTGTCGATGTTTTCCAAGTTGGTTATGGGTTCCTACCTGGGCCAAAAACCCTCGTGGATTTGGGGCCACCACGGCGTAAAGGTCATCCAATTCATCTAGTATATCGTAGGTCAGACGGAGGAGGTCATCTGCGGCACTCAAATCCTCCTGTGATTGTTGAGAAGAACCACGGTCAACCTCTTCTCTCAACCATCGGCCTCTGGTGTCGAGCCGTTCTGAGGCCGATATAAGGATCTTATAAAGGTGTTCGACTTCAGTATTGACATTTCGGATTCTGTTGAGTTTTGAGGCGAGTTGTTTCACGAGGAGACTTGCTCTCAGGATAGCAGTTATGATCAAAAGAGGTTCCACCATCGCTTCAGTCAGTGCGCATTCAGATGGAGAAGACTACGAAATTAAAGTGATCGATGTATAAGGTTTCGAAGCACAAATGGAGCGGTGTGAGGACGAAATTTGTAGCCGGAACAGTGACGAAGCAGGTTCTTAATAGCGCTAGCTAGTCTTAGAAATCCAGTACTCAAGGTGCAGCGAGTGTTGCGACGTTATCGTGCCCCAAAGGTGCGCCGCATATTAAGTAATTTAAGGGCCTTGAACGGTGCCCCGTGGCGGCACTTTACCTAAATGGCCGGAATATTTACTTTTTGCTTGAACCGCGTTCTGTAGACATTGCCCTAGTCTACCTCGATGGCGTCATTTGGGACCTGTCCTGCGTAATATCCTATAAAAATAACCCTATTTAACCCAGCGTGGCGTGGTGAGGTGTTGAAAGGTTGTGTACCACATTCTCGCTTCTCCGCGTAGCAAAAGCGGTGCGCTGTAAATACAGAATGGAGATTTAAAAACCTTTATAGGAGCGCAGTGGGAAATATGTAAACAGTGCCAGGGCCCGCAGGGGCAGATTTTTAGTCGCCACTTTAATAGACCGCACGTTCGAAGGACTCCCTCCGTATTGAGTCATTGCGCATTTCTTTGGACGAAGTATTCCGCGTTCTTATACCTTGAAATCGGCACTAGAACCCAGACTGGAGCCGCGGGACCGGCATCATGGAACGAGATAATAGATGGAAGGACGCAAGAACGCGAGGGGTTCGACAGGATATTACCATTCTTACTGGAGATCTACCCAGCTTAAATAGGTTCATTCTCAAACATCCAGCGTCTCACAATTCCAATCTATGGTTTCATATTGTGTCGCGTCTAGTAGAGATCAGCAGCTTGGACTTGATGCTATGGTATCACACTGGAGTTGAGGCTCCAGGGGCAAACTTGACAGCTGTATTCCTACCGCAGTTGCCGATTGACTGCTAATGATCATTATGTATTCATGGCCTTGTAACAAACCTAATTGCAGGAAACTTTGCGTAATTTTTCATAGAATTGGTTAAGGGCAAGATGGCCCTTGCACTAGGGGCGGTCGAGTGACTGAAAAGATGTAATTTTGTCGGACGCGATGTACATATGTAGATCATACTGTATATTAGCCCATAGTTCATGTGACAAATAATCACTCACTTGTATGGATCTGGCTGCAAATCATGCTGCTTCAGATAAAGGGGGTTTGCGGCACTCTGCTTGGCCCGAGCCTATTATTCCGATAAATCGGCGATATCTATGAAGTGGGAGGTGCCGCTGTATTTCTAGAACCCCCAGCAGCACGCCATAGCGAGAGCATTTCGAAGTGTAAAATTACTCAATGCACCCTGACCCTGCGGATACAGCCAACGGCTCACACCACGGTTGGTCATCTCCATCCTGCTCAAGAAATTTCAGCTCCTTTAGGTCTTCCGACTCCAACTTTCGGAAGAATTTTGCAGCAGAACGACGACACTTCAATGATATCTAGCTGCCTAGTTATACCAAGCATTGCAAATCCTAAGAATACAGAATACTAATCAACACTACAAATCCAAGCCTGTGTGATGCTTCGATCTTCCAGTTTCATCAATTCCCATCAAATGCTCAGAAACTATCCAATAGAGTAAACCACGCCCTTTTTGCCTCTGAGCTAACGTCGTCCCGGGGTCCGAGTGCCGGCGAAACGCCGTTGAGCTTTTCACCCGCGCCCCCCGTGTTTCTGCTGAAGGGATACCGAAACACGCATATGACGAGACTGACCAACACAATAAAGCCAAATATTGTTCCCCAAGAGGCCATGGTATATCCCCAACCCGGTGTATCTTTGTTGAAGGCTTCGAATCCTTGCATAATAACTATGAAATGAGCTTTCAGAATAGGTTGACGTAAGACTTACTTACGAGAACTGACGATATCATGCCGTAAACGGCAAGGTATGGCTGCAGTACGGACCTTGATTCTCTTACCACATTGGAGTTCTTCCAGGTTTTCAAGTCTTTCCGAAAGTAGAAATATGTCACGCATATAGTAACCCAAGGGATGACTGCCGCCGTTGTTGTCATAGAAGACAAAAATTGAAAGAACTAACGTTAGGGACTCAAGTTAAGAACACACATTCCCCGGCCCCGTTCCGAGACTCAAAAGGGCCAACAAGCCCGGGACAGCGGATACACAGATGGCCACGATTCTGCGCCAGCTTCTGTGAAAAAATTGGTTTGAATCAGACAGTTCTGGCGGATCCGGCGCCAACCAACTTGGCGCAGCCTCAACATCTGCTAACGCTTGGAGACACCGACTCTACCATTAGAATCTAGAAATTCCTATGTGTGATGCCGCAAAGTACACATCCGCGGTTGCTGCGCTGAAAATTGCAATTATCATTAAAAAGTTCACAAAGCCACCCAGTCCACCAATCCCGGCGCGCTCCGCCATAATGATAAACCCTCCCGGATAGTTACGAATAGGCCCATCAGAGAGGGGGAGATTCAACAACGGATCGTTCGGGGAGACGGAAAGGCCAAGAGCTAAGGCGGCAAGAAGGAAGAGGGGTATAATTCGGGAAATAGTTCGGCGATATCCTTCTGGCAAAGATTCCCGAGGCCGTTTGGTCTCATCTGCCAACACTCCAATGACCTCAACACCAACGAACGCCCGCATGACGAGATTTATGCAATACAACACCCCTGCGACGTATCCAAACGGGCCTGACCACACGTGAGTCTTGAATGCATTCTCTCGCCAGTCTATCTATTAGAGTCCTGTCGGAAGAAGATTCTACACGCAAAACCCGGGCTAGACATACATGGGGCGATAGCATTGTCATTTAGCGAGCAGGCCACGGCTTGATACGAGCTGTCTGTCCCAAGGTGAAGAGATGTCGTGCCTCCAGCGGCAATAACAAAGCCGACGATGGTTAGAACGACAATTCCGAAAATCTTAAACAAGGTGATCCAGAACTCAGCCGCGCCGTAGTATTTGACGTTTAAGATATTGACCAATAACGGGACGGGAAAGAACCCTGTGATGGCAAGTCCGCGTTTCCACAACACCATTGTAGTCCAATAGCTGAGGTAATCGGCAAACAGGACCGAGAAACGTGCAAGATTAATAGCCAAGGCAAAAGCGTACAGATATCCACAAACAATGCCCTGAAAGTGTCAGTCTGTATACGTGGGGACATAACCAGACCAGTGGTTTGTTCAAGAAACGGTAGGGGATCATAAAAAGCGCACCGCGGATTGGTAGGAGGGTAATCATTTCGCAGGATGTCATCTAATGGAAGTTAGAATGTATGAAGAGAGTCAACCAACACCGCTGCTAAGACGGTTCCGCCAAAAACGTAGCCCAGGAATAAAGAAGCAGGACCAGCAGCGTACAAACGGGTCCCCGAATCGTACAATAAGCCAGAGCCAATGGCGAGACCTAGAGAGTTAGATACCAGGGGGAAGGATGGGAACATATGGCCAAAAATTGGATATGGCGGCGCTCGAACAGGGCACCCTGAGGTCGAGCTGGCAGTGTCTGCCTACGGCCGTTGGTAAAGTCCACTAAAGGCACTGGCTCAGGATCTCTATCCATAAAAGTTCGATTGTCTTCGATTGGAGAAAGGTCTTGGAATGTTTCGTTATGAGCAGCACGAAAATTGCAGTCCAAGGATTAGACTGGGTCTCACGAATTCTAGCGTGAATTGCAATGCGAAATGTAAATAAGTGATGCGAAAAGTAAAATTAGTCATGCAACCTTATTTCCTTCCGTGAATACAATTGGGTTTGGACCCACACGGAAATACGGTCGCATGACCAGAACTGTGAGCCATTTTTGCGAATTTGAGCGATTTATGCCGCTTCTAGATTTATCTCACTTCTCCGATAACATTCGGCACCTCAACGGCTGTCCCGGGATTCCACCGAAGGTCTGATTTAGACTGCGCCCTACTGAAGCACCGGAAGCTTTCGGACTGCACTGAGAACTCCCGTCGTCCCACACCTTATCATCTTGGTATTCCGCCGTGATTTCCCATCACACCCGAGACGAATCGGCCACCACCGCTATATTAGTTCGGAGCATCACCCCGGAATATCGCTTGGAATGAAATAATTCTAAACGTGAGGGCCATCTTTGGGGTTTTCCTTACCGTTAAGTCCGGTGCGGGGCCGCCTGGTCCATCGTCCGTCTTGGGAAGGCGTTGGTTAACTGCTATCGCCGCAGGCCTTACGCACCTCTGTCATACATAGGAAAAGCGGAAATCGCGACTTCTCACCTTAAGGTTGAAGCGCGATAGCCACTGTCGCCGTGGTGGGAGAAATGTGGCTAACCAACGATTTAAGATTTCCAATGGCGACGAATCATAGCACACAACCCGTGCAGGTATGGCGACGAATAGCGGGGTCAGTTGGGCGTATATTTAAGGTCCTTCTCCCCCGACCTCCTCGTTCCTGAACCAACGTTTTGCGCAAACCCTTTCTATCACATCCTTCTACCGGAGCTTCAATTTCCAGTTAACCGGCTCCGATCAGCTGCAAGAAACAAATCAATATACCTTCTGGGCCGGAACTTGACCCCGAAACTGCGCAAGGTATTGTTGTCTGGCCTTCTTACATGTCCTTCGAGTTCACCAATGAGGATCAGCTAGGTCAGGAATTACCATTATGCATACTAGTAGTAGTTAGGCTCCCTTTATAAAACTGTAGATGCCTACATTTTGGAGCATATCTCGTAAAACTAATCCAACTAAGATATAAGTTTCGCTTCCAGCGACCATCCAGGTTCAACACACCATATCCACGAATTCTCTGACAGGAAAGAAATATAGTCCCGCCGATACATATCTGTCTTCCATAAGCATTGCGCCCTCTCCAGAGTTCTGCATGGGCTCCTCTCTTGTCGGCAGAACCTCCTCGTTTCTTCTTTGTGATGAGCTTTCCAGATATCAGTAAGCGAAGTTCGTCTCTCGCTCAACTCTACCCTGTTACTCGACTGGTAAATAAGACAATGGTACCATCATTGTCCTCGTAAAACAAGGGGGCGAGAATCAATCCCATGGAAGACAACAACTCCGTCTTTCTCAAACTCCAAACCAACTGATCATATTTCTCAAGCATCTTCTCCGCCGATCGAAATTGGTCGAAAAGCAGTTGAGGATGTCCTCTAACTTCGCCATTGAGCAAATACTCCAAAACAATAAGTAATGCTGCCGCACGAAGCAAAGAAATAAGAAAATTAACCAACCCCCGCTCATGAGGTTCGCCCTGTCGAATGTTCACCGACATATATGCATCACCCATCTAGACATCAGACCCTTACTTATATGGGGGAATGGGCGGAAAATGAAACTGACATTGCGAAAGACGTCTGTGAGATCGTTGATCATTTCGTCAACTTTGAATCGGATTCCGTCGATTGGATGAGAGAGCTGATGGTAGGCCTCGCCGCTGGCAAGGAAGGTTTGGAAACATTCGTCTATAGTGGCGAATTCTTTACATAGACAGCAGTCAGTTGCATTCCAAAAAGTCCATCTATGTTCGAAATCGTCCTCGTAGAAATATCGACCCAATGGCTCAGGACTACCCATTTGCGCTTCTTCACTTACCACCTTCGCGGCATCCTCGACGAGATACTCCGGCATTGAAAAGTCCCCACGACACATAATCCGTTGAGTAAATGACAAAATAAGTGGATACAATTTGGTCAACGGTCGATGCGTCCTGATTCCCTCCTGACACAAAAGAAATTTCGATATTCTTACCATGCCCAGTTGATAAAGATGTAATTCCTCCTTGAACCCCGCGACACCGCTCTTGACACTTTGTGATGCAATGAAGAAGGCCAAGAAGTGACATTCGTTGAAGTTGTTCGACATTAGGGCATCGCGGATTTCCGTGAGGAATTTGTCTTTGTACTTGAAGAATTCCCACGTTCCAGCTGATGACCACCCGGGAGTTCCGTAACCTTTCCAGTAGGACTCCCACATTATACATGCGTATAATAATGACTTCTCGGCAGGAATACGGCCGTATGCTTCCCAGATATGTTGGAGGACGAGACCGACACAAGAAGATGTTCTGGCACCGCAGTGGGACTGGAGTGAGCGTATTAGATTCAAATCCGAATCCGGGAGATTGGTGTCGAACAAGAGGGATAATCCTGAGACGCCGGAGGAGCTCAGATCGTAGGACATAAAATCCTCCAGTGAGGTGTCCTCGATGGGGCTGGTGGTTGCCCAGAAAGGTTCAACCGGCGGCGAATGGCCTAAGGTAATGCTGAAGCATGCATCAGTGTCTGACGGAGCGGAAGGAGTCGGTGCCAAGGGGCCAACCCTTCCGATAGGTTTGCCCTCTGAAGGATCATCGGCGCTATTTCTAGCAAGTTTACTCCTTTTGGTCGATAGGTTGTTAATCGATCGCGACATGCTGTCCCCCAAAAATGCTTCCATTCGTTTTGATCCAATGTTTTCCAAAATCAGGGGTACTCTTGGAGTAAGGTGCGAGAGCGCTTGAACAGGCGCCATTGAAGTGAGATATCGCTTCTCTGAGACCAGAAACATGGGGCTATACCTGAACGGAGATTCCGGAGACTTCATTGGGCTCCTCGCCGTCGCAATTGTGAACTGAGAGATTACGGGCTTCGTCAAAAATGAGCAAAATGACCTGTTCATTATTACGCTCCGAGTCGTACAAGTGATCAATCAAACGTTTTTTCCATGTCGTCAAGCGCCCTCGTTTCGGTTGCATTAGATGGGACTACCTTGTCAAGTCCTTCTGGACTAAATCCCAAAACTCCTCGGCCTCGTCCGACATGTCCCGATCTCCTTCAAGCTTCGCATCCGGCTCGGCAAATAAATGCCACAAATCGACCCTTTTTGCCGCTTGGTCTTGACCCTCCACCTTTCCGACTGTACAAGATTGAGCAAGCTCTTCAAACTAAATCGAAGGAACCGCAGGTGACCAATCACACCCTTATGCTCAATCTTCTTACGGTCCTCGAGCCACAATTTTCCCCGAGCGTAATCTATCGTAATTGCGAATGGGTTTTGGACCCAGGGCGGAGCTGACCTTAGATACCCTAAGTGACCCGCCGGACGGAAGCAGAAGAATATCACCGGGTGACCGGATCGTAAATGGCCATCTGTTTATGACATCGGGACTTCCCAGTGATAGAAGAATTGACGACGTTGGTGTAAGGTGCGTTCCACGACGTCGCGAGCCAGTCATCCATTTGACGTTGAATACTCGTTGATGAGACCTCACCAATCCACGTATTGCTCGCTGAACCTCGTTACGAGGGGGCCCGAACTTTCGCCCCGAGGCCTTGAATGCAGTGAGGGCGTATGGCACCACCTTTGTCGTCGGGCAATGTGGAGAGGTTGCCAGTAAAAACTTTATGAAGCATGAGTCTGGGTGTTCTGCTCACGTCTAGGACATCGATATAATGGGAAACGTCGTTGATCGATTCTTTGGCTTCCCTGTGCTCAGAATAACCGGCGTCCAATCGAGTCTTCAAGATCCGACGGAGTCCGTATGAACCTTCTCCAGGAAATCACTCCAAATATGTCCCGTGGACGGTGGCTATCAAGTTAGCCGCGCGAAGATAGAAGGGACCAATTGCAATTACGGAAACCCTCCAGGAACGATTGAAGTAAAATTCCCGGCTGGCCTAAATGCTGCATCAAACGGAGATATGACGTGACAGGGGGCGTCGCAGGGACAGCGACACCGGGATGAAAAGTAGCGTCAACTGCGCCTTTAGGGTCGTTGGCAACGTTGAGGTTGGGTTCAGGATCTATATCGGATTTCATATGTGCTGGACACAGTTCAGCTTGAGATTGAAGAGTGCAAGGAAAATAGAGACGTACCTCGCGGCGTGGGATGCGGTAATGACCCCAGGAATCCTACATGCAATTGATGCATCACCACCACCACCACCACCTACGGCTGGTCGAATGACAACGGTGATTTTGTGACTTTTGCGGGTGGCGGAGTTATCGGAAAATAGAGTTTTCGGATTTTCGTGGGGGCTCGTATCCAAATTCTTTGTGCCATCGCAATACTACCCGCCTGTGACGGAGAGTGTAGCGAAACAATAAAACCCGGACTGTGGGCTTGAAAAGTATGGTCCCACTGCTGCGGCCAGCCTCCCACTAGTATTCTTGTCTTCTCCAAACAAATACGGTTCGTCTTTGAGGTAGCAGCCTCGGGATTTTCGAGATAGAGATAACTAATTCAAAACGCTTAACTAACCTTAACTTACAGAGACGATCACATTAATATACAACAATTTGTCTGTTTTCTGACATCCTCAACAACTTCATTTTCTGTTTCCCGTAATGGTGTCATAATCGCTGTATCCGAACCTCCTTTTGCTTCGCGACTCAGTTCTCGTTGTCCTTGTTCCTCCCCCTTGCGAACTGAATCCGAAGATTCGGGCGAAAGCACCTGAAGTCTAACCTCCGAGCTGTGCTCAATCTTGTAGTATCGTAAAGTTTGACCATCGCGCAGCTGTTGACCCTCGTAGTAGATTGCCTGTTGATCGGGTCGAACACCAAGTTCATCGAATATCTTCCGCTTAACGTTGTCCACCGTGTCACTAAAATCAAAGAGGAAGCAATGGAACGTACCCCTCAGCAAGACTTATAGATAGTTTGGTGCCCCTCCCTTCGACCGCGACGTGCACAGCCAGAATTTCGGCACCGCCTCGAAGAATCGGAAGTTGGAGCCGCAAGGTACATTCCCTTTCAATGTTATAATCCGCCAGTGTACGGTCGTCGCATAAGAACCCGCGCCCTTCTAGTATTAATCCTTGCTTATCCGGAGGATATCCATCCTTATCCTGAATTTTGCATTTGAGGTCGTGGATTGTGTCGGATTGGTCTATTTCGATGGTTAATGTGCTGCTAAGGTATCAGCTGGTAACCCAAACTCAGCGCACCGGCCCGTCAAGGTTTTTATGAAAATTT